>JACCDG011490968.1_pt1 | contig 57971 bp, 48 predicted proteins | sample 7442471 | NCBI WGS metagenome assembly JACCDG01 (sample SAMN15323444, study PRJNA562643) | freshwater metagenome | isolation source: river surface water | place: USA:Blue River Watershed | collected 2017-08-17 | reverse complement strand
ATGCTCACCAGAGCAATCACGATAATGGCTAATGCTTGCAGAAATTTGCTTTCGTCTTTGTGTCGATTGGGAGCGCTTAGTGAAATTGGAATCAAGATGATTAATTCAAGCACGAGCGCTACAATTGGTAGGTTGCGTGTGAGTTCGTGTGGTAATACTACTTGAACAATCATTGCTACAATTATTGCTAAGGATGCTGGCCACCTTGGCTCTTCTTGCGAAACTCCTCCCCATGCCGGTTGGTAAGATTCGTCGAATTGACCGTCGAGATTGGAAGGCGAATCACTATTCATTAGTAAAGTATACTAACCTTGACTTAGTACTAGATCATAATTAAACTGAAATAGTGTCGATAATAACTGTAGACAATCTTTCAAAACATTTTCGCCGTGCCAAAATCAAGGCGGTTCAAGATGTCTCCTTCAGTGTTGAGCCTGGAGAAATATTTGGATTGATTGGACCTAATGGTGCTGGCAAAACCACAATTATGGCTTGTCTTCTGGCCTTAATTAAGCCAAGCTCTGGTCAAATAAAAATAGATGGCAAGTCGCCTTATGATTTCGATGTAAAGCCACTAATCGGATTTTTGCCTGAAAGACCTTGTTACAACCGCTGGATGAATATTGATCAATTTCTTACTTATCATCACATGCTTGCAGGAATGCCTGCCAAAGACAGAGAGAAAGATATCAAAGAAGCTTTAGAGGCTGTCGAGCTTGAAGTCGACCCCAAAAAACGCAGAGTGAAAGAACTATCGCGCGGTATGTTACAGCGTGTCGGTCTAGCGCAAGCAATCATTGGCAAGCCCAAAATTGTTTTTCTGGACGAACCGACATCAGGCATGGATCCACTCGGTTTTATTATGATTCGCAAAATGCTTTTGCGCTTCAAAGAGCAGGGTACCACTGCTATAGTTAATTCGCATCACTTGCTTGAAGTCGAAAAGGTCTGTGATCGTATTGCCTTCATCCGTGGTGGCAAGATAGAACATTTGGGAAGTATGGACTCTTTTGTGCTTGAAGGACAAGATGTCTCTCTTGCTTGGTTGCCTGTGACAAGTAAGAATGCAGACGAGATAAATACTTTACTTGGTGAATTGGCCCTAAGGCACAATTGCAAGATTATTGAATCAACGCAAGAATCAGCCAAGCTCTCTTCGCCAAATAAGGAGCATCTTGCTCGGTTTATTCAAGAACTAATAAAAAATGAGCTGATGGTATATGAAGCAAAATCAGAGAGGCGCGAGTTAGTTGATTTGTTTTTAAATAAGAGTGAAATTCAATGAGTAAACCATCTCTTTTGAATAAAACCTTGATTCGCTTCAATTTGTGGGAGAAGGTGCGAGCCTGGCGTGTTGGTATTCCTATTATGCTTTTTATGGGTCTACCCTGTTACATGATGCTTATTTCAGTGATTGATTCTACAGAGCCGGAAACGGCTGCAAAGAATGTCTGGAATATTTTTAACAACGCAAGTATCTATTTTCTATTGGCGTATTTGTTTATTTCAGATGGCTTGCTGACGGGAAGACCCACAGGCGAACCGGAAACACTGAACTTGCTCTTTACCCGACCAGTTACACGCACGTGTTATGTGCTATCTAAATTCTTTTGCGGATTTTTGGGCTCGACAATTGTCTTGTTTATATCAGTATCATTGACTCTTGGTGTTGCCACTAGTCTTGGTATCGTTGAAAATCCCATTGATAGTCATTTCATTCTTTCTATCATATTCAATTGTCTGATTTTTTCAGCCTTTTATGTATTCTTGCACTCAATGCCTTCATTACTTGGACTGGTTTCTTACTTATTCTTCTCCGGCTGTCAAACTGTTGGAGAAATTATGTCTATTGGCTATAGTTCTAGCGCCCCCACATTTTTCAAATATGTAAAAGACGCCATCTTATTTTTCAACTATTGGTTTGGAGATGTCTTTCCCAGTTGTGTTGATTTCTCTTTGATTGCAAGTAGTTATTATGCATGTACAGAGCTGATAGTAGTTTACTTGTCCAATTTAAGTCTATTTTTGTTCCTGGCAATTCTTATCCTTTCGCTCAGGGAGTTTTCCTATGGCTCGGATTGATAAAGGTAAGTCGACACTTTATATTCCAATATTTATCACGGTGGCGATGTTGATACTCTTTATTGGCAGAGTCTATATCAAGGGTCCATTTCAAACACTACTCAATCCAGATGCGCAAATTGGCTGGAAGACTCTTGGCGATCTTGAGCGGGAGAAAGATAGTTATCATTCTTCTCTTATACTTTACGATTTTTCTGCTGACTGGTGCCAGCCATGTAAGCGCATGGACAAAGTTACTTTTCAGGCATCAGATGTGGTTCAAAAGGTGCGTGAAGGTTTTTATCCAGTAAAAGTAATCGTGGGAGAAGCTCACGAGAAAAAAAGCGTCACTGACCTGCAAACTAAATATTCTCTTTATTCAATTCCAACTTTTGTGGTGACTTTGCCAAGTGGTGAGTGGGTGTATCAGAAGCGAGGATTTTTTCCTCCCAGAGACTTTATAAAAATGCTAGACAACGCAAAAACGAAAGCATATTTTGTTCGAGCTGAATTGAAGCTGGCGAAGGAAGACTATAAAGGCGCATTGGCCGAGCTTGATCCGGATGTGCTTTCGGGTAAAAAAACAATCGAAGATGAAATTCCCATTTTGGTCTATTTCCACACCCTTAAAATGCTTGGAAAACTAGAAGATGCCAAAGCGATGGTAAAAAGGAGATTCGATTTCGTCTATTCTAAAAAGAAAGGTGCCATCCAAGCAAATGCCAAGTCGCTTCCGTGGCCATTGCCGTTCTATCAGTATTTACTTGGCGAAATTGATCAAGAAAAATTGAATAACGCATCTTCTGTATGGTATCAAAAAGCAGATATAAGTAGTGCTATTGCTCTTGATGCTCTCTCAAATAACAAAAAAGACATCGCTTTAAAGTCTTTCCACAAAGCTGCCGAGAGCTCTTATTATTCCAGTTCTGATTCTTTCAGATTGGCTGAGCTGTTCATCAAAGAGCTTGAGCCCTAGCTCGGGCTCTGCTATTTCTTTTTGAACCAGCCACCGCAAAATACGCCTGTATTTTTCTGATTATATTTTTGATGGTATTCTTCTGCTCGGTAAAAAGGCACCGCCTTTGATACCTGAGTATAAATTTTGGTTTTATCCATTTTTTCTTGTTCGCTTATAACCTGACGTGCAACAAAAGCTTGCTCTGGCGAGAAATAAAATATTTCCGAGCGGTATTGACCGCCTCTTAAATGGCTGTTGTCGTAGCGCGGATTATGTATACGCAAGAACCTTTCAACCAGCTTTTTAAAGCTGATTTTTTGAGGATCGTAGGTGACGTGCACAGCCTCTGCGTGTCCCGTATTGCCTGAGCAGACCTGCTCATAATTTGGATTGCTGGTTCGACCGCCTGTGTAACCGACTTCTGTGGCTACAACTCCTGGCGTGTCGAGGAAATCAGCCTCCACACCCCAAAATCAGCCAGCGGCAAAAACAGCTTCCTGGTTTTTATGACCATTTGGATTGTTCGAACTTGCTTGCACAGTCGTCCCCGATATTGTTAATGCAAAAAGAACTAGCAGATTTACTAATCTCTTCGATTTCATAAAATTACCTCTATTCTTTGTATATCGTAGCAGAATGCAAAAAACTTTGTTACCATATGCGCATGATTAAGGCCGTTCTGTTCGATTATGGCAATGTTTTGAGTCATCCGGGTGAACCTGGGCGCATTGCTGAAAATCCTAATTTAAAAAATCTTGAAGCAAACTCATTTTGCAATGCGTACTGGCATGGACGCGAAGATTATGATCGTGGCACGGTTGAAGCCGCTCATTATTGGGACGGTGTTGGCAAAAAGCTTGACCGCATATTCAGTACTCAAGAAAAAGAGCATTTGATTGCTCAAGACATAGCCTGTTGGTCTATTCTCAATTCCGTTATGCTCGAATGGGTATCACATCTAAAGCAAAAGGGCATCATCATTGGATTGATTTCGAACATGCCGCTTGAGCTCACTAGAAGTATTAGAAATGAGCCCTGGATAGCCAATTTCGACCATTGCACATTTTCTTGCGAAATAGGCTTGGTAAAACCGCATCGCTCAATCTACGAACACAGCTTATCTAACCTGGGGCTTCAAGGCTCAGAATCTTTATTCATAGACGACAGGAAGGAAAATATTGATGCGGCGGCAGAGCTGGGCATTCACGGACATCACTTCACTAATTACGATAACCTGATGAAATCCGCCAAAGAATTGAATTTACCCTAGTGGTAAAATGACTCAATCTTCCAAAGGATGAAAACATGAAATATTTAGCGGCTGTCCTTTCTTCTAGCTTGATTCTTTTAAGCGCTTGTTCGGGAGCTAACGTTTCTAGTGGCGGCGATTCGTTAAAACTAAACTATGTTACTAAGGTCAAGTCTTCATCTGCAAATCCAAAAGCTCAGAAAATTGACGGTGAAAAAGATTTGCTTTTCATCTTAGGAAAAAAGAAACTCGGACTTCAAGCTGACAATAAATTGAATCTTTTCGATTTTGAAAAAAAACGCATCTACAAAGCTGATCCTAAAACTAAAACCTTTGAAGATCACTCACTTTATATGATGTCTGGCTATAAACACGCAGAAGCTGCTAATCGTGCTCAACTAGCCAAACTTATTAAAGAATCCGGTGGTGATGTTGAGAATACTTTTGATTCTTTCAATTCTGGATGTGAGCTAGGAATGATCATCCCAGGTGAAGAAGAAAATCCTGGTATCACGGTAACTGAAAAAGATGGTACTGTCGAATACACCTACAAAGGAAAAGTGGTTACATCAGCCGTTCTTGGTGATGCGGTGCCAGAAGCTGTACTGCCAATGATGGAGAAATTTTACGTTTATAACTGCAATATCCACCCATTTATTCGCAAAGATTTGCTAGCACGCAAAAGAGTTCCAAAAGAGTTGAATATAGAAATCAATTCTCGCGGAATGAACACTACAATTAACATGACCTTGAAAAAGAATGAAGGACCGACTCCATCACTTGATCTTGGCTCTGATTACAAAGTTTCATTTGCAAAAAATCTTCCACTGTCAGCATTACAAGAACGTATCTATATCAAAAACGAAATTCCAGTTTTGCCTAAAAAGGACTCTGCTTTCACTGAAGCAAAGGCTTTGGTTGCTCAAAAGCAGCCAGTCGACGCATTGCTTACAATGATCGAATACAGCCTCTGCAACGGAGATCAGCCAGTTGCTGAATCAAAAGAAATTATGGAAGCGACCAAAAAAGATCCTACAGTCAAGAAACTGCAAGAAAATTTGATGCCCCAAACTAAAGATGCAGCAGTCAACTCATACAAAATACTAAACACGATAGATTCGACTAAATATAAAAAAGGCTATGTAATTGAAGTGCTCAAAGCTAACGTAGAAAGTTTGGCTGGCGGCAATCCTAGTCGTAGATTCTTATACGCACTTACAAGTAATCCTGGAATCGTTTCTGCATACAAAGACCTTGGCACCTATTATTTCTCACGCTATGACGTGCAAAATGCCTGGGACAGTTTTGATCTGGGACGCAAGATCAAACCAGATCATGTTCTATTCAAAGACATAAATAAACTAGAGCAGGGTCTGGAAGAATCTCATCCAGAGTATTTCTAAATCTAGTGAATAACTGCGCGCTTGCGCGTGGGTGGTGTAAGAGTCTTTTCTATCATGCGTGAAAAGTCTTGCACCAGATGTCTGTCGCTAAATTTTTCATAGACTCTATGTCGCAGAGTATCAATTGAATTTATTGACGGAGGATCTTCTCTCATCTGCACAATACGACTTGCAAGCGCTCCGCTAGCGCTTATGTCACACATCCACTGTGGATCTTCGATAATGAATTTAGCCCCGCTATGAGGATGGCAGATAATTGGTGTGCCAATTATCGCCGCTTCAATCAAAACATTTCCGAGCCCTTCGTCTAAGCTAGGCAAAACAAACAAATTGGCCGCCGCCACCACTGATGGTACCTGCTCAACGGGTAAGGTTAGCCAGATGACTCGATCTTGTAATAGCTTCTCGCCAAGCGCTTTTAGATAATGAGTATCAGATTCTTCCACGCCGCAAAGAACAAGTTTAACTTTTGGATCGTTTAGTTTGGCTACTTCTTCGATAAGATAATCAATTCGTTTGTGATAACGATTCCACGCCGCACAGCAAACAATCATGTAATCGTCTTGGGCAATGCCATACTTTTGACGAACAGTTGTATCGCGACACTGATCCCACAACTCTTCGGCATCAAGACAATTTGGTATCAGATCCATTTTTGAACCTGGAATTCCAGCTTCAAGCGCCGCACCATAACCGCCAAAATTTAATTGCTGAATATGGTCAAAGCATTTGTAGTTCTGTGGGTTGAAAATGCCGCCGTTAGCAAAAATGACTTTGTAATGAAAGTTTGGCAAGTGTGCCGCAGCCATGATGAAATGAGCTAGTGGGACATCTTTGACCCAAACTACATCGGGATTAATTCTTGCAAGTTCGCTCAAAAGACCGGGCAGAAAGCTGATTTGCTCAACACCGTATGTCAGTTCCCAACGCATTTTTTCAGGCAGAATGGGCAATTCGGAAAGTTTTTTCAGTAAATGACTGTTCCTCTTGATATTAGGCACTTTAACCGCATGGGGATAGTCGCCGCCAGCCAAGAGATGAACATCGAAGTCAGTATGGTTCTTCAGTGCATGGAACCAGCGCGCGCACGACACTTCGAAGCCACGTTCGACATTTCCAAGCCCGCTTGAAACGAGCGCAATTTTTGTATTTCGGTGATTCTCTGTGTAATACATTGCACTTTGCTGATAATTGTCCATTAAACTAATAGCACCAGCAACTAAAGTCAACGGCGCCAAAGATTATTAATATGGAAATCGGCTATTTTTTCGTTTTTATGACTATCGTGGGCGCTATCATCCAAGTGAGTACATACATCAGGCTCTATAAGTATATGGATGCGGATCTCGCCCGTCGCCCAGAGCCCTACAAGCCCAAGGCAAGCATAATTTTGCCATGCAAAGGGCTCGACCCAGACTTCAAAAAGAACATAGAGCGCCTGTTTTTGCAGGATTATCCCGACTTTCAAATCATATTTGCCGTAGCCGAAGAATCGGATCCCGCCTATAAGCCACTTTTCCAGCTCTGTCAGAAACACCCCGGACGAGCTGACATAGTTGTGGCAGGTTTCCACCCCCACCGCGCCCAGAAGGTCAATAATCAGCTTTGCGCCTTGCAATTAGTTCACCCGGACTCAGAGGTTATAGCCTTCGTCGATTCTGATGTCATTGCCCTGAATAATTTTTTGACTCATCTTGTCGCGCCGCTCAAAGACACCTCGATAGGTGTTACCACTGGTTATAGATTCTATGTCTCGAACAATTGGGATTTGCCTTCGATCATTAGAGGCTTTTGGAATCGCATGTCGTCGGTCGAATTAATCGATAAAAAATATGCTTTCGCCTGGGGCGGTGCCATGGCTATCCGGCGCGAAGTGTTTGAGCGTGCGCGCATCGCCGAACACTGGGATAACTCTGCAGATGACGACATGTCTTTAACCAAGGCAATTAAAGAACTTGGACTGAAAGTGCATTTCGTCACTAAATGTACTGTCACTTCAGAAGGGCGTGCCACCATTTCTGAAATACTGGAATGGACTAATCGTCAGATGATCCTTACTAAAGTCTATTATCCCGAACTCTGGAGACGGGCAATTGGTCGCAGTTTCATTATGCTTCTCTGGATAGTTTTTATGTTCTGGACTTTGTTTCTTGCCATTGAACAAAACAGCCAAGATTTGTTTTCCGCCTTCTGGATTGGCGTTGCTATTTTTCCACTAGAAATATTTTTGATAATGGTATCTCGCAGTCTCTGGAATAGAATATTGGGCGTGGAAGTTTCGCACATGTATGAACCTTTCTGGTTATGCTGCATTGCAGTGCCGCTTGCTCATATATGCCTTCCATTTATGACACTGTATTCGATACTAACAAGCAAAGTACATTGGCGTGGTGTCACTTACAATTTGAAGAGCGCGACGGAGTTGGTGATTGAATGATAACTAAAGAAAAACTTGCTGAGCATTATCCAGACGATATAGATTGGACCGTTATGGGTCCCACCGCAGACGAGTTGCGCGCGATGGAAACCAAGCCGGAGCGATTTACTTATCGAACTTTAGCGCCGCAAGTAACTGAAGCCTTTTGGAAAAATTCTGAATTTGATTCTGCACAGTTTGCCAAAATGGGCGAGAAGTTTTGTTTTATCAAAACGAGCCTCGCCGTTGAGGAAGATGAAGATCCAATGATCGAAGATTTTCAAGTGTATCTAGATGAAGAGTTGCGTGCCAAAGGGCTTGGATGCCAAATTGGAGCCGGTCGTGGCAGTGACTTTTATTTCTTTGATCTTGCTCTGGTAGACATTGATGCGGCACTGGAGATAATGAAAAGACTGGCAGAGGAGAACGCTTTGCTCAAAAAAACTTGGCTCATGTTTTACGATACGGCAGATAAAAGCAATTTTGTCGGACTTTATCCCGAGTCTCCAAGCCCGCTCTAAAAGGTCAACGGTGTAGCGTTTGGTGCTATATAGAAGTCAGAAAGAGAGGGTTACTGGTGAAGAAAGCATTTTTATTATTAAGCGTTATTTCATTGATTTGTGCTGCACCTGCGCAAGCTGGCTATGTCAAAGACGGGGTAGAAAAAGGTAGCGATGCTACCAAGAAGGGCATTAAGAAATCCTGGAATGTGACCGAAAAGGGCACTAAAAAGGGCGTCGATGTAACTGTCGGCGTTGCCAAGAAAGGTATTAAGGAAACTAAAAAAGGTACCGGCAAGGCAATTGATGTCACTGTAGGTGGTACCAAAAAAGGACTCGATGCTACAAAGAAAGGTTTAGATAAAGCTGGAAGTAGTACCAAGAATTTTTTCAAGAAGGTATTCTGAATTTAGACTGATCGGGTGAAAATCTCACCATAATTAGAGTGACCTAGTTTGCTCGGCGCTCCATGCCGGAGTCCGGAGTCCGGACTTCGGACTTCGGACTTTTGCTTCAAGACTGTTGCAAAACGCTGTTAGATTTTTGCATCAAAAATGCTTTTAACCACAAGTTCAGAAGCGTGTTCAAAGAAATCTATACCCGAATAGTCTGGATTCAAGCCTTTCATGAAGGCAACAGTCAGAAGATAAATTCGTTTGTTCGCTTCACCTTTTTCATCCACAACCTGGAATGAGTCCGAGATTTGCAAACCATCGACGTTTTGATGACCTTTGTTAGATTTGAAATTCAACCTGGCGGGGCTCACCGTGCCGTCGGTGATCAAAGATTTAAAAGGGAATTGGTCGAACTGGATATTTGGCTGGCCGATGCAATCAACAAACGTCTCGTATTCAATAACGATGTCTTCTTTATTTTCGAATATGCATGTGCAAACAATCTTGCCATTGTCTGAGATTTTTGCTTCGAATTTTTCAACTGAAACGAGTTCGAGACAGCCAGCATCATGTAAGGCTAATAGCTCTTCGCAAGAGCTTGGCGGCAGGTATGCAATTACAATAGCAACCAGCGGCAATAAATGTTCGTGCAATCGAATCATATCTTCGGCGGACATGTGTTTGGCGGGAAAATTGAGCGCAAAACTAAAGGCTGACAATGCTTCTTTCCATGGCACTGGACGCTTGGTTTGTAGCGAATCGACTCCATCTAAATATTCTTCGCGTAGAAGCTCGAAACCGTCGCGTTGTTCTCGCTTTGAAAGTATATATTTGGAAAATTCTTCTACCTTCATATCTTTGATTTGAGCAAAGAATTCTGGATCTTTATCTTTCAGAAGTTCCTTATATCCAAGTTCGAATAGAAAATCTAGAGACAGAAAACCCTCGTTTTCAGCCATGTTTTCTTTCAATCTAGCGGTTGGAAGAATATCTGAATTATTGATGTTAGGCTCTTCTAAATGAATTCTGACACAAGGTAGCAAGCCGTTGTGCGAATACATTACCATTTTAAAATCAGGTGCATTTTCGTTTTTGGTATAGACCAGTCTCGAATTTTCGTGATTGAAGATACCATTGTTTCTAGAAATCGTACGAATTGCATCAACCCCTGTTAGTGAGCTTCCACGCAATGCGATTGGATGATTAAACACACGATTCAATTTTGAAGGAGGGTAGGGTGAATCAAAATATCCAGCCAATTCTCTTTCGTGATCGTGTGGCCAGAAGTGACCAGAGCAAATAATAACGGTATCAAACAAGTAAGTCTTGTCGCCAGTAATGATGGCAGTCTTTTTCTTTTTTATATCGTCTTTAATGTCATTGACAGTCGTTTCCAGATGGACTTTCACTTCCATTCCTCTATGCTCAGCTTCTTTTAACAGTATGTCAAACTGCTCTTTAAGATATTCGCCAAAAAGCAAACGAGGTAAGATGCAGGTTTCATCGAATTCTTGCGAATTGATTCCATATTTTTCAAGGACATAAGGTGGTCGTGATTTTACCCATTCAGATAAAGACGGCTTAAATGGTGGAATTTCTTCTTCAGACACATTGGTGTCATGCTCTAAATCAGCACCTCTGTAACTAAAAGGCATTCCCGCTCCAAGCGTGGCAGAGCTCTCAAAAATATCCAGCGCAAAATCTGCGCCTTCTAATTCTAATATTCGCATCAAAATTAGAAGTGCGCCTGGTCCGCCGCCAATAATACCTATATGTGGAATTTTCATTCAACCAACTCTTTGCTAATATCCTGTGCTAGACGTAAGAATAGCAGTAAACTCAAAGGTGAATTTTATGGTTATTCTTTGGTTGCCCAGTATTCTACTTAGCATTGGTTTGTCAGTTGGACTTACCGTGTTGCTGAATATTTTGTTTCGAAAAGCACGCAAGCTCCCCAAATGTCATGGCTTCATAGTTAATACTGCCGCTCCATGGAATTTGCCATGCCTTAAATCGTCCAGAGCTTTGTTTGCATCTTCTAATTTATAAGTAGTCACGTTGGAGCGAACCGGAATTTTCTCAGCTATTTCAAGAAATTCAATTGCGTCTTGTCTGGTCAAGTTGGCTACCGACTTTATTGAACGTTCTTGCCAGAGTAATGAGTATGGAAATGACGGGATGTCTGACATGTGAATGCCACCACATACGATGCTTGCTCCTTTATTGGATGCTTTGAGAGCAAGAGGTACTAAGTCACCAACTGGTGCGAAAATTAAAGCGGCATCAAGCAGGTGAGGCGGTTTTTCTTCTGAGCTTCCAGCCCAATAAGCTCCTAGTTTACGCGCGTAATCTTGTCCTTCACTATCACCGTTTCTGGTGAAGGCATAAACCTCTTTTTTCTGATAAATCGCAACTTGAGTGATTAAGTGCGCAGCGGCACCAAATCCGTAAATGCCAATACGTTTGTTGTCTCCTGCTAATTTGAGTGTTCGCCAGCCAATTAGTCCGGCACAAAGCAATGGTGCGGCTTCGTTGTCGGGTATCGAGTCGGGTATTGGAAAGCAGAAATTGGAATTTGCCACTGTGTGGCTTGCGTAACCGCCATCGACGCTATATCCGGTGAATAAAGCTTCGTCACACAGATTTTCTCTACCAGACAAACAGAAATGACATTTAAGACAGGTTTGCGCTAGCCAAGGCACGCCAACTCGCTGTCCAATGGTAAATCCATTTACTGCGCTGCCGATTTCAAGCACTGTGCCAACAATTTCGTGACCCATTATTATCGGCAATTTTGGTTTAGTAAGCTCATTATCAATTATATGAAGATCTGTTCTGCATACTCCGCAGGCAGTTATTTTTAAAAGAAGTTGATACGGACCAGGTTTTGGGTCAGCTTGATGCACCAAATTTAGTGGCTGTCCGGATTTTTGAAAGACCATTGCTTCCATTACATTTTGATCCTCAGACTTTTTGCCACATATCCATAAAGTCGATATGCTCTACTTTAGTTCCATTTCTTGATTTGCCCAATTTTTGCAATAGCCATTTAAATTTTCTTGTACTTTCAGGGCGTCGTTATTGTAGATAGCAGTCTGTGGAACCGAATTGCTTGGTTTCATTACTACTTCGTTTGTTGGCGCAGGAAATAAACATCTTGTTGAAGGATTCTGTATTCGGCTTCTCTGCTGTTTAACTCTCTGAAATACATTGCTGCTGAAGATGAATTGCATTTTTTAATTTGAGCTCTAAGTGACTGGATAGTTTCTTTCACCTTTTGCAATTGACGTTCTTTTGCTTCGACCTTTTGAGTCAATTCTGCTTGATTATTGTCGCTAATTTGAGCAGACATTTGAGAACTGGGTTTTGAATTTTTATCTTTTGATCCATCATGTGTTTTGCTTTCATCATTGAAAGCTAAATAGGCGCCTGCAAAAATTATGACTCCAAATATAACAAGAGAAATTTGAGAGTTCAAACTTTGATTGGTACTCAATGACGTAGAAGATTGCTGAAAATGCTCTTTTGATTTAGTCTCCATATTTGCCCCCAGGTTTCATCACGTCACGTTTTACGGAGTGCTGTTTAGCAATTTATTTGGATCGACTTTACCTCGTCTTAGTAAATCCTGCATCAATCGTTGGTATGATTCGAACTTGGGCAAGTTCGAAAAAAGTAACAAATCGAGGTAAATCATGAAGATTCTCATTCCGGTTGACGACGAACGATTCGCTCAAGCGATGAGCGAATTTGTAGTCAATCATACATGGCCGCAAAACGTTGAATTCAAGATATTGTATGTTTATGAGTCGGTATTCTTGCAAGAATTTGTGACACCACTAGCGGTGCAGCAATTGGAAGCAGAATCTAGTCATAAGCAAATGCTTGGACGAGCTATAGTAACTTATGTAGGTACTCGGCTTCGCTTGAAGTTTGCCAACGCCGAAATTGAAGAAAAGCTGCAAGAAGGCGATGCCAAGTTAGTGATTCTGGACACGATCAAAGAATGGCAACCTGACCTGGTTGTGATTGGCTCGCACATTAAAGGAATGATGGAAAGATTTTTTTTGGGCAGCGTTTCTCTGGCTGTTCTAACTCATGCCCCATGTTCGGTGTTGACGGTAAAGATTCCGAACTGATAAGCAATCTAAAACATGATGGAAATGCGGTTGCAGGTCGCAAATAAAGCTGTTTGCGTTTTTCCAGGTATGTTATCAACCAAAATGGTGGGCGAGAGAGGACTTGAACCTCCACGTACTGCTACACAAGATCCTAAATCTAGCGCGTCTACCATTCCGCCACTCGCCCGTAGCTGAAGACATTTGACAGTCCAGATCATAAGAATACCATATCCGTTCCGGCAGGGAGGCTGTCAAGTAAGTGTGTGTAAACTAGAGCCGTTCACTTTTGCTTGGTTACGTTAGTTTCCGTTGAATTCGTTGATTATGACAGTTGAAATTTCTCGCATTTCAGCCTGTAGATTCATCAGTGGCATGTCGTTTACTGCGAACTGGCAGACCACGCATTTCTTGTCGGTCCAGACATACAAGAAATACTGCAATTTGCCGGCAACACTTGCCTTGACCAGTGTGCAGCGAGTATTAAGCTCATCATCAATCGGTGTAAATCCAAGCGACTCCATTTTGGTTGCAATTACACGCGGATCGTTTTTGAAGAATTTTCGCGTCAATGCTTCTGCCACCATATCGATATGGACGCTTTTTTCTTGAGAGTTCGAAGCAAGACCGTTGATAATAATGTAACAACTGTGCGATGGAATGGGCTTATCAAAAGGAATTGTGGCAACTATATTTTCTTTTTCCTGACAATCAAGCGGAATTTCCTTTGAATTTCGATTGAACAAAGTGTAACTCTTATAATAGTAGGTGTAGGCTTTGTCGACGTATTCTTTCTGTGCTTTTGAGTCGAGATTTGCTATTTCAAGACCGGGTTCGTCACTGATTTTATTGTCCTTGTTCGTGTCTTCTGTCTTATTGCCTTGTAGTACTTCTGGGTGTGCGACCAAGTATCCGCCGATAGTTCCAAGAATTAATACAGCCACTATGGATATCATCAGCATTGGCGAAGTACTTTTCTTTTGAATAACAGTTGTTTTCTTGAATTGTTTTTCTTTTTCGTTAACTTCTTCGAAAGGGGTGTGTTGACCTGATAGCACCACCTCTGGTGGCAGTGGCACTGGTCTGAAAGGATTTTCCTGCATCTCGATTGGTTCGATGGTGCGATTTTCTTTGATGTGGGGCGGGTCTGTCACGTACTCGTCATTTGGTACTTGTAGCGAGGGTTGTAGTCGATTCGCAGACTGTCTAGGATTGGTCTGCTCTATAGCACCAAGTCGTGAATTGGAAGTGTTTGGAGCAACAGCATTCAACCTGGAGTTTGATGAGCTCGGTTGTTGAATGTACGGAGAATTTGATGGGACGTTATTGTTTTGCTCAAGGGCCTTCATCACTTCATTTGGATCGAGCATGACCGAAACGCCTGTTGCCATCATTTTTAGATTGGCGACCGAAAGCAATTCGTTTCTGAAAGTGATCATGTTAGGCTGGCGATCGATAGGCGCTTTGCTTAACGCGGTCATCACCATCTCTTCCAGACGTGGTGGGATGTTCAAGTCTGGACGCACTTCGCTTAAGGTTCGAGGCTTGTCGCTAATGTGTTTCATAATTGTCTCAATTGGTTTGCTGCCAACAAGTGGTGGCACACCAACTAAGGCTTCGTAGATGACACAAGCAAGAGAGTAAACATCTGTGCGAGGGTCAATCATATCACCAGAGCATTGCTCGGGGCTCATGTAGAGCGGGCTTCCAAAGACTTCGCCAACATTTGTCAGTTTCTTGCCGTCTGGATTTAACAGTTTGGCGATACCAAAATCGAAAATGGTGAGCGACTCAACGCCTTCTAATTCCTGTCTTACAAGTAAATTGGATGGCTTAATGTCTCGGTGCACAACTCCACGCTCATGGGAGTGCGCAAGCGCATCGCAAGCCTGGGAGAAGAGAAGAACAGCTCGTTCCCACTGCATTGTCTTTTCTTGTTTAATAAGTTGATTTAGAACTTTTCCTTCCAGATAGTCCATTATTAAAAACGGCGTCTGGTCAGGCAGAAAACCGTAGTCAAATACAGTAACAATATTTGGATGGCGCAGCGAGCTTACTGCCTTGGTCTCTTGCTTGAATCTATCGATAAGCTGAGACATGGTGGCATACTCTGGTCGAATCATTTTGATTGCGACAAAACGGTCCATCAAAAGATGCTTTGCTTTGTAGACGACGCTCATGCCGCCTTCGCCGATGGGAGAAATAATCTCGTACTTTTGCTCGATTATTTTGCCAACAAATGGATCATTGGAATAATCGGCAAGTTTGGTCCCGTCTTTGGGGCACAAAGTCACCCCGCCACCGGCTACCAATCCGCACTTGGGACAGGTCATTCGTGTTTCGGATCCGGCAGGCTGCGACATAGATTAAATAATATACCAGTAATTGATCTGTGCAGAAGTCCAATGCCAGGAAACTATTACATTGAGTAGCGGGAAGTGGCTACAGATGAGTTTTTGCTAAGGTATTCGGCTAATTCGCCACACAGTTTTCTTCCGCCATCAGCGTTCATGTGTGCTGTGTCTAGAAATAGATTTTCTGACACGAGCGCACCCTGATTGAGATCAAGGAAAGACGCACCTTTAGATTCGGCTGCATGCTTTACGCCCTGATAGTAAGCTTCGTAAAGTCCAGGCGGCATGAGCGATTTGTTCTCTTGTGAAAGTGGCATATTGACCAAAATCATTTTGATGTTACGTTCTCTGGCACGCTCAAGCAGCTTGGATAGGAAGATTGATTGTTTATCGAACTGTTGTTTGTTAAAGTGTTCGTAGCGTTTTTGATACTCTTTGCGGCTCTGGTCCCACATCTCCTTTCGCGTGCCAAGTCCTGTAGCAAACAATGGCTGTGTTTCTTTGGCTTGCAAAGCCAGTTTTTCTGTTTTGGGATCTTTGAGAAATGGAACTTTGTTCATTGTCTTTTCGCAGAACTGTGAGACTTTGAGCTGGTATCGATATCGTTTGCCATAAAGAAAAACAAGATTGTTCAGAGCGAAATCCAGCTTCTCAGCCGGTGTTGAAAGATACAAGTCCAGATTGCCTTTGAAATCGGATAGATCCGAAAGCCTGCTGAATACAGGTGTTCTCGTCTCACCAGTGAGCAAATCATCCATCATGTCGCGTGCCGAGATGCCCATGATAACGACTTCAGGCTTCTTTTGGGCTTGAAAGACTTTGTCTACAATCAAATACATGTCACTCACCATGGCGCCAGGAAGGGCGAAGGCATAAGCTTCTTCTTTGTTTCCATTGGCACGCAGAGCAGTGTTGAAAGTTACTGCGTCGTGGTGATGGTAGAAGTCTTTGATATTTGGCACAATGTCGCGATCTGCCCACCAGAGTGGGGTTGCGACCAGGGACGAGCCAAGCAATACGATATCTGGAGTTTTCTTCAGAGCTTGGTATTGATTTACCGCGGAATCTGCAGCCTGGAACACGGCTGTGTTTTCTTTGACCGAAAAAATGAGGCTTTTGTTGGCTATGACCGCAGCAAAATTAGCGGCCACAAAAAGTGCGAGCGCCAGGAAGAAATAGCCAGATTTTGCTTTTGCAGGTGCCATTTTGGCCAATTTTAGTTGGCTCAAGGGTAATTGTCATTAGCAAAAGGAAAGCTAGATATTGCTAATATTTGCTCGAGCTCCAGGAGGATGTAATGCGCAAGGCTTTATTCGTGGCTTTAGCTTTTTTTTGCACGGCAACTATTTCAGAAGGCGCTTATGCCAATGAGCAAGTAGTTCCACTTATGACTAATGTCCGGGTGGTATCAGTGAGTGCAAGCGAGGATGTGTTTGCTAATCCTGACAAGGCAGTGTTTTTGATTATGATCGAAAGCGATGGCGCAACTTTTAAGAAGAGTCTCGAGATCAATACAGGCAGATTGAAGAAGTTGCAAGAGCTTGCTTCAGCACTGGGTTTTACCCAGACGCACGAATATATCAACCTGTCGCAAGAGAGTTCGAGTTTTATAAAAATGAATCGTGCGAAGTCTTATCGGCTTTTCAGATTTGTTAATTTCGAAACGCAAACGATGAAGTCGGTGCCCGAATTAGCTTTAAAAATCGCTGAGTGGGACGATTTTTATTTGCGCGAAATACATTTTGAAAACAGTGAAATTGAATCTCAGAAGAATAAAGCGTTCAGTAAGGCTTTTGAAAAGGCTAAGGCTAGAGCTGAATTTGTAGCTAAAGAAACAGGTCAAAAACTGGGCAAACCTATAAGAATTTCAGATACGTACACCGAAACTTCACCCAAAGCGACTCCGGTGAATTGCGACTCAATTAAAATTACAGCAAAAGTCGACCTTAGCTGCGAATTGCTAGATTGATTAGCGACCCCAGGGGTCGCGTTTTTCGGGCGGATTATAAAAATAAATCGACTGTAATAATCCAACGCAAACCATGTCGATGATTAGCGCCGTTCCCCCATAGCTCAGAAACGGAAGCGGCACACCGGTAACAGGCATGATTCCCATGGTCATGCCCATATTGATAAAAGCGTGGAAAATAAACATACACATGATGCCAATGGCCATCGAGCTGCCGACAGGATCACCGCGACTTCGAAAGGCTATGGCAAGTGCGCGCAGGCAAATAACGGCATAAGCCATAACTACAAAAATACAAATTTTAAATCCCAGTTCTTCGCCCACAACAGCAAAAATAAAGTCTGTGTGGCGCTCGGGAATAAAGGCACCCTGACTTTGATTTCCTTTGCCAATACCAGTTCCTGTAACGCCACCGCTGCCGATGGCAATCAAGCTCTGCAAAATGTGATAACCAGACCCTCGCGGATCTGAGTATGGGTCGACAAAGCTTGTTAAACGCTTTTGCTGATACTCTTTCAAGTGTCCCCAAAGATGCGGTCGTGCCCAGCCCACGCCATAGTTTGCGCCAAGAATGGCAAGTATTAGCACTATGCGCAATATCCAGTTCATGTCATTGCGTCGCCAGAAAATGAGCAAAAAGATGCCCAGCGCGCCCATAAAATAAAAGACCCATTGCATTGAATAAGCGCTTAGTACAAGGCTTGCCACAGGACTTACAAGTACAACGATATCTGCAAATGTTGCGCCCATCCAAAATGATGTGCCCAAAAACATGGCGCCAAATGTCAGCGACGTGCCCAAGTCTGGTTGCTTGAAAACTAGGAAGGCGGGCGGTCCTATCACTATCAAAGTTTTGAAAATATCAAAGAATGATCGAATAGGAAAATGTTTGAACCAGGCTGCAATGGTAAAAATTACCACTACTTTTGATACTTCAGATGGTTGCAGTGTCAGTGGTCCTAGTGCCAACCAACGCTGCGCACCTTGGGCTGAGTGCCCTTTGATCATAACGAAAACAAGCATAGCCAAATTGACCAGATAAATAACTGGTATCACCCATGGCTTCACCCAAAAGGTATAGGGAATGCGCGCCATGATAATCATCAAAGCGCCCCCTGCCCACAGGAACTCAGTTTGTTTTACGTAGTAAGTATACGTGTGCTCAGACTTGAGCACAGATAAACTGATGTAGACAAGAAAACCAATAGCAAGCAAAAGCCAGAGGTCAACTCCGGCTATGCTGCGGGCGAGAAGCCCGGCTATATCGTCTATGTTTTTTTTATTTCGGACTGATGAGGTCAACTTGTTCTCGTTAGCACTTGGACCGCAGGAGCGGGAAATTAGCTATTAGAGAAGCTTTTCGATCTGGCTCTTGTTCCAGGTCGAATCTTGTTGTGGTCTTGTCCAGTTCAAAGTATCTGTTCACGACACACATCAACTCCTCCTCCAGACATTCTAACCTACCGGCAGGCAACTCGAGGCGATCGTGCGTAAGCATTGAGCGCATGCGGTCTTTGGCGGTGGTGCGAACGGTGGAGTGGCGAAACTGACTCAGCCAATTCATTACTTGGTTCTTAACTTCTTGCATTTTTCATACCCCCCGTTAAGCCTTCACTGGCGTGAAGAAATTGACTAAACGGTTGATCCAAGTATTGCTTTTGACTTCGAGGTCCATTAATGGGACATCTTCGCCACGCAGTCTACGTGCAATATTGCGGAAAGCTAGACCAGATCTTGTGTTATCGGTGCCGGACACCGGTTCGCCTTTGTTGGTGGAAATGATGATGTCCTCATCCTCGGGCACTACTCCGAGTAATTTCACGGACAGGATTTCCAGTACATCGTCAATACTCATCATGTCATTGGCTTGAACCATGGCAGGACGATAACGATTGAGCACCAGGCGGTATTGCTCTATCTGGTCTTTGCGCGCTTCCAGCAATCCGATGATACGGTCGGCGTCTCTAACCGCGGACATTTCCGGGGTGGTGACTATCACGGCCTCATCGGCTCCGGCTATTGCGTTTTGAAATCCGGTTTCGATGCCTGCGGGGCTGTCGACGATGACGAAGTCAAATATTTTCTTCATCTCTTCGCACAACTCGCGCATCTGGTCGGATGTTACTGCGTTCTTGTCGCGGGTTTGAGCCGCGGGGAGCAAACATAAATTGGGGTGGCGTTTATCTTTGACTAGCGCCTGGCGAAGCTTGCAACGATCTTCGATTACATCGACGAGGTTGTAGACAACGCGATTTTCTAAGCCCATCAAAATATCGAGGTTACGAAGCCCGATATCCATGTCTACCAGTCCGACACTAGCGCCGGTGGCAGCAAGGGCTACTCCAAGGTTGGCTGACGCTGTGGTTTTGCCCACACCGCCCTTACCTGAGGTTACTACTATTACTCTGCCGGTCATTATTATTACCTTTGTTCAGGGAGTTGAAAGAGGACTAAAGATGGATCTAATTGAATTTGTACTTGTAGACTTTTACTTTACCGTCGACTAGTTTCGCCATCTCCGGTGCTGCTGAAGACGTATATTTAACGCCTTTGCGGTCGGGAGAGCGGGCGATAGCGTCAGCGATACGAATTTGAATAGGCTGTAAGTTAATCGCTCTGATTTCGGCATTGGTATTGCCGCTGATACCGGCATGTGCGATACCGCGAAGCGATCCCCAGACAGTAATGTCGCCATCAGCCATTACTTCCGCACCAGGATTAATATCACCGATTACAACCAGATGACCCTGGTGACTTACGCACTGACCAGAGCGAAGGGTCTGGCGGATATAGAGCGTTTGTGGAAGCGGGGCTGGTATATCCTCTTCTTCTTCAACAGCCTGGATTTTTTCTTCAGGTAAAACTTCAGACTTGGTGCAATTTTCTGCTTTAATCGCCATCTCTGGATCGACTGTAACCACAATTTGACTGCCGTCGCCTTGCGTAATTGAAATGCGGCGATTAGCAATTGTTTTGCGGATAGAGCGCTCGTTTCTTATGATGGTATCTGATACCACATTACTTTCTATTGTAGTAATTGGAAGGTCAACGGGAATGGCATCGTGAATCATTGCCGGGTCGATGTTCACCTCTGGTAGTGTCATCGGGTTTCCCGAGCCTAGTGGAATGTTAGTGGCTTGCAGACTGCCTTTGGTAAAGCTATCGGTTGTATATACTCCTGTGGGAGTGATACCGACTCCTTTGGCAATTGCCATCACTTTTTGCACTTCATCTGGTGCAAGTGATAAGGCACCAAGATTGATTGAAACTTCTAAGCCTTGCCAGAACTGGCTTGATACCTGAAGGGTCGAACTCAGGTGCTCAAGGGCTTCTCGTAAGCTCTGGCAACCGCTTACATCTAATAGAACGCCTTGGTCTGGTTGGCTAATGATGGCAATTTGTGACATGCGCAATTCTGCTCACTGTAAAGGAATATGTGAAGGGCGAAGTTATGTAAACGACGCTTTTAGAATCGTATTGTTTACGCAGTCCTGCGTCAAGCTGAGTCGCATAGGGAGTGTATATGCGTTGGGGTCTTTTTCTATTCGCTTTCGGAAAAAATTAGATGACATATCGATAAGAAAGCGCGTAACTGTGCAGGTCAGGCAATCTCTGAAAGATAAGAGTATTTAGAGAAAACTCGGCGATTCACGAAACTCTTTCATGATGGCAAGCGCTGCCGAATGCGGGTCTGTGGTGAGTGATACCACATGTGAGAAAGTATCTTGAACTGTTGATGAGTTTTCTATCAAGTTCTCCAGGTTACTTTGCGCAATCTCTGCCAGTATCTCAGCTAGTTCCGCTTTGATTCTAGCTTTGCGTCTTTCTTTGAGCATGCCAGACTCTTCTAAGAAGGCTTTATGAGCGACTGTGGACTCGTATAATTTGTCTACGCCCTCACCCGTTTCGGCAATGGCCAAATGCACCGGTTGGTGCCAGATGAAGTCGCCCATCTCCTCGTTGGGGTGAGCAGAGAGCTCCAAGCTTGCCGTAATTTCTGCCGCCGATTTATTGGCGCCAGGTAAATCGCCTTTGTTTACTACAAATATGTCGCCAATTTCCATGATACCGGATTTGATGGCTTGAATATCGTCGCCCGAGCCCGGCATCAATACAAGCACTGTAGTATCAGCAGCTTGTGCAATTGCAAGCTCCGACTGACCCACTCCGACCGTTTCTATAATTACTATGTCAAAACCAAAAGCTTCAAGCATTCTCACCGCGTCGTAAGTGGCAAGCGCAATTCCGCCTTGATGACCACGGTTTGCCATCGATCTTATATATACGTCTTTGTCGAGGGTATGTCCCTGCATACGAATTCGATCACCCAGAATGGCGCCGCCGGTGAAGGGACTCGATGGGTCGACGGCAAGAATGGCTACCTTTTTGCCGTGCTGGCGCATACATGTAATAAGTGCGTCTACCAGGGTGGATTTGCCGACACCGGGGGAGCCTGTAACCCCAATAATATGAGCCTTTCCAGTCTTACCGAATAGTCTTTTGATAAGGTGGGTCGCTTGAGGACCGCGGTTTTCAACTACTGTAATAGCCCGCGCCAGGGCGCGTTTATCGCCGTTTTCCAGGCGCTGGGCAAGCTCATCGAGCTTCGACAATTCATTTGCGTCGACTAACATAAGACTATAGATTGAACCACAGAGGCTCATCTATAAATATTGATTTTTGCTCAAAATTTATTGTTTGCCTTTGGCAAATGGATTGAGCCAGCCTTGGTCTTTCTTTTGACTGTCGGGGGTACTGGCTGCGGATGCTCGAGCACCTTCTTTCTCTTTCTCTGTCAGCATAACAGCCAGCAGATCGCGCTCCGCTTCGCGCTGTTTGAGGTCTTTTTGCAAATCGACCACAGCCAACTTGATTTCTTCTAAATCTTTCAATTTGGACTCAAGTGCAGTTGAGACCCGCGACAAGTCCTGGTGCAGGCGCTTGTTTTCTCTGATTTTGTCAGCCAAAAGCGAGGTCTGGTTGGAAAGCTCAGCCTTTAAATCGTCCGAATCACGCGTGGCCATCTCCAATTCGCGCAATTGAGTGGAAAGGAGCAAATTCTTTTCCTGCGCCTCGACGAGCTTGTCTTGCAGCTCGACGATCTTATTGACCATCTGCTGAATGCTGGTGGATCCACTAGTTGAAGCTGATTGTGATGGATCGGAAGACATGTTAATCTCGACGGATGCACTATAGTGACCGTTTAATATATTCCACAAAATTATATATGTCTATCAGGCAGCAAGGGGCAGGTTACCTGCTATTTATGTCGCAGTCAGGTTACGCAAAACCGTCACAGAGTCGTTAATAGAGGACCCGATGAGCCCCGACGCAATGCTTGTTAAAAATGGTTTGGTTGTAAGTGGCAACAGTTGGCGAATGTCAAGCGTCTTGATAAAAAATGGACGCATTGCAGATATTGGCGAAGGCAACCTGGGCACTCAAAACAGCGACTTGCAAGTGATTGATGCATCAAACTGTTTTGTCACACCAGGATTGATAGACTTACAGGTGAACGGATCGCCCAAATGTAATCTATGGGCTGATCCAAGTGAAGCTGAGCTAAAAGAACTTAGGCATCAGATGCTTGCATGTGGGGTGACAAGCTTCTTTCCAACATTAATTACTGACGATATAAATCATCTCAATAAGAATATTTCTTTTCTAAACGCAAATGGCGTGGGAAAAGACAACGATTCTAATGACCTGGCTCGTATGCCTGGCATACATCTTGAAGGTCCTTTTCTGTCTGTCAAACGACCTGGTGTGCATCCGCTTGAGCACATAAAACCGCTCAGTCTGTCCAATGTCAAACAAGTGACTCTTGAAAATGTAAAGCTCATGACTGTCGCTTGCGAAACAGACCCAAGTGGCGATGCGCTTGATTGGCTGATGCGGCAAAAAATTGAATTGTCGCTTGGGCATTCAGATGCCGATTTAAGTCAAGCTCAAAGTGCATTTGCAAGCGGTGTAAAACTGGTCACTCATTTATTCAATGCCATGCCGCCTTTGCACCATCGCGCACCGGGTGTAGTCGGCGCAACTCTTTTGGACGATAATGTTACTGCGTGCATAATTGCTGATGGCTTGCATTTAAGTCCTGATGCGGTGAAATTGATTTTTAAAATCAAGGGTGCAGACAAGATAATTTTAGTGACAGACATTGCTACGGTGGGCACCAGAGACGGTGGGCTTGTGGGATCGTCGATAACCCTGGACCAAGCAGTACTAAATATGGTGAGATGGCAAGTTTGCGATTTTGCTACTGCCATTAAAATGGCAAGCTATAATCCAGCGCGGGCTGTCCATCTAGATAAAGTCGGTTCGATTGAAAAAAATATGTTGGCCGATGTCCTAATCTGGGACAAAGACTCACTAAAATTAAAATCTAAAATTTTGGGCGGAAAACTACTGACCTAACTTAGAGATATCAATCTCGCTTGTAAGTTTGGTGGCAGTGCCTATTTTCATTTTGCTTCTGTTTTCCAGATAGCGCTCAAGTACCGAACTTTTATATGTCGGCATCTGTTTTGCACGCCTGCGTCTAAGTACGCTGCTTGCTTCTTCGTAGGATAAAATGCCGCTGCTATACATGTAATACTGAGTTAGAAAATAATTGACCATATTTTTGCTTACTAAATTAAACTCAAGCAAAAATTTGCATGTGGCAAATGGGTCGGAGAAAAGTTGCTCACAAGCGCGCTCTATTTCAGTTTCTGAAAAGTATCCAGAGTCCTGTAACATATCGACTAAGCGACGAGCCGCAAAGCTTTCGTTTGCTATATCGGCACTATCAATATCGACATCTTCTAATTCGATCTCGTTTTTTTTATGGGCGGATTTTTTGAAGTGCTTTTTCTTGGATTTACTTCTGGACTCTTCTATTTCTTTTTCATCTATTACTTCTTCTTCAGATTCGTTTTGCTCGCCATCTTCATCATCTACGTAATCTTCGTCTAGCTTAGGAGCGAATTCAATTTCGACATTGTCCTCACCAGCCTCTCTTGCAGCTTGATATTTGGATTTGATTTCGTCTATGTCAAATTCTTGTGTTTCAAGATCGCCTTTGGCGGACATTGATTCTTCAGCTTTGAACCAGTGCACCACGACTGATTGCAACTGATCAATGGCTGTTTGTTGATCAATACTTTCTGACTGCAATTCATTATAGATATTGACCACACTAGGAAAAAGTGAGGGTGGCAAAATGCCCTCCATCACAAGTGCTTTGCCAAGCGGAATACCTGCTTCAAAGCTCATAGTAAGTGCGTGATCGATTTGATTTTGAGTTACAACTTCCGCTTCAATTAATAGTTGCGAAAGAATTTCTCGCCCGCGAGGCGAATCCAATTCGTGAAATTTTGTCCCAAGTGCTTTGTAGAGTGAAATGCCCTCACTCTTTACTGCTCTTAGTGCCTTAATGATATTTTCGACCGACTCTGTGCCGTGGCTGATGAGAGACTGACCAAGCAGTGCAGCTTCTAGTTGCGCTTCGCTAACACATCCAGAAACCATCAAAACTTGCCCAATCGGAACTCCCAGGCGCTTGGATACCTGAATAGCTTCGGTCAAGTCTATTGACGAAACCACTGCCGCTTCGACTAGAAGCCTTCCCAATTTTACTTTATTTGCGCCCTGGAGCATGCTAGACCTCACATATGAAGCGCCTTGACCAACCAATTATATCTTAAATGCGCTTGTTTTTTTGTCTGTGTAATTGCACAGTGAAAGCAGTCCATTTTGCCCATAGTATCGCATCAAGCGCTGCGGAGGGCGAAAATAATGGCGAAGTTTCAAATAGCTCTAAAATCTTATCTGGTAGAACAAAAACGAGTCGGACTTGAGAAAATGCTGAGCGCGCTTTTGCGCCGCCAGATTACAGTGGCAAAGCTCATTCTGGAGCTTGGTTTGAGCAAGCAAGATGTTGAGACGCTCGAACTCAAATCTATTGGGCGAATCTCAGAAGGGCTCATAGAATATATCGAGCAAAGTTTGAGTGCGATTGAAGGTGGCACAAGACGTTATTCCATCATCGAAAGATATTATGGTCTAGATGGATTTTTGCCTGCGCGTTTATCGGGAATATCGACTAAGTATGGTATCAGTCGTGAGCGAGTGCGCCAACTGAAAGACAGAGCCCTTTCGCATTGGCGTAATCCGCGTCAAATGGAATATCTGAATCAGGCTCTGCGAATGCTTTGCTATAGAAATGCCAGTTATAACTTTAGTCCAACGCCAGTATCATTGCAAACTTCATCGCAAGTTATCGATTTCTCTGTGACTGCATCAACTCATAAGGCTATTGAATTGACTGGTGCACAGAAAGCCGCTCTAGATAAAGTTTACTTGATGAAAGGCGGCATCATCACCGGTTGTGCGGGCTCGGGTAAAACTGTAGTTGCAGCAGAACTAGCAAGAAAATTAAGCAGTGAAAATAAAAAAGTACTTGTAACTTGTTTTAATCGTCCCCTAGCCAATCATTTGCAGGAAATTCTATATGGCGTTCCCGGTGTTACTGTATCGTCATTTCATGCGCTTTGTTTGCGTTTTGCCAAAGCGACAAGAGTGTCAGTACCTGGCGGATGGAATCAGCGAAGTTTTCTCGATAAATTTCCGGAGTTACTTAAGCTTGCCACCGCCCGCGATGAACGTTTACGCTTTGACGCAGTGATTGTAGACGAGGCTCAAGAGTTTCACGAAAACTGGTGGCACGCATTGAAAAGCTGTCTCAAGCCTACTTCGAGCGAATTGTATTCGTTTTTAGACGATAACAAACTATTATGCAATTTGAACTTTCAACCAGCAGCTCACTTGTCTGTGAGTTTACGATGCAAAGGAAACTTAGGTCTTTTGACCAAAGAATTCTATGTAAGTAAAAATGAGCTAGAAACAATCGATGCACCAGTGCGCCATAATTTAATGCCTGAATATTTTCAGTGTCAAACTGAAGAAGAAGTAAAAGCAACAGCTTCTTTTGTAATTGCTAATTGGGTGCACGAAAAGAATATTAAAGCATCCGACATTGTAGTGTTGACGCCCAGGCTGCCGAAATTTTCAAAGATCTATCAAACCAGACTTAAGAACGGTCTGCGTTTTGTGACCAGGAAATCGAGAGTAGATAATCACATTTGGCTTAGTCGCATTTCAAGTTTTAAGGGACTTGAGCGCAAAGCTGTTCTGATTTTGGATCTGGACGACAAGTTTTCCTTGCTGAGCGAGCTTGATCGTGCGCAACTTATGTATATGGCTGCATCTAGAGCTACTGAGTATTTGTGCATCATTGGCAATAGCGAAGCATGGAATTTTCTTCACTCTGACATTGCAAGACGGACTAATTTTTATGACACGCCTGAAACAATGGTCAGCACCGTGGGTAATACTACCTATCCGGCCAGCTATCAGCACAGTGATCGATAAAGTGCTGCTGGCAATCTAGAAGTGCCCCGTCTGAGTCGGTGTTGTGTCGGATGTACATTCCGTCGGGCTCCATAAAACGAGCCCTAGCTGAATCTAAAAGATAAGTATCAAGCACATCTTCGCGCAAATAGCGTGCTAAGCCGGGGTCTTCTACAGGGAAAAGAACTTCTACACGTCTGTCCAAGTTACGCGGCATCATGTCGGCTGAACCAAGATAAATTTCTTCGTTGCCGCCATTTCTGAAATAAAACAAACGACTGTGTTCGAGGAATCGTCCTACCACACTTAGAACTTTGATGTTTTCAGAAACACCCTTGATGCCTGGGCGTAAGCAGCAAATGCCACGTATGAGTAAATCGATTTGCACGCCTGCCTGAGAGGCTTCGTACAATAATTTGATAATGCGACCGTCAACCAGAGCATTTATTTTCAAAATAATATGTCCGGCTTTTCCAGCCTTTTTTAATTCGATTTCGCGACGAATTAAACCCTCAATTCTTTCACGCAAGTTAATTGGTGCCACCAATAATTTTTGATAATCGGTCTTTGCCGAATAACCAGTTAAATAATTAAAGAAGTCAGACACATCGGATGCGATGCGTTCATCGGCGGTGAACAAGCCTAAATCCGAATATAAGTAAGCAGTATTTGGATTGTAGTTACCTGTGCTCAAATGCACAAAGCGCTTGATGGAATCGCCCACTCTTCGCACGACAAGCAAAACTTTACTGTGAATTTTAAGACCAATTAGTCCATAAACTACGTGAACGCCTGCAGCTTCAAGTTGTCTTGCCCATTCAATATTACTTTCTTCGTCGAATCGTGCTTTGAGTTCAACTACAACAGCAACCTGTTTGCCATGCTCCATCGCTCTTAGCAGTGCTTCTACAATCGGTGAGTTTTTACCCGCGCGGTAAAGTGTCATTTTAATAGCTAGAACAGACGGATCTAGAGCTGCCCTATTCAGAAAGCTCACTATCGGTTGAAAGGAATCATATGGATGGTGCAATAAAATATCGCGCCTTGCAATATGAGCAAAAATATCTTCGTCTTGTGTATCTGCGCTCAAACTGTTTGGAACAAATGGCACAAACTGAGGAAACTTGAGCTGCGGCTTGTCTAAGTTTGCAATATATTTTAGATTGCTCAGTGAAATGGCACCATCTACAAGATATACATCTGATGCTTCAATCTGCAGATTTGACATCAAAATATCTAAGATGTGTGCAGGCATTTCGCGGTCTACTTGCAATCGAACAACGTCGCCAAATCGGCGCTGCCTGATACCTTCTTCTGTAACTTCGAGTAGATCGCCTGCTTCCCATTCTTGTATCTCTACTTCTGCATCGCGGGTTACGTGAAAAGGATGAGTTTCAAGAATATTCATTCCTGGAAAAAGAGCATCTAGGTTCGCCATCACCAGGTCTAAAAGCCAGATATAAGTTTCTTGTCGGGGACCTTGCGATGATGTGCCACCAACCTGACTTACAAGTTGTTTGGACGAGCGAGCGACTGGCACCAGTTGTGGTAGCGAATCGGGAATTTTTACACGAGCAAAGCGTGCTTCACCAGATGCTCTACGTACTGACACAGCCAAGTTTAAACTCAAGTTTGAAATATGTGGAAATGGATGCCCTGGGTCGAACGCCATGGGCGTGAGAACCGGGAAAATCTTGTGCAAGAAATATTGTTTGATGTCGAGTTTTTGCTCAGGCTCAAGCTCGTCATATTTGACGATATTAATGCCTTCTCCTTTTAAGGCCGGAAGCAAATCTTGCATAAGGCACTCTTGTGAGGAAACAAGAATTCGGTTTACTTCAGAACCAATTTCTTCTAACTGTTCGTAAGGGCTCAGACCGTCAGGACCAGAGCGCAGAGTGCCAGCCTCGATTTGACGCTTTAATCCGGCGACACGCACCATGAAAAATTCATCTAAATTAGAGCCCACAATGGATAGAAAACGAATACGCTCAAGCAGAGGATTAGCAGGATCCTGCGCTTCTTCAAGCACGCGGCGCTGGAATGAAAGCAGGCTCAGCTCACGATTTACATAAAGACGATTATCATCGAGAGAATTGAGATTAGCTAGGGTAACGTAGCTTGGAAGAGTCGGCCAGGTGCCTGTTTGGGCATTAATGCTCGGCGGCAAATTGGCAGGCATCATGGGGGGAGCTAAATTTTCTTCGGGCTCGAAAGCCTCGGGTTTGTCCATTTCGGCTGAAGAATCAAGGTTTTGGGAAGTCTGGGTCATAAATCACTTAAACGCTGGAATTACGCCCTAAATATATACTTCCCATCACATATAAGAAATGAACTGATTATATAATTAAGTTTCAATCATGACTGCTGATAATGGGCGTAAGACGCTTGTCAAAACGGGCAAATAAGCCCAAACTGACGAGATGAGAATTTTTCCTGGAAAACCTTATCCATTGGGCGCTACCTGGGACGGAATGGGGGTAAATTTTGCCATCTTTTCCGAACATGCCACCAAAGTGGAGCTGTGCTTTTTTGACTCAGTTGAAGCTAAGACCGAAACAATTAAATTCGAGTTACCCGAATACAATAACCATGTTTTTCACGGTTATCTAAGAGATGTTCATCCAGGTCAACTTTACGGATATCGTGTCTACGGTCCATACGAACCCGAAGAAGGGCACAGATTTAATCCTCACAAATTGCTTACAGACCCTTACGCCAAGCTCATTGCTCGACGTCTCACTTGGAACGATGCCTTGCACGGATATGTCATTCCAAATAGCACCATTCCAGATGTGTTGAAAGAAGCGGACAAGTCTTTCGATACCAGGGATAGTGCTCCGTATGCACCTTTGTGTGCTGTCGTGGATGGTGCGTTTAACTGGGGCAACGATGTGCGTCCCGATGTTCCATGGCACAAGACTATTATTTATGAAGCGCACGTAAAAGGCATGACCAAGCTTAATGAGCTTATCCCCGAAGGTTTGCGCGGAAGCTATTTGGGACTTGCATCTGAGCCTGTGATACAACATTTGAAGAAGCTAGGTGTTACTGCCTTAGAACTAATGCCGGTGCACCAACGTGTCTCCGAGCGAAGATTAGTCGAGTCAAATCTGACTAACTATTGGGGCTATAACACACTCTCTTTCTTCGCACCAGATAGTCGCTTCGCCAGCCAAACATCGAATTTGAGCGCAGTTCAAGAATTTAAAATTATGGTCCGCTCACTTCATGCTGCCGGCATCGAAGTGATACTAGATGTAGTATATAACCACACTGCTGAAGGTTCGCACTTAGGACCGACTCTATCTTTTCGTGGTATAGACAATTTAAGCTACTACCGCACTGATCCTAAAAATAGACGCTATTATGTTGATTACACTGGATGCGGCAATACACTAAATATGGTGCATCCAAATGTGATTCAAATCATCATGGATAGCCTTCGCTATTGGGTCGAAGAAATGCGAGTGGACGGATTCAGATTCGATCTTGCCAGTGCCCTTGCTCGCGAACTCTACGATGTAAACAAGCTTTCTGCATTCTTTGATGTTATACAACAAGATCCTGTGATATCACGGGTAAAACTAATAGCCGAACCTTGGGATTTGGGAGAAGGCGGATATCAGGTTGGAAACTTTCCAATATTGTGGACAGAATGGAATGGAAAATATAGAGACACTGTGCGCAGATTCTGGCGAGGAGATGCAGGTGTACTGGGCGAACTGGCAACAAGACTTACAGGCAGCAGTGACATTTATGAACACTCCGGCAGAAGCCCTCACGCTAGTATCAACTTTGTCACCTGTCACGATGGATTTACTCTCAAAGATTTAGTCAGTTATAACTCCAAACACAATGAAGCAAATTTAGAAAACAATCGCGACGGTGAAGAGCATAACAACAGTTTCAATTGCGGATTTGAAGGGCCAACTCAAGATCCGCAGGTGAATGCTCTGCGACTTAAACAACGCAAAAATATTATGGCCACACTACTATTATCAATTGGAGTGCCGATGATAAGTGGTGGCGATACTCTTGGACGCACTCAAAGAGGAAATAATAACGCTTACTGCCAGGACAGCAATTTAAGTTGGACAAGTTGGGATGTTGCAAGCGATTCAGACGATCTCGACTTCTATGATTTCGTCGGACAAGTAGCAAAGGTCAGGCGCAATCAGGCAGTATTACAGCGTAGAACATTTTTCAAGACTGCCACAAGCGTCGATTCATCCAAAGCAAAAACAAAAGAAGTAGTTTGGCTTAAAGAAGACGCCACTGAAATGATGGAGCCCGATTGGTTAGAAGCCAAACGCAAACATCTTGGTGTCATCTTCGAAGGCAATTATCCAAACTCAGAATCGGGCAATTCACTCTTGATTCTATTCAACGCATCCACAGCCGATGTGCCTTTCACCCTGCCAAGTCACGAGGACCATTTCTGTCTCACGCAATACATGTCACCAAGTATTCTTGCAGCTAAGAAAAGCTGGACACTGCTTGTTGAAACAACATCTAAATTATCTAGCAGTTGTTGGGGAGCTGGCTCTACTTTTGTGGTGCCTGCTCAAAGTATGGCATTATTTGAGTTAACTGAAATCCCCGAACTCAATGAAGAAGAAGAGCGATTGGAGCCCGATACGTTTTTGGGCTAATTTTTGAGATACGGTTTCACCGAGCGACGCGCTAAATCCAGCATAATTCCGGTGGGTAAAAGGCACGCAAAAATTATCGCAAGTAGAATCAAGCTGTCTTTATCAAAATGCAGTTCGTCTTTGGAAACCCCTTTAGTGTTTTGCGTTATCAGATGTTCCCAGCCGACCTGTTTAGGTGGAACGTCAAGACCGTAGGGCAGATTTTTTAGTAAATCAATTTTTTGGATTTTAATTCCTTGAAATTTTGAAGAAGAGAAATACAGATGAATTGGACCATTTCCTTCCAAAGAGATCAATTTGTTCAAGCTGTCTTCGCTTTTCCAACTTGAGAAAAGCCTATTATCGTTTCTCCACCAGGCAAGTTCATCTGGAAAGATCGGTATTTCGAAATGGTGCGATTCGTCATTGAACGAAAGTATGTAATAACCTTAATGCTTTCGGTTTTTCAATATGCCAATCTTTGATATAGACGTGGTGTTCTGAGGCCATAATTGGACCAATTGCCAGAACTGGCAAATTTAAGACGCTAAGAAAAAGGGCAAGGAATGCCAGAATTTTCGCCATAACCAAACCTGCAAAAATACCGTCTTAAAACTCTCTACACTGTGGCGAGATTTATTTCACCCCTGCCATCAGTCTAATTCTAAGTCTAGATCCAGATCGTCGACATACTCTTTGTCGTATCTTTCGACAATGTCTTTGCAAATTGAGATGAGTTCTGGCTTGATATGCACTTCTAATGAGTGAATCTGCTCTTCAAATTCTTCGAGAAGTTCTTCAGCATATAATTGTTTCGAGGCTTCTGGTTTGTTTATTTCTGCTGACTCCCAGTACACATAACTCAACGCATCGCAGATGTGCATTATGTCTAAGGAATTTGCTAGGTCATAGATATAATCTACAAAATTGATAGTGTCTTCTTCTGAGTGCAAGTAAGCTTTAGCTGTGTCTATCAAAGTGTAGAGGGTGTAATAGAATTGTTCGTTGTAGTTAGCCAGAATATAATTAGCTGTTCTAAAAAGTACTTTGTCTCCATCGGATTCTTGTGCCGACTCTGCAACAACTAGTAGATGTTTAAATTTAAACAGATTAGCGGCTTCAATAAACATAGCCCTTACAGATTCAATGTCAGCTTGTCCTTCAATTAATTTTCGTGCTGAACTTCTTATATCAGAGAATTGCAAGTTGCTATTTCACCCCTGCCATCAGTTTCTTGATAGTAGGTGTTAACAAAAAGAGGATAAAGCCGGCGGTAATGCCTGCACCACCCATAGAGGCATAAAGTGTAATCATGCTTTGTGCATTTTTTTCGTCAAAGAATGTACTGAGATATCCAGCTAGATAATTACCCAGTGAGTTGCCTAAGAACCAAACTCCCATCGTTAAGCTGAGAAAGCGTACTGGAGCTAGTTTTGTGACGGTACTGAGACCAACTGGTGACAGGCAAAGTTCGCCTATTACTTGGAACAAATAAACAAACACAAGCCACATGAAACTGACTTTGCCTTGAGCTGCAAGCATCGAAGCTGGCACCATAAGCGCAATACCAAGTCCTAAGAAAATCATCCCGAACATAAATTTGCCGGGAGCGGAAGGTTGTTTGTCGCCTAATTTGATCCAGAGCCATGAAAATACTGGCGCTAAAGCAATGACGAAAACTGCTTGGAATGTCTGCATCCAGGAGGCGGGAAATTCCCAACCAAAAATTACGTTACTGCAACAGCGCTCAGAAAATACATTTAAACTCGACCCACCTTGCTCATAGATTGCCCAGAATAATGCATTAAAGAAAAAGAGCATGGCAATTGCGCCAATTCTTTGTTTTTCTTGATGTGTTAGAGGCTGTGCCAGAGCGAGTTTTGCTTCTTCAGCGGTGCTTCCTTCTGGAATTTCTCTTTTCTTTTTCAGTCCAATATCGCCAAGCACTTTCCATTGCAAGACATACATAATCAAGCCAAATGTCATTCCAACGCCGGCTGCACCAAATCCAAAGTGCCAGCTTAAATGCTCTGATAATCCCCAATTTAAGAGCATAGCTTTGAATTCTTTGGTTTGCGCAAAATAGCCACAAACAATTGGAGAGAGCGCAGCACCGATGTTTACGCCCATATAGTAAATAGAAAATCCAGCATCACGCCTGGTGTCATCTGGTGCGTACAAGCTTCCGACCATAGTCGACATATTAGGCTTGAGCATGCCTGTTCCAATTACGATTAGAACAAGCCCAGTGTAAAAGGTCGCAGGAGACGGAAATGCCATGGTGAAATGTCCCAGGGCAATGATTATTCCGCCAATTAGAACTGAGTACCTGGCACCAAGATATGTGTCTGCAATATAGCCGCCCGGCATCGATGCGAGATATACAGCCATTGTGTAAATGCCATAAATTTGCGATGCTGCAGCAACAGACAGTCCCATCCCGCCTTTAGCTATCACTTCGACCATGTAGAGCATCAAAATGGCGCGCATGCCGTAGTAGGAAAAGCGCTCCCACATCTCGGTGAAGAATAGGTTGGCTAGACCAACTGGATGTCCAAAAAATGTTTTCATCAATTTTTATTCTGAAGGTCTTATATTACTTAAGCTTGAAGTTTAACATCTTGGCTAGCTACGTATAATCTATCTATGGCTAAAATCCTTTTGGTAGAAGACGACAAGAATCTGGCTTACCTGCTTAAGATGCAGCTCGAGCAAAACAAATTTGTGGTTGAGCACGCAAAGTGCGGGCTCGATGCTATCACTTATTTGCGCACACAGAGCTTTGATCTGGTCATTTTGGACTGGATGCTACCCGATGTGTCAGGCATCGAAGTTTGCAAAGAACATCGCAATGCAGGTGGTAAGACGCCAATATTGATGTTGACCGCCCGAGGTGAGATTGATGATAAAGCGGCTGGGCTCAATGCCGGATCTGACGATTATTTAGTCAAACCCTTTCACCCGACCGAACTTGATGCCCGAGTTAATGCGTTATTACGTCGCCCCCAGACTTATGCTGGCAAAACTCTAAAAGTTGGCGATTTAGAATTAGACACCGCAAACAGTACCGTCACTCGTGGTGGCACACAAATTGATTTGACAGCAAAAGAGTTTGGCATGCTTGAATTGTTGATGCGTTACCCAAATAAAAGCTTCACTCTTGAAGCCATTCTTGACCGACTTTGGGACGCTGATTCTAATGCGTCTATTGACAGTGTTCGCACTCATATGAAAACGCTGCGCAAAAAATTAGGCGACAATAGCGACGAGAACGGAATTATTCGTACCAAACGGGGACAAGGTTATCGAATCGTAGATAACTAGCTGCCCTATGAAAAATAATTCTCTTACTACGCTCACCACAATTGCCATCGGCCTTGCGGTTGCGCTTCTGGTTTATATAGGCAATATCTCGCTTGGACAGTGCTTTCAACGTCTTGAAGACTCTAAAATGGCGCAGCGTCAGTTTAAGATTTTGGATCTTTTGCATGGAATCAAATACGACTTACACCAGGCTATACTGGCTGAACATGAGTATATCTGGGGACGAGAAGATAAGTTTGTGCAGTCGTATGAAGATAACATGAGTAGCGCACTTGATAGAATTACCAAACTTGATATCGAGCTGCACGGTAAATATCAGATGACGTCTGACGAATTAAAAGAATACGTCAGTGTGCATAGACGATGTGCTCATGAGGCATTTCAAATTAGTAAAGACAAAAGCCCAAAAGATGCTTTTGCATATTTAAAAGAACAAGGACAAGAAAAACTTGCAACCGATATCGAAGACCTGATTGATAATTTAGAAGGGCGCACATCTGTAGAATTTGGATTTATTACTACTCAAGCAGATAAAGGCAGTATGCAAACAGTGACTGGTATTGCCGGTCTGATGTGTGTAGCGCTTGTGATTTTGATTGTCGTAATAATAGTAGTAAATCGCTATGTTAATGAAAGACAACAAGCCGAGCGATCGCTGCTTGAAGCAGAACGCAGATTCAGAGCTGTTTTTAACCAGACATTCCAACTTAGTTTTTTGCTTAATCCAGATGGCAGCATTATTGAATTAAACGAAACTGCATCGCAATTAAATCCTAATGCGAAAGATTTGCCGGGCAAATATTTTTGGCAAGGCGATTTTTGGCTCAACAAAGAACAAAATATAGACCGTCTCAAAGACGCTGTGCAACGCGCTGCTCAAGGGCAAACAGTGCGTCTTGAAGAAGAAATCAAAGACAACATTGATACTGTCTACACCGTTGACCTTTCAATTAAGCCTATCGTTGAAAATAAGACCAACGTTTTATTTCTCATTGCTGAGGCGCGCGATATCACTGAGCGCAAGCAGGCAGAAATTCGAGTGAAAGAATTTTACTCGACTGTGTCGCACGAATTGCGCACACCGCTCACGGCTATTCGCACAGCCCTTGGGCTTATGGAAAGTTCGCTTTCAAGTGAGGTAGGGGAAAAAGCAAAGCCAGTGCTTGCAATTGCCGAGGAAGAGACTGATCGACTTATTCGACTAATCAATAATATATTGGATATAAGAAAGATCGAATCGGGCAAACTCGATTTGCGATTCAGCTCGGTCGAGCCTAGTGCGGTGGTAAGGAAGTCTATAAATAGTCTGGAGAATCTTGCTAAAGAAAACAAAATTGGATTCGAGACTAATTTTGCAAATGAACACGGCTCTTGCGTACCTGACACCATTCTTGCCGACGAGGACAAGCTTCAGCAAGTGATTACTAACTTGCTCTCCAACGCCATCAAATGGTCGCCTGAAGGCAGCAAAGTGCATGTGGCAATCAAAGAGGTCGAACACCCCCTTGAAGAGGTGGAGGTGGAGAGCGAGGAAGAGAACCACTCGAGCAGACATTCAAATAGATATTGTCGCTTTGAAATCAGCGATGATGGTCCAGGTATTCCAGTGGAACAGCGCGAAATTATTTTTGACCAGTTCCAGCAGGTGAAAGGCGAAAATATGCCGCCTGGTGGCATTGGCGGCAAGGGTACTGGTTTGGGACTGGCAATTTCAAAAGCTTTAGTGCAGCAGCACGGAGGTGCAATTGGAGTTGTGGAGCGTGAAAGTGGTCTGGGTTCGTGCTTTTGGTTTGAAATTCCATATAAAGAAGAGCCGGTTAGTGATTAACCGGCTCATATTTCAACATTTATCAAACTCAAAAACCGTAAGATGGTAGTTCCGCTTCAGTGGCCGACGTCATGCATTACTTCAACGACGGTTCTTTGATTTGATTAATGGCTTACATTTCTCATACTAATTTGGCTGCGTGAAGAAAAAGTGAATTGAGCGTGAAGCTAATGTGAACTGCCGCGCCTTCTTGATTTAACCTAAATCCATCGCATTTAATATTGCAGTCAAGTCCTTGGCAGAAAAATGAAATTGGACGGGCTGGCACATTTGGGAAAAGGATATATTTATTCCTTATATAAAGTACGTTGATTTGTCTGTATTGCATTAAAGGTTAACCGGCACTTATCATTGGATTATTGAAGACATCGGAGCAGGCACCACCCTACAGCAGGGGAGAGGAGCCGAGAATAAAAGTCCGGTGGTTTCTAAAACAATAAAACATAACCCCTAGCGCAATGCCTGGTATTACAGATGGTGCTACCATCCTCGTACTTTGGCGCGCCCAAAAAATCCTTTAGGAGGATTCCCCCATGAAATTCGCTCGCAAATATCTCTCTTTAGGCGAACGCTTTGAAGAGCGCGGAAAGTATGTGAAAGCGGAACGTTTGTACGTTAGAGCACTGAGATTGATTGAAGGAAAAGTGGATGCAACAAGCGAAGAACTCATTCCTTATCTCTACAACCTTGGATACATCCAAGCAGCTCAGGACGACAATTCAGAGTCCGTTAAAACATTCGGCCGTCTGTTACCGATTTTGCTCAAAAAGCACGGTCAGTCCCACATCGACGTGCAAGAAATCCGCGACGTTCTTGATGTTATCCATGCTGAAATCGGGATTCCAAGCCAGGCCATCAACGGCTAAAACAAGTACAAAGCCACGCGCTTTGCCCAAGGAATCTCGTTTTAAATGGTACTAATTATAGTACCGCAAGTGGTACATCTTTCTGAGGCACAGGATAGATAGAATCAATCTCTTTGAGATCGTCTACATCCAGCTTCAATTTATTGGGATCCGCTCCGGCATTCTCTTCCACATGTAGTGGTTTCGCTGCTTTAGGAATGGAGAAAGTGCCTTCCAATCTGGTTAGAAAAGCCAGAATAACCTGTCTTACAGTCGCTTGGTGTTTCGCCGCGATATTAGACAATATTCGATATTCATTGCTTTGTGCATCGGGAATTTCGCCATAAGGCGTGTATCCCACAACTGCAATATTCTTTTCCTGACAAAACTGCATCAAGCGTCGCTCGATTCCTCGCTCTTTCAGATTGTACATAACCTGATTGCAAGCTATTTTCCCTTTGGAAAGGGAGTCGAGCGCTTCCTGCAGATCTTCTGTGTCAAAATTGCTCACGCCAAATGAGCGTATTTTGCCTTCCTCTTCGAGCTTTTCAAATGCTCCAAGAGTCTCAGCAAGCGGACGATCGCCACGCCAGTGTAAAAGATAACAGTCAAGATAATCGGTGCCCAAACGCTTCAAAGTCCGCTCCAATGCAGAGATCGTGCCTAGATAACTGGCGTTGGTAGGAAGAACTTTGCTCACTAAAAAAACTTTGTCTCGCGATACTGGTTTGAAAGCTTCGCGAATGACCTCTTCGGCATGACCGTACATCTCGGCTGTGTCGATGTGGACCATTCCAAGCTCGAAACCTCTTTGCAGTGACTTTATCGCTTCGTCTCGGTCTTTGCCAGACTCAGGAATTTGCCATGTGCCCTGCCCTATGACAGGAATTTGGTATGAAGTGGGACCGAATTTTCTGGATTTCATTCTGGGATAAGTGGTTGCATTAGTTAGGCAAGTGATATTCGACTTCTCTCTGGAGAAATTCGAGTTTGGTTTCCAACTCCTTATTTTCCTTTGAAGGGTTCTGATTCCATAGCTTTATGAAGTTTTTTAGCGTCTTTAACATTTCTTTTTCGCCCTGATGCAGCCCTTCACCTCGCTTCTCATTCAGGATAGTTTCTGCCGGGACAATGAGCTTAGACAAGGCCAGTTCAAGGTCTTGGCTTACTTGATTAAGCGCGCTTGCAATTTGAGCAACGTCCGCCGCTTCTAAGTTACTTTTTTCCAATTCTCCGGCAAGCACATCTTTTAAAGGAGAGCCATCTTTACCTAGCCTTGCAATAGCGCGAGCAGTTTCGCCTTTTCCCGACAGTCCAGAGCTTGAATGTTCTTGTTTGCTTGCTACCCAGTCTGCGCAAAGCCCTTCTTTGAGCGCTTTTAGATAATGCTCATCAGTTTTGTCATGATTGAGACGACTCAAGTGAATTGCAGCCCAGCGTCTGTTTTCGGGCTTGTCAGATTTAAGCTGAGCAACCAGAATCTCTTTTTGGTCTTTGCTATTACCGACATATTCAGGCAGCCATTTGATTGCCTGGGTCGAGTCTTCAATTGCTGCGTGTTTGACCAGTTCGCCCAATAATGGATTTCCTGGTAACAGCGGGCTCAAAACGTCAGACTGAGACTTCGCCCAAATGTCGCCGCGTGTGTAATCTTTGCTGTCGACTACCGCAGCAATTGCATGGGGCAAGCCTTTGTCTTCTACTTCTTTAAGAAAATCGTCCACGATTGTTGGCTGAAATTGGCGCACTAAGTGGTTCTTAGTACTTTCGATATATTGGGTCCATGATTCGGGACAGGCCTTTGTGCCAGTTTCGATTTTTGTTTTGACTGCGGGGTCGGAAACTGCCATTGGTGCAGCTTTTGGGGGCTTTGTCTTGCTCTTCTTTGCGGACGCTGAACTCTTCTTATCTGGCATTAATGAAAGCTCCTTTTAATTGAGGATTCCCGAGGCTGACAATAGATAAATCTGCATGTAAATAAAGTTAAACGACAATTTTGTATTGCTCGATTTTGTGGCGGGCTGGCAAGTTAGTCGCCGCAATAATGGATCTTAAATTAAGAGATCATGGACATTGAGTATACAGGTCGTACAATGTCAAGCAGGCGTTTGGGCTCGGTGAGCCTGGTAAGTAAATGCGTTGGAACTAAAATTTTAGCGGGGTTGATATGGTGCTCAGTACCTTTGCAGGAAAAACAGTTTCGGTCGCCGTAGAAAAAAATTACACGGTTAAGAACGAAAAACTCATGAAGTGGGTGGATGAAGCAGTTGCTCTCTTCCAACCAGACTCGGTTTATTGGTGTGACGGCAGTCAGGAAGAATATGATCGAATTGCCGCCCAAATGGTCACTCAGGGCAAACTTATTAAGCTAAATGATGCTAAACGCCCCAACTCCTACCTGGCTCGCTCTGACGCATCGGACGTAGCTCGTGTAGAGGACAGAACTTTTGTCTGTTCCAAGAATAAATCTGACGCTGGTCCAAACAACAATTGGATGGACCCAGGCGAAATGAAAGGCAAGCTGCGCGGACTCTTTGAAGGCAGCATGAAAGGACGCACCATGTATGTCGTGCCCTTCTCGATGGGTCCTATCGGTTCACCACTTTCTCATATCGGTGTGGAGCTCACAGACTCACCATATGTGGTGCTCTCAATGCGCACTATGACTCGTATGGGTAAGAAAGTGATCGATTCGCTAGGCGAAAAAGGTGATTTTGTACCTTGTCTGCACTCGGTTGGCGCCCCACTCAAACCCGGTCAGAAAGATGTTCTTTGGCCCTGTAACGAAACTAAATTAATTGTACATTTCCCTGAAACTAGAGAAATTTGTTCATACGGCTCTGGTTATGGTGGCAATGCTCTGCTTGGCAAAAAATGTTTCGCTTTGCGTATTGCTTCAACCATGGCGCAAGAGCAAGGTTGGCTTGCTGAGCACATGCTCATTCTTGGATTGAAAAATCCAGAAGGCAAAAAATCATATATCGCAGCCGCTTTCCCTAGCGCATGCGGTAAGACCAACCTGGCAATGCTCATTCCTCCCGCAGCGTTCAAAGGCTGGGAAGTAACAACAGTTGGAGACGATATTGCCTGGCTCAAACCAGGTCCAGACGGCAGACTCTATGCTATCAACCCCGAGTCTGGATATTTTGGCGTAGCTCCTGGAACTGGTGATAAAACCAATCCAAACGCCATGGCCACTATGAAAGAGAATGCTGTTTTCACAAACGTAGCACTCACTTCCGATGGTGACGTGTGGTGGGAAGGTATGACCGATGTGCCACCAGCAAAATGTATTGACTGGCAAGGACAAGAGTGGACATCAGACTGTGGACGCAAAGCAGCTCACCCAAATGCTCGCTTCACAGTGCCTGCTACCCAATGCCCATCACTTGATGACAAATGGGACGATCAAGCTGGTGTTCCAATCGATGCGTTTATCTTTGGTGGACGCAGAAGCACAACTCAACCGCTTGTGTACGAAGCATTTAATTGGGACTTTGGTGTTTACGCCGCTGCCACAATCGGTTCTGAAACAACCGCTGCAGCCACTGCCAAGGTTGGTGAAGTGCGTCGCGACCCAATGGCCATGCTTCCATTCTGCGGATATCACATGGGTGATTATTTCCAACACTGGATCGATCTTGGTCATTCCATCAAGAGAGCACCTAAAGTGTTCTGCGTAAACTGGTTCTTGAAAGATGAAAAAGGCAAATTCATCTGGCCAGGTTTTGGTGAGAACATGCGCGTGCTTGAGTGGATCTTTGATCGTGTCAATCAAAAAGCTGATGCTATCGAAACGCCACTTGGTTATTCGCCTCGCTACGAAGACCTGAATTTCGCTGGTCTTGAATCTGAAGTAACCCCTGAAGTCTTTGAAAAATTGATGACAATCAATGCCAAAGATTGGCAGGAAGAATTCAAACTGAGAGATGAATTGTTCGAGCAACTGAAAGACAGATTGCCTGAAAAGTTCAAGGCGATTCAGGAATATCTCAAACTCGGTCTTTCTTAATCGATAAGACTCGGGACTAAAAAATTGAACAGCCTCTCGACTTTCGAGGGGCTGTTTTAGTATTAGCTATTTTCTAGTTATCTCAGTGCACGCAACACTTCTGAATTGAAAATCTCTGGCTGTTCTAAATGTGGAAAGTGTCCCACTTGAGCCATGATATAAATTTCTGATCCTTGAGCTAAACTGGCATCGATATTGAACTTGTCCATCAAGTCGACACCGATACATTTATCTTCTTTGCCGTGAATGTAGAGCATCGGCACATCTGGAATGGGAAGTCCTGTAAGCTCGTCACTAAAAAGAGATCGATAATGATTAAGCGCAAGCTCCAAACAGTCTGTTTCTTTTAGCGCAGCGATTGCCAGTCGGGCAAAATCTTTGCTATGAAAACCTTTTGAAGACCAGTCCACCCAGAGCTTTTCTATCAAAGCATAATCGTTTTGCTTAATAAATTTCTGGGCGAATTTTTGTTGGAACATGAATACATACCATGAGCGCTTCATCTGCTCATACGATGCTACATCCACAAAAACAGGAAGCGGCGGCCACGAAGATGTAATCATCACAGACCATCTATCGGGCTCTAGACTGGCTGCAACGTAAGCTGCCGCAGCTCCCCAGTCGTGTCCAATGATCACTCCAGGTTTGCCACCACACAAAGCTTCGTGCAAAGCATTAGCATCTTCGCCCAGTGCAAGCGGTCCGCAAGGTCCATCGACTGGTGCTTTTGTTGGTGCAAAACCACGCAAGAAAGGACAGATTACACGCCATCCTTCTTCCACTAAAGATGGCATAAGATAGCCCCAGGTGTAAGGCGTGTCTGGAAATCCGTGCAAACAAAGTACGATAGGATCGTTTGGAGAACCAGCCTCCAGATAATGAATTTCTGCGTCATTTATTTTGATCGACGGCATTTATTTTTGCGGCTCTAGCTCGATCTCTGGGCGGGCTTCGGTCTCTGATTTTGATTCCATTCGATAGTGTTTTTCAAACCATCTGGGTGTAAAGTCGTAGCCAAATCCAGAGCGCTTGACTCCCAGTTCGACCCGGTAGGGATTTTGACAAATGTAGATTAGATACACATTCATTGACATGAAGATTGCAACACCGGCTGTCATGATTATTTGCGCAATCAGACTTTCCATGTAAAAGAAATAAGTGAACCAGATGGTTAAGACGCCACCAGCAATGAGCACTGCCCATAGTACCAGAGGTAAACCACCCTTCGCTGATACCATGCGAAACCTGCGTGCGGCGGTTAACTCTTCCATGTTGCTCAGCATCAAAGAATAGCTTTGTTGGTCTTTGTTATTGACTGGCGTGTATCCTGTAACAGTTTTCCATAATTTTTGATAGGCGGGTATTGAGGCTTCTTTCTCTTTTCCCTGCTCAACCTTAGACCAGTCTTGTTCGACAACGACAGAAGCATATTCGTGAATTGCGTCTTTTATTTCTTGGCGTGCCGGTTGTTCGAACGTGGTTGCAAGATGAAAAATGCTCGATAACATATTCGATTCGGATATGGCCATTTGACTTGCCTGTTCCACTTTGGCTTGTGAATTAACGACTATCATGCCGATGATGATTGCATAAAGGGTGCCGATGACAGCAAGCATGACGCCACCAACTTCGTGGCAAGCTTTGAGTAAATCGGGGCTGAAGCGCTTACGCACCAAAATCAGTCCGGTGACCGATAGGATTGTGCTCAAGCCAATTATCAAGAGACATTCAGTAAAGGAATTCATAGATTCGATCATACATTAATTTTTGACATCGGGTTCTGTCACATATTTAATTCTGGTTGCAAGTGGCGGGTGAGAGAAGAGCCAGAATTCGAGCAGTTTTGGTGGGCAAGGGTCAGACAAATTTTCATTCGATAAAAAAGCATAAGTGCGAGCAAAATTTATTGGATCAGGATGAAGTTTGAGTCCGTACATATCAGCGTCTTTTTCTATGCCACGAGTATAAAAATTGCCAAAAGGTTCCATGAAAAATCCTGTGCAATGCGATATATAAACGAACATTGTGATAGCTGCCAGGTCTTGAACTTTTTTTATTTTCCACTTTTCAGGTAAGTATTTGAAAAACAGCGGTGTGAAATAAAGATTGACTGGAATACTCCAGATTATGAATAGAACTCCTATGCCGCAGCCAATAAGAATATGATTGAGAGCGTAATGTCCTAGTTCGTGTGCCACCACGCATAGTGTTTGTTCGGGTGGCATTTTTTTGAGAGTTGTATCCCAGATTACTATTCGCTCTGAAAGACCGATGCCGGTTACATAGGCATTAATCGTGTTGGTTTGTTTAGATTTGTCCGACACAAAAACTGGGGCATCAGCAAGACCCGCTTTTGCAGCTAGTTTTTTGATGTCGTTGCGAAGAGGTGAAGCTTCCATTAATTGAATTTTGTTGAATACAGGTTCAAACAAAATAGGCGAGATGAAAGTGATGAAAAGCATTATGGGCAGAGCTGTTGCAGCCTGAAGATAAGGCCAGTCTTTGGGAAACTTGCGCACTAAAAATAGAAGCAAAGTCCAAAGTGGAATTTCCAGAACTGAGCCAAGTGCAAAAGATTTCAATGCATCAAGAAGCCATTGTGATAAGGGCTCTGAACTCAAGCCGAAATGATGATCGAAAACAAAATCGGTTAAATAGCTCAACGGCAGTGTAATAATTTCCACTGCAATAGCAAGAATAATCGAATATAAAGTTACCTGCAAAAGCAAATTTGAAGTCTTGCTTTCACAAAAGTCAGCAAGTCGTTTTGCTGATCCAGTTTGCAGAAACGTGAGCATGATGACAGTGCTTACAATAGACCACAAGAAACCTATGGCAATGCCCCAGCGTGAGTGCTGCATTGTTTTTTCAGTCACGATTGGAATGAGTTTGCGCGCTTCAATATTATCTAGAGGAATTGATACAGGTGGTGCGGTCAGTGCATAAATAGCGCCAAACAAACTAATCAAAATGATTAGTGCTGGTAGAATCCAATACAGATAATCTAGATTTCGCTTTTTCAATCTACGTCCATTTTATTGGGTTTTAGTGAACGTAAACCCCATTCGCAGCGGCTTCTTACACCTTTGTGCGAATCAGTCGTACCAGCTTTTAATATCGCGATGCGTTCTTTTGCATAGAGATTGTCTTTTATTCTAAAACTGCCACCACCCAAGTTGTTTGCTATCGAATCGCGTACTTGATCGTCGGGGTCGTTTTTCATTGCCTCTCCAACTACCTTTATGCACTCAGCTCCAACTCTGGTATTGGCTCTAGATGCGATTTCTATGAGCGCGCCCGCACTTGCGCTTCGATTATTTCTTTGTGTGTCACATTTTAAATAATGCTCGAGAATTTCCAACTCTTTTTCGTCACCAAATGATGAATGTCCAAGTAATACTAAAAATCCTTTGCGAGCAAAATCATCTTTTGGCACCGGAGCATTGCTTAATTTTGCTGCGATTTCTTTCATTGGCATTTGTGACAAAAGGCTAGCGTACTCTCCATTTTCGCGGTTGGCAGTGCCGTTAATATAGCTATAAATACTATTGAGCATCTCTGTTGCCCAGTTTCTCTCATTTTCGTTTTTGCTGGTTAATAACTCGGCAATTCTAGTTGCAGCCACAGGTCCAATCGCTCCTGCAACATCTTCATAAAGCATGCTGCGACTGTTCTGGGCCGGCAGTTTGCCTTTGCAAATATAATCGATTGAAATTGCACCATGTTTTGTGAGAACTATTCCGCACGCATTGCGCGGATAATTAATCATCCAAGCATACTGATAATTTGAGTGAGGACCTGATTTGCACCACTCAAGTCCCGCTTTTGAAAAGAATCCATATGATTCAATGCATTTTAAAATGTCCGGTATAGCTTTTGGACCAAGGGCATAAAGTTCGTTTTGCTTGGCGCGCAAGGCACTACCTTGTGCTTCGCTATATATCCGCCCTTCGCCGCATGCGCCAACTACCTTACCTTGCAGTCCGATTTCTTCTATTTGAGCAAGTATGGACAAGATTTTCTTATCTGCATCGACTTGAACTAAACTTGCGCTGTTGGAATGGAAACCTCCCTGCGCGATTGATTTGGGAGAACTAGTAAAAGTAACAGCTAGTAGCATGAGCAATGGTATTGCGAGCTTACAATAATGCCTGCAAAACTTTGACATCGAATTAATCTCGTGACGAGGGGGAGTTTAAGCATAATTTGCAAGAAGGCGGTGAACAACAGGGAAAACCCTGGGTCTATTTAATTTTCATGAGTCCTTTGAGCATATCGATTTTCTTTGTCATTACATTTGGATTAGTAGGATTTGCCTTATTCAGAATATCGACGATGGATTGCCTGGAATAAAGCTCTTGGGAAACTGGTCAATGCAGGTGATGGTTTGTCAAAAATGCTTGATGCGGCTCAAAAGAGTCTAAAGTACACCCAAAATACTACGCAAATAGTTCAATTCAATGGCTAAAACCAGTCACGTACTTTGGCACCAGATATGGTGCTACTTAATTTCGATTTTCCAACCTAGTTCGTCTAATGCTTCGTCCAGCCCGATGCGGCTGCGCTGGCAATAATGCAATGCGATAATTGCTTTTTCTGTTTTAAGAGTCTGTTTTTCGATTAAGGCTTGCACTTGTACGGCAGCGTGCAGTGTTTTATTATCCAGAATATTATTGCTCACAAGATATTTTCCAGCTTCGCCCTCTGCTTGCGGACCTTGCAAGGACATCGCCTTTGCAAAATCAGAATCGCCAACTAGACCAGCTTTATGCAAGAGTTTTAAAACGGCTCCTACATTGGCGGGAGCTTCTTTGCCAGTGGCAGGAGAAATGGCATAAAACGTACCGGACTGTGTTTGTCTGGTGCGCCAGGGTTGATTTTCTTTCTGTTCTTGATTGGCTTGTTGAGCCAGTCTTTGAAGCTCAAGGCTCAGTTCCATAACGGTTTGATATCGCTTTGAAGGCATTTTTTCAAGACATTTCATTACTACTGCTTCAAGTGCAGGTGGCAGAGAAATATCTACACGTAAATCGGCAAATGGAGTGGGTTTTACATTGACGTGCATATAAATAGTCTTGTAGGCATTCTCGCCTTCAAATGGACGTTTGCCCATTAAAGACTGATACATGACACAACCAAGTGAATAAATATCCGAGCGAGCGTCGAGTACTTCGCCTTTGCATTGCTCTGGACTCATGTAGTAGGGACTACCAAAGACATCACCTGTGTTTGTTAGCTTTTGATTTGAGTCATCGTCATCATCTTCTTCGCGCAAAACTTTGGCGATACCAAAATCGAGCAGTTTCACTATTTTGATGTTGTTGTCATTTTTTACCATCATAATATTGCTTGGCTTAACATCGCGGTGAATTACGCCGCGCGAATGGGCGTGATGCAAGGCTGAGCAAGTTTGATAGAAAATGGTCAGAAACTGAGTGAGTCGGAGTCTACTATCAGCGCGGAGCAATTGTTCCAGACTGTGACCGTCGAGATATTCCATCACCATGACTGGAATGCCGTCTGAGGTGAAACCGTAGTCGTGGACGTGCACGATGTTATCGTGACCCAAAGCCATGGTCGCTTTAAATTCTTGCTCGAAGCGCTTGGTGGAGCGTTTGCTGTGCCCTTCGTGTAATAGGTGAGGGTGGAGAACCTTAACTGCTACCATTTTTCCGTCTTTTGTGTCTTCTGCCTTAAAGACTCGGCTCATACCACCGGCACCCACTTCACAAATAGCTTTGTATCGGTTGAGAAAAAGGGCGCTTTTCCCATCTTGTTCGTTTGATGAGGGTCTTGGGCGTTCGACGGATTTTGTGTCTTTCTTTTCAACGGCTTGATTGGCTGCTACGTTACGGGCACGTTTTAATATTAAATTGTAGATTTGTTCGGGGTTTTCAGTTTCAATGCTCCAAAAGACATCTTCTGGCACGTTTCCTTCCGATTCGCTGCTCAAAACCCAAGTAGGCTGACCTTCCATTCGACTCAAATAAGTCACGGTCAGGAAGTATTTGGCTGAACCGCCTAAAACGAACCGGATAGATTGAGTATGAGGGGACGACTCTTCAGCCTCAGACATCAGCGCAGCAAGCTGAACCCGGCTTGGCGGGGTGGTCAACCTATCTTTGTCTGGACTGTCTATCCGCTTTTCGCTATAGTTGTCTGTAGTCATCTTGTAAGATCAAATCTATCATTTCTACAAGTATATATTCGATCATTTCCTGTGTGTTACTTCTCGAAAGAGAAAGCCAAGAGATCTGAACCTGTCAAGTACGGTTTGTACAATTTTGACCGGCTTTTAGGTGCTCTTTTATTGTTGATGGTATTGATACTACCTATGGTGGCGGGAATTTTTTCTTGGCACGCTAGAAGGATGCACTTTGAACGAGTTCCAATCCGGTTCGCGAGGTTTTTGAATGCCGCGCGCTCGCAGTTCGGCTTCATCTATAATCTTTTTTGCTTTTTCTTCGGCTTCGTTAGTAATATCATCGTAAACGCGCTGGGGGACTCCCACTCCAATTTCCCCAGATTCAGGATTGCGCACCCAGTGATTGCCATTGTCATGAATATCCTGTATGCGCGCTTGTGCTTCTGCCCTTATTGCCGCTGCTTTTTTCATTGCTTCTGAAAGTAAATCGGATTTACGTTTATCTGAAATTTCCAGCTCTTTTTCATATTGTTTTCTGGCTTCTTCTTTTTGCAAATCTTTGCGTTTTTGAGCTTCTACATAGAGCGGGTCTTCTTTGGGCTCCTCTGGCGCTTGACCAGACCCTGCTATATCTGGTGTGTTTGTGCCAGTTTGCATTGCAGCAATGTGATCCAAAGCCAATTTGCACGATTTTGCCGTCTTGTAGTCGGGCATCTGTTCGATGCATCCCTCGTAATATTTTTTGGCCAAATCGTATTCTTGTAGGGCGAGGTAGGTATTGGCAAGTTGGTAGTAAGCAGGCCAGTATTTTTTGTTACTGCGAATAATGAGGGAGAAGTAGCGAGCCGCTCTTTGATAGTCGCGATTGGCATACATCTGGCACCCGTCTTTGAACAGGTCTGTCGCCTGAGCCGCGGGGGAGTGAAGGGTGGAGATTGAAAGTAAGAATAATGCCAAGTAAATGTGTCGCATCTTCTGCCTATAATGGAAAAATTATATGTACCAAGATAAACTATAAACTGCTTTCTCTCCACTTTGAAGGTTGTAAGTGGCGAACCCTTCAAATAGTTGTTTCAATAGAGTTTTGACTCTGGAATACCTCATACGAGCGTAACTGATGAAATTAAAAAATATTGTCGCTTTAGCCTTAACCCTAGTCCTGAACCTGCCGACGTCTAACTTGGTCTGTCTGGCTGAGGATTCTTCTTCTAAGCCACCTCAAAACTCTTCTTTGATTGAGAGTATGAATTCAGAACTAAAACGCTCGGTTGACAAGCTTAAAACTCATGGCGATGCGCCACTTTATTACCTTGGCTATCGACTTTACGATACGACCACAGTCACAATCTCAGGAGAATACGGCGCTTTGACCCAGGAGGTCGAACCTGTGCGCTCAAGATATTTGAGTGTGGACGTTCGAGTTGGATCTCCCGAGCTCGATAATACTCACAAAATTAGAGAACAAGGCTACATGGGTTCGATGGCAAGCTCGTCATTTCGCAAAGACGTAAATATTCCCATTGAAGATAACGACCTTGCTCTGCGACAGGCATTATGGCAGCAAACGGATCAGTCATACAAAGAAGCCCAACAACAATTTTCGCGCGTAGTGGCTAATCGCGATATCAATGTAACCGAGGACGATCCGTCTAACGATTTTTCTAAAGAAGATAAAGCCGAGTATTTTGAGCCGAGTCAAGATTTTGATTTAGATAGCGATAAAAAAATAGAAGACTGGACACAGCGTGTGAAGCGCCTTTCGGCAGTTTATCGAAACTATCCAAGTATCTACGATTCGTCAGTAGTTTTTCAAGCTAAGCTAACCAAGCGGTATTTGGTCAATAGCGAAGGTACAAAGATTGAAGACTCGCGTACCGACTATCGCATTTATACAACAGCCCAAGCAAGAGCCGATGATGGTATGGACTTGTGGCTATATGATGATTTTGAAGCGGTAAAGTTAGACGAGATGCCGCAAGAAGAAGCGCTCAATTCTATGGTCACCAAAGTGGCGGACAATTTGGTGAAGCTTGAAAAAGCTCCCAAAGCTCAACCATTTGCCGGTCCTGCCATTTTGCGCTCTAAGGCTGCTGGAGTGTTCTTTCACGAAGTGTTCGGTCATAGAATGGAAGGGCACAGACAAAAAGACGAAAAAGAAGGTCGCACTTTTACCAAGAGTATCGGACGTCAGATCATGCCTGCGTTTATCAGTGTGATTGATGACCCTACTCTTGAGAGATTGGGCAATGTCACGTTGAACGGATATTACAAATACGACGACGAAGGGGTGCCTGCTCAAAGGACGCCACTCGTTGAAAATGGCGTGCTCAAGTCATTTTTGCTTGGACGCTCTCCTATTGAGAATTTTCCTAGATCGAATGGACACGGACGATGCGCCCTGGATGAGACCCCGGTTTCACGTATGGGCAATTTGATGATTCAATCTGAAAAATGTGTTCCTTATGACGAGCTACGCCAGATGTTGATGGCAGAAATTAAGCGACAGAAAAAAGATTATGGTCTTATTTTTGATGATATCGCCGGCGGTTTCACTGTCACCCAGAGTCAAGCACCTCAGGTTTATAGTTTGAAGCCTCTTATAGTAACTAAAGTCTTTGCTGATGGCAGACCAGACGAACTTGTGCGTGGGGTGAAAATAGTTGGAACTCCACTTACTGCACTTGAGAAAATAATATGTGCTGCTGACGATAATGGAACATTCAATGGAGTTTGTGGTGCTGAATCTGGCAGCGTGCCGGTATCAGCTTCTTCGCCCAGCTTACTTGTAGGAAGTCTGGAAGTTGAATTGAAAGACAAACGCCAAGATAAGCCGCCACTTTTGCCTCCGCCATTTCATGACAAAGCGCATGAAAAAACTAACGACAAAGCACAAGAATCAAAAGAAAGTGGAGGCAAAGGCTAATGAAAAAATTGCTTCAATTAACCTCTCTCGCCTTAGCATTTTTTGTCAACGCAACGTCTGTATTAGCCGAAACACCTGCAACAAATTTGTCTGGCACGCCTAACTCATCTAGCGCGCCGAGTTCCGCTGACAAAGAACCCGACGATGTGCTTTTCAAAGCATTGCAAGACGAATTAGTTCGAAATCAGCAACGCCTTAAATTAGGAGTACATTCTCAACCATATTTTTTGCAGTACAAAGTGCTCGATTCAGAGACCTGTTATATAACTGCAAGTTGTGGTGCGATAGCGCAATCGCGCACTAGTCGCTCCAGGTACTTATACAGTGATGTTCGCATAGGCGACTATAATCTGGATTCTTCGCGCAAACCGGGAAACTTAGATTCGCTCTTTGGCTCAAGCTCTATGGGTGTCAGTCAGAGTTTGCCAATAGAAGACGATTATTATGCACTGCGCCACCAGATGTGGTTGGCAAGTGACAGAGCATATAAAAAAGCGATTGAATCTTACGAGGATAAGAAAGCCAATCTCAAAGCGCATCCTGAGACGGATAGAATTGGTGATTTCACTAAAGAAAAACCGGTTGTATTTCTCAAGCCGGCAGTGAATTTGAAATTAGACAAGAAAAAATGGGAAGACACTTGTCGCAAATTGTCCGAAGTTTTTGTTCAGTATCCCGAAATCGAATATTCGGTTGTGACATTCACCTCGCAAGCGGGCAATGCCTGGCTAGTAAACAATGAAGGCTTCAAGCATCGCGATGGAAAACTGCAAACAATATTGTCAGTTTTTGCTCGTATAAGAGCCAAAGACGGTCGTCCTTACTGCGATGCTGAATTTATGGCTGGTGAAGCAGACAAAGAATTGCCCGATTATAAAAATATGGAAAAGTCGGTCAAAGATCTGGTTGCACGCTTAAAACGCACCGCTGAAGCACCTCTTGCCAAAGCATACAGCGGACCGATTTTGCTTGAGCCGGAAGCCTCAGCTCCAATGTTGTACATGGCAATCGCTAATATGACTGCCGCCGCACACGAGAAAACCGAGGGCTCATCTTTGTTTCGTTCAGTGCAGCCATCTAGACACAAAATAAATCAACGTGTTTCGTCTCGCTTATTAACTGTCGTCGATGACCCGGCTGCCACCACTTACAAGGGTGCACCACTTCTAGGTAACTACGAAGTAGACGACGATGGAGTACATGCTCAGAAAATTACACTTATCGAAAAGGGGCTGCTTAAAAACTTCTGTACAAGCCGCATTCCCACTCCAGACACGCCAGGAAGCAATGGACATTCACTAAACGGAGTTGGCAGTGTAAGTGTTTTGTTTGTGAGTGCAGAGCCGTCACTGCAAGCTAAGAAACTAAAACGCAAATTGATGGAACTTGGCAAAGAACAGGGCTATGACGAAGTCTATATCATTAAGCGCATTGTGCGAATTCCATCCTGGCTTTCAAGTTCTGATTCAGAATCAAGCTCGTCTTTCTTTTCTAAATTGGGTGGCGATCTAACTTTGTATCCAACTGAAGTATATAAAGTCTCGGTCAAAACTGGCAAAGAAGAATTGGTACGCGGTGGACGTCTTAGCGTGCAAATGTCTCGCGTACTGCGCGATATAACTTGTGCCGGTGACGATGAGCGAGCTTGTTCTTTTGTTCAGGACGCCATGTATGTAAGTAGTTTAGTTGTGCCATCTATTGTTTTGTATGACGCAGATTTGAAAGAACCAGTCAAAAGCGGTGAAAAACCGCCCGTGCTTGAAAGTCCTTTGACCTTGAAACCGCAGAAATCAAAAGAGGAATAAAGACCAGCGTTTATGCAACAAATGATTGAATGTCCAGCCTGCAACGGAATGAACGAGCGCGAGATGCATTATTGCATGCATTGCGGTGAAGACCTGGCTGTGCATCGCGAAGAAATCCATCGCCAACCTGGCAAGACCGGCATCAATTTGATTCCCTGTCCATCTTGCCGTCGAACGGATCCGCTGAGTACTCATTTTTGCGTATTCTGCGGCGTCGATATTCCGCGTATGAGCCAGTCTATCTCTATGAGCTCGGTCGACTCCGGGTCTGTTATCGCTTCCGACTCCGCCTCATCCAGATCTGATACTTCAAGCCCAGCAGCATTCACTACAGCCTCCTCGTCACCAGTAAATGCTATTTCGGTAGCACTTGGAATATTAGGTGCTATTGCAGGCGTTGCTCTTGGCATGCAACCCGTGTTACAACCATTGAGCTGGCCTCAAGATGGCATTGTGGTTTATGTTAAGCCTGGTTTTGCCAATGTGGTGGTCGAAGATATCACTCGCAAGCTTCTGGTATTAGGTAAATCATCTAAAGACGGCTATGTCAGTTTTCCCGATTTGCCGCCGGCAGAATATATAATTCGTATAAGTGCGCCTGGTCACAAGAGCATCAGGTTGAATTCTTCGGTTCTTGAAAACCGCGCTTCGGTCCTCGGGTTCCCCAACGCAATCGAGCTTCCGCCAGCCTGACACGAGAGAAAAACGAAAAGAATGACAAGCCAGCGAACACAAGTATGCCCCACATGCAAAAGAAACCTCCCAGCGGAGGCAACTTTCTGTGGTTTTGACGGTACTGTTTTAAATCCGGCAGCCAACAAATTAACTAGGTCCAAAACGGGCTCTATTCGTAAATATTGTCCCCAATGTCACAAATACTATCCGCCTTATGCGGCGTTTTGTTCTACTGATAGAAGCGCTCTTGTATTTGAACAAGAAGCAACACAAATGCCTGGTTCGGGACATGATGGTACAGCGGCTTGGACTGGCGCTCAAGATGAGGATAAAACGGTGATGCCAAATCGTGCTCAGTCTGGCACGATAGCAAACAGTAAGCCAGCTAATGCTCGCACAAGCCAGGGTCAAAGTCAGAATGTTTCGCCTGCGGTCGACTTCGATGAAGAAGGCGATGAAGTACTTGCTTCAAGCGGCGGTTATATGACCAATTTGATTGGTAAAACAATCGACGGCAAATACTTAATTGAGTCTATGCTTGGCGAAGGCGGTATGGCTGTAGTGTATCTGTCGAATCACACCGTGATGGAACGTCGGGTGGTGATAAAAGTGATGCAAGGCTGGTTGCTCTCTAACAAAAAATCGATTGAACGTTTTCAGCGCGAATGCAAAGTCACGGCTAAACTAAATCATCCAAATATCGTCACCGTTTACGATGTTGGTGACATTAACGGTAAAGCACCATATCTGGTGATGGAATATATTCAAGGCGAATCGCTTGCTGACAAAATTCATCGTCAAGGCGCTTTATCCTTTGAAGCCACGGCTGACATTATTATTCAGCTTTGTAGCGGTCTGCAAGAAGCTCATGCAGCAGGCATTATTCATCGAGATCTAAAACCAGATAATGTTTTGTTGCAAAATAAATCAGACCGTCCGGACTGGGTCAAAATAGTTGATTTTGGTATTTCTCACTTAGTGCATGGTCAAGCACAGCGCTTGACTAAAACCGGACGCATGGTAGGAACACCTGAATATATTGCGCCAGAACAGTTGAAAGACAAGCCGATGGATATGCGCACCGACTTGTATGCGCTGGGTATCATGATGTATGAGATGCTCACAGGAACAGTTCCGTTTGGCGGAGAGAGTGCCGAGGCTATTTTGATGAAGCACTTGCTTGAAATGCCGCAGCCGATGAGTGTGCATAAACCTGAATTTGCAGATGGCACACCATTTGACGATATTATTTTAAAACTGTTGCAGAAAGAACCAGATCATCGCTATCAAAGTGCGCAAGAACTGAAAATCGATGTGGAAATGTTGCAAGACAAATTAAAAGCCAAGCGTGCCTAAAAAAATGAAAATTGCAAAAAACCAAAAGCTCTTTTCACTTATGGCAAGCGCTCTTTTGCTTACGTCACAACTTTGTGTCTATGCGGCTCCTCAGTCTAAATCGCAAGCTTCTTCTTTAATTAAACCTCAAGCCGCGCGAGTGGATATGGTTCAACTCGAAAAGGATTTGCAATCTGCAATTGCCAAAGGAAAATTAGACCGGCAAGCCGAATTGCTTTACAGCATGGGTGAAGAATATTGGCAGACAGGCAATTACACAAAAGCCGAGCAAACTTTTCGCGAAGCACTTACGACTGAAGAAAAATTAGCTCTAAGTGGTGATAAAAAGAATGATGCTCCTCTATCTGCTTTCATAGGACGCGTCCATGTGAGAATTGCCCTGGCTCAGGTTCTTATTCATGAAGACAAAAAAGACGGCAAGCTCGACGAAGCAATTAAGCTTTACCAAGAAGCGATAGCCGTTTGTAAAGAACTCAAAAAGCAAGAGGAAATGGTCAAAATAATGCCGCAACTAGCGAGCATTTATATAAAGTTAGGCAATTTGCCTAAAGCTGTTGAGATTTACAACAGCACACGTGAACTTGCCAAGTCAGTTAAAGATGTAGAATGCGAGATTGTGGCTCTGACTGGACTTGCCACCGTATCGCGTTTGCAAAAAAATAGTGAACAAGCACTAAAATATTTGCTTGAAGCAAAAGAAAAAGCTGATGTCGAACTCGATAGCTTAGCTTTTGGCAGAATCTTGTTCGAGCTTGGACGAACTTATTCAGATATGTCGTTGCCACCAAAAGCAATTGAATTTTACGCTCAAGCGGCAAAAGAATTCGAAGATGCTGGCGAGCCCGACATGCAAGGTCGGGTCCTGGTAGAAATGGGACAGGCTTATTTAATCGAGCGTAACTCGAAAGAAGCAATAAATGCTTTGGGCAAAGCTTTGCCACTTTTGGAAAATGAAAAAGACTATGCCACTACAGCTAGTTGTTTGATTGCCTTAGGTGCTGCCAAAGCTGACACTGGACAATTCGATGAAGCGCAAGCAGACCATGTTCGTGCTCAAGAAATTGCAGCAAAAGCAGGCAATCACAAGTTAGAGCTTGAAGCCATTTCAGAGCAAGGTTTTGATTATTTCTTAAATGGCAGCACTGAAAAAGCACTGCAAAAATTCCTGAAAGCCAAAGGATTAATGGAGAAAGCAGGAAGTTTTTCGAAAATTCAGCAAGCAAATATTCTGCGTGATTGTGGCATGGGCTATCGCTCAGTTGGACAATCTGACATGGCCACAAGATATTATAAAGACGCAGCCGTCTTGTTTGGATTGAGTCAAAGACCCGTTGAGCAGGCAGTTATGCTCGACAGTATGGCTGTAGCTTATCTTGACAGTGGAAAATTAGCCGAGTTTGAGAAATATCACGCCGAGGCTGAAAATGTTTTCAAAGGTGCCGATAGCGCAAAGACTGGCACTACAGGTGATACTGCTGGAGGCCTCGGGTCTGCTGCGTCTATTGCAAGTAATGCTCATGATAAAAAGGCCTTTAATCAAAAGCGAGTTAAAGCCTCTCTTTCTTATAACTACGCCCAGTATTGTTTGTATAAGAGTCGCTATTCTGACGCACTGCCCATATATGAAGAAGCGCTTCAATCTTACAAGGAAGTGCAAGATAAGCTAGGCGAATGTCACGCTTTGCGCGGGCTTGGTTTGACTTATTTGATTTTGGAACAAGCAGGTAAAGCTAAAAAATATTACGAAGAAGCGGCAACTATCGCAGACACTATCGGCAATATCGAGAGTCAGTGGGACTGTGCCACTGGTCTTGGTAAATCTTGTTTGAAACTAAACGACAATCAAAATGCTCGCACTCATTTAGAGAAAGCTGTAGCGCTTGCCGATAAGGAAAGGCGCCAGTTTTCGCGTGATAGCTTTAAAACCAAAGCTTTAAGTTTGCGCGAGGATTGCTTCCTTGATTTAATTGATTTGCTAAATCAAGATCAAAAGTATGACCTTGCTTTAGAAATAGCCGAGAAAGGTCGTGCTCGCGCTTTTCTAGATATGCTTGAGGGGCGTCGCGAATCTAGTGCTATAAATAGTCCTATTGCTCGTGTTTCTTCGAGTTTGGTAGAAGACGAAACTATTCCTGGCGTTGATACTAAAAAAGCTCCCACCCAAGTCGCTTTTGCACCAAATATTCAAGCAGTGGGTGGAGAAACAGGATTTAGAGCGGTCAGCGTTGTTCCAAAAACACCGACAGTGCTTGAAGCATCTGCGGTATCGTCTGTGAATGCCCGCGCACCCAATATCACCGAAATTAAAAAACTAGTGAATAAAAACGGCTCATGCGTAGTTGAGTATGTTTTGATGCCCAAGAAATTGCTTATCTGGGTCATATCGCCAGATGGTGAAAAAATTACAACTCGTACTAAAAATATCGAAGTCGGTCAATTGAAAGAATTGATTCGTCAAAATCACCTAGCTATTACGACCAGTCCTAAAGATACGCAAGATATGCATCGCTTGAACGAGCAGCGCGAATCTACTCTGAAAAAACTCTATTCAATATTAATTGAACCAGTGGCCGATTTATTGCCTACAAATGCTGATCAAGAATTGACTATTGTTCCTTACGGTCCCATATTTATGGTTCCGTTTGCTGCTCTTCAAGCGCCCGATGGTAAATTTCTAGTTGAAAAATATACTTTGAACTTTTTGCCTGCTATCGCCGTTTTGAGAGCCACTCAAGAAATAGCAAGCGAAGTGGCAGCATCTCCAAATACACTGCTTGCTTTTGGAAATCCAATAACTGAGCAGAATAAATTCCTTGGCAAATTGCCTTATGCTGAGAAGGAAGTAAAAAAAGTTGCTACTTATTTTGACCCTTCCGCTACCAAAATGGAAGTGGGAGATGCTGCAACCAAGGCGAAATTTAGAGAGCTTGTTTCGAAATATTCATATATTCATTTGGCTACTCACGGACTTGTAGACGAATTGCATCCGATGGATTCATCTGTGGTACTTGCGCCATCTGGTGGCGATGATGGTCTTTTATCTGTAAAAGATATTCTTGAATTGCCATCGCTTAAATCTAAATTGATTGTACTTTCTGCTTGCCAAACCGGTCGTGGTCAAATCACCGGGGATGGTGTCATAGGATTATCTAGAGCATTTATCATTGCGGGCACTCCGTCTATTCTTGTTAGTCAATGGAACGTAGATGACGTTATGACTGAATATCAGATGGGACTTCTTTATGACGAGATGATTAAGCAATCAGATAAGAATAAAGCCAGGTCCTTGCGCAACGCACAGTTGAAGACCATTCAATTTATGGAGAAAGGTCTGACGTCGCGTGATGCTGATCCGTCTGCTAAAAAATTGCGTGCTAATCCAAGATACTGGGCTGCGTTTCAACTCATTGGCGAATACAAATAGAATTTACATATTTGCGCGAAATCGTTGAAACTGGCAAGGGGAGCCAATTTTTTTTGATCTTAATCGTTCCATTTGGTCTAAAGTTATTTTCTAAGAAAAACATTTCCATTTTCTTTGGAGGTAACTTTATGAAAAAAGGACTCATTCATGTTGGCGTAACAAAAAAGATTAGACGTCATTT
>JACCDG010831526.1_pt1 | contig 58042 bp, 45 predicted proteins | sample 7442471 | NCBI WGS metagenome assembly JACCDG01 (sample SAMN15323444, study PRJNA562643) | freshwater metagenome | isolation source: river surface water | place: USA:Blue River Watershed | collected 2017-08-17 | reverse complement strand
CCGCGTTTTTTGGCATAATCTATCAGAATTTATTTTCAAAAAAATTGTAATTTTTAGATTGGTAAAAAATTACCTGTCAAATTTGCTGGCAAAACTTTTTTTAGATCCAAGGGGCTTAAATGGTTATTTGCTTGGCATAATGCTCGGCTTTATTCCTTGTGGTTTACTTTACGGCGCCTTTGCATTAGCGGCAACAATTAAATCACCATTGATTGCGGCATTTGCAATGATGATATTTGGCTTTGCTACCATTTCATCTTTATTTATGGCGGCAATTGGCGGTTATGGTATCTTTAAAATGAAATATTTAAATCTAAAATTAATTTCTAAAATAATAATTTTGATTAATTCGCTAACTCTTATTATAATTGCACTTGGCTTAATCAAATCAATAATTTAAAAAAAATGGCTGAAAAAAATAACCAAAATATAGCTATAAATTACAATTATGACGTAATTAAACTCTTTACTATTGCCGCAACCTTTTGGGGTGTGGTTGGCTTTTTGATGGGGGTGATAATTGCGTTTCAACTGACTTTTCCAATATTAAATCTTAATTTGGAATGGACGAGTTTTGGCAGATTAAGGCCGCTACATACTTCAGCGGTGATTTTTGCTTTTGGCGGTAATGTGCTATTTGGCACTAGTTTTTTTGTCGTTCAAAGAACTTGCCAAACCAGATTATGGGGCCGCGAAGGTTTATTAAAATTCATTTTCTGGGGTTATCAGCTATTTATTATTATGGCGGCCTGGGGCTATGTTAACGGCATTACTCAAGCCAAGGAATATGCTGAGCCGGAATGGTATGCTGATTTGTGGCTATTAGTAGTTTGGGTTTGCTATTTCATAGTATATATAATGACAATCAGAAACCGCAAAGAACCCCATATTTACGTTGCTAATTGGTTTTATCTGAGCTTTATTGTCACCGTTGCAATTTTACATATCATCAATAATTTAGCGATTCCGCTTCGATGGGATAGCACTCAAAGCTATCCGATTTTTGGCGGCGTGCAATCAGCAATGATTGAATGGTGGTACGGTCATAATGCAGTTGGCTTCTTTTTAACCGCAGGTTTCATTGGTATTATGTATTATTTTATACCAAAAAGAGCTAATCGTCCGGTTTATTCTTATCGCTTGTCAATTTTACATTTTTGGTCGCTGATCTTTATTTATATTTGGGCTGGACCTCACCACTTACATTACACTGCTTTGCCAGACTGGGTACAAACTTTAGGTATGACCTTCTCAATTATGCTATGGATGCCATCTTGGGGCGGTATGATTAATGGTATCATGACTTTATCTGGCGCCTGGCATAAATTACGAGAAGATCCAGTGCTTAGATTTTTAGTTACCGCAGTGGCATTTTATGGCATGAGTACTTTTGAAGGGCCGTTAATGGCAATTAAATCAGTAAATTCACTTTCTCATTATACTGAATGGACCATTGGCCACGTTCACTCCGGAGCTTTGGGTTGGGTTGCCTTAATTAGCTTTGGCGCGCTTTATCATATGGTGCCAATTTTATGGAATAAAAAAGAATTATATTCAACCAAATTGGTTAATATTCACTTTTGGATTGCCTCAATTGGAATTGTACTTTACATCGTTTCGATGTGGATTGGTGGCATTACCCAAGGATTAATGTGGCGCTCTTATGATCAGATGGGATTTTTACAATATTCTTTCATCGAGTCAGTAAAAGCAATGCATCCGCTTTATTTGACCAGGGCAATTGGTGGCCTCTTTTTCTTAACCGGCGCCCTAATTATGTCCTATAATTTCTATAAAACAATTAATTTAAAACCAGTTAAATCATGCTAAAATATCATGATAAAATCGAAAGAAATTCGATTCTGCTGCTAATTCTCATGGTTATCCTGGTATCAATTGGTGGTATCATTGAAATCGTGCCGCTTTTTAGAATCGAAACTACTATTGAAAAAGTTTCCGGTATGCGTCCTTATACTCCCTTGGAATTAGCTGGCGCAAAAATTTATAAAAGAGAAGGCTGTTATGGCTGCCATTCGCAACAAGTTAGGGTATTGCGCGATGAGGTTGAAAGATATGGCCATTATTCTTTAGCCGCGGAATCAATGTATGACTTTCCTTTTCAGTGGGGATCAAAAAGAACCGGCCCTGATTTAGCAAGAGTTGGCGGCAAATATTCTGATGAATGGCATAAATTACATTTAATTAATCCTAGAAATGTAGTTACTGATTCCATCATGCCGGGCTATAAATTTTTGCCATTAAGAGATGCCAAAATTAGCGGCCTTGCCGAAGATATGGAGGTATTAAGAAAATTAGGCGTTCCTTATAATGATGAGATGATTGAAAACGCAGTCAGTGACGCGGTAGTACAAGCATCAGAAGAACGTGACTCTGCTGGCTTAGAAAAAAGATATGGCAAAGTAAATATTCGCGATTTTGATGGCAATCCCGACAAAGTAAGTGAGATGGATGCCTTAATTGCCTATTTACAAGTACTTGGAACCATGGTTGATTTTAAAAAATAATAATTTTTAAAGTAAAATGAATTTGATCGATTTGTTAATTAAAAATTCTCCAATAATTGCCTTATTCATCTTTTTGGCCATATTTTTAGTCGTTATTTATTTGGTTTTTAGGCCAAAATCCAAGAAAAAATTTGAAGAATTTGCCCGCATTCCTCTAAGCGAAGAAGAGGCGGATAAAGAAAAATAAAATTTATGCTAGATCAAGAAAAAGATAAAAAAAATAATAATCAACCTGAAACTACCGGTCATGATTGGGATGGGGTTAAGGAATATAATGTCCCCGCCCCTAGATGGTGGTTAATTGTCTGGATTATTTGTATAATTTGGGCTTTTGGCTATTGGGTATTTTACCCCACCTGGCCGACTAAATCCGGTAACTCTAAGGGAATATTACACTGGTCAACAAAATCTGAACTTACAGAAGCGCAGCAAGAAATTGAATCTAAAAAAGATGTCTATTTAAAGAAATTTGAAAAAAGTAGCTTTGCTGAAATTGAGCAAGATCCAAATTTATTAGAATTTGCTTTAAATGGCGGCCATGCTGCCTTTAAAGAAAATTGCGCCGCTTGTCATGGCAGTGGAGCGCAAGGTGGCAAAGGATTTCCCAATTTAAATGATGATGATTGGATTTGGGGTGGTAAAATTGATGATATTTATACCACTTTAAAATACGGAGTTCGATCCCCTCATAAAGATACCAGAGTAGCGCAAATGCCAGCCTTTGGATTTGCAAAATTACTAACTACCGCAGAAATTAACGAGGTTGCTGATTATGTTATAGCCCTGTCAAATAAAGCAATTACTGCCGAAACTTTAGCTAAAAGTAAAGGAGCGGATATTTTTAAAAATAACTGCGCTTCTTGCCATGGCCTTAATGGCGAGGGAAATAAAAATATCGGCGCTCCTAATTTAACTGATAAAATTTGGCTTTATGGCGCAAGCCGCGAAGAAATAATTTATACCATTTATTATGCGCGCCTTGGCGTTATGCCTTACTGGAGCGGCAGGTTAGATGACAATACTATTCGCGAATTAGCAATTTATATTCATTCACTTGGTGGCGGACAATGACAAATCTTAAAAAAAGATTTACCAAAATAGCTGTTTATTTTTTAGCCTTTATTTTAATTGCATTACTGCTAGTTAAGCCATTTAATTCTTTTTGCAGCCTAACTTCAAAATGTAATCCAATAATTTTAAGCTATTATTTACCAAGCAAAAAAGGTAATCAGGATTTTGAGGTTAATTTTAAGGCCGAAAATCAATTATCAACTCTTGAATTTAAAGTCTTAACCCCAAAAGCAACAATTAAAACCGGTCAAAATATCACCATAATTTTCACCGCAAAAAATCTCAGCAATCACCAAATTAAAATCCGCCCTGAATATTTTATCGAGCCAAAAAATGCTGATAACTATATCACGCGCTATCAATGCCTCTGCTTTAAAGAGCATATGATCCCCGCCAATCAAGAAATCCAAATGCCCTTTCGCATAAAAATTGATCCTAAAATCGAACAAGACCAACATTTTAGCAAAAATAATATAATCAATATGGGATTTAAGATATAAAGCTTTTGTCCCTCTATCAAGAAGGGGAGGAGAAGAAAAAACAGGTACCTTTTTATTTCAAATTACCAATTCTATAAACTTCTTCGCCATTTTTTTGCAAGATATCCTGGATTTCTTCTGCATCTTTTTCGCTACATACTAATACCATCCCGATCCCGCAATTAAAGGTGCGGTGCATTTCTTGATCGGTAATTTTTCCTTGTTTTTGTAGCCAGGAAAAGATTGCTGGAATTTGCCAAGAATTATAATTGATATTGGCTGATCGGCCTTTGGTTAAAACTCTTGGCAGATTTTCAATTAATCCGCCGCCAGTGATGTGAGCTAGGGCTTTTATTTTGCCAGTTTTAATTGCTGCTAAGCAAGATTTTACGTAAATTCTGGTTGGCTTGATTAAAATTTCGCCGAGAGTTTTTTTGACACCATCACAATCAGTTATTTTATGGCTAAAGCCGATATCTTTTACTTTTAAAATATGCCTTACCATTGAATAACCATTAGAATGGATGCCACTTGATTTAATGCCAAGTAAAACATCTTTTGCTTTAGTTGCTTTTGGCAAAATTGCATCACGCTCAACGGCGCCAACGGCAAAGCCGGCAAGATCATATTCATTTTCCTGATAAATGCCTGGCATTTCAGCGGTTTCACCGCCAATTAAGGCACAATTTGCTTGCTTGCATCCTTCAGCAATTCCGGCAATTACTTCGCTGGCAGTTTTAACTGATAATTTTGAACAGGCAAAATAATCAAGGAAAAATAACGGCTCAGCACCTTGAACAATCAGGTCATTGACCGACATTGCAACCAAATCAATCCCGATAGTATCATGTTTATTTAATGCCAAGGCGATTTTTAATTTAGTACCAACGCCATCGGTTGAAGAAACCAGAATCGGATCTTTAAAATTACATTTTTTAAGATCAAATAATGCGCCAAAACCTCCTAATTCAGAAGCAACTCCGGATCTTTTAGTAGCTAGTGCCAAGGGTTTAATTTTATCGATTAATTGGTTACCAGCATCAATATTAACACCGGATTCTTTATAGCTAATTGACATTTAAAGTTTATTAATTGAATTTTACTGATTAAGATGTTTAATACCAAGGTCATACATCAAAGAGGCATCCTAAATAGGATTGAAATGTTTGTCAATTTGAAGATCTCTGAAATTTATTAAAAATCTAAAAATTATCAACTTATATGAACTTTATCAAGAATCTTAATTTCTTGGTTTTATTGCCAATAATTTTTATCATCATAAATTTTGATGCCATAGCCGCGCAAAATATATATGAGGTAGAAAATATACAAATTAATAGTAGTGCAGCAACCCCGTCTCAGGCCCGGGATTTGGCGATTGCTAATGCTCAAAAAAACGGCTTGGTAATTTTGCTTGATAGGCTTGGCGTTGATAGTAAAATTATTGATGATAGTAGCAATGAGGAGATTGCAGATTTGATTCGCTCCCGTCAAATTATTGACGAAAATATTGCTGGCAATAATTATTCGGCGATTTTTAATCTGGTCTTTGCTAAAGATTTTGTTGATGATTTTTTACTTAGAAAAAATGCTCAAAATAGCGAGTCAAAATCCGGCTTAAACCAAGCTACCGAAAATAAAACAGCGCTTCTGATTCCAATTAAAATTCTAAAAACCGAAGCTTTATTATGGGAAAATAATAATGATTGGAAAGGCGCTTTAGAGCGCATTCTTCAAGATCAATTAGTAAGCCAGTTAAAAATTCCAATTGGTGATCTAGGTGATATTGCCAATGTTAATGTTGAAGAAATTTCTAGTTATGGTTATTTGCAATTTGAACAACTGCTTGAAAAATACCATAGCGACTTTGTTTATCTGGCTTTTTTTGATTATGATTATATTGAAAATAAAGCTATTATTACCCTAAAAACTATGCGTAAATTTCAAACTAAAGAAGTTAAATTAAGCTTGGTCAATGTTGAGCGCCTGGATTATGTTAATTTCTTAAGCAAAGTTGCTCAAAGAGCTACTGAATATCTATTAAATCCGCAAAATTTTAACTCTGCTGATGACACTAATTTAAGCGATAAAAAAATCTCACAAAATATAGCTGAAATGACGATTCTGGTTTCAAGCTTAGATGAATGGCTGGTAATAAAAAATCGAATCGAGGCCAGTAATTTAATCAATCAGATGGAAATAAAATCAATTTCACGCGGCAAGGTTAAAATCTTGGTTAATTATATCGCCGCCAATCCAAATATCATTGACTCTTTTGCTAAAATTGGTTTATTTGGCATCAAAGAATCTGATAATTCTTATTTATTATCCTTAAAGCCTTTGGTTAAATGACAAATTTAAGCAGCAAAAATTTTTTATCGGCCTTATTTTTTATTTTCGCAATTGCAACCCTCTATTTGTTAAGATCAATAATTTGCCCATTTGTTTTTGCAATAATTATTGCTTATTTTTGTAACCCTCTGGTTGATAAATTAACTGATAAATACAAATTATCACGCCTAACCTCCTCATTGCTGATTGTCTCAATATTAGTGATTTTATTGGTTATAATTTTGATGATTTTACTACCGATAATTTTTGGACAGCTGGTAGAATTTGGCGCTGCGTTTGGCAGTTATATTAAAGTTACTATTGATAATTTTTATCCCAAAATTATAAATCTTGCTAGCTCAATTGGCATCAAATTGGACAGTGAATCTAAATATTTAATTGATCAAAAAATGGTCAGTGATCATATTTTTGATTTTTCCAGTAATATTTTAGGTAATGCCTTATCATCATCACTTAGTTTAATCGATATTATCTTAACGATCTTTATCATTCCGATTTTAATTTTTTATTTTCTTAAGGATTGGCAAATAATTATTACCAAAATTCACGATAATTTGCCTGACAATATTACCTCCTTAACTCAAAAAATATTTACCGATATTAATCTGGTTCTTTTGGGATATATTCGTGGCCAATTTAATATTTGCCTGATATTAGCCTTATTTTATAGCCTGTCTTTAAGCCTTGCTGATCTTAATTTTGGATTTTTAATTGGCTTATTTGCCGGCTTTATTGCCTTTATTCCATATATCGGGGCGGCATTAAGTATTGCTATTGCAGTGATTGTCGCTTTTTTTCAATGGGGCTTTGATGTTAAAAATCTAACAATTATTGCGGTAATTTTTATTATCGGCCATTTGGTTGAATCAAATTTTTTGACTCCCAAATTAATTGGCCCCAGAGTTGGTCTTCATCCTCTATGGATAATTTTTGGACTTTTTATTTTTGGAAAGTTATTTGGCTTTCCAGGATTGTTACTAGCAGTACCACTAACTGCAATCTCGGGAGTAATAATTAAATCACTGATCAAAAATTTTAGCAAAGCATGAGCGATTATATAGTTAAAAACGTCGAAAAATTAGCCAGCGAAATTAATTCTGACAAAAGAAAATCAATTGGCGAAATCTCTAAAGAGCTTGGAGTTGAAGCCCATGTAATTAGATTTTGGGAAAGTAAATTTGAACAAATCAAACCAGAAATCGGTCGCGGAAAAAGAAGATATTACCGCAAAAAAGATCTTGAAATTTTAAGAAAAATTAAAAATTCTCTCTATGACCAAGGCTACACAATAGCGGGATTACAAAAGCTCTTAAAAAATAAACAAAATCATCACAAGCCAAAACCGGATATTGACTCAGCTTTATTAGATATCGCCAAAAGTTTTTCCAGAAAAAATCACAGCCTATTTGACGAGAAAGATAATTATATCGCAGATAGTCAGGAAGAATTTCAAATTACCATCGAAGATTTTATCAGTCAGGATCATGAGATTAGAACCGGTGACGATGATATCTTGGACCGGAGAGAAGAAATTTTGTCGATGATTGGCAATATTCGAAACAATCTAGCCAAATTAAAATCTTTTATTTGATGAATGAAAATCATAAGGTCGTCGATAAAAACCCATGATCGCAGCTGGTTTTGTCCAAATGTTGGGTGGCATAGCCTGGTTATCAGTATGTTAGGAGCATTTATTTAGGAGATTTTGGGTGATACTGATTTTTGCATGACAGTAACCAAAAATCTGCATCTGGTACTATATATTGAAAATAATTTTTTGACAAAAATTAATATTATTTTTAATTATTTAGGAAAGGCGACAATCAATCCTTTGTTTTAAAGATTACTGCTTAACAATTGTTACTGAGCGGCGATTCTTGGCCCAGGCTTCTTCATTTGATCCTGGTACCAAAGGATGATCTTTGCCATAGCTAACGGTTTTGAGTCTTTTTTCATCAATACCATTATCGGTTAAATATTTTTTAACCGCTAAGGCTCTTTTTTGACCAAGTGTAAGATTATATTTTTCGCCACCTCTTTCATCGCAATAACCCTCAATTATCGCTTGAATCTCAGGATTATTTTTTAGCCAGGAAAGCTGATGATCTAACATTTTTTTTGCTTCACCATCTATATCACTAGAATTGAAAGCAAAAAATACTCTACGATATTCCTTATTGTTATCTTGAATTTTATTGGTCACAACATTGCTACTAGCTAGCTTGTCAGCATTACATTGACATGCAGCAACTGATAAAGCCGCAATTAAAATAAATATTTTTTTTAGCATTTGATTTTTCCTTTTATTGTTATTTATAGATACCAAAAGTAATTAACATTTTTTATTAATTTTTACTTTCGAAGTCAATAGTTGAATTAATTACTTAAATTTTACTCAAATAAATTACGAATAGTGACCGGCACAAAAGCCGATAATTTATTGGTTTTAAAGTTTGCTTCTTTTTGGTCTTTAGATTTTTCATATTCATATTTTATGCCAAATAAACCACCGCCTTCGCCACCGGTAAATAAACCTCTAACCACCCCGCCAATTAAAGGAACTTTGCCAATGCCAAACAGATTATTGATAAAATAACCAGGAATTATCATGCCGTTAATTTTAAAACTATTATCCTCAAAATTTAGCCAGCCCTTGGCGGTGATACCAATTGTGTAATTATTGGCAATTAAAGATTTGATGTTAAGTATATAATAATCATCGAGCACAAATTCTAATTTTAACTGATCAAAAGAAATTTTCTGATTAGTAACAATTTTATCCTTTACCTGCGACACTAATTGATTGCTGTATATTTTTTTTACTTCCGATCCCTCATAAAAAGTAATCCCATCGCTGATTCTTAAGGTGCCATCAAGAATTGATTTATTGTTAATGAATTTATTTTTAATATCAATTTTAGTATTACCGGCCAGAATTTTATCGGATAAATTAAATCCACGAATTAGAAGCGAAATATCGGTAATTGAACCGGTAATATTAGAAAAATTATCGTCCTTTTCTCTACTAATTTTAATATTCATTAATGGCTGATTATCAGATTTGACGGCGCTGATAAAGCCATCATAGCAAAATTTGGCACTACAATTTAAATTAAGATAAAGATTCTTAATCTTTTTGTCATCCGCCAGTAAAATATGATTAATATTTAACTTTAAATTTAGATTGGACAAATCGCCATTTTTAGAAGAAATGAATGATTTATTTTTAATTAAATTTTCTAAATCAAGCCTTTTACCGCTTAACTCAAGCTGCTGCAGTGAATTTTTTTTGTTTACACCATATTTCAGACGATAACTATTTCTGGCAAAATTATTGGTTACATCAAGTTTAGTAAGCAACCAAGGAGAAGTTTCAAAAATAATCGCAGCATTAATTTTAGAGGTTACTTCTCGATTATTCTTGTTTTTTTGAATCTGCCATAAATTGATATTTCTAACCTGTATTTTCTTATCTATATATGACATTATAAAATCAAGAGCCGATTTGTCATTTAGATCCTTATTAATAGCAAGCTGATCAATTTTTAACCAGACCTTGCTTAAATCAATATTACTGACAAAATCACTGCTAGAAGCATGTTTTTTGACATTAACATTTAAATCTCCCTTGGCCCAAGAATTATCAAGATTAGAAATTTTGGAATCAACATTAAGATCAACATCCTTTAAAGTAAAATCTCGATCTATTGGTAGCTTGATATTAAAGTTACTAATCGCATTGCCATTAAAATATTTTTTTATTTGCTCTAAAAATTTATTTTTGTAATTAATATATTTTAATAAATCTTCAGCTGCCCCATCAGAAATGCCGTTAATTTTTAATATGATGTTTTTGGTATGAAAATCATCAATTGTAACCAAGCCTCCCATAAGCTTACTATTTAAGACATCGCCCTTACTTAGAACTATCTTCATATTGTCTTTGGTGAAATTTGCAACACCGTCAATATTGGTAATTTCGGGGAAATAGTCGTCATATCTGAGATTGCGGCCGCTAAAATTTACTAAAGCATCAAGCTTCTCCAAATCATAATGCTGATCATCTTTTTTAAGACTGAATTTGGTATGAGCATCGCTTACCAAGCCACCTTTAATATGGGTAGTAACCCAACTCCTAATATCATTTTGATTTAAAAATACCGGCCATAATTTTTCAATATCATCACCTGGCAGATTTGCTAAATTAATATCAAAATCTAATATTTGATTCTCGGGATCATTATAATTGGACAGTAAGAGCGACATCGATAATTTTGCCCGATCAAAATCAGCGCTGACCTTAGATAGAAACAAAGATGAGGTTTTGCTGTCAATATTGCCACTAACCACTAAATTTTTAAAATCAATTTTCTTAGAAAAAAAATCCAACAATTCAAAACTACCTAAGGCAGAAGAAAGTTGAAAATTTGCATCAAGTAAATCTCCTCGTCTGCTATTTAAGCTGGCCACCAGATTAAAACTACCATCTATTTTATCCAAAAATCTTAGCCGGGGATAAATATTAACAATCGAATTAGCAATTAGATTTGTAAGCTCAGCATCGCATTTTAAAAAATCATCAATTGTTAATTTACAATTAGAATTCAAATCAATATTGCCATCCTTAATATTAATTTTACTATTAGAAGAAAAGTACAAAATATTATCCCGCAGCCAAATCTTAGTATCTGATTTTTTAAGCAAAATCTCAGTATTATTATTCGGGTTTCTAATCAAAATTTTTGCATTTTCAATTACAAAGTTTTTAATCGCTACCTTGCCGTCTCTTACTGCCGCAAGCCCAATTTGAGCCGCCGACATATAATCGCTTAACTCTGTTTGGGCCTGACGCCCCGTTGTTATTTGGTTAATATTAGAACTATATAAATCATCAATAACAATTTCTGGATTAATAATTTTGATATCATTTGGATAAAAACGCGCTAAGATTAAATCAAGCAATGAAAATTCAGTTTCTGCCTGTAATATTGACAATTGCCTCTCTTCATGGGCTTTATTTTGATAGCTGGTTTCTACGTCTTTAAGAATAATTTTAACACTACCATAAGCAGTAATACCAACATAGGATTTTCTGATTTTGATTTTATTGTCAAAATTACTACTTAAATAAACGGCAATTTTTTTATCAACAAAATCAAAAGATCTTGGCTTATTTGAAAGCACTACAATAAAGTAGAAAAATATTATTGCCACAAGTAGCAAAACAAAAAGACTGGCTCTATAGAATAGCCTGATTTTTTGTGTTATTTTTGGATGCTTTTTAACCATTAAAGTATTTGTTAGAGAATTTGGAAATTGAGTAGCGCAAATCTTATTTTAAATAAAACTTTGAATCAATAACTAATTTAGACATAATTCTTACTATGACCGATCAAAATAAAAACATCAATATCACAAAAACAAATAGTAAAAAAACTATTGCAATCATTGATGGCTATGGCTTTGTTTTTCGCGCTTTTCACTCTTTGCCGCCTTTAACCAGAGCTGATGGCACTCAGGTTGGAGCGGTTTATGGCTTTACTAATATGATCATAAAACTTTTAGCCTCGCTTGATGTTAGTCACGCGGCAGTAGTTTTTGACTCAGGGTCCAAAAGCTTTAGAAATGAAATTTATCCAGCCTATAAAGCCAATCGTCCACCCTGCCCACTAGATTTAATTCCCCAATTTTCAATCATCAGGCAAGCGGCAGAATCACTGGATTTAGCAATATTAGAAAAGGTTGGATTTGAGGCTGATGATTTAATCGCTACTTTAGCCAAAAGATCCTATCAAGATGATTTTGAGGTGCTGATTATTTCTTCTGACAAAGATCTGATGCAACTAATTAACGATAAAATTCACATGTATGATGCGATGAAAAATAAAATCATCGGCGCTAAAGAGGTGGAGGAAAAATTCATGGTTAGCCCAAATAGAGTTTTAGATGTTTTATCTTTAATGGGTGATGCCTCAGATAATATACCCGGAGTTAGAGGAATCGGCCCTAAAACCGCCGCTGAATTAATTAATGAATTTGGCAGTTTTGATAATTTGCTCAACAATATTGATACAATTAAACCAGCAAGAAGACAGGATTTAATCAGACAAAATGTCGATAACGCCAAAATGTCAAAAATTTTAGTAACCTTAAAAGAAGATGTTAATTTGGGGATTGAAATTGATGATCTTAAATTAAAATCAATTTCCGCCTCAAAACTCATTGCTTTTTTACAAGAACAAGGCTTTCACTCCTTAATTTCCAGAGTTAAAAAAGCCGGTTTAGAGGATTTTGACGTCAACACTCAAAATTCAAGCCAACAACAGTCAGGATCAGATTTTGTTAAGGTTAAGAAAACCATGATTGATGAGAAGAATTTACACAAAATTATAGATATCACTAACAAAAATGGCTTAGTAATTATTGATTATGAACTAGATCATGATCAGGAACTTAATTTTATTACTATCAGTAGCTGTAAGACTGGTGGTGATTTAGAGGAAATTTTTTATCTCAATTTAGGATCGATAAATAAAATAAAACCATCTCCAAACCAACTAAATATTGATTTATTTAACTTTGAAACTGAGCCGGCAATAGAGCAAACTCATTCAATAATCAGAGATAATTTTCTACAAAATTGCCTGATTGCAATCGTTAAAAAATCATCAATTACTAAAATATTTTTTGATGCTAAAACCATCATTAAATTTCTTAAAAAACACGAAATTAATATTGAAGCTTTTGAGGATCTGTCATTAATTAATCACTTGCTTGGCTCTACAAACGAGCTAAGAGAATTAATTACCATCAATTTAAAAGATGATATTGAAAGCAAGGGATTTGGCGAAATTTTTAAACAATTAGCGGCTAAAAAGGATGATATGTTTAGTAGCCAGGAACAAAAAATCGAATTTTATAATTTTAAAAATTACGCTATTTGGAATATCTTTAAAATATTAAAACCTAAGATTTTCAGCAATCAATTAAATCACGCTTATTTAAATTATGAAAAACCCTTACTGGCGATTCTAGCTGAAATGGAATTAAGCGGTATCTCGGTTGACGCCTTAAGATTAAAAGAATTATCAACAGAATTTGAAATCAAAATTACTAAATTAACCAAGGAAATTTACCAAATTGCCGGCAAGGAATTTAATATCGCCTCAACTCAGCAATTATCAGAAATTTTATTTAGCAAATTAGGATTAGAATCATCAAAAAAATCAAAGAAAACCGGGGCTTTATCGACTAATTCTAAGGTTTTAGAAGAGCTCGCAATTGAGGGTCATGAAATTGCTAAAAAAATCCTAGAATATCGCCATTTTAGCAAATTAAAAAACACTTATACTGACGCTTTGCCAAAACAAATTAATCCTAAAACCAACCGTATTCACAGCCATTTTTCAAGCATTAGCACCTCAACTGGCAGGCTTAGCTCATCAAATCCGAATTTACAAAATATTCCAATTAAAACCGCAGCGGGTCAAAAAATTCGCGAATGCTTTATCGCCAAGAAAGATCATTTATTAATTTCTGCCGATTATTCCCAAATTGAATTAAGAGTACTTGCCCATATCGCTAAAATTGAGAATTTAATCACCGCTTTCAAGCAAGATAAGGATATTCATAAAATAACGGCCAGCCAAATTTTTGGCATCCCCGAAAATCAAATTGATGATAGTTTAAGATCACGCGCCAAAGCGATAAATTTTGGTATTATTTATGGCATCAGCGCCTTTGGATTAGCAAAACAGCTAGAAATTTCAAGATCAGAGGCCGCAAATTACATCAAATCCTACTTACAAACTTATCCCGGCATTGATGCCTATATGAAAAATTATATCGCACTTGCCGAAAAATCCGGGTTTGTTGCCACTCTTAGTGGCCGCAAATGCTTCATTAATGCCATCAATAGCAAAAACCCAATCCTAAAACAAGCAAGCCAGAGACAGGCCATCAACGCCCCAATTCAAGGCAGCGCCGCCGACATCGTCAAAAAAGCCACCATCGATCTTCATGAACAATTACTAACCAAATTCAAAGCCGCTAAAATCATCCTCCAAATCCATGACGAACTAATAATCGAAGCCCCACAAAACCAAGCCGAAGAAATCGCCATTTTCACTAAATCAATTATGGAAAAAGCCACAATTTTAGACGTACCCCTAAAAGTTGACGTTAAAATTGCCAAACAATGGAAATAAAACCAAATTGACCCCTCTTCCCTTTACCCACTTCTCAGGAGAGGGCCGGAGCGAGGAGTAAAATAAGGGTAAAAAATTTACGGACTATTAAATTATAGCTAGGATTTGATGTTGAATAATTATCTTAATAATAATTTTTAATATTTGATTAACTCTTTTTTATAATTTCTACTCCTCGCCCCAACCCTCTGACACAAGGGTAGCGGGGCAAGAAAAAAGGCACCTGGTACCTTATATATCGATTTACCCACTGACTTAATGGACAAGTGGATATGATTAATTTTAGTAAGAAGAGTAAAGACTTTAATAAGGTCTTTTGTCTTTGGCTTTAGCTCTTGAAACTAGGGAGCGGTTACCACTTGAATTTTGTTGGAAGACTTTTAGGACTCTTTCAGCATCTTCAAAAGGAGCGGCGAAAAAAGAGAAGGAATCAAAGATTTTAACATCGTCAATTCTTGATTGATCAACATTGGTTTCTCTTTGGATAAAATCTACTAATTTTCTTGGATCCATGCCGTCATTGCGACCTTTGGCAATGAATAGACGAGCAGTACCTTTGCTATCTACTCGGCTTGAACGATCATTTTCAATGCGGTTATTATAACCACCACGGCTACCACCATCACGATTACCATAATCACGATCACGCCCATCGCGACCGGAGCTATAATTATCACCGCGGGGTCTTTTTTTATAGCCACCTTCATTGATTTCATTATAATTGCTTTCATCAAACTCATTTTTAGAGTAATTTTTCAGTAAAGCAGCAATAACTTGTAATTTGATATCAGCATTATTGCCTTGTGTAGCATCACCGGCTTCAATATTAAGCCCGTTTAGAATCTCTTCAGCTAGTGCCAAATCAAGAGTTTCGGGAGCAGAAATAAAACCAGAAATAGTGTTAATGATTTTTTGTTTTTTAGCGTCTATCACTTTTTTAATATTAGGAATTTTTTGTTTAGTAATGGTTGTTTTAGCCACTCTTTCAATCGTGGTTAATTTACGATATTCAGAATGAGTAACAAGGGTAATGGCAATACCAGTCTTGCCAGCTCTACCGGTTCTGCCGATTCTATGAACATAAGATTCTGGATCTTGCGGGATAGAATAATTGATCACATGAGTTAAATCATCAATATCAATACCACGAGCCGCAACATCGGTTGCAACTAAAACGGTGATTTTTTTATTACGAAATTGTTGTAATATTTTTTCTCTTTGTCCTTGCGATAAATCGCCATGCAAACTTTCAGATCTGCAGCCGCGATTGGTTAATTTATGAGCAATTTCATCAGCATCAACTTTGGTTCTACAAAATACCAGACCATAAAAACTATCTTCAATATCGATAATCCTAAATAATGCCTCAAATTTATCTTCTTGAGATACTTCAAAGTAAATTTGCTGAATATTATCTTTACTGAGTTGGTCGGTTTTAGCTTCAATCAAATCATATTCGCCCATATATTTTTTAGCCAAATTTTGGATGTGGCTTGGCATAGTAGCTGAAAAAAGAATCATTCTTTTTTGTTTTGGCGCCATTTTGAGGATAGTTTCAATATCATCAATAAATCCCATATTTAACATCTCATCCGCCTCATCTAAAACGATATAAGAAACTTCTGAAATATTCATGGTTTTGCGATTAAGATGGTCTAAAACCCGACCTGGAGTTCCAACCACAATATCAACTCCTCTTTTGAGGCGCTGAATTTGGCGATCAATTGACTGGCCACCATAAATAGCAATAATTTTAGTTTGATTTTTGCCACAAAAACTATGAATTTCTTCACTAACCTGAATTGCTAATTCTCTAGTTGGGGTTAAAATTATTGCCTGAATTTTACCAGCATCAGGAATGATATTTTCAACCAAAGGAATGCCAAAAGCAGCGGTTTTACCGGTACCAGTTTGCGCCTTGCCAATTAAATCTTTTTCATTTTTGATAATATGAGGAATGGTTTTTGCCTGAATTGGCGTGGGCTCTTCAAAGCCTTTTTGTCTTAATGATTCAATCATCGAGTCCGAAAGTCCGAGCTCTTTGAATTTTGTTAAATTTAACATAATTTATTTAGTTATTAGAATTGATCCTTAAATTTTTAAGGATTTATTAATTGTAATTTTGATTATTACGAGCTTAAAGTCTCTAGCAGAGAGTCAGTATTTTAATTCTAAGAAAAACATCATTTTGAAAAGATCTAAGAGATAAGCAACTTGAGGCTGTCTTAAAAAATAATTAATTTACTTGGCAAACAAGTATAGTCAAAGCTTGATTGTAAATTACTTTGTTTCTTTTGTAAAGATAAATTATTTTAAACTAACCCTTGCTTAAAATAACTTTCATGATTAAATCTATGTCGGCGCTTGATCTTAATGGTTCAGGCACTATGGCAATAAAAGTGATTTAAAATAGATGGATATGGACTCGGGGGCAGTACCCGACACCTCCACCACTTAAAAGATTTCTCTTAAGCTTTATGGGGGTGAACAGCATCGACATACATGATAAAAAGATCATCTTTGCCCAGTTGAGATACCGCTGGCTTTAGCAATAAAGCATTCGTTCAAAACAAGTAAACGCAAACGAAAGTTTCGCTAATGATAATGAAGAATTTGAGTTTGGGGCAATGGCCGCTTACGCATAAGTTTCTTATCGGGGTTTTTGTGGTTTTCCTGTCAACAGAAAAACCACTAATCTTCCCCCATCTTCCAAGAAGAAGCGGGGGGTTATTGGGGTTGCCTTTTTTAAGGATTTTTCAAATTAAAATTCGGATTAGAAAAATATGCAAAAAAACACCGAAGATTTAATTGGATATGATGAGATTATTGAGAAATCAATGAGAAATGTTATCTTTGAATCTTTTAAAAAAATCATGGTTTCCGGCCTACCGGGAAGGCACCATTTCATTATTAGCTTTGTCACCAAATTTCCAGGCGTAGAATTGCCACAAAACTTATTACAAAAATATCCCGAAGAAATCACCATCGTCATTCAGCATCAATATAAAAATATGGTAGTTGAAAGCGATCTTGTTAAGCTCTCTTTAAGTTTTGCTGGTCATTACGAAAAAATTGCTATACCTTACGCTGCAATTACCTCTTTTTCAGATCCATCCACTAATTTCTGTCTGAGATTTAATGTTAGTTACGAAAATATTAATGCTTTGGAATTTGATGATTATGATAATTCCGCTAATCAAGATGATAAATATCAAGGTAAATCCAAATTGGATATCGATTTATCAGCCAAGGTAATCTCTTTGGACGCCTTTAGAAAAAATAAAAATAACAACGATTAATAGTGATCTTTCAATTTCTCTTTTTAGTAGCAACCTACCTAATTTGCTCAATACCATTTGGTTTAATCTTGACTAAAATCTTTACCACGCAAGATTTGCGCGAGCTTGGCTCCAAAAATATCGGCGCCACCAATGTTAGCAGGGTAGCTGGTAAAAAATTAGGATTGATAACTTTAATTTTAGATGGTATCAAAGGCTTAGTAATGGCAATAATTGCCCGTTTTATTTTTGATCACAATAATGATCTATTTTTAGCTTTAGTGGCACTAATTGCAGTTTTGGGACATGTTTATTCAATTTATCTCAGATTTAAGGGCGGAAAAGGCGTTGCTACTGCAATTGGAGTTTTAGTTGCAATTAATCCTTTAGTTGGAGTTTTTGCAATATTAATTTGGTTATTAGTTTTTGCAATTTATGGCATTTCTTCAATTGCCTCTTTAAGTTCAATGCTACTTGCAATTGCCTTTGGCCTTTACTACCAAGCAGGCATTGCGCAAATATTATTATTTATCGCCCTCTTTATTTTGATTGCTTTTCGCCATCAAGAAAATATAAAACGTCTGCTTAATGGTGATGAAAAAAAGATAAAATTATAAATTTTTCAGTGATTTTTCTTCTGCCTCATTCATTTTTTCTTCAAGCTGTAATTTTATTCTAGCAATTTCTTCCAAACTAGCATTTTTATCAACCGTAATTATATCACCAAAATAATAGCAGATCTTTGAAAATGGTAATGGAAAAAAGAAGCGATCCCAGCTATTTAGACGGATGTAATTTGAGGTTGAATAAGAAATCGGCAATATCGGCACCCCACTAATTTTAGCAATTTCAACAATCTCACCATTAATTTTTTGTGATGGCCCCCTTGGTCCATCCGGGGTTAAAGCAAGCGAGATATTATCTTTTAGGGATCTAAAAATTTTACGAAAAGATGATAAATCAATACCACGATTATTAACTCTACCCATTTTTGATGAGCCAGCAACGGTGCCAAGCTTAAATTTGGCCATAATTTTACTAACAAATTGGCCATCAAAATGTCGCGAAGCTAAAATCAAAAAATTATATTTGGGATTAATTTTTCGCGCTTTTTTGGTAATAAAAGGAATCATCATCAGCCGATTATGCCAGAAAACTATAATAAATGGTTGATTTTGCTCAACTCTTTTAACTATATTTTCAAAATTGATGAATTTTTTCCTGCTGGTATAAAACATTATCTGCATGTAGTAATAAAGACAAAAACAAAGTAGATTTTGGCAGAAATTACTGCGCAAAAACTCCCGAGATTGTTCTTTAAAATAATATCTTAAAGCATGTAATTTTCTAATAATCACAATCGTCTTTAAACTATTGTTTGCTTAGTTGCTACCCAGTCTTTTAAAAATATTTCAAGACCTTTATCAGTAAGTGGGTGATTGATTAATTGCTGTAAAACTTTAGCAGGAATCGTTGCAACATCAGCTCCAATAGTGGCAGCTGAAATGATATGAACCGGATTTCTAATTGAGGCAACTAAAATCTCAGTGCTAAATTTTGGATAATTGGAATAAATTTCTTTAATTTCAGCAATTAAATTCATACCATCAAATCCAATATCATCTAATCTGCCAACAAAAGGCGAAACAAAAGTGGCGCCAGCCTTAGCCGCCATAATTGCTTGCGCAGATGAAAAGCAAAGCGTAACATTAGTTTGGATATTTTTATTGGCAAAATAACTGCAAGCCTTAAGACCGTCAATGGTCATTGGCAATTTTATACAAACATTTTTAGCAATTTTACTTAAAACCTCGCCCTCTTTAATCATATTTTGATAGTCAGTAGCCGCCACCTCAGCACTTACCGGACCAGGAATTAAAGCGCAAATCTCCGCAATGATGCTTTTAAAATCCTTGCCAGTTTTAGCAATTAAAGAAGGGTTGGTCGTAACCCCATCAACCATGCCAAAAGAGGCAATTTCTTTGATTTCGTTAATTTCTGCCGAGTCAATAAAGAATTTCATTGGTAAAAAGTAATTAATTGTTATTAATATGTATTTGGGTTTTATATTATTTTAGCGCAGGAAGCGATCCGTTGATCTCTTCTTTATGTTTGAATCAAAATACCAAATCAAGACACATTATTCCTGCACTTGGTATGTTTTAATTTATAAGCTAAATAATTTCTTATCAATCTTTTTTAAACCATAAATGATATATATTGATGTATTGCTGCCACTTGCCTTTAATGAGCCCTTTACCTACAGAGTTAATGATGAAGAGCAGGATCATAGTCTAGTTGCAATTGGCGATATAATTAAAGTTCCATTTCGTAGTAAAGAATTATGGGGCCTAGTATTAAATATCAAAGCAGCAGATTTTGATGCTAGTAAAATTAAAAAAATAAAAACCATAATTGAAATCCACCAATCACTCAAATTCAATTCTCAGCTAATTAAGTTTATCAATTGGTTTGCTGATTATAATTTATGTCATAAAGGCCTGGTTTTAAGGGCCTTTCTTGGCGTTTTAAATGGTAATAATCTTAAGAAAAATAATTTAAAATCTAAAAAACAGATTATTGATAGTGCCAAATTTAACCTGAAAAAACTGGCACCAAAACAAGAAGAAATCGCCGATAAAATTATTGCTAAAATTGCTATTAACCAGCATTTCGTTAGCCTTATTGACGGCGTTACCGGATCTGGCAAGACTGAAATTTATTTTTTAATTATCGCTAAAATTTTAGCCGCATCCGACTCACAAATTTTAATTTTACTGCCAGAAATTGCCCTAACCTCGCAATTAGTGACCAGATTTGAACAGCAATTTGGCTTTAGCCCCTTTTTATGGCATTCAAAAATCTCTAAAAAAGAAAAACGTGAGATTTTTTACGGGCTCGCTGATGGCAGTACCAAAGTAATAATTGGCGCCCGCTCATCACTATTATTACCTTTTAAAAATTTAAAATTAATTATCGTTGATGAAGAGCATGATGCCTCTTTTAAGCAAGAAGATGTTTTTAATTTCCACGCCCGTGATATGGCAATTCTTAAAGCAAAAATTGAAAATTTTGCAGTTATTTTGGGCTCCGCTACCCCTTCAATTGAAAGCTATGTAAATGCTAAAAGCGGCAAATATGATTATTTCGCTCTTGAACAAAAATTTAATCAACAAATCAGCGATATTGAAATTATTGATTTAAGAAATGAAAAATTATCATCACAAAGATTTATTTCTCCAAGGCTCGAAATTGCAATCAAAGCTGCGCTTGATGATCATAAACAAATTCTATTATTTTTAAATCGTCGTGGCTATGCGCCAGTTACTTTATGTAGCGCCTGCAAACAGAAAGTCAATTGCCCCAATTGCAGCTGCTATTTGGTCAATCATCAAAAATTACAAAAATTAATCTGCCATTATTGTGGCTTTTACACTAAATTTTCACCAGATTGCAAAAATTGTTCAAGCGAAAATAGCCTGATTAATATCGGTGCCGGAGTTGAAAAAATTGCCGAAGAAGTTGAGCAATTATTTCCAGAAATTCATGCCAAAAATCGCATCGCCTTAATGACTTCTGACAATATCAGTAATTTTTTAGACGCCAAAAAACTAATCAATCAAATCAGTAATCATGAAATTGACGTCATCATCGGTACCCAGTTAATTTCTAAAGGCTATGATTTTGCCAATATTGATTTGGTTGGAATAATTGATGCTGATAGTGGTTTTTATAATTCAGAATTAAGAGCAATTGAGCGTTCCTACCAATTATTAACCCAGGTAATTGGCCGCGCCGGCAGGAAAATAAATCAGGAAAATTTGACTGTAAAAAACGCCAAAATTTTTATTCAAACTTATAATCCTAAAAATTTTGTCCTAGAAAAAATTATCAATAATCAAAAAGAAGAATTCTACCAATTTGAAATCAATAACCGCCAAAGCCTAAATATGCCGCCCTTCACCAAAATGGCTGCCCTCATCATCAGCGCCTTTGACGCCAATTTAGCAATCAATTTTGCCAAAAAATTAATCGCCACCCTGCCCTTTACCCCTGCAATTGAAAGCTTCGGTCCTGCCGAAATGCCAATTGCTAAAATCAAAAACCGCCATTTTTACCGCATCTCAATTAAGGCCGATAAAAAAATTAATTTACAAAAATTAATTTTAGATGTGATGAAAAACATCGAAATACCAAGTAAAATCAAGGTAAAGATTGATATCGATCCTTTGTAATACAGATTTTAATATATGATCAGAGATTATTCTGAAAAATCCTCTATTAATTGATAAATCTTGGTTGAGGGATTTTTGGAACCTGTTTTTATATTTAAGACTTCCAATGCTTTGGCATTTTTTATAGCATCAGACAATCTTTCTTTTAACAAAATAAATAAATCATCTAAAAATCCTGATTTGTTATATTTAAAATTTTTTTTATTGCATTTGCTTTTGACGGCAGCCTCCAGAGCCTTTATCAATTTATCATTATTGAGATATTGAGCATTTGAATTTGAAAAGTGAAGTAAGGGTCAAAATTCATAGCTTTTTCAAAGCTGATATCTCTTTGATTTTTTAACTTATCAAAAACATAATAGTGAAAATCGATAGATTTTAGACATTTTTACCATTTATAACAATATGATGACCGCCCTTAGTGATCCAGTGCCCATCCTTATTTTTTAGCTCTTGCAATTTTAAAGGATCTTTGTTTTTAGCATTTTTGTCAGATGGTGATTTTTTAGAGAATTATTTTTCATATTCTGTGATTTTTTCAACGATGATGCATCAAATATCAAATCTTGGAGCATTTTGACTAGAAATCTTGGCACCGTATCTTACTGCGGTTGTTGCCTCAATTTGGAAATGTCCCGCAGCACCTCAACATTGGATTGGATTTTATTTAGCATAATTTTGGTTTTGGTTAATTTAAATTAACACTCAATTTTCTTAGTTTTTTCTAAAACTTCAATAATTTTAATTTTTTTTCTAAAAATTTTTAGCCATAAAATCCTGTATAATTAACATATCAAGCCAGGCGATTTTTTTCTTGTTTGATTGGCGCATTAGGTAGGATGGGTGGAAGATGGTCATTAGCTTGATTTTTTGACTTAGATAATTTGGGGCGAAATCTAGGAATTTGCCTCTGATTTTGCTGATGGGCTCGCTGCTATCAATAATTGTGCTCATGGCGGTAGCGCCAATTAGGATGATTAATTTGGGGTTAATTAGTTGGATATGGCGATCAACGAAAGGTTTGCAGATTGCAAGCTCTTCGGGGGTTGGTTTTCTATTGCCCGGGGGGCGCCAAAAGATAGTATTGGTAATGTATAATTGATCGCGGGTTAGATTGATGGCTTTAAACATCTCATCTAATAATTTACCACTATCACCACAAAAGGGAATTCCTTGCAGATCTTCATTATTGCCAGGAGCTTCACCAATTAGCATAATTTTTGAATTATGATTGCCATCACTAAACACAGTATTAGTAGCCATTTTTTTTAAATTACAGCCATCAAAATTTTCTACTGCTTGCCTCAACTCGGCAATATTACTTGCTTTATTTGCAAGCTCTTGAGCCTTTTTTACAATATCATTAATCGATAAGGAAATTGATTGATTTTGATTATCCATATTATTTTCTTGTGATTTTTTAGCTAGTAATTGTAGTGCTTCTGAGGTTGATGAGATAGCTTTAATTTGCAAGTGACTTTTAGTTTGAGATGGCTGTTCTTGTGCAGTTTTAACTGGTAGATCTGGATTTAAAATTTTATTTTCTTGCTTTGGATTTGACTCTTTTTTTTCCTGATCTTTGATTAAAAAATAATTGCAGGGTTGATCTTTTATTGCTTCGTTTAAATTATTATCGGATAAGAATTTAATTATGTCAGACATTGATGTTAACCCAGAATAAACATTTTTAATTAACTTAAATACTCGGTATCTCCCTCTTTCCTCTTTTTGGGAGAGCAGGAGATAGCGAGTATTTACTTAGTGATTTTTTTGATGAATTTTTGGAAATCGTCGGCTTTTTCAAAGTTTTTATACACTGAGGCAAATCTGACGAAGGACACTTTATCAAGTTTTTCTAAAGCATTCATTACCATCTCGCCGATTTTAGCAGAGGTGATTTCGGATTCATTTTCTACTTCTAATTGGCGGATGATATTATTAACTAATTTTTCTACCTGAATTTCAAGTACCGGTCTTTTTCTGACCGCCATTTCAATTGATTTTTTTAATTTTTCAGGATCAAAAATTCTTTTCTCGCCATTTTTTTTGATCACCAAAATCTCTTTTAATTGAACACGCTCAAAAGTAGTAAAACGCGAATCGCAAATTGTACAATAGCGCCTTCTTTTGACTGATTCCTTATCATCAGAAAGGCGACTATCTTTTACTCCGGTTTCTAAATTGCCGCAAAATGGACAGCGCATAATTTATTTTATTTATTTTTTCTACCAATTACCCATTGTTGTAGAATTGATAAAATATTGCTCCAAGTCCAGTAAATTAAAAGCCCGGCTGGGAAAGAAGCAAAAACAAAAATTAAAATATAAGGCAAAAATTTCATCATTTTAGCTTGGGTTGGATCAGCAATTGGTGGGCTGAATCTTTGCTGCACGACCATAGTAATACCCATCAAAATCGGCCAAATACCAAGCGCAAAATAACCACTAACATCAAATGGTAAGAATCCAAATAAATTAAAGATTGAGGTTGGATCCGGAGCTGATAAATCTTTGATCCAGCCGTAAAATGGCTCATGTCTCATGTCAATTGTAACATAAAGCACCTTATAAAGCGAAAAGAAAATCGGTATTTGAATTAATATCGGCAGACAGCCGGAAGCAGGATTGACTTTTTCTTTTTTATAAAGCTCCATGATGGCACGATTCATGGCAATTTTATCATCCTTATGCTCTTGCCTGATCGCCTCAATTTTAGGCTGTAATTTTTTAACCTTATTAATGGCACCATAAGATTTATTGGCAACTGGGAATAATGCCAATTTAATAATGATAGTAATTGCTAAAATCGCTAAACCAAAATTACCAAGAAAATGATTTAAAAATTGCAATAAGAAGAAGAAAGGTTTGGTTAAGAAATAAAACCAGCCAAAATCAATAGCGCGGTCAAATAATTTTAGATTATATTCCTTGGCATAATGATCTAAAAGCTTGACTTTTTTGGCACCAGCAAAGAAATGATGCTCAAATTTAAAATCCCTATCCTTGGCAATATTAACTTGATTGCCAACAAATTCAGTGTTTAAAATTGCACTTTGATTATTGGTTTCATATGAAAAACTTGCTTGATAGCCAATTGATTTGTCTGGTAAAATTGAGCTAAGCCAATATTTATCAGTAATACCAAACCAACTACCAGGCTTATTAGAGCTAAAAGATTGCTCGCCTTCCTTGGTTAATTTTTTATAAGAAATTTCCTGTAGCACATCATTAAAAGCCCCGATTCCACCTTCATGAAGAATCATCATCGGCTTATGCAAATCGCTTAAAATGCGGTTAATACGGCCATAGGGAGCTAAAATAATTTCACCATTAGAGTGGTTTTTAACCATCTGGGTAATGCCAAACATGTAATTTTCATCAATAGTGATTTTAATTATAAATTCAACATTTTGCTTATTTTTCCAAAAAAGATTGATCGGGTGAGTAGTAGTTAAAATTTCTGAATCACTTTTCCAGATCGTATTTGGGGTTGGCAATTCCAGATTTTGATCGCTACTGACAAAGCCAAAATCAGCAAAATATCTTTCCTTGCTTTTTGAAGGAGCTAAAAGCGTGACCTCGTCTTTTTTATTAATATCTTCAAAATATTTTGCTAAAGTTAAATCATCAAAACGAGCTCCTTTTAAATATATCGAGCCATGTAAACTTGGGGTTGAGATTTTTACCCTGCTATTTGCGGTAGCTGCCAAAATTTCTTTTCTTGGCTCTAAAAGTAGTAAGCCACTTTTAGTTGGCAGTCCTGATGCATCTCTAATCACCATTTGCTCTGCTGCCTTTGGATTCGCTGGCTTAATTTTAGATTCTAAACTGTCAATTTCAGGTTTTTGAGCGGTAATTTTTGGCTCTTTTTGCTGATTTGACTCAATAATAATTTTTTTCTGAGCTTCAAGCTTTTCTAATCTTGGCTTTTCATAAAACCAAGTCCAGGAAATCAAAACCAGCGCTGATAAAAAAGTCGCCAGTAAGATATTTTTATTTTCTTGCATTGTTGATTATTTTTTCTTTTTTGAAATCTTTTTAATATTTTTCTTGCTTTGAATGGCTTTATAGCCAATCAAACATTGCTCTAAAGCCTCTTTAATGTTAGAAATTGGCTTAATTTCGAGATTTTCTAATACCTCTTTTGGCAACTCTTCAAGATCCTTTTTGTTAGCTTCAGGAATTAAAACTTTTTTAATTCCACCCCTTAAAGCCGCTAATAATTTTTCTTTCAAGCCTCCAATTTCTAGCACCTTACCGGTTAAAGTAATCTCACCGGTCATGGCAATTTCTTTATTAACTGGAATTTGAGCAAGACTAGAGATCAGCGATACACAAAGCGCTACCCCAGCCGATGGACCATCTTTTGGAGTTGCGCCTTCTGGCACGTGAATATGGAAATCATATTTGTTAAATTTTTTAGGATCAATCTTTAATTCTTTAGCCATCGCACGAGCATAACTTAAAGCGGCCTGCGCTGATTCTTTCATAACCTCGCCAAGCTTACCAGTAATTTGCACCTTGCCACTACCTTCGAATTTTAAAGTTTCAATATCAAGCAAATCACCGCCAAAATCACTATAAGCAAGACCGGTTGAAACCCCGATCTGATTTTCTTTTTTCATCATGCCATATTGATATTTTTCAACCCCAGCATATTTACCAAGATTTTCAGCGCTGATCTCAAGAGATGAAATTTCCTTGGTAACAATTTTTTTAACTACTTTTCTTGCTAAATTAGCAATTTCACGGTTTAAATTTCTAACCCCGGCCTCAAAAGTATATTTTCTAATCAAGCCAATGATTGCTTCATCAGTAATTGATAATTCATCTTTACTAAGGCCATTTTCTTTGAGCTGTTTTGCAATTAAATGATTTTTGGCAATTTGTAATTTTTCATTTTCAGTATAGCCAGGAAGTCTGATGATTTCAAGACGATCGCGAAGCGGGATCGGGATGCCAGAAATATTATTAGCGGTGGCAATAAACATCACTTTTGATAAATCATAATCAAGCTCTAAATAATGATCAGAGAAATTGCAATTTTGCTCCGGATCAAGCACTTCAAGCAAAGCAGCGGCAGGATCGCCGCGATAATCATTGGACATTTTGTCAATTTCATCAAGCAACATTAAAGGATTGCATACTTTGGCCTTTTTCATTGATTGAATAATACGACCCGGCATTGAGCCGATATATGTGCGGCGATGCCCCCTAACCTCAGATTCATCTTTGACGCCACCTAAAGAAACCTTAACATATTTGCGATTTAGGGCATCCGCAATTGATTTAGCTAGAGAAGTTTTGCCAACCCCCGGAGCCCCAACCAGGCAGATAATTGGGCCTTTTAGCTCTTTGGTTTTAATTGATACTGCGATAAATTCCAAAATACGGTCTTTAATTTTAGTAAGGCTAAAATGATTTTTATCGAGGATTTTTTGCGCCTTGTTTAAATCATGATTAGGCTTGGTTTTTTGATGCCATGGCAGCTCGGCAACCCAGTCCAAATAATTGCGAATCACATTAGCTTCCGAAGAATAAAGATTCATTCTTTCTAGTTTAATAACTTCAGCATTACATTTATCAGCTACTTCTTTTGGCAATTTTAAAGCCAGTAATTTTTGCTTTAATTCACTAAGCTCACCTTCTTCATCTTGCCCTAATTCTTTTTTAATATTCCTTAATTGCTCATGCAAATAAAAATCCTTTTGATTTTTAGTGATTTTTTCCTGGATATTTTTGGTAATTTTGGCTTCGGTTTTAGCAATTTCGATCTGAACCTGAATCAGCTCAAAAGTTTTATAAAGTTTTTTGACTAAATCATTTTCAGCCAAAATATCCTGCTTGGCCGCAAGATCGCTAAATAAATAGGTACAAATTAAATAAGCAATATCATGAGGTGACTTTACTTTGGCTAAGGAAGCAATTATTTCCGGACTGACCCTTTTATTATATTCAGCATATTTAGCAAAAGCCTCGATGCAGCCTTTAATTAAGCCAAGTAGTTCCTTATTATCAATATCATATTTATTATCAGCCAAAAGCTCAATTTCAGCTGAAAAACAATCGCTAGAGGGCATAATATTAAGAATTTTACCCCGAATTAAGCCCTGCAGTATCACTTTTAGCGTACCATCGGAAGTAATAATTGACTCAATAATATTGCATATCACCCCAACTTGATGAATATTTTTAACATCAAATTCATCATGATCCGGATTAGTTTGAGCCACCGCAAAGATCGGCATCCCAAATTTTTTTGCCTTCACAATTCCATTAATCGACTTTTCCCTACCCACAATAATGGTAGTAGTCATATGCGGAAATATCACCATATCTCTCAAAGGCAGCGCACAAAAAATCTGCGGCTTAGTGATATAGGCGGTATTATTTTGTTCTTCTATCATTGTCTTCAAGGATTAAAATCATTTAGTTAGAATATGCTTTTAAAAAGTTGTTAATATAATAACCCTCTTCGTTAGTTACAAGTAGCATGATAAATAAAATCGTAAAATTCCGCTAGATTTTTATCATTTAACAAAATATCATCGCCAGTGGTTTTTTAAATTTTATTCCGCTAAAAGATTATAAATTATTTCTTCAAGGACTTAATTTTAAAAATTTATATTTTGGTAATTTGCGGGTGATTAGCTCAGTTGGCTAGAGCGTTACGTTGACATCGTAGAGGTCAGTGGTTCGAGCCCACTATCACCCACCATTGGTAACCAATTTCAATATTGATTGGTTTAGTAATTTTAATTATGGAGACTTTATGAAAAAAGCACGTTCTGAGTCTGAACCAGTAACAGTAGAGCTGTCAGAGCTAGGTGCTGTTTCCTATGATGATGAAGATGAAGAACAAAAAAGAAGAAAATATGGCAGCATAAAAACTAATTACCATTCTCGCGATCTTGACCCCACCCCGCCCCTAACTGCCCTAGCTAAAGGCATTCCGGCATGGGTTCTTTTTGCTGCTGTAGGTGGACTCGGAGGGTTCGTACTAGCTTTAGCATTTTTATATACTGTAAGAAATATTGGCAATGAAAAAACTGTAAAAGAAAGTAGCAATGAAGCGCCCGCGCATCAAAATCCCCCAGTCGACAATACTAATCAATTTCTTGAACAAATACTAAATAGAGAGCAAAAGCCAGAACAAACAGAGCTTGGAGGTGATGTTACGCAATGCAATCATCCCTCAAACAATCCCCGATCACTCTCAGCTACAACTTCGCAGCACTCTAGGGAAGACACCCAGTAAGTCAGAAATAAAACAAAATTATATCTCTTTTAAGGGCAAAGTTTTTGTTTCAACTTTTAAACAAGTCTTTATTCTTGACTTTTAAAACTATCTGGGTCAATTTCGGTTAGTTATAGAAACCCTAGATGCGCCAAGCAAATTTGTTTGTTTTTGCTTAATCTATAGGTCAAACTGGGCGTTACTTGAAAATTAAATTTTTAATCAATATGAAATCTCACAATGACACTGAAGAACTAGATGAATTAAAAGCGATAGAAAGGCGTCTTGGTAATATTATGCCAACAATATTAGGAGGTGAGCATGATGATAAAGCAAAGCTAGTTAGCGAATTTATGAAGAAATTAACTTCAACAAATAGCCCTATTACGGCGCAAGACTTCAGCGAGTTTATTACATCTTTTACAACACTGATACAAAATAATTCTGAACTAAGAGAAGTTTTGACAGATTTGCAAAAGCTACCTATTTTCGAAGAATTAACAAAAGACTTATCTGAATCCCATGACGCTACAACACGCGAACATGAAACAACAGAACAACAAGCAGCAGAAGAGATGCCTGATATTGTAGATAATGAAGCAGAAAATCAGATGCAGCAATCACAAAAAAATTCAGGAATAAACCAAAATGAAGAGGAAAGTGAGGAAGAGCGAAAGAAGAAAATGGCACAACAAAATCAACAAGGCGGCGGCAACGTTAGTAATCATTATTCCAATTCGCAAGAATTAGATCTCAAGCAACTTGGCGCATTTACCGCTAAAATGAGCGGGGCTTTGGCACTTGCTTTAACTTGCGGTCCTTTTGGTATAATTTTGGCTGCGATGTTTTTATATGCAGCCAGAAATATCGCCAATGGCAAAGAAGTGAGTCATGTTGATTCGCCTGAAAGAACTGGACAGGATACAACCAGAGGAGATCAATATATAACGGAATTAATAGAGTATCAAATGCAGCAAAATCGCCAAACTGGCGGGATAGATAATTCACAAAAAGCAAACTCCGGAGTTATAACGGATATGAAACAAGATATTAAGCCAAATCAAAAAGCACTTGGAGAATCACAAAAAGGATTAGTCAATGCCGACAATCACACCGAAACGAGCGCAGAGCGTACTGAAGCAGTTACAAACAAAGTTGCCACGCATGCACCGAAGGACATATCACTAACTCATTAATGAGCACTGCAGCAATGGTTCTATTGACTTATTCCTTACCTTTGAATCAACTTGATAAAATTCCCAATCACTAAGTCTATGGCAAAAAACCAAAAGAGAAAATCTTGCTTTTAACATAACAAGTAATTATTATCCTGCTCCTTCATTTTAGTTTATTTATTACTCATTTTTTAAAATTTAAAACTCATTTATGACCGGCAAAATGACCGATAATTCTTATATTTACAGCACTAATATTGTTTTTATTGAAGAAATTTATCAAAAATATTTGGTAAATAAAAATTTAGTTGATGCTAGCTGGGTGGATTTTTTTGATAATAATCGTGAGGAAGTCGAGGCTTTGCTTGCTGATTATAACGGACCTAAATGGGCTTCGCGTAAATTAAAGGTAATTAATGGTGAGGAATTTGATATTTCATCTTTGGCCAAAAAAGAAATTAAGAAAGATGTAAAAATTGCCACTGACGGAGAAAAGAATCTTGCAAATGGCAGTGAATTGGATTTAAAGGTAGCAAATTTGATTACTGCTTATAAAAAAAGCGGGCATTTAGCAGCTGAGCTTGATCCACTTGGGTTAGCCGCAAAAAAAATGGTTGATGAAATCAATTTGGCATTTCATAAAATTAGTGACGCTGATTTGCAAGCTTTAGTAACTGCACCAACATCTTTAGCTGGCAGCAGCGGCAAAATAAAATTGGCCGATTTAATTGCTAAATTAAACAGAATTTACACTGATAAAATTGGCGCTGAATTTGAATATATCGCAAATAACGAACAAAAACAATGGCTAGCTGCTGAGCTTGAATCCAAAGTAATGACTGAACTTGGAACGGATCAAAAAATTAAGGCTTTAAACGACATAATTAAAGCCGAAAAATTTGAACAATTTGTTCATAAAAGATTTCCGGGAGAAAAAAGATTTTCAGTTGAAGGTGGGGCAGTATCGGTTGCGGCAGTTGAAAAAATCATCGACTCTGCAGCAAGGTCGGGAGTTAAAAAAATTGTCGTTGGTATGGCCCATCGCGGCCGTCTAGTTACTTTGACCGGTATCTTTGGCAAACCTTACAATAATTTAATTGCTGAATTTCAAAAAATGCCAGCAATTTCTGAAAATGTTACCAAATCCGGAGATGTAAAATATCATATGGGATATACTAGCAGCCGCGAAATTGAGGGTAATAAAATTGATTTATCACTGGCTTTTAACCCTTCGCATCTAGAAGCAGTAAATCCGGTGGTTGCTGGTAGAATCAGAGCCAAGCAGGATTTATATAATGATCAGGAAAGAACTCAGGCGATGGCTTTACTTATCCATGGTGATGCCGCTTTTGCCGGACAAGGAAGCGTTGCGGAAAGCTTGATGATGAACGGTATTAAAGGCTATAATACTGGCGGGGTGCTTCATGTAATTGTTAATAATCAAATTGGTTTTACCGCCAATCCTTGCGATTCAAGAAGCACCACTTACGCCTCAGATTTAGCTAAAGCAATTGATGCGCCAATTTTTCACGTTAATGGTGATGATGTTGAGTCGGTAATAAAAGTTGCTGATCTTATCACTAAATTTCGCCAAAAATTTAAAAAAGATGCAGTGCTTGATATAATTTGTTATCGTAAATATGGCCATAATGAAGGAGATGAGCCATTTTTTACTCAACCAATTATGTATAGCAAAATCAAAGAACATGATGAGTTAGAAACTATTTATGCAAAAAAATTAATTGCTAATGGCACAATTTCAGAGCTCAATTATCAAAAAATAATTACTGATTTTGAAAATATTTTGGCAAGCGAGTTTGATAAATCAGCAAATTATAACCCAAAAGAATCTGATGCTGATTGGCTTAAGGGCGATTGGGCCAAAATTAAACATGGTGATAAAACCAATCCTGATACCGCAATTAGTGACAAAAAATTACGGGAGTTAATTGTTAAAATTACTGCAATTCCAGCTAATTTTAATGCTAATCCTAAAGTTGCACGTCAGATGGAAGCAAGAAAACAGGCAGTTGAAGCTGGTAGCGATATTGACTGGGGATGTGCCGAGGCTTTGGCTTTTGGCAGTTTGTTACAAGAAGGTCACAAAGTCAGAATAACCGGACAAGATTCGGGCCGCGGCACTTTTTCACATCGCCATTCGGTTTTATTTGACATGAAAAATGGCGAAAGTTTTAAACCGCTAAATAACTTGCTTAAAGAAGGGGCGGCAGAATATGAAGTACATGATAGTTTACTTTCAGAATGTGCAGTACTTGCCTTTGAACATGGCTATTCTTTATCTAGCCCTGATGCTTTAACGATTTGGGAAGGGCAATTTGGTGATTTTGCTAATGGCGCCCAAGTAATTTTTGACCAATTTGTTGCTGCAAGTGAAGTAAAATGGCTCAGAAAATCGGGACTAGTGATGTTGCTACCTCATGGCTATGAAGGCCAAGGTCCCGAGCATAGTTCAGCACGTTTAGAGCGCTATTTACAGGCTTGTGCTGACGATAATTTAAGAGTGGTTAATATCACCAACCCCGCTAATTTCTTTCACGCTTTAAGAAGACAAATTCATTCAAAAGACCGCAAGCCATTAATGGTAATGTCGCCAAAATCTTTGCTTCGTCATAAATTAGCAGTATCAAAAATTGCCGAATTTTCTAACTATAAATTCCGCAATTTAATTTCTGAAACTGAAAAATTAGTCGCTGACGATAAAATTAGAAAATTGGTCATTTGCTCAGGAAAAGTTTATTATGATCTATTTGAGGCCCGTTTGAATAAGAAAATCAACGATGTTGCAATCATTCGCTTAGAAGAATTATATCCTTTTGCAAAAGAAGAATTGAAATTAGAAATTAAAAAATATAAAAATGCTGAGATAATTTGGTGCCAAGAAGAACCAAAAAATATGGGAGCCTGGCAATTTGTGCATGAAATTATCAATGAGGAAGGAATTTTAGCAGGCCATAAAAACCAAAAAATCCGCTATGTTGGCAGGGTTGCCTCGGCTTCTCCTGCAACCGGATATGGCAAGTATCACGCTCGCGAACAAAAGGCTTTGGTTGATGAGGCGCTGAGTTAAGTCAAATACTCAATACTCTCCCTCTCCCAAGAAAGAGAGAGGAATACCAAATATTAAGTAACAACATTAATTAAATAATTTTTAAACTATCAAATATGACAATTGAAATTAAAGTTCCATCACTTGGCGAATCAGTATCAGAGGCCTCGATTGCAAAATTATATAAAAAAGTTGGCGATTATATTAAGGCTGATGAAATATTGGTGGAGCTTGAAACTGACAAAGTTACTCTGGAAGTAAACGCACCCTCTGATGGTGTAGTTAGTGATTTAAAAGTTAAAGAAGGTGATAGTGTAAAAGTTGGTGATTTAATCGCTTTATTATCAGCTGCGGATGGCAAATCTGTTGCAGCTAAAGTCGAATCAAAATCAGTTACTAATAATGTTGCAACCATAGCTGACTCTTCGCACCCCTTATCTCCAGCACCAAAGAAAATTGCCGCTGAAAATAACATCGATACCAGCAAAATTTCTGGTAGTGGCAAGGATGGCAGAGTTACTAAAGGCGATGTTTTAGAAGCAATTGAAAATAAAATTACTCAACCAGCGCCGCAAGTTGGAGCAAGAATGACTGAGCGAGTAAAAATGTCGAGGCTTCGTCAAAAAGTTGCTGAAAGATTAAAAGAATCACAAAATACTGCCGCGATTTTGACTACTTTTAACGAAATCGATATGAGCGCAGTGATGGAAATTAGAGCGCAATATAAGGATATTTTTGAGAAAAAACACGGCATCAAACTTGGCTTTATGTCATTTTTTGTTAAAGCTGCAGTTGCTGCTTTAAAAGAAATTCCAGCAATTAATGCCGAAATTGAAGGCAGTGATATAATTTATAAAAATTTCTACGATATCGGAGTTGCAGTTGGCTCACCTCAAGGCTTGGTAGTGCCAGTTTTAAGAAATGTCGAACAATTAAATTTAGCAGGAATTGAAGTTGGAATTGCTGATTTAGGCAAAAAAGCCCGCGATGGCAAATTAACCATCCCCGATTTAACCGGCGCCACTTTTACTATTTCCAATGGTGGCGTTTACGGCTCTCTAATGTCAACCCCAATCATCAACCCGCCACAATCGGGAATTTTAGGCATGCATAAAATTCAAGACCGACCAATGGCAATTAATGGCGAAATCAAAATCCGCCCCATGATGTATGTCGCTCTTTCTTATGATCACAGAATCATTGACGGTAAAGAAGCGGTTACTTTCTTGGTTAGAATTAAGGAATTAGTTGAAGATCCAAGAAGATTGGTTTTGGATTTATAAATTAAAATATTTATGAATTCAAAGAATCTTTCTTAGATCAAAATATTAGATTTCCAAAAGATGATGTCGATGATTTTAAGAAAAAATTTGATATTTTGATTTTAAAAAAGAATCAAAATTGGCAGCAACCAGAAAAGCCCAGTAATTCTGTAAAAGTTAATAATCATCGATTGCAGGAACCGTATCAATATCATTTGCAGATGAAACAAAAATGAATAATCCTTCAGAAAAATACAATCCTAAGCAAATAGAAGCAAAATGGCAAAAATATTGGCAGGAAAAAAAGATCTATAAATGGCTTAATGATTTACCTAAGAATCAAACATTCGTAATTGATACCCCGCCGCCTACCGTTTCAGGCTTACTTCATATGGGCCATGTATTTTCCTATACTCAAGCTGATTTTATCGCTAGATATAAAAGAATGAAGGGTTTTGATGTATTTTATCCAATGGGCTTTGATGATAATGGATTGCCAACTGAAAGATTGGTTGAAAAAATCCTCAATATTAAGGCCAATCAGCTGCCGCGTCATGAATTTATTGCTAAATGCCAAAAAATAGTTGATGAAGCCGAAAAAGAATTTGAAATTTTATTTAATGAGATTGCTTTATCAATTGACTGGGAGCAAAAATACCAAACCATCTCCGCTGAATCACAAAAAATTTCACAAAGCTCTTTTATCGATTTACATCAAAAGGGCCGAGCTGAGCGTAGATTAGAACCAGTTTTTTGGGATATTGCTGATAAAACTGCGCTGGCTCAAGCTGATTTGATTGATAAGGAAATACCAGGAATGATGAATGATATTGAATTTGAAATTGTAGGTAGTGACCAAAAAATTACTATCGCCACTACTAGACCTGAACTTTTAGCCGCCTGCGTTGCAATTATGGTTCATCCTGATGATGCAAGATATCAGCAATTTCACCAAAAAAATGCCATCAGCCCTTTATTTAAAAGTCAAATTCCAATTATTGCCGATGATTTAGTTCAGCTTGATAAAGGCACTGGAGCGGTAATGTGCTGCACTTTTGGCGATGAAACTGATATTAAATGGTGGAAAAAACATCAGCTTAAATTAAAAATTATCATCGATAAGGATGGTAAAGTCATTGATAATCACCAATTGCGAGATTCGGCTTTTTATCAGCAATTAATCGCTTTAAGATTAAAAGATGTTAAACAAAAAATTCTTGAAAATTTAACAGATCAAAATCTGCTAAAAAAACAAGAGCAAATCATGCATAATGTTAAATGCGCCGAACGTTCAGGAGTAGCAATTGAAATTTTAGTAGTACCGCAATGGTTTATAAAAATCCTTGATCAAAAAGCAGAGTTAAAAGCTCAAGCTAATCAATGTAATTGGCATCCAAATTACATGAAGGTAAGAATTGAACAATGGATTGATGGGCTTTCTTGGGATTGGTGTATTTCAAGACAGCGTTATTTTGGCGTCGCCTTCCCAATTTGGTATTCAAAAAAAGCTGGCGAAGAAGGAAAAATTTTAATTGCCGATATTGATCAGCTACCCTGCGATCCACTAACTTCGCTACCCAAAGGTTATAATAGAGATGAAGTTGAGCCTGATTTAGATGTAATGGATACTTGGGCTACCTCTTCAATTAGCCCACAATTATCTTCAAAAGCAATTTCTTCTGAATTAAATCTGGGCAATTTAGAGCGCCATCAAAAATTATTTCCCGCTGATTTAAGGCCACAAGCCCATGAAATTATCAGAAGTTGGGCCTTTTACACTATTGTTAAAGCCCATTTGCACGAAAATACTATACCTTGGAAAAATTTGATGATCTCCGGCTGGTGTTTGGCCGCTGATAAAACCAAAATGAGCAAATCAAAAAACAATGTCATCACCCCGACTGATTTAATTACTGAAAAAGGTAGTGATATCGTCAGATATTGGGCCTCAACTTCGCATTTAGGGGTTGATACTGCTTATAGTGAGGAGCTATTTAAAATCGGTCAAAAATTATTGACCAAATTATTTAACGCTGCCAAATTTGCCTCGATGAATTTTGAATTGTTAACAAAAAATCCTACTACAATTATTGATGAAATAAAAAATAAAAAAATATTTTGTGGCGCTGATTTGTGGATTTTAAGCAAGTTGGATTTAACCATTAAAAGGGCTGATCTGGAATTTGAAAAATTTGAATATGCTAAAGCGCGTGAAGCAGCAGAAGAATTTTTCTGGGTTGATTTTTGTGATAATTATTTGGAAATAATTAAGGTTAGGGCCTATGGCGTAAAGGGTGAAAAATTTGCCAATATTAATTTAAGTGATGAACAAAAAGCAGAAATTGAGCGCTCACAATTAAGCGCAATTTATACTCTTTTCTTCTGCTTAAAAAATATCTTAAAATTATTTGCACCTTTTATTCCCCATATTAGCGAAGAAATTTACAATCAATTTTTTGCCGCTGATTTTGCCAAAACTGGCTCAATTCATGCCCGCGGCACTTGGCCGGATATTAATCAAGGTTTTTTTGCTAGCGAATTTCATGATTTAGGACAGGCGGCTTTAAAATTAATTTTTGAAGTGCGCAAATTTAAATCTGATAATAATTTATCAATGAAAACCCCGATTAAAAAAATGGTGATTAATTTTGACGCTGATTTCACAATGATAATTGAAGATCTAAAAAATGTTTGCAATTGTCATGAAATGATTATTAATCAAAAACCAAGCGATAAAATCTTAGAAGAGATCACGCTTATAAATAATTAAATCCTCCATCTATGAGTAAGAATAAAAAAGTTGAAATCTCAATTATCATGGGCAGCAAATCAGATTTTGCAACCATGAAGCATGCCGAAGAAACCCTTGATCAATTTGCAATTAATTACGAAACCAAGATCATTTCCGCCCACCGCACCCCAAAAAGACTTTATGAATATGCAACTAAAGCTGAAGAAAACGGCATCAAAATAATTATTGCCGGCGCGGGAGGCGCCGCCCATCTACCAGGAATGGTTGCCGCCCTCACTCATTTACCAGTTTTAGGAGTTCCAGTTGCAAGCAAATCCTTAGATGGTATTGACAGCTTATTGTCAATTGCCCAAATGCCAGCCGGAATCCCAGTTGCAACCTTTGCCATCGGCGAAGCCGGCGCCAAAAACGCCGCCTTGGAAGCAGTGGCAATTTTAGCCTTACAAGACCAAGAACTAACCAAAAAACTAAAAAAATTCCGTCAAGACCAAACTGATGCAGTTTTACTTGAGCCGCTTTAAGTTATATTAAAAATTACACTTTCTGTTCTGTCAACCGCACTCTCCCCTTGTCATTGCGGGCGCAAGGCCGGAACCCATCTTGCAGCATCCAAGACCTTGTTTTATGGATTCTGGCCTTGCGCCCGCAATGACAAGGGGGAAAACGTATAACCAAACTACTCTATTATGAGCAAAGAATTTGTCGAATATATTACCGAGATTCTTGAGCCTTGCGGCAATATCAAATTTCGTAAAATGTTTGGCGGTTATGGCATTTATAAAAATACGCTGATGTTTGCCTTGATTGCCGATAATGAATTATATTTTAAGGCTAATTTAGAAATTGCTAAATATTTTAAATCTCAAGGTTTAGAACCATTTACCTACCAGGCTAAAGGCAAATTAGTTACTATGTCATATTACAAAATATCGCCAGAAATTATCGAAGATAGCGAATTGCTCGCCAAATATTTCAATCTTGCTTATAATTCAGCACTCAAGCCCTCAAATTAGAATCGCGATATAAATCAGCATTAAGTAAAAATCCAAAGCCAATCAGCATGGTTGCAGTTATAGTGCCGCCATATGAAATTAATGGTAGCGGGGCGCCAACTACCGGAATTAGGCCCATTACCATTGCCATATTAACGAACATATGGATAAAAAAGATATTGATGATTCCAATTGCAACTAATTTGCCATATTGGTGACTGATTCTTAGTGACATTTTAATGCCGATGAAAATTATTGCCGAATATAGTAAAATAATTGACATGCTGCCAATAAATCCCAGCTCTTCAGAAAGCATGGTAAAGATAAAATCGGTTTGTTTTTCTGGTAAAAAATTAAGCTGGCCTTGAGTGCCGTTTAAATAGCCCTTGCCAAATATCCCACCAGAGCCAATTGCAATTTTAGATTGAATAATATTATAGCCACTGCCTAAAGGGTCTAAAGATGGATCAAGGAAAGTCAGGACTCTTTTCTTTTGATAATCATAAAGTAGAAAAAACCAGACAAAAGGAACAGTAATCAGGCCGATAATACCGGCTAAGATAAATTTCCAAATCCTGATTCCGGCTAAAAATAAAATTGAGATGCCAACTAAAACCAATATTGCCCCGGTGCCAAAATCAGGCTGCGAAAAAATAAAAAAAGCGGGCACAAAAATTAACAAGGCCGGAATAATCAGGCTTCTAATTCTTGGAATCTCCTGGGTTTCAATTTGTGAAAAATAGCGCGCCAGTGCAAGAACCATACAAACTTTCATGATTTCAGAAGGTTGTATCGTTAAAAATCCGATTTTAAACCATCTGGTTGCCCCCAAAGCATTATGACCCATAATATCAACAGCAATTACCGATAATAAGGCAATAAAATAAAAACCATAAGCAAGTCGAAACCAGATTTTAATATCAGTAATGGCAATTACCAGCATTACTGAGAAAAAAATTATAAAAAACATCAATTGTTTGACTGGCCACGGGCTAAAACTTCCTGCTGCAGCCGAATAAAGCATAAAAAAACCCACAATGCCCAAAGCTAGAATCAAATAAATTATCGACCAGTTTAATTGCGATAATTTCTGGCTTTTGTCGCCCGGAATTTTAGCTGAAATAAAAATCATTGATTATTGTCGTTTTTTTCTCGAGTTAAATTATATAAAAAGGTCAAAATTAAAACATCTTGATATTAATATTCAACCTATTTAGATTTCTGGGGTTTGGGTATCACTTAATAACTTAGCTTTAGGAAATAAATTTTAAGCATGTCACAACAGATTAGTTCAGGTGCAAAAAATAAGCTCAAAAATTGGTATTCCAGCCGCCATCAAATAGTTGTGGTGCAAAGGAATATCTTGCTGATTTTTACTATAATTGCGATGATAGCAGTTGGGGTTGCGGTAATTTTTGTCAAAGAAATTACCTCTTCTAAATCTTTGGATCCATATGTGATTGAGATTGAAGAAAAAACTGGAGTTGCAACCATTGTTGATCAAAAAACGATCCAGCAATTTAGCTCTGATGAAGCAATTAGAAAATATTTTATTAACCAATTTATCCAGGCTGCAAGTGGCTACGATCCTAAGACTTATAAAAAAGATGTTGAAAAAGTAAGATTATTTTCTTCTCCAGCAGTTTATAATGATTTTCGTAATCGTATCAATGCCAGAGATTTGGGGGTTGATTCCCAAATTGAGATCAGAATTAAATCGCTGCAATTTCTTGATGGCAATACCGCGCAAATCAGATTATTAAGGCAAGTTAATATCGCAAATGCTGATCCGGCAACCAAAGATGAGTTAATAACGATGAATTTTTATTTTACCAATCTGAATTTGACCTTAGAAGAAAGGCTAATCAACCCGCTTGGCTTCCAAGTTACAAATTACAAAATAACCGAAGAGAATTTTAATTATTAATGAAAATCTTGCAATTAATGACTAAATTTAAACGGCAAAAAAAATTAGCCTCTCTTGGTTTTATACTGGTTATTTTATCTTGCTGCTTGATTTCTGGTTTGTCATTTGCAGATAGTTTGCCAGTTACTACCGATTCCAGAATCAGAACTCTGGTTTATAATCCAAATGAGGTCTATCAGTTAAAATTTTACTATGGCTATCAATCATTTATTGAATTTTCAGCAGATGAGGAAATTGAATTGATTTCACTAGGTCAGGCCTTTGCATGGCGACTTACCCCATCTGGTAAAAGAATGTTTATCACCCCGCTTGAAACTGCTTCTCATACCAATATGACAATTGTCACCAATAAAAGAACCTATAATTTTGATATTAGCTCCGGCGAATATAATGGTAAAGCTGATGAAGAGCTGGTTTACACTGTAAGATTTTATTATCCTTATCTTGGCCAACAAATACCAATTTCAGATCAAATGTCTAATCCAAACCCAACTTTACCAGCTAGCAAGCCTTCATTTGCACCAAGCGCTGACACAAAAGCCGAAAATAAAGCCAAGTTTGAACAAAAATTTTCCAATTCTTCCGAAGCTAACGCCGCCAAAATCTTAAAGTCCGATCTAAATTTTGATTATAGCCTGGCTGGTCAATCAGCAGTGATTAATCTGCTAAAAATCTATGATAATGGCACCGAAACCTTCTTTCAATTTTCAAATAATAACTCAATCATCCCATCAATTAGTACAGTCAATGAATTTGGAGTTGAGCAAACTTTAAACTATATAATTCGTAGTAATTACGTTGTAGTTGCAACTGTTGAGCCGCAATTTACCTTGCGTCTTGGTGATAGTTTGATTTGTATTTACAATAATCATTATTCGAAGTCTAAAGCCTAATAATACCAGCCGGTATTGATAATTAAAACAATAGATTTTCCTAAAAAAGTCCAAATAAAGGGGCAGCAAGACCTAATGCCGGAGCGGCATGGGCAGCACAACTGCAGTTGAGGGAGCGCCAGCTAATGCCGCAGCGGGAGCTGAAATTTCGGTCAAAATAGCCCCCGCTTCTACAGCGGCAGTCATTTTTGTAATATTTATTTTTTTATCACTCTCTTCATTTGCCAATGCTGATTTAGTTGGCGCTTCTTTTGCAGCATTATCTTGATTAGTAGGATTACTTTGATTTTCTTGATTTGCAGCTGGGAATATTTGCTTTGCTAATTGCTCTGATTGTTGCTGTTTTTTATGCGCAGCAGAAAATTGCTGCTGCTTAGCAATTTCATCATCAACTCCGATATTTTCTCTTTGATGCTGCCTTAAAGACGCCGCCATCAAACCCTCCTAATTTTCTTTAACATTGGTTAGGCTTGCTTTAATAAAGCCATCAAGATGGCCATCAAGCACCTGACTGATGTTACCGGTTTCAAAATTACTACGCAAGTCTTTTACTAATTGGTAGGGGTGCATTACATAGGATCTAATCTGATGGCCCCAGCTATTATCGCTCTTGGAGCTTTCTGAGAGGTTTAATTTTTGCTGTTTTTTATTGATTTCAAGTTCATAGAGTTTGGATTTTAGCATTTTCATGCATTCAGCGCGATTTCTGATCTGGGAGCGATCAGATTGGCATTGCACCACAATACCACTTGGTAAATGGGTAAAGCGTACAGCAGAATCAGTTTTATTAACATGCTGACCGCCAGCGCCACTGGCACGGAAAGTATCGACCCGAATATCCTTATCCAAAACTTCGATTTCAATCTCATCATCAATTACCGGATAGGCCCAGACACTGGCAAAACTAGTTTGTCTTTTATGATTGGCGTTAAAAGGAGAAATTCTAACCAAACGATGAATACCAATTTCAGTTCGAAGCCAGCCATAGGCAAAATTGCCGGAAATTTTAATCGTTGCTGATTTTATTCCCGCCTCCTCGCCATCTAAAATACTGATAATTTCGGTTTTAAATTTATGAATAGCAGCAAATCTTTCATACATACGCATCAAAATTAAGGCAAAATCACAAGAATCAGTACCCCCGGCCCCGGCATTAATATCTAAGAAGCAATCATTAATGTCATGCTCTTGATTAAAAAGCGATTCAATTTCAAATTGATCGCTATTTTCTTTAAGATTAAGCAAATTTTTTTTAATATCTGATAATAAATTTTGATCATTTTCTGATTTTGCCAATTCAAAATATTCAAAATTGTCATTTAAAGAATTTTTAATCAGGTCAAATCTCTGTAATTTATTTTCCAGAATTGATTTTTCTTTAAGAATTTTTTCAGCTTGTTTTGGATCATCCCACAAGTTAGGTTCTTGACTTTTAGCGCTTATTTGCTGTAAATCTTTACTTAATTGATTATAGTCAAAGACATCTCCCAATCAAATCAATGGAATTTTTGATTTGATTTAATAAACTTTCGATCTCGGCATTTTGAATATTCATTACTAATATAATTTTCGTGTTTAAAAATTAATTAATTTATAACTTAAAAAAAATATGACAATCGAAGAATTTGATTTATGTGTAATTGGTGCTGGCCCCGGTGGCTATGTTGCAGCAATTAGAGCTGCCCAGCTTGGACTTAAAACTGTAATAGTTGAAGCCAATCATTTAGGCGGAATTTGTTTAAATTGGGGATGTATTCCAACCAAAGCATTGCTTAAATCTTCAGAAATTAATCATCTCTTGCATAATTTATCCGAATATGGATTTAGCGCCAAAGAAATTGCTTTTGATTTTGAAAAAATTATCGCCCGCTCAAGACAAGTCTCTAAAAAATTAAGCGGCGGCATTGCTGCTTTGCTTAAAAAAAATAAAATTACCGTAATTGATGGCTTTGCCAGCTTTGTTAGTAAAAATAAAATTGCGATAGCCAAAGATAATAAATTACTATCTGAAATTAAAGCCTCTTACGTAATTATTGCAACCGGAGCCAGAGCCAGAGTGATTAAAGATATGGAGCCTGATGGTGAATTTATCTGGTCTTATAAAGAAGCGATGGTTCCAAAATCGCTGCCAAAATCATTATTGGTAGTTGGCAGTGGCGCCATTGGAGTTGAGTTTGCTTCATTTTATAAAAATATGGGGTCAGAAGTGACTTTAATTGAAAGTCAGCCAAATATTTTACCAGTTGAAGATAAGGAAATTTCAAAATTAGCACATAAATCTTTTGAAAAACAGGGCATGAAAATTCATGTCGGTGCTAATTTAAAATCAATCATTAAGGATAAAAATCAAGTAAAAGCCAATATTGAAATTAACGCTAAAATTACTGAATTAAGGGCCGAAAAAGTGATTATGGCAGTTGGAATTGTCGCCAACTGCGAAAACTTAAATTTGCAAAAAACTGCAGTCAAATTAGATCAGGGCAGAATTTTAACCAATCAATTTTTAGAAACCAATGATAGCGGAATTTTTGCCATTGGTGATGTGGCCGGAGCCCCTTGGCTTGCTCACAAAGCCTCTCATGAGGGCGTAATTGCCGCTGAAGTGATTGCCGCTAAAATGGGCAAGTATGATTTGAAAAAAATTCACGCAATCAAAAAACAAAATATCCCAGGCTGTACTTACTGCATGCCGCAAATCGCTTCAGTTGGGCTGACTGAAGAAAAAGCGCTCGCTTGGGGTCATAAAATTAAAATCGGTAGATTCCCTTACGCTGCAAATGGTAAAGCAATTGCAATTGGTGAAAATGAAGGTTTGGTCAAAGTAATTTTTGATGAAAAAACCGGAGAATTGCTTGGAGCTCATATTATTGGAACTGAGGCAACCGAAATGATTCAAGGCTATGTTATTGGTAAACAAGCCGAATTAACCGAACAGGATTTTATCGATACTATATTTGCGCACCCAACATTGTCAGAAATGATGCATGAAGCGGTATTAGATGCTTTTGGCAAAGTTATACATTATTAGCAAAAATTTTAGAAAAATTATTTGACATTTGATTTGCTAATCATTAACTTTTGGCAGTGTTATCTTTGATTTGATTGCCACTAAACCGGCAACTCAAATTACAAGATACGAGTTTTGGCTGACTTTTATATCGGTTATACTTTGAACTACCAGCTTTTAGACTTTGTTTTCCAGCTTTTAGATCATGATTTGTCTGTCAAAGATGGCATTTTTAAGTATAATCGACGTAAGAATTAGCTAATTTCCCTCTAAATTAATTAAAAATTGGTTTTTAAAACTATGAAAAAATTATCAGCTCTATTAGCAGTAGCTTCTATGTTATTTGCTGTTCAAGCCAACGCCGAAGTTGCTAAAACTGAAGCTAAAGCTACTAAAGAAACTAAAGTTGTAGAAGCTCCTAAAGAAGCTCCTAAAGCTGAAGTTAAAGCTGAAACTAAAGCAGTTAAAGCTGAAGTTAAAGCAGCTCATCATGCTAAGCACAAAGCTAAAGCAGCAGAAGAAAAGAAGGCAGAAGAAGCTAAATATTAGTTTGTTCTTACTTAATTTCTTAAGTAAAGCCAGGCCAACAATTGTTGGCCTGGTTTTTTATTAAACTTCCTCCATATCTTTTTTAAATCGATATTTCGCCCTATTTTGCTTGCATTTTTTTTTGCAAAAAAATACTTTATGCAGCTTCTAATTTTGTTAGATGTTGTTATTTTGCCGAATTAGCTCAACGGTAGAGCAACCGCCTTGTAAGCGGTAGGTTATCAGTTCAAATCCGATATTCGGCACCATCTTAATTTATCCAAAAGTAGTTCATGAATTTAATTACCTCGCTGTTATTTTCGATTTTACTTAATCTGTGGGGAATTATTATACCAATTCTTTATTCTACTGCCTTTATTACCAAAAATACCAAAATGGCCAATCATGGCGCCAAAATTTGGTCGCAATTTTCTTTATCACTGTTAAAAAAAATCTGTAAAATCGATCATCATATTATCGGTTTAGAAAAATTACCAAAAAATGAGCCTTTTATTGTTGCCTGCAAACATCAATCAGCATGGGAAACCATAGTAATGCATTTGATATTTGATGCCCCGGCTTATTGCTATAAAAAAGAGCTGTTAAAAATACCTTTTTATGGCTGGTATTTAAGGGTTATGACCGGAATTGCCATTGATCGCGAAGGTGGCGTTAAGGCTTTAAAAAACTTAATTACCCAAAGTAAAAAATGCCTAGCAGAAAATCACAATGTTGTTATTTTTCCTCAAGGAACCAGGGTTCCAGTTGGAGCAAATATTGATAAATACCCTTATCTTTCCGGTATTGCTGCACTTTATAATGCTTGCAACGTAAAGATTGTACCCGCCGCACTTAATTCCGGAATGTTTTGGGACCGAGAAAAAATTATTAAGAAACCCGGCATTATCACTTTAGAATTTTTAGAACCAATAGCGCCCGGACTTGCCAAAACAGAATTTATGAATTTACTGGAAGAAAAAATTGAGAGTAGGAGCAATGAATTATGCCGCGAATCAAAGAAAGGTTGATTTAAAAAATATTACTGCTAAGCTCTTTTATCTTCTTGATTGCTGCCTCGCTTACGGCTCCTCGAGAAATTACGGATTCGAGATCTCGTCATTCTCGAGGAGCCGTAAGCGAGGCAGCAATCCAGAGAAGTTTTTAAATAAAACTGGCTCTTTAAAAACTAATCAATTCTAAACAGAAACTTAAAAATTCCAGATGTTACTGATTATAATTTCTTTTATTTTGCTTGCGATATTTAGCGGTTTTTTGAGCAAAAAAATTACCAATGCTAGAATAAATAGCAAGACTTCAGACAATGCAGCAAAAAGAGTCCAATTCAGTTCTTTGGTTAGCCATTATATTTATTGCTTTATTTTATGGTCAATAATTGCCCTAATTGCGATATTTTTTATCCCTTCATTTTCTAAACAATTTATTTTTTACCAGCTATTACTGGTAATTATTGCTTTTACATTATTATTTTTAGCAACAAAATTTTTCTATCAAAAAAAATTTAATGCTAAAAATCACTTGGAAAAATCATTAAAATTAGTTTTATTTTTAACTGCTGGGATTGGAATTGTGGTGACAATTTTAATCATGTTTTCAATCTTATTTGAAGCAATTAAATTTTTTAAATTAGTTAATATCGGTGATTTTTTATTTGGCCTGAGCTGGAATCCACAAATGGCAATTAATGATGGGCAAGAGGTTGGCAATAGTGCCTTTGGGGTTATTCCGGTATTTGTTGGAACTCTATTAATCACGGTAATTGCAATGATAATTGCGATACCTTTTGGAATTATGTCAGCAATTTATTTATCTGAATATGCCAAGCCAAAAATTCGCGATCTTTTAAAGCCAATTATTGAAATTTTAGCCGGAGTACCAACAGTAGTTTATGGCTATTTTGCAGCAATTGCGGTGGCACCATTTTTTAAAAATTTCTTCTCTTATTTTGGCCTTAATATTGCCTCAGAAAGTGCTTTAGCAGCCGGTTTTGTGATGGGAATTATGATCATTCCTTTTATTTTATCCTTAAGCGATGATGCGCTAAATTCAGTACCATCTTCGCTAAAAGATGCCGCTTTGGCACTAGGCAGCACTAAATCAGAAATGATCAAAAAAATTGCATTAAAAACTGCAACTCCGGCAATTATTGGAGCAATTATATTAGCAATCTCTCGGGCCATTGGCGAGACTATGATTGTAGCGATGGCTGCGGGCCTGGTGGCAAAATTGACCATTAACCCCTTTGATGCAGTTACCACCGCAACCGCACAAATTGTCAGTTTACTAGTTGGCGATCAGGAGTTTGGCAGCCCCAAAACCCTAGCCGCCTTTGCTTTGGCGCTAGTTTTATTTATATTAACTCTACTTTTTAATATTATCGCTTTGATAATTTCTAAAAGATATAAGCAAAAATATGGATAGCACTCGTAATAAAAATATTAAACAATTAGTGAGTCTTGGCCTCAAAAAGAGAAATCAATCAGAGGCCAGATTTCGTTGCTATGGCGTTGCTTCAATTGCAATAATTTTGTTGATATTGTCAATTGTTCTTGCTTTGATTTTAGTTCGTGGCTACCCAGCTTTTCTTGCTACTAAAATTGGCTTAGAAATAGATTTAACTAAAGAAAATATCGCGCAAAATTTAGAAATTAACCAGACTCAATTAGACAATCTCAATAATCAGGAAATAGCCAGACAATTAAATTATCGGCAATTAATTAGATCTGCGATAGATAAATTATATGTTGGCGATCATCAAGCAAAATATTATCGCGTCTTTGGTCAAATATCACACTCGCAATTAAAGCATCAAATTATCAGCCATCCCGATTTAATTGGCAAAAGAGCCACTTTTTATCTTTTAGCATCTTCGCAAGTGGATGTTTATTTTAAGCATAAAAATCAGTCTTCCTTAGATGATGATTTAATTTTATTGCTAAAAAAATTACCAATCAGAACTGATTTTAACTGGCAATTTTTTAAACATGCCGATTCAAGAGAAGCTGAAAATGCCGGGATTGTAGCCGGGGTGATAGGGTCATTTTTTACTTCAATAATATTTTTGATTTTTTCTTTTCCAATTGCAGTAATGTCAGCCTTTTATTTGGAAGAATTTGCGCCAAAAAATCGTCTTACTGATATTATTGAGGTCAGCATTAACAACCTTGCCGCCATACCTTCAATAATTTATGGTCTCTTGGGTCTTACCATCTATTTACAATTCTTAAAATTTCCACGCTCATCTTCTTTAGTTGGCGGCTTGACTTTATTTTTGCTGGTACTGCCAATTATTACTATTGCTACCAGAAACACTATCAGAGCAATCCCGGATTCAATCAGAGACGCCGCTGCCGCTATTGGCGCCTCAAAAATGCAAATTATTTTGCATCATTTATTGCCGCTTTCAATCCCTGGAATTATGACCGGCACTATTTTATCAATTTCACGTGCTATCGGCGAAACCGCGCCCTTATTAATGATTGGGATGGTCGCTTTTATTGCCAATGTCCCCCATGATTTTTACGACCCGGCTACTGTGATCCCGGTACAAATTTATTTATGGTCTAATAGTCCAGAAATTAGCTTTGTTGAAAAAACTTCGGCCGCAATTATAATTTTACTCGCCTTACTGATTATATTTAATTCTCTAGCAGTTTTCCTTCGAAAAAAGTTTGAGATTAGATGGTAAATTAAACTTTACAAAACAATGTCACAAATAACAAACCCAATCACCAAGTCACCGCTAATACCAATTAATGATAATGAAGAAAAAATCAATTATTTAAGATTAGCTAGAAGTAAAAATCTTGGTAAAATAAATTTCTTTCGATTTTTAGATAAATTTGGCTCTGCAACTGAAGCGATAGCAGAAATTCCTAAATATTTACTGGCGATAAAATCAAAATCTGAAATTATTATTGCTAGCAAAAATGAGGCAATTAGGGAAATTGAAAATTGCAATAAAATTGGGGCGAAATTAATTTATTATACTAACGAACAATATCCAAAATTACTGCGCGAAATTGATGATCCGCCGCCATTACTTAGTGCTCTTGGCAATCAAGAATTACTGCAAAAAAGCTCAATTGCAATTGTTGGGCCTCGAAATCCCTCTTTAAATGCGATTTTATTTGCTAAAAAAATTTCATCTGATTTAGTCAAGCATGGAATTGTTGTGGTCTCAGGCCTCGCTCGAGGTGTTGATGGTGCAGCTCATGAGATGGCGGTTGATTTTGCCACAATCGCAGTTATTGGCTGCGGCATTAATCGTGTTTATCCAAGCGAAAATCAAAAATTATATCAAAAAATTGCAAATCAGGGTCTAATTATTTCTGAATTTGCCTGGAATTGCGAGCCATTAGCAGTTAATTTTCCACAAAGAAACCGCATTATTTCTGGCTTATCAATGGCGGTAATAATTGTAGAGGCAAGCTTGAAATCCGGCACTTTAATTACTGCAAATTACGCCGCCAAACAAGGTCGGGAACTTTTTGTAGTCCCGGGCTCTCCCTTTGATTTTAGATGCAGCGGCACTAATAAATTGATCAAGGAAGGCGCTAAATTAATTGAAAATATTGATGATATTATTGAAGATTTAGCGGATTTAAAAATGCGATTTAATATTGGCGATGATGAGGAGCTGGCAGCTAATGTCAATCAAGAAAAAATTAACGATGAGACCAGCGCTAACTTAAATTCTATCAATATTTCAAAGATTAATTACGATGATGATATCACTAAAATTCAATCAAAGATTATTGCAAAATTAAACTATGCCCCAATTTTTATTGAAGAGCTGATGTTAGAATTACAAATCCCAACCAAGCTAGTAAATAGTGCAATTACTGCTCTCGAACTTAGTGATAAAATTCAAACCGAATCGGGGAAAATCTTTTTAAAAAAAGATCCTTATTGATTTTTAATGAACTATACTGTTGAACCAGCCAATCAAGGCAACTACTATAGTAATCATAGCGCCCTAGAGTAAATCTTGTTTAGTTGCTATATTCTCAGTAGAAATAGTGGTTGAATCTTTAATTGCTTCCGCTAGCTCTTTCGCGATCTCTTGATTGAGACCGGCATTTTGCATTCTTTTGGAAAATTGTAGGGTATCGATAATCATTGCCGTCATGTTATTTTAAAAATGGGTTATTATCTAGATTCGGCTTGTCACTTCGAGAAGAATATAGACATATTTTCATCAAAAGCAATATTTTTAAAAAATTTGATAATTTACTTGATTAGAAATCATTTTGACACTTAAATTGACGACCTACTTTAATCAAACTTAATTGCAAGTAAAATGACTGACTCTGGTAAGCATAAAAAACATAATGATAAAAAATATAGCGGCGCTGAGATTGCGATTAAAGCCTTTGTTAATGAAGGGGTGGATGTAATTTTTGGCTATCCGGGTGGAGCAATTTTGCCTTTTTATGATGCTTTATTTACTCAAAACAAAATTCGCCATATTTTAGCTCGCCATGAGCAAGCAGCCTCACATGCTGCTGAAGGTTACGCGCGCTCAACTGGCAAAGTTGGGGTAATTTCAGTTACTTCAGGACCGGGCGCTACCAATGCTATTACTGGACTTACTGATGCTTATTTAGATTCTATTCCTTTAGTTTGTATTTCTGGCCAGGTTGCAACCGGGGTAATTGGTACTGATGGTTTTCAAGAGGCTGATGTTACTGGACTAACGCGCTCTTGCACCAAACATAATTATCTAGTTAAAGATGTTAATGATTTGGGATATATAATTCACGAGGCTTTTCATATTGCAAGAACCGGCCGGCCGGGACCAGTTTTAATCGATATTCCAAAAGATGTGCAAAATAACCTTGGCCATTACTTTGGTAAAATCATTATTGATCGCAAATCTTATCAAGCGTCCTTAAAATCAAAAAATATTAAGCGCAGCAAAATTATTGAAGCAGTTGATCTGCTTAAAAAAGCTAAAAAACCAATTTTTTATATTGGTGGTGGCATTATTAATTCTGGCAATAAAGCCAGTAAATTATTAACTGAATTGGTGAAGCTTTGTGGCTATCCAATTACCAGCACTTTAATGGGTCTTGGTGCATTTGCAGCAAGTGACGATCATTATATCGGCATGCTTGGAATGCATGGTACTTACGAAGCTAATATGGCAATGCATGAATGTGATGTGATGATTAATATTGGCGCCCGTTTTGATGATCGAGTTACCGGTAAAATTGAAAAATTTTCTCCTAATTCCAAGAAAATCCATATTGATATTGATGAAACCTCAATTGATAAAATCATTAAGATTGATGTTGCAATTGTTGGAGATGCAGCGCACGCTCTTGAAATGCTAATTGATGAGTGGCAAAAAAATAACATCGGCAATCGAAAAAAAGCAATCACAGGCTGGTGGCAGCAAATTGCGAAATGGCAGGCGATTAAATGTTTAGCCTATGAGCAAAATGGCAATAAAATCAAACCAGCCTATGCTTTAGAAATTTTGCAGCAATTAACCAAAGACTCATCACCGATTATTTCTACTGACGTCGGACAGCATCAAATGTGGGCGGCGCAATATTTAAAATTTGACCAGCCTAAAAAATGGCTAACTTCAGGCGGCCTTGGCACCATGGGCTACGGGGTGCCAGCGGCAATTGGCGCTCAAATTGCTCATCCTAAACAATTAGTATGTTGCGTTAGTGGCGATGCTTCATTTTTGATGAATATGCAAGAATTATCAACCATCAAGCAATATCAGCTCCCGGTTAAAATTTTTATTCTAAATAACAGCTATATGGGCATGGTCAGGCAATGGCAGGAATTGATTTATCAAAGTCGTGAAAGTCATTCTTATACTGATTCACTACCGGATTTTGTAAAATTAGCTGAGAGTTTTGGCATTAAAGGTATGAAATGCGATAATCCCAAAGATTTAACCGCAAAAATTAAAGAAATGCTCGATCATCAAGGTCCGGTATTATTTAATTGCGAAGTTGAAAAAACTGAAAATGTATTTCCAATGATTCCGGCAGGCGCTGGCCATAATGAAATACTTCTAGGTAGCCAGGCCAAACTTTACCGACAAAAAAATATTAATGCTGTATAAAATGACAAAGAAAAGTAAAAAACATGTAATTGCAATTTTAGTTGATAATGAGTTTGGAGCATTAGCGCGCATTGTTGAATTATTTTCTGCCCGCGGCTGCAATATTGAATCATTAAATGTATCCGCAATTACTGAAGATAAAAAAATCTCACGGGTCACCATCACCAGCTACGGCACTACCGAAACCATCGACCTCATATGCAAATTATTAAACCGCATCGTTTCAGTTCACGCCGCAGTAGAGCTTACCAAAGAAGATGGCTATATCGAAAGAGAATTAGCTCTAGCCAAAATTATCGGCGATGATCAAAAAATCCACGCCGCCATCAAAATTGCTGATCAATATCGCACTAATATCGTTGACATCACCGGCAATAGCGTAGTTTTTGAAATTATCGGCACTTCAGAAATGATCGACGAAGTCATAATCAAACTCTCAGCCCTCAGCCTTGACGGCGTATCGCGCACCGGCGTAGTTGCCGGCTTTAAGGGCAATAAGAAATTAAGCGAGATCGATAATTAACCTCATCTCCTCTTTTTAATAATTTACTGCTTACAATTTTATTATATAACATTAATAAAAAATAAAAATATATTGCTTTATAAAAATTAATAATAATATTACGGTTTATTATAGATCTTAATATTACTATATAGTCATTTTTTAAACATTATATTTGTTAAAAATTATTAATTATAAAAATAGCAAATTATGTTAGCAGAGCTACCAAAAGCCTTAAATATTATGAAGTACCCAATTTTAAACCCCAACCCTCAAACTTTCCATCAAAATATTTATCAGAACACAAAAGATTCTAGAAACCACAAAAATCCTCGATAAAATTTGGGTTAAAAAATTCTGCAATAATTGTATTGCCTATAATCGATTTTTCTTCATCATTTTTCTGATGTGGTTTAGAATTAATCTCAAATTATGCCCAGTTCCAACTAAAATGGCATTGATTTGATCACCAACAATTCCTTTTAAACGACTTAGTCCAAGCCTTCCATTTTGCTTCATATGTTCAATCATTGGTTCAATTGCTGATCGGCGTTTGAGTTGTTTTTTGATGGATCTGGTCAGGTTTTTACCGTTATGTTTCTTTTGTCCAGAGATAAAAATAGTGACTTCTTTTGGATCAATGCCGTGCCCTTTATAGCCTTTGTCCACGCAGGCTGATTTGATTTTTACTTTAGTTAATTCTTCTGATTTTGTGAGTGCTAATTAAATGCTTCTGGAATTCGTAAAAAAACTGTTTGCAAAAATCATCGATTAAGAAGTTAAAAAAGTTTGTCAACAAGCTCTAAGTATCAATAAAAGTTTGTTGATAGATTCTACCAATACCCTTCACGGTTCCAACCAGATAAGTATCCTGGCTTCCAAGAAATCCACCATCAAAACTCTCACTTGCTATATTTAATCAGAATCATTTCCCCAACCCATCTCTAACCACATGCTTTTTTGCCGAAGCAGAAGCAACCGCAGAACCAGCAGTTGTAGTTCTGCTCAAGCTACCACCCTGCGTTCTGGTAGCAACATTAGCACCAATTACTACTGCTCTAGGCGCAGCAGCTGTTTTAGCTGTTGCAATTCTAGGCGCCGCAGCAGCAATTGTTGCAACTCTGGCAGTAACACCAGCTACAGCTCTTGATGTGCTGTTGCCACTAATTACCGCCGCTTTACGCACAGCAACCACCTCTGTTTTAGGTAAAACTCTACCCTGGGCAGCATCATTTACCAAAGAACCAACCTCTAAACCAGTTTTAATCTCTTTACCTGCCTTATCCAAACTCGCAGTTAATTGATTTGCAAATGATTGATTGTCATTTAATGCTGGTGGTGATTGTTCATCACTTCGTAATCTTCTTCGCAGATTTTGCTCCATCTTATTTCCAAGCTCTGCAATTAAATCACTGCTAACTTCATCATTACCAGCTAAATTTAGCGAAATGATCACCTTATTCTTTTTAAGGGCATCAATGATAATTCGGGCACCCTTATCACTAATATCATTATCACTTAAATCAATCCTGGTAATAGTATTATTGGTTTCTAACATCTTGGCAATTTTTACTGCCCCTTCGTCACTAATTGCGTTATTACCTAAATTCAAAGTAGTAATTGATATATTATCACCAGCTAAAACTTCAGCAATCGAAATTGCACCATTATCAGTGATTTTATTGCTACTTAAATTAAGCTCAACTAGATAATCATTACCACGTAAACTCTCTGCTATTGCTTTTGTTCCCTCAGATTCAAGGTAGTTTTTGCTTAAATTTAGCTTGGTTAATGATTTATTATCTTTAATAATCTTAGCGATTTCTTTCGCTCCTTCAGATTTGATCTTATTATTAGTAAGGTCAATTTTAATCACTTGGTCTTGCTTTAAAATCCTGGCAATAATTTTAGCGCCGTCATTGCCGATATTATTACTGGCAAGATTAATCTCTAAAATCCGGTTGGTAAGTTTAACTGCTTCTAAAAAATCAAATATTTTCCTTACTCCCTGATCGCGAATATTTCTGGCAATATAATCAATCCTGGGCTCAATTGCTGCTGTTACTGATTTTAGATAAATAGATAAATCTGTTGTTTCTTCTTCAGCCCTCTTAAGCTTAGAGTCATCAATATATCTAACCATGGCTGTTAATAGTTTAATTGCTGACTCCTGATCAATTGCTTTAATATTTAAGCCAATCTCCTTACGTACTATATCAATAAATTTAGCAATTGCTTCTTTATTCTTATTTAATTTATTGATCTCTTTTTGAATGATTAATCCTTCGGCACTATCTAGATTTACTTTCTTTAAATGTTCTCCCAGGATTTCACATCTTTCTTGCCAATAGCTAACATAATCTAAAAATACCTTAATATCAAAAATATTATCAACCTTATCACCTTTATAGATAATTGGGAAGATCTTGGCGGTATCGCCTTTTAAGGCTTGCCTTACTTCATACAGACAATTATCGGATTTTAGATAGCCACGATTGATAAAACTGACAAATATTGCATGACGCGCATGTTTCATAAAGCTACGAACCTGGGTCTTTAGCTCTGACATTCCTCTTTTATCGCGGCAAACATTAACTTTAGCATTTAATAATAGATTATCAAAGCTATCAACCATCCCTACGGTAGAATCATATTGCTGCCAGCAATAAGAAAGAAAGATTTCGGCTTCTGATTGGCTGATGGCAGATAATAATTCTTTAATGATTTGGTTATCAGCGTAATTGCTGCTGCTGATGGTGGTGGTGACTTGGTCTTGGGTGGTAGTCTTGGCAGTTATGTCTTTGGTAGCTATATCTAGAGATTGAATAACTGCACTATCTGCAATAGCTGCATTACCAAGACCGGCAAATAAGATCTCGGCATTTTCAATTAGTTTGATAATTTCTTCTTTTGGTGCTAATAAGATTTTTTTGGTTGCAGAATCTTGTTTTTTAGAGGCAATTCTTAATTGTTTAAATTCTTCCTTGGCATATTTTAGTATTTCCTTATCAAAACTAAATCCCTGATTGATAAAAAATCTTACCACCGCAACATGATTATTACTAATTGCTACCCTTAATACTGCCTTTTGATGTGATGGTGCTCTATTGGCAAAATTAATTGCTGGCTCTGAAGCGTAGAAAGCCTCTAAAGCTGCTACATCGCCACTAGCTGCAATGTTTAATAACTGGCTTTGGATTTCTTGGTTGCGTTTTAATATCTTGGCAAGATCATCTTTTAATCTCTGTGAGGCGTTAGTGCCAAGAGTATCAATAGCGATGATATTATAATTACCAAGCATACTGCCTGATATCGCGGTAACTCCCGGAGAAGAGATACTATTGCCGGCTAGTTTGATATTGGTAATTGAGTGGTTAACTTTGATTACTTCAGCCAAACTCTTAGCTCCTTCATCTCTGATATTGCTGTTGCTTAGATTAACTTCACTAATTGATTTACTATCTTTTAATGATTCAATAATTGCTACGGCAATTGGGCCAGTTGTCATATTGCTATTGGCAAGATTAAGTGTGGTAATTGCGCGGCTATCTTTAATGATTGTTGCCAGGGATTTAGCCTCATTAATATCAATAGTGCTATTTTTTAGATTAATAACAGTAATTGCTTTATTGCTTCTGATTGCTTCGATGACATTGGTAGTGGTTTTTTTATCTAATTTAGCTGATTCCGCCCTTTCTGCCCTGGTTAATTTTATCTGGCTATCATCTAAAGCTCTGGCGCTTACCAAATCTTCAAGCTCTTTTACCCTGGTTAGATCAAATATTCTTTTACTATTGGTTAAAACCTCTCTGGTTACAGATTTAGCTTCATTAACTGCCAAATGGTCTTTGGCATAATTGGCAATCTCGTGATTGGCAATAAAGCCTTGAGCAAAAAAGAATTTCACTATTTCGACTTTATCTGATGCAATTGCTGCTTTTAATATTTCGATTTGATGAGCTTTTGATCTTTGGTTAAAATTGAGATTTGGGTTAGATTGATAAAGTTTTTGTAATTCTTTGAGATTGCCGTTACTTGCAAAATCAACTAATTGTTGTTGTAATTTTTGATTTCTGTCAATGAGAGATTTAATGTCGTCTTTTAAACCCTCGGTAACAATATTATTATAGCTGATGTTAATTTGTACCAGATTATAATTAACTTTTAAAAGCTCAATAATACTCTTAGCGCCATCATCACCAATATTATTACCGCCAATATTGAGATTAATTACTGAATGATTATCTTTTAAAGATGCGGCTAATATTTCTATTCCTTTAGCGCCGATTTCATTAAGACCAAGATCAAGATCGGTAATTGAATGGTTAGATTCTAAAACCCTGGCCAGGAACTTAATACCGGAATCACTGACATTATTGGCTTCAAGACTGATTTTACTAACTGCAAAATTGATTTCTAGGGCCCGGGACAGAGATTCTAAGCCTTTATCGCCGATGTTGTTGTCGCCAAGATTGAGATGGGCGATTGATTCATTGGTGTCAAGGGCTAGAGACATTGCTGCTGCTCCGTCATCGCCAAGATTGTTGCCGCTTAGGTTTAATTTGACCATTGAGTCATTTAGGCCCAAAACTACTGAAAGATTCTGGATTGTTTGTTCGGCAAAATTATTATTGGCGATATTAAAATCAAGTAATGAGTTACTGACTTCGATTGCTTCGATGATTGGTGTCATGCCAAGGTCAGTAATCTCATTATGGTCGAGGTTAAGGCTGGCAACTGCGTTATGTTCAATAGCGGTAGCGATTGCAATTGCGCCATTATCGCGGATGGCGTTATCTTCTAGGTCAAGGGTGGTATTTGGGTTAGATAGAGCTACTAGTAGGGTAGAGATGGTTATTGCGCCTTGGTCACCAAGATCTTTACCTGCCATGTTGATGGCGGTGATGCTGGCCGGGTCTTTTGAGGCTTGCTCAAGGATGATGATTTTGAGGTCTTCGTTGCTGATGGTTTCGAAGGTGGGGTTGCTGAGGTTTTGTTGTGAGAGATTTTGTTGTTTGGTTAAGAGGTTGGTTTGGGGGGTGGGGGTTGGTGATGGGGTTGGTTCTGGTTTTAGGGTTGTTGAACCGGACTGGATTAATTCTTTAATTTGTGGATTGTTGGTTTTTATTGCTGCTTGCAAGATAGTTGTATTTACTGGTAAGCCGGAATCGAGAAATAGCTTAATTACTTTTAGGTGGTTGGTGATATCAAGGCTTTGCTCATATGATTCACTGGCTTCTTCAATAAGTGCTACTACAGCATAGGATTGATGAACGGTTGGTACTTCTTTTACTCTCTCCAAAAGCACTAATTGCTGATCAGCCCGCCCAACTGCCCCTTTAGCTAGAGTGAGAAAATTGTCTCAGATGTTGCGGTTTCTGGTAATTATATCGTCAATAAGCTCTCCTGCTTCATCACCGATGTTGTTTTCCCTAAGATCAAGGTT
>JACCDG010216268.1_pt1 | contig 58062 bp, 79 predicted proteins | sample 7442471 | NCBI WGS metagenome assembly JACCDG01 (sample SAMN15323444, study PRJNA562643) | freshwater metagenome | isolation source: river surface water | place: USA:Blue River Watershed | collected 2017-08-17 | reverse complement strand
GGTCCATTCGCCACGGTGGTCGGGGCCAGCGAGGCGGAGGCATCGGGCCTCGTCGAGCACGTACGACCGGATCTCGCCGCCAGCGTGTGACGACATGACGTGGACGCGCTGGACAAGGCCCGGGATGCGGTCGGGGCCGCCCATGAACTCGCGCGCGCCCGCGAAGTGGGCGCCGCGTCCGGGTTGAAACGCGACCTGGTCAAGCTGGACGGTGACGCCATCGAAGGCGGTGACGAAGGTGACGGTTTTGGTGCTCACACCCCGAAAGCCCCGACCCTCGCGGGTACGGGGCGGGTGGGGCCGGAGTCGATCAGCAGAGGTCGACGCGCATCCGCGCGGCGTAGGCGACCCGGAACGCCTTGCAGAACGCGTCCGTCTCGGGGCCGGACAGAGGGCGGCCGATCTGCTGCGCGGCGGCGTCCAGGTCGTCGTCCATGTCGCCGGGCCACTCGCAGTCGCGCTCGCTGGCCTCGAGTCGGGTGACCGGGCCAGACATGGTGATGACCTCGCGGGGCTGGGCGAGGCGGAGGGCGCGGGCGGTGGCAGAGGCGGGGTCGACGTTGTTGGTGTGGGTCATCATGAAAACGAAGATATTACCGCCCGGACCGGTTGTCAAACAAAAAGTAACGACAGATTCACTTTTCTTCGACAGGGGCCCGCCTTGACTCGTCAAACCCCCGGTAGAGTCGCCACACCTCGCCGAGCATGTCGATCTCGGCCTGGCGCTTGGGGTCGTAGCCGGACCGCTGGCGGACGACCAGCCGATCGCGGCGGAGCGCCACCGCCCGCGCCGCGTCTGCGGCGTCGAGGTGGGAGGCGCGCTCGACAGCATGCGGCCCTCGGCCGCTGCCCCGGTGGCCCATGTCAGGTCTCCGAGGAGAAGTGCCCGGCCGGGAGATCGTCGCCGGCGAGCGCCGGCGGCGGGATCGTGACCACGTAGTCCCGGTCTTCGGAGCGCGCGGTGGTCCAGCTCGCGCGCAGCCCCAGCGCGCGCATGGCCGAGCGAACCGTGGCCTCGGGATCCTTCACCGCGCCGCCGCCGTGGTGCAGCGCGGTGATGACCCGCGCGATGACCTCCGGCCGGGTCTCGAGCAGGTTGAGCAGGCCCGGCCCGAATGCGTGGCCGTGGTGCTCGACCGCGGAGAACTCCCCGTCCGGCTTCGCCGTGCCCGAGCTGGTGATGGCAAGGCGGATCTGCTCCTGCCCCCAGAAGTCGATGACGTAGATGCTCGAATCGGCGCCGCCCGTGATCTGGAGCCCGGCCAGGTCGATATCGACCTCCTCGGTGCCCTCGGTCGCGGTGGCGAGCGCGTGCAGGCCGTCGTAGAGCTCGCGCAGCGGCCTGGTGGTGCCGAGGGCGCGGCAGACCGCGGCGAGGGCGGTGTACAGCGAGACGAGATGGTCCAGCCGCACATCGGCGAGGTCACCGGTGAGGTGGAGGGCCGAGCCCTCGCCGCGCTCGCCGAGCGCGGTGGTGTTCAGGTGGGCCCACAGGACCTCGAGGTCGCCGCGCTCCGGCTCGAAGGGCGCGAACCCGCGGAGCGCCTGGCGGACATGGTGGTCGGGCACCGCGGCGGCGGACAGGCCCTGCAGGGCCGTCCACGTCCGCCACGCCAGGCTCGGCCGGTGGATGCGGATGTTGACCTCGGGCGCGCGGTAGGTGCCGGTGCCGATCTCCCAGGAGAGGCGCCCGCGGCCGCCCCCGGTGCGGTGGGCGAGCGCGAAGCCGAGGCCGGGCCACGACCGCTCGCCGAGCTGGGCCTCGCAGCTCTGGTGGATGTACTCGGTCGGGGTGGCCCGGCCCTGATCGGCGGCGGACAGGGCCCGCCAGCCGTCGATGATGTCGGCGACGGGGATGGTGGCCCACTCGTGGCCGTGGACGGCGGCGAGTTCATGGGCGATCTGGACGGAGGCTGGAGAGATGTGTTCGGTGCTCATGGTGATCCTGGCGGGGTCTCCGCGGAGGGTGGTCTCGATTCAGGCCGGGGTCTCCGGCCGCTCCTGCTCTCTTGGTCGCCGCTCCCACCGGTTCGATCGGTGGGGCGGCCGATTTATTTTCAGCGGGCCCGGGCGGCCTCGCCGGCGGCGGTGAGGACGTGGAACTCGCCCATGGTCAGCTCGTCGCGGACCCGCTCGACCATGCCAACCAGCCCGAGGGCGCGCAGGTCCGAACGGGCGCCGAGCTTGATCTCGAAGCGGGCGCGGCCGTTGATCGTGCAGGCGAACGCGCCCTTGATCATGCGGAGGCCGGTGGCGGTGGGGGCGGAGCTGGTGACCGAGTTCATGGGTCCCTTGTAGTACCCCTCGGCCCGCGTGTCAAACAAAAAGTAACGAGTATTTCGCAGGGCCGATTTCCGGCCCGAGAAAGTCTTATCGCAGGCTACTTTGGCTCGGTCCGCCCCGACTCGGCCGCCAGCCGGATGACGAGCGCCGGCTTCTCGACCTCGGCCACGACCGGGGCGAGCCGGGCCCGCTGCTTGGCCGCGTGCTGGGCGAACCGCTCGAGCGCGTCCTTGGCGATCTCCTCCGAGCTCGGCAGCACGCCGAACAGCTTGTAGACCCGCCGGCACATGGGGCTGGCGGCCTTCACCTCCTCGGGCAGCTCGTCCCAGGTGACGAGGTGGATGAGGAGACCGGCCAGGCGGTGCTGGACCTCGGCCGGGATATCCGCGACCTTGATCGACTCCCACGGGATCCGGCCGCGCTGGTTCTCGTAGGCCGCCACGATCCGCAGGGCCTGGACCTTGAGCTGGCGCGGCGTGTGGGACGACATCACGATCGCCTTGAGGATCCTGATCGCGTCGAAGTCCTGGGGGACCTCGACGGTCGAGAAGATGTCGGCGAGGTCCTCGTCCGATTTCCCGAAGAGTGTTGCGATCTTGCGCGTCCCCTCGGCCTTCTTTTTCTGGACCTTCTGGGGGGTGGCGTCGGGGTCGTCGGGGATCCGCTTGCCCCACCGTTTCGCGGTGGCCTCGCTCATGCCGAGGCACCGGGCGAGGATGGGCCAGGTGACGTTTTCGCGGCCGACCAGCAGCTTGAACCAGGCGACGGTCTGCGCCCTGTCCTTGGGCAATCCGAGATTGCCGGCGACGATATCTTCGCCCTCGGCGGTGAGGGGCGGTCGCTTTTCTCGATTGGTCAGCAAGCGGCGAGGTCTCGCACCATGCGTGTGTCAGGGGCGCAGGTCAAGCTCGCCGGTGCATGGATGCGATGCGCTGGTCGGGTCGTTCAGGTGGGCGAAACCCTGGCGCGCTTGACTGCCAGGCCGGTCGTGACCAGTCTGACCCGCAATGAACAGGTCGCTGAGTCGGGCCGCTCGAGCAGCGGCTGGTCGGGGGTCGTTACCTCCTCTCCCTCCCGGGGTGCTGGTGTGGTGCGTGGCGGCGGCCGCGGTCGCGCTCTTGTCCGTGACGCTGTGGGCGGTGTGCCGGCCGGACACCCGGACGCCGGCGGAGCGGCAGCTCGATGCGTGGGCGCGGCGGCAGAACAAGGTGGTCCGGTGGCGGGAGTGCTTCGACGAGGTCCCGCTCGCGGACGGCATCGTGCGGTGCGAGGCCGGGTTCTCGATCGCCGGCGCCTCGGTCATCTACTGCCCGGGGGAGCTCTCGCAGGAGACGACCTGCAGGTGGTCCCGATGATGCGCGGAGGCCGACTCATCGGTGCGCTCGCAGCTATCGGGGTCTTGCCGATGGATGGCCAGGTCCGCCGCGTGCTCGAGCTGTCCGAGCAGTGCGTACAGGCTGGCATCGAGCCGCGCGTCTTGCAGCGGCTCCTCCGCGCCAGCGCGCTGTCGGTCCTGGACGCCGCCGAGATGGCCTTGGGCGCCTACGACAGGCGACGGGCCTCCGTGCCCGACTTCGACATGTGGGCCCGCCACTGGCGCCGCAACCACAAGCGCGCCGCCCGGGAATGGCGGGTCTGGGCTTTCGCCGCCGCGGTCCACTGGCGGCGGCGCGACCACGTCCGGTGGTGGATGGCCGAGGACCGGTGGAGGGCTGCCCGCGCCCGCGCCATCGAGACCGATCCGGCCCGCTACATCCAGGGCCTGCTCGATGAGGCGATGCGCCCCCCGGCGCCCATGACCCACGCCGATATCGTGCGCGCCTTCGAGTCGTTGTCGGGGCTCTCGAAGCCAGGGCCCCAGCTCCCCGCGTCGGGCCCGGTGTTCAAGCGGGCGCCCTACCCGGAGCCACGGGTGGAGCGCGTTGTCCAGGGCCTCGAGTCGATGGGCCGCGCGGCTGCCGGGGTTGCCACCGTGGTCACCAAGTTCTCCAGGCAGATGGCCACGGTGACCGCCGCTCGAGTCGTGCGTCGGCCCGAGCAGCGCGAGCACCGGCGGCAGCGCGCCCGGACCAAGGCGCGGAGGGGGTGGTGATGTGGGCGTGGTTCCCTGCGGCGCTCGTCCTCGGCGGCGTCTTCATCATCACGATGGCGCTGGCCGCGTTCCGGGATCGCGTGGGCGCTCATGACATCCCGGGGGCGAGCTACAGCGCGAAGATGCGGGCCGCCCGGATGCCATGGACCGCCGCACTCTGCGATCTCGGCGGCCTGCTGGTCATCATCGGCCTGATCGCGGCGCTGATCGTCTCCGTTCTGTCCGGGCTGGGCTGGTCATGAGCGCGGTCGAGCCCCGAGTGGGAGATCGCTTCCGGTTGAACAGCCGGGAGTGGCAGGTCGTGGATGTCGGGTCCAGCCTCGTCAAGTTGCGCAACTTGGCGAACTCTGACAGCCGGCGCACCAGCAAAGAGGCGCTGCTCCACGACCGCTGGGAGTACCTCGGCAACTACGCGCTCGCCGAGGGGTACTCGCTCCACAAGATCGGCGGCACGTACTACTACAAGACGCCCGCAGGCAATGTCGATGGTCCGCCACCTGGAGCTCGTTGGAGCGAGGCGGAGGCGATTGCCGCGGTCACCAAGCACGCGACAGAAAATGCACCAAAGCGGCGATTGCGGAATAAGTGATCTGCACCGCGCTCCCCTACTTCACACCCGTGCTACTATTGCATCGATCAGAGCATCCGACGCGACCGGCTCTCGCCTCGCGGGTGGTGCCGGTCTGCTTGTTTCAGGCGAGCTCGAGGCCGAGCTGGTGGGGCTCCTCGCCCGGCGTATCGCGGGGGCCGCACGCCGCCTCGACCACGTAGTAGCAGAGCTTGGCGAGCTGCAGTAGGCGCCACCGCTCCGCCCACACCTGCGAGTTCTGCAGCCCACCGGGCGCGAACGCGTCCCGCCACTCCACGATCGTGTCGATGTGGTCGATGTGGTGGACGAGGTCCAGGTCGAGCGAGTGTCAATCCAGTCAGCGCGAGGATGTGCGGCTCGCACATCCAATCCTGAATCCCACAGAACTCGACGCGGTGGCGGCCGAGGACCTGGTAGGCCGCGTCGACGAACTCGGCGAAGTCGTGGATCGGCCAGGTCGCCCACGTGTGCTCGCGCGAGAGCTGGGTGAAGGCACCGGAGTCGAGGAATACCTGGCAGGTCGCCGGCTGCATGACGCCCTTCGCCAGCTCCCCGCCCCGCTTGCGCCCGCCCGACGCGAGCCGGTCGCGGAGCCGGGTCGCCGTCACCAGCAGGCGCCTGTCGGTCGAGCCATCCCAGGCCCACCAGGGCTCGTGTGCGCCCAGCCAGAACAGCGGCAGGGGCGTCGTGGCGTCGTCGAGCAGCACCCGCGCCAGCAGAGCATCGACCAGAGAGCCGGTGCTCATGTCGCGGCGATGCGCGCGAGCGCGGCGTGGAGGTCGGCGGTGCGCAGGGCGGACATGAACACCAGCGCGAGCTCGCAGGCCAGCGCGCGCGTAGAGCGGTCCAGCCTCGCCGGACAGTCCTCGAGGTGGGCGATCCAGCGCTGGAAGTGCTCGTTGGCTTTGGCAGGCAGGCCGAGCTCGGCGAGGGCGTGGCGGGCAGTCAACCGCAGGCGGAGCTCAAGCTCGATCGCGGTGACGAGGCCGTAGATCACGACCCTGGCGTTGCCGGGATCGGCCTCGGACACGACGCGCGCGGCCTCGGCTGGGGTGCGGGGGCGCGAGACCGGTGGATTTTCGCTGGGCTGGAGCATGATCGAAAACATGGGGCCGCCGGCCAGACTGTCAAGTATTTGGTAATGACAGGCTGCGCCGGGATCAGCGCCGAGCAGGTCTCCCGCCCCAGAGCACGGCGATCGGGTAGGGTGGCGCGGTGGCATTTACGGACGCTGGACTGAGCCCGGAGGGCCTCAAGATCGTGCTCGAGGTGGTGGGCAACTCCCCCATGGCCGTCGCCCTCTTCCTCGGCCTGTGGATGAACGCCCGCATGCTCTCGGCCGCCCTCACGGTCGTGCTGCAGAACAAGGCCGACGTGGCGATCCGCGCCATCGTCGGCCTGACCGTGGCGATCCGAAACGCGGCCCAGCCACCCCCGCCACCAGAACGGCCGCGGACCCGAGAATCCAACCGTCGCAAGACGGATCCCCAGGCCCTGCGTTGATCACGCTGCGTTGGCGCTGGCGACTGGCGGTGCCGCCTCGGGGTCCGGCGTGCGGGCCGAGGGCGGCTCCGGCAACCACCCCGGACCAGCTCGGCGGGCGCGGTCGTGCATCACCATCCCGACGATCGCGCCGGCGGCCTCGTCGGCGTTGCGGGCCTGGATGCCGCCCGAGTAGATCGCGTCCTCGTCCTGGTCGTAGCTGTTCTCGCCCTTGCCGGGGATGGGCAGGCACTTGCGGCCGCCCACGCCGGCCGTGACGGCCCAGTTGTAGCTGTGGGCCCGGGTGGTGAACGGCCAGCGCGGGCGCTTCCACATGCTCTCGTTCTTCCGCAGCTCCAGATCGTAGGCGCCCTCGGCCAGGTAGATGGTGCGGGCCTGCGGCTCACCCTCGCCCTTGGTGTACTCCATGCTGCCGAGGATGATGTCCTTGAGGTCCACGTAGAACTCGCGCGCACGCGGCCCGTCCCCGGTGGCATTGAAGCCGCCGCGCAGCACCCAGGAGCCGTCGATGGTGTAGAACTGCAGGGAGAACTCGCCGAGCGCGTGCCCGTACCAGTCGCGGGCGAGCATCGGCTCGATCGCCTTGACCACGCGCCGTGCGAGGCGGCTCTCGCTGCCGACGAAGACCTGCAGCGGGCCGAGGCCGAGGCTGACCTTGACCGGGGACTCGCTGTCCGCCGAGAGCTTGAGGCGGCCGCCGAGGTGGATGCCACCGAGCGAGACCTCGAGCGAGGCCAGGCCCTCCGTGGTGTCGTGGCGGTTGAGCCACACCCGGAAGCCGTCGCGCTCCTTCGAGCCGTGGATGTAGAGGCCGAGGCGGCCGATCAGATTGTTGATTCGATCGAGCATGTGGGGTCCATTCTTCTGTCGGTGATGTGAATACCGTAACGCTCGCACCGCTCGAGCATCAAGGCGCAGTACCGGGGGGAGTTGTCGAGGGCGATGGCGCGGCGGCGCAGGCCGTCTGCGACGATCAGCACCGGGCCGCTGCCCGCGTGGGTGTCGATCACGAGGTCGCCGGGCTCGGTCATGTGCTGGATCGGGCGGCGGTAGAGGCCGAACGGCTTGGGCGTGGGGTGCCCGACCATGCCGCCCTCGAGGCAGACGCCGCGCGGCTCCACCCAGATGTTGCCCTCGCGCTTCCACCAGTTCGGGGAGCAGTCCGGCTCGTACCACACGAACACGTCCTCGGTCTGGTCGCCGTAGTTGGTCGCGGCCCCGCCGCCGAAGTGCATCTTGTCCCAGATGATGCGCATCTTCGGCGCCCAACCGGCGAGCTCCATGGCCAGCTTCCACCGGGGTGAGACCTGCCACGACGAGAACAGGTAGACCGCGTCGGGCTGGGCGAGGTCGCGCCACACCGGCATGAACGAGGGATCGAACTCGTCGCCGCCGTCGAGCTCGCTGTCGGCCCGCCGAGATGGGAGGCGCCGGCCGGTGTCGCTGTTGCGCACCGCCGAGCTGGACTTGTACCCGATGCCGTAGGGTGGATCGACGATCACGATCCGCCGGCGGGGCAGGGGTGGCCCGCAGGACAGGGCGGTATCAGCCACCAGACGCGATCGGCTGTCGCCGCAGACGAGCACGTGGTCCGCCGTCAAGCCGGCGAGCGTGAAGACCTCGCCGAGCTGGACCTTCCACCTCGCCTGGCAGGTGTCGACGTCGAGCAGATCCACCACGGGGCCGGCATCGAGCAGCGCGAGCTGGCCGTTCATGGCGACCTCGGTCCTGCGAGTGCGAGAACGATCTGCACAGGTGAGATAGTCGCTCCGGCAATGGAATCGATCGCCGCAATTGCGTGCTCCGGCGCATTCATTTTTGCGAGCTCGCGCACCAGCGCCTTTTTCACGATGCGTGAGCCCCTGGCTGTCGCTCGGTGGTACCCGGCGGTGTAGGCGTCGATCTGGAGGACAACGCCCGTCTCGGGGGCACGTGTAGCCCGAGCTCCTGGAGCTCGCGTCGGGCCCGGACGAGAAGGGCTGCTTCGGCAATCACTGTCGTGTGGCATGGCTTGCTCGCGTGGCACCAGCAGACCAGCAGCGTCTCGCCCTGGCCGATGCGGTGGATGAGGTCACGGACATGGGAGTGCTCTTTGTACAGCGCGCGCAGGTGGGACCGGTACTTGCCCATGGCCAGCTCGGCCTCGTCCTCGGGGACGCCGCCCTTGTACACGGTGGGGTTCCCGAGCACCGACCCGTCGCCATCTTCCGGCAGCTGCATGTGGCGCAGCCCGATCATCCCGGGGCGGCCGCAGTAGAGCGCGCCTGGCGGCAGCGTGATCTGGTCCGCTCCTGGGGTCCGGAAGAGGTGGGCGGAGGCGCAGGGTATGCCGAGACCGCCGTGGGCGAGCGCGCAGATCCTGAGCGCGGCGCGGCGGCTGGCGTCCACGCTGCGCTTGCCGGTGTCAGCGAGCGTGAAGTAGTTGGCGAACGTCTGCAGGTCGGCGATGTGCTCCGGTCCCCACCGCTGCGCGCGCGAGACCCGGAGGTCGAGCACCGGCACGTCGCGGGCGCGGGCCTGCGCGACCATGTCCGCGGTGCCAGCACCGCCCGGAAATGCGATGACGAGCTCGGGCTCGGGGACGACCCCGGCAGGGCCGTGGCCGCCGAGTATGGCGTTGTTGCGGATGGGCCCGGCGCCCTTGCCGTAGGTGTTCCAGTCAGCGGGGAAGCCGAGAACCGGGATGCCTCGGCTCTCCGCCCACTCCTTCGCGCACTGGTCGGCGCCGGTGGCCTCGCCCTGGTAGATGCAGGAGAACGGCCCGACCGGGACACCCTGGCCACCGAGGTAGGCGCCGTCGCCGGCGTGCAGCGCGTCGAGCCGGCGCCAGTCGAGCGCGTCCAAGACGTACTTGCGCCCGCCGCAGATCGCCGCGACGGTCATTTTGACCAATCCCTCGCCAGCTTGCCTGCGTGGGTATCGTCCGGTGTTTCGTGCTCGGCGTTACAGCCGAACGACGCATCGTGCATTCGCCTGGCCGCCTCCTCGACGCCATATTCCTTGATGAACGCCTCGAAGCCGTCGAGGGTGTCAGTCCTACGTGCGGTCTCGACTCGCTGCTGTTGGCGCCCGGATTTGTTCGCGCTGCTCGGTCTGCTGGCTGCCTCGCGCGCATCGTGCTGCGTGACGAGCTTGACCACTCCATTGGGATCGCAGATGAACATGATCTACTCCTTGAACAGCTCGATCGACACCGGCCCAGGCACCAGCGACCGAACCCGCCACGCACCATGCGCGGCAGCGGCAGCTCGAAGACCAGCCGAGAGCAGGTCGGGCCTCACCTGGAGCTCGCAGAAGGTCCCGGGCCCGCCGCACGACATCGCCACCTGCGAGAGCAGCGGAGCCACGATGTTCTGCTCGAGCGCGCACTGCACCAAGACCTCCGCGGGCGTCGGGAAGCCCGGCAGGCCGTTGACGACGTGGGCGATGCCAGCTGGCGAGGCGCCGTCGCCGAACAGGCGGGACGCGTCCACGAACCAGTGCACGTCGCGGTAGCCCCAGGACGGCGCGGCCAGGTCCTGCGCCGCGTAGCAGGACGGGAAGTCGCGGAGCGCGTGGTCGAGAAGCGAGGCCATCTCTTCGTCCGCCCACGGAGCTGCGGAGATCCAGACGGTCTGGATCGCCCGATGCTGCTGGACCGCGGCGAGGCACATGTCCCGGGCGCGCTCGGGCCTCGGCAGCGGGCGCGCGAACTCGAGGTCGAGCACCGGCAGGCCGGCGAAGGTGCCCCAAGGGGCGGTGCTGAGGCGGCCGATGATCACGACGCATCCTCGCCAGAATCGTCCGCGGCCTCGCGCTCCTCTTCGCGTTCTTCCTGGGTGATCGGCGCGAGTTCGTCGCTACCGTCTCTACGCAGAATCCGCCCAGAGAGCGACGCGTCGGGGTGGATGCAGACCTCGAGGTCTGCGTATTCGCCGTATTCCAGGTATGCGTCGCGCGACAGGCCGGCCGCCCTGACCATGGGCATGAGGTCGTCCGGCGCCTTGACCTTGAACACCGCCCTCACCGGCGCATCATCGTAGACGTCGATGATGACGCGACCCACCGCCGGGAGGTCTGCCGCGATGTGGCGGAGGAAGGTGTCGAGAGGGTCGTTGATGTGGTTCGCTGTGACCTCGGATGCCGCGAGCAGCGCCCGGCGCAGGCGCTCATTTTCCTCGCGGGCCGCCGCCAACTCGGTCTGCAGGTGCCGGACCGCCATCTCCGGCGGGAGACGGACCTTGAGCGAGATGCGACCCTCGGCGGCCATCTCCGGCGTTGTCTCGTCCACCACGACCGGCTCGGCCTCTCGGATGCTGAACATCACCTCGCGGATGTCGGTCATGAGGCGCTCGCGGGCGGCGGCGGGGGAGAGGGCCTGCCCGGCTTCCACGAGAAGGTCTCGCAGGTTCTCAAGTGTCACGCGACCGCAGCCCGGCTTGTGGGTTGCGTGCGCGCCAATGGTGGTTGATGCATCCAAATCCGAGAGGGAAATGATGTGGGTCAGGACGTCGCCTCTGCGCGGAGGCGATCGATAAGTGGCGGTGTGTCGGTCATGGTCAATCCGGCTTGCGAAGGGTGATCAAAACGGTGGCGATGTCCGTGTGCTCGAAGGTCTCGCGCGGGATATATTCCACCTCGGCATCGTGCTCATCGAGCAGATTACGGAACGCCTTGGCGGCCTTCGTCTCCGCCGTCTTCCAGAACGGCGAGGTCAGGGCGACAAGCACCCCGCCGGCGTTCAGCAAGCCCCAGGCGTGGGTGACGTGGGCCATGTCGGCGCCGGCGGTGAACGGCGGGTTCATGATGATGAAGTCGTAGCGGACCGAGTCCTTCTGGCTGGTTTTCAGGAAGTCGCAGACGGCCCACTGATAAAGGTGCTCGGGCGACTTCACCCCCTCCGCCTTGTACGCTGAGGCGATCGCCGGCACGGCCGTCTTGAGCGCCACCTCGTCCATGTCGATGATGGTGAAGTGCACCTGCCCGGCCGCCGCCTTGATCAGCGCCTTGGCCAGCGCGCCCTCGCCGACGCTGGGCTCCAGCGCGAGGGGCCGCGAGAACCTGTCACCGGCCCGCGCGCGCACGACGTCGCGGTGGTTGGCGATCCCGCTCGCGGCGACCATGCGCTCGGCCAGCTCCGGCGGGGTGTAGAACGCCTGGAGTTTCGTCCGCAGGTTCTGCGCCTGCCCGGTCTCGACCGCCAGGCCGAGCGCCTCCCGCGGATCGCGGGTGAACACGTGGGTCCTGCTCTTGCGGTCCCACTTCCCGCCGGCGCCCTCAAGAGCCTTGTTCACGGCCACGTAGAGCTGGCGCTCCAGCGTTTCGGGCGGGAGGGCCACGCTGGTCGCGGTGATGGTGGAGCGCGCGAGAACGTTGCGCACCTCCTCTGAGATCTTGAATGTCGTCCTGGCTGCCATCACTGCATCATGTGTGTTGCAATATGTCTCGTCAATAGGGTGCCGCCGCAAGATCGTCCGCGGCTCCATCCTGCAGCGACCACTGCCCGACCACCAGCGCTACCTCGGCCAGCGTGGCGCACTCGCGCGGCGCTTGGCGGGGCAGGCGGAGAACCAGTCGGTGCTCGCGCTCGAACACGGAGCGGCCGACCACATGCTGCGGCCGCTGGACGTCGAGGCCGCCGGTGTGGTGCGCGCGGCAGAGCGGCGCGATGTTGCCGACGAGCTCGCCGTCGATCTCGATCCAGGCGTGGCCGCCGGCGCCGCGGCCCACGACATGGGCCGGGTCGATCGGCTGGCGGCGGCATCCGTCCACGCAGCAGGGGAGCCTCCGCACCAGATCGGCGAGCTCGCCGAAATCCTCGGCCAGCGCTTCCGCAGCTCGCTCGGGGTTGCGGGCGCGGAGTCGGGTGCGGCGCAGAGCCACCGATCACCGCCTCCGGATGATCGGGAGGTCATGCTTGGGGTGGCGGAGCGAGATCTCGTGGAACTCGTCGGCCTCGTAGGCGCGCCAGCCCGTGTCGTGCCACAGCCAGATGCGGGCGACCTTTCCCTCGAGCATGGTCCGAGAGCAGGTGGTGCAGGACGGCGCGCCGCTCGTGACCGGCTGGCCGTCCACCACGCGGATGTGCACGACGTCGGCGCCGGTGAGGCCGGTCTTGCGCTGGTGGATCTGCAACGCGCGTTCTTCGGCGTGCACCGCCAGCTTGCCGCAGGCGGCACGACACGCCTCGCTCCCATCGCAGAAGAACGGGTGCGGCGGGCCGTTCGATGCTGCGGCGTGCGTGGGGTGCTGGCGATGGAACACGGCCGCACCGCGCTTGTCCTTGGCGCACGTGCTGGTCCGCGCCGCGCGGATCGCCTCCTCGACCGCGAGGCGGCTGAGCGGGAAGCGGTGGGTGCCGAGGTCGAGCGGGCTCATGCCTGGGCCCCGACCGTGAACGCCATCCGCGTCAGGCGGGCGAGCTTCGACATGCCCACCGACACCCGGTCGCGCTCGGCGAGCCGGCGCCCATGCTCGATCTGCGCGACGTCCCACCGCACCACCGCGCTGGCCACGACATGCACGACCCGGTCGGGGGTCCCGTGCATCACCAACGCGAACGCCCACGGAATGCCGGGCACCGCGAACAGGCCCAGCATGATGCCCGGCATGTGCGCGCCGGGCTCGGCCGCGATCGACAGGAGCTCGCCAGCCGCAGACCTCGGACGGATGTACTCGCGCAAGCGCTGCATCGGGGCGATGATGAACTGCGCCACCAGCCTGAGGCAGATCGGGGTGAGCATGTGCAGGAGCGCGACTGGCAGTAGGCCGAGTGCCCACTGGGCGGCGAGCTTGAACGACATCCCGTGGTTGTGGGCCACGGCGGGGGCGGGGAAGTAGACGTTGGTGGTTCGGACGATCGAGCGCTGCATGGTGACCTCGTGAACTGCCACCGTTCTACCAGGCCCATTCAGCCAGTCAAGCGAAAAGTAACGACTAGAAAAGATCGTCCGGGTGTGGCTTCGTCGGGTCGTCAGCGACCGCTTTGGCCGCCGCCGCGTGGTCCATGCGGGTGTCGATGAAGTCGCGCGCGAGCCGGAGCGCGGTCTCGCTGTCCTCGACGACGTTGCGGGCCAGCAAGACCTCGCGCGGGCCGGCGGCGGCGGTGCAGAGGAGTTCTACCTGCCCGGTCGGCAAGCCGTGGAGGGTGAGGCTCAGGCGGATCCCGGGAGTAAACTTCATCGGCGGCGCTCCCATCCCATGACCCGGGCCATCACGATCGCGTCGCACTGGTCGGGGGTCAGCTCGCGGTCAGGATACAGCCGAGCTGCGAGAAGCCGCGACGCCGCCTTGCTGTCCTTGATCATCTTCGGCGCCTTGACCAGATCCTGTTGCGCCGGCGCGGCCTTGGCCGCCTGCTTCTGGGCCTTGGTCTGCTTCGGCTTGCGCGGCTTCGAGACCTTCATCGGGCAGTCGGCGCCGAGCAGCGCGTACATCTTGGCCTGCCACGTCGCCGGGTAGACCAGCTCGTAGGTCACCGAGCGGATCTGGGCCACCGTCTCGAAGCGCACCCGCGAGCCGATCAGCTTCTCGATGTCCCCAACCCCCGCGCCGGATCGCACCCCGGGAAACTGGCGCTCGAGCAAGAGCAACGCCTGGGCCGAGAGGGCACGCGAGACCACGGCGGCGATCTCGGCCAGATTGGTGCCGTCGAGCACCCCGGCCCACAGGAAATCGTCGGCTGGCTGGTCCAGCGCGGTGATCTTCGAGACGTCGAGCAGCACCGCGCCGCAGTTGTGCGCCCCCTTGCGGGCGGCGATATCGACTCCAAGGACATGCTGACTCATGGGTCAGGTCTCCGAGGCCATCGTGTAGATGCCGCGCTCGCTGATCTCGACGCGGTAGCGTCGTGGTCGGGCCAGCTTAGCCGCGGCTGCTTTGGCCTCGGCCTCGGCCCGGACTCGCTCGGCTCTGATCAGCGCACGAATCGCTCCAGCCGCCTCGAGCATGAGCGCCCGGCAGCGCGGTGGCGTGTCGCTCGCCGACGCCACCGAGGTCAAGTCGGCGACGAGCTCGAGGTCGGGGCTGCTCACCTAGAAATCCACCTCGGCCTCGGCCGGTGTTTGGGGGGGCGGCTCCGGCGTGGGCTCCGGCTCAGGGCTGGCCTGCGCGGGCTTGCTCGCGTCGTAGAACGCCGCGAGCGCGATCGCCACGTGCATGCGCTCGGCATTGCTCATCTTCGCCGGAGACTTCACCTCGCCGATGCCGGCCATGCACGCCTTCTCCTGGAAGTCGTTGGGGTTGCCGCCGGACTTCTTGATCCGCGCGATGACGGTCCGGAGGGCATCCGACCCGTCCGAGCCGTAGAGCCCGCGCGCGGTGCCGACGAAGCTCTCGGGCCCCGGCATGCTCGCCTCGGGCGCCGGCGGCTCGGTCGGCTGGGGATCCGGCGGTGGCTGACCACCGTCCGGCCGCACCGAGTACTCGGCGTCCTGGACCGCCGGGTCGGTCGGCTTCGCCGCACGGGTGAGGTCGTCGAGCGCCGAGCTCGTCGGCGTCGGGGCTGGTGCCGCCCCACGCGTCTCGCCCTCCTCGAGCTCCTCGGCCGTGCTGGTCAGGCCGCCGAGCACGCCCGCGGCGAGGGCACGCACCGCGAAGGTGACGGCCTTGGCCTCGAGCATGCGCTGGGTCCACTTCGACCAGATCTCGTTCTTCGAGATGAGGCCGGCCCGGTGGGCGTCGGCCGTGTCGAACAACTCCACCCGCACCGTCCGGCCCTCGCGCTTGTAGGCCGCGTAGCCGCAGCCGTAGTGCGGGCGCGGGGCCTTGGCCTCGGCCTCGTCCGTGACGATCCACCTGCCGGCCTTGGCATCGTAGCTCCAGCCGAGCCGGGCGAGGCGCCGGCGCAGCGCCTTGCGCAGAGCTGCGGCCAGCTCCGCACCAGTGCCGGTCTCGGGCCCGTCCTCTTCGACCGCGACGTGCTTCATCTCGGCGATGCCGAACAGGCAGCCGGTGATCTCGTCCGTGATGAGGCGGTCGGCGATGCCGCGGAGCGTGACCCCCCAGGGCACGGCGCGGCCGTTGATGACGGCGAAGCCACTGAGGCTCTGGAGCGCCGAGATGCCGAACTCGCGCCCGGCCATCATGGCGATCGCGGCCTTCTCCGCCGAGTCGTAGCCCTTGGGCAACATGCCGGCCTTGGCGAGGCGCTGGGCGATGTTGAGGTAGCCGGCCTCGGTGTCCGCCTGCATGACGTAGGCGGTCGCCACCGTGGCGATCGCCGCGGTCTGCGGGCCCTGGCCGAGACCGGGCCGGGCCGGGCCGGCGTCCTGGTAGTCGCGTCTCTGATCGTTCATCGCTTCCTGCTCTCTCTCTTCGGCTTGGCCGGGTCGCACAGGAACGTGCGCTTGCCGGCGGTGTTCGTGCGCCAGCTGATCGACCAGCCCGGGAGGATGGCGCGCGAGGCCCCCCGCATCATGTCTTTGAACATCACCTCGATCGCGTCGATGCGCGCGTCGAGCTTCTTGATCTCGCCCTTGAGGCGCTGGCGCTCCTTCGCGCGCTCGATCCAGATCGGATCGTCGGAGAGATCGACCACCTGCGCGGTGTCGGCCTCGGGGAAGAACATCGCCATCTCGGCGTTGTCCTCGGGGGTGGGCGGGTACTCGAGGCCGGCCTCGCTGCGCCGCCAGAACTCCCGCACACGCTCGATCAGCTCGGCCTCGAACTCTGGCTTGCGCGGTACCGCGTAGAGAATGAGATCCTTCGAGCGGTTCTCCATGAGGCACGCCACGATCGCCCCATCCGCATCACCGAGCAGAGCCTGCTGCGCGGCCTGGACGATGTGGTACTTGGGCACGTGCTCGCCCCACTCGGCCTCGAACACGTGGGGGTCCACGCTCTTACACTCGCAGGCGAGGTCCATGTACTCGAAGCGATCCCAGCCCAGCGCGAGGACCTGCTCTCGTAGGGGGGATCGGAGCAGGTCCTCGCGCGTCAGGTGGAGGTGGTAGTCTCGGGTGGCCCCGAGACGAACGAACGGGTCAGCGGCGCGCGCCCGGAGGTAGGTCTCGGACTTGCGCATCCGCCAGCCCATGTCGAGGTAGACCGCCTCGGCGACCGCGGGCTCCATGATCTTGCCGCGGCGCATGCTCGAGTTCTGCGGGCGGTTCTCGCCGTACGCCTTCTCGAACTGGAGCTTGCGCGGCGTCATGTACTTGTGGACGCCGAACAGCGCGCCCGCGTCGCTGGCGGTGACATCCGCGCGGCGGAGCGCGAGCCAGGCCGCACGGTCCGTGTGCGGGTCCACGTCGAGCGCTTCGACTTTCCAGCCGAGCAGCATGGTTTATCTCCACCCCGGATCGGGCTTGGTCCGCTCGTCGCCGTTATCGTTCTCGAAGCATCCGTCGTTGATGGCCTCATTCAGGGAGGTCAGCATCTCTTCGCCCTCGGAATCGGCGTCGCTCTCCTGCAACGCATTGATCTCCGCGGTGTAGCGACCCGCTCGGTCCCACACATCCTGTGTCACCGTCTTGCTGTTGACGATGCGGAAGATGCGGCGCTTGGCCGCATTGAGTCGCTCTCTCATCTCGGGCGTCATGGCCGACATGATGTGCATCGTCGGCGTTGCGTCAACCCGATCAGTGCACGGGCGGCGCGGGGGGCGGGGCCTTCTCCTTGCCCCGCTTGCTCTCGGCCTTCGCCTCGGCCGCGGTCGGAGCGGCACCGAGCGAGGCCGGCGTGATATTGGCGGCAGCGATGAAGCGGGTCAGCTCGGCGTCGAGCGCCGCGAGATCGGCCTCGTTCTCGAGCGGGTGCTTGGGCTCCTCTTCGCCATCGGACCGCACGGCGGCATCCTGGAGCTTCACGTCGGCGATGCCCTGCCGCAGCTCGCGGAGGTTCTCGGGCGCGAGTTGGAGCTCGGCGCCCGGCAGAACGAGCTGGCCGCCCTCGGAGATCTCCGAGTACAGGAGCGCGTGCTGGGTGTCCTTGATGCGCTGCCCGAACGCGGCCTTGGCCTTCTTGCGGCTGTCGCACTCCTCGTCCAGCAACTGCAAGCGGCGCAGGCGGGCCTTGGCCTCCTCGCCGTCGTCGGGCACCGCCGCCTTGAGCGTGTTCTTGAAGTCGGTCTTGGCCTCGCTGACCTTGCCTTGGAGCCGCTTCTTTTCGTCGCCGCCGTGGCGAGCGTTGATGCGGAGCAGCAGCAAGCGCTCCTTGGCCGACATGTCCTTGACCTGCTTCTCGGATTTCTTCGTCGTCATGTTCCCTCGCGTGCTCTCGTGACCATGGAGGAGACTGCCTCGAGCATGGCTGTCTCCGTGTCGCTATTGACCTCCAGCTTGAGCCCCATGGCTTCCATCTGCTGGCGGATTTGGTACGGCCTGATTTCGGGTTTCTTCTCGAAGTGCCGGAGCCCGTTCAGCACCGGCAGCAACACCTCGAAGCGGAGCGCACGCTGCAGGCGGACAGCACGCTGCAGGTTCTGCCTCGACATCTTGAGATGGAGGGCGAGCCCGGACCACGTCGCGCCAGCAGCCGCGAGCCTCTCCGAGATCGCGGCGAACACGTCGCCCGTGATGGTGGCGAACGACACGGGGCCCACGGTGATCGACTGGCTGGTGGCGTCGGGCATTGCAACACACCTATTGCATTTTGCCCGGCGCCGGACAAGGCCCGAACATGGAGAGTAGCCGCCTCTGGTACTGGGTGAGCCCCGGGGCGGGCCCCGGCGCGGTCGGCATGAAGCTCGTCACCGCGACCTCACGCGCCCGGGGGACTGCGGTCGCCTGGCGGCGGAGCAGCGCGAGCAGGCTCTGGGCGATCGCCCGCGGCTTGGGCCCGGCGATGAACGTCGCTACCGTCGCCGCCCATGCCTCGGGCCCGACGCGCTCATGCGCCTCCACCAGCTCGGGCACCAGGCCGGTGCGCGTCTCGAGGTCCCACCGTGCTGCCTCGCCCCACGCCGCCGCGACGTGGGCGCCGAGCTCGTCGAGCAGGTCCCGCGCGTTCAAGCCGCCCTCGCCACGGTGAAGGTGTAGACCCGGCGGGGTCGTCGGCGCCGGCGGCGGGGCGAGGGAGAGCGCGGGCCTGGCGTCGGTGGCTCGGGTGGAGGGCGCGGCACCAGGCGCAGATCAGGCTGGCCCCGGCGGGGCGGCAGCATCTCCTTGGTCGGGGCGCCGATCTCCTCGCGCGGCAGCGAGGCGATGCACTTGACGCAGAAGCGGAGCTGGGCCCGACCCTCGCCGATCTCTCGCATGTGCAGGTTCCACGGGACCTTGTCCGCCCGCCAGCATCGCTGGCCCGGATCGATCTCGCAGCGGCAGATGTGGCAGGCCCGCTTGGTCTTCGTCTGCACCCCCACCGCGAGGCAGCCGACGCGGCTGTTGTCGAAGATGCCGTCCCAGTACCAGACCGCCGGGCCTGCCATCGTCTCGGTTGCGCGCCAGCCGACACGCCCCATCTCGCGCATCTTCTGCTCTCGCTTCGCCGTGTCGGCCTTCCGAAACGCGGCTTGGATCGACAGCGCCAGCTTCTCCGCCTCAGCTCCGGTGGTCCCGTCCGCTCGGACCACGACCTCGTATACGCTCGTCAGCCGCACCGTCCACGACGCGGCCTGCGTCTTGCCGGCCGCGATCTTCGGGACCCCGTCATCGACCGCGACTTGTTCGCTTCCACAGCCCGTGCACCACCAGCCATGGCGCAGGTTGAACACGTGGCGGCCGTCGCCCACGAGGTCGGACCGCCAGAGCGGCCGGTACCACTCGCGCTTGTGCTCGCACTTCATTCGAGCACCACCCCTCGCTCCCACCGGATCGCGTAGTCGCCGACGTATTGCGGGTGCGCGCGCTCGCCATCTCGATCGCCGCCGCCATCGGCCGGCGGCTCGATCACCGCCGCGATCACGCAGGTGTACTCGACCGACCCGCGCTCAAACTCGAGGAGGTCTCCCCGGACGATCTCGAATGGCTTGGACCCGTGGGCTGCACCGCCCGCCGCCATGAGCCCCAGCCGCAGGCCCACCCGCGCCCACGACTGGGGCCACCCGAAGTTGAACAGGTCGCGCCTGCCGGACATCGCCTCCTCGACGTACTGGCGCGGGATCTTGAGCACGAAGTCCACGGCAGTCATGTCCACCCCCGCGCAAATTCTCGCTCGGTCTGCTCTCGCCGCCAGCGCATCGCCATCGCCTCGGCCAGGTCCTGCTGGACCTCGGCTTTCGTCCGGCGCCCGAGCTGCGCAAGCCGGACCTCCCGCCCCGCCGCCTGCTGGGCGCGCACCACCCGGGCGACCGACCACGCGCTCGGCAGGCCGACCACGCGCCGACCATGGAGGCGCCGCTGGACCGCGATCGCTTCCTCGTGGGTCAGCCCGGCCGGGTCGATGCCCTGGCGCTCGAGGTGTGCGGCCATCGCCGGCGACGGCGCCTGCGCGCTCGGGGACTCGTCGAGGTCGAACAGTTCGAGCGCCGGGTGGGGCACGAACTCTGGTAGGTGCCACGACCCGTCCCGTTCGATCACAAGGCCGCGATCGCGCAGCGAAGCCAGCGCTCGCCGGGTCGCCGCCCGCAGCCGGGAGCCTGCGTGCGGATCCTCGGCTGCGATCCAGGCCGCGACCTCGGCCAGCGACCCGGCCCGCCCCTCACCAAATCGCGCCAGGGCGAACAGGGCCACCCGCTGCAGATGGGGCCGGAGCGGGACTGCCTGCACCCAGGCGATCCGGGTCCAGACGGGCGATCCTTCTCGCTCGGCTGGAGCCCTGGCGGGCGATCGGCGCGGACGGGCCCCGGCCTGCACCGCCGGGGCGGAGGACGAGCAAGCGACGGCGCCGGGATAGACGAGCGCGAGCCCGAGTTGGTCGCCGGAGCTGGACCTCGAGGGGCCTTCCTGGAGATCACCCCGCGCGCGCTCTCTATTACCCACCGTCGCTGCCGACTGCGAACTCTGGTCGGCGGGATCCGCGGATGCGTCGATCCCGGCCTGGAGATCGGCGTTTTTTTCGCAGTCGGCAGGTCCGAACGCGTCGCCTGGCCGGGTCTTGAGCAAGGATCCGAGGATCGAGTCCGGGAGATCCGAGGCCCGGCCGGCGTGGATCCTGTACCTGCCGCGCCGGATCTCCTCGATCAACGGGCAGATCCTGGCGAGCTCAGCCATGGCCATCCCGGCGATCTGTGGGCTGGGGGTGCGCACCAGCAGCAGGTGGCCAGCCCGGCGCAGCGCGTCGGCGAGCTCGACCGCGCCGCCCTCGTGGCGCCCCCAGCCGGCCCGGACCGCGCGGACGATGGCGCCGGCCAGGGCGTGCATCGTCGCGCCGGCCCGGACCGGCGCCGCCCGGGTGCCGCGCGGCAGCAGGGTGGGGAGGAAGTCGAGGTAGTCGAGCACCGCCCGGGTGGCTAGCGCCCCGTGCCGCTGGCGCTCGTCGATCACCTGCGAGGCGATGAAGGAGCGGGGCCGAGGGGTGGCCGGGAGATGGGGGGGGTTGCGCGAAGCGCTGGGCGTGTATACGCTGGCGGTCAAGTCGTTCTCCTTCTGGCCGCGTGCGGGAAACACGTCGGTCGGCCAAACGCCCGGGAAACCGGGCTTTTGCGTTGGTTCGTGGGGAGGTGTCAGGCTCCCACCGAGGCGCCCCCAAGGTCAAGCCCGGCAGCTGGTGGTCCCGCAACTCGACAGGACTTGGGGAGCGCGTGCGCGGCCATGAACGCAGCCACGAGCGCCGCATGAAGCGCGCCCTCGCAGGCGTCCCCCGGCCTCGCCGCCGGGATCGCTCCATGTCGCCCGGCCTTCATGCCGTATTTCGGGTAGCAGGTGTCGTTGTTGGCTCCTACCCGACCACGGCTGGTTTCGGGATGATGATGGTGTCGACGTAGCCGCTCGGACCGACGTCCATCGCCACCCACGACACCCCCAGGATGGGCCGCTTGCAGGGCTCAGCCGTCGAGAATGACCGGCGGAGTTCCTCCGGGGTCGGAGGGTCATACAGGTGGCCGCCGCGGCTGAGCCAGCTCGTCCGTGGGTCGTTCTTCATATCGAAGTAGCAGTGGATCGACCGGATGACGCGCTTGCTCGGGTCGGTCGCGGCGACCTCGATCCGCTGGATGTCCGTGATGAACCACCCGTGCTCGGAGACGACCAGCTTCCCGAGCCACCCACCGGCGAGGATGTGGGCCACGAGGCCGTTCAAGGCGGACTCCCTGGCGTGCTTCCCGAGCGCCTCGACGAAGCGCGCCCAGCCGGGGTTGGAGACCGCCGTGAACTCGATCTTGAAATCGCTCGGCACGAACAACGGGTGGGTGGTCTTCGCAGGCTCGAGGACCAGATCCGCCTCCGCGGAGTCGAACTTGAGCGTTCTGGTACCGTCGCCCGTGCTGAGCGTGATGGTGATGTCGCGGCCGGTGAGACGGTTCATGGTTCATTTCCTGCCGTCCACTGCAAGCCAGTGGCCTTGCGGGCGGTGAGCAGCTTCATGGTTTCGCCCATGGACTTCTCAGCGGCGACGTTGGTAGCGGCGTACGCCTTCGACTTCTTGGTGCTCATGTGACCTCGGTGGTGGGTGGTTGGCCGCCGTGCTTGGCGAGCCAGTGGGGGGTGGACTTCCACCCAAGCGCCTCGAGCTCCTTGATCGCCTGTCGAGCTGCGGGATACGAGCAGGTGCGCGCGTGCTCGACCGAGATCCCGGCCTTCACCATCCGCCGCACCATCCGCAGCGTGGCGAGCCGCGCCTGCTCGCGCCTGCTCGACTCGTCCAACATGGCCTGCGCGGAGATCAGATCGAAGCGCTGCAGGATCACGTTCTTGGCCTTCTCGCGCGATTTCTCGCTCGTGATCTTGCAGTCCACGGCGCCGGCGTTGAGCAACGCCTCGATCTGGGAGGGGGTCGGCGGGCGGCGCAGGCCGTCCCGGCTGGCCTTGACCGAGAACAGCGCGAACGGGTCCACCAGGATCCGCTCGACCTCGGATCCCTCAGCCTTGCGGAGCATCTCGGCGAGCTCGGCCTTGGCCTTGCGGATTGCTTCGGCCGGATCCTTCTCGCCGCGCGCGACGAACCCGCTGGCCAGGTTCTGGACCTTCTCCTCCTCGCCGGCGCCGATGATATCGACGACGCGGATCAGCTTGTGCTTGCCGGAGTTGCCGGCGAAGTCGAGCATGACCGCGCGCGGCTTCTCGCTCGCAGCGATCGCCGCCCGGCGCTCGGCGGCCGAGCTCATCTCGTTCAGGGCGTGCGCGAGCTTCTCCGCCGGCCGGAGGATCCGCCCCATGATCTGGGCGTACAGCGGGCGCGAGCTGGTGAAGCGCAGCATCGCCCCAACCGTGGCGCAGGGGATGTCCACGCCCTCGGTCAGGGTGCCGACGCTGGAGAACGCCCAGATCTCGCCGGCGGCCATCGCCTTGAACAGGCGCTCGCGCTCGTCTGTCTCGGCCGTGATCGTCACGATCTTGCCCGCGCCCGGGGTCTTGCCGAGGTGGAGGGTGGTCGCGTCGGCCATCGTGACGAGCGGGTTGTAGATCAGCGTCGGGCGCCCATCGGCGACCCGGACGATGTCGCGCGAGATCGGCTCGAGCAGAGGGCGGATCACGGACTCGATGTCGGCCGCGTTCAGATCTCCGGCGGTCCGGCGGACCTTCTGGAGATCCAGGCCGGGGAGCGTGCAGAGCTCCTGCTCGATCGGCACCAGCCAGCCGTCCTCGATCGCCTGCGGGATCTGGTAGTCGTACCCGACGACGTCGAACACCTGCATGATGTCGCCGCCGTCGCCCCGGTCCGGCGTCGCGGTGAGGCCGATCAGGATCGTGCTGCCGTTCCATGGGGTCTTGCCGAGCGCCTTGTCGAGCGGCTTGCCGGGCTTGGGCCGGCGCGGGCACGACACGCCGAAGTGCGCGAGGATCGTCAGGTAGCTGTCGGCGGTGATGTGGTGGGCCTCGTCCACCACGATCATCCGGAAGAAATCGCTCGGGTAGTGCTTGAGCCGCCGGATGATCGAGTCGCGGGAGGCCACGACGATCATGGGTGCGTCGTCGATCATGCCGCCGGCGCCGATCCTCGGCCCGACCACGTCATCGCCCATCTCGATCCCGACGCTCACCCCCAGGGTGCCGAGGTGCTTCGCAGCCTGGCGGACGAGGCTCTGCCCCTGTACCAGCAGCAGCGCGCGCTTGCCCTTGCTGGTGACGCCGCCGATGATGTGCCGGAAGATCAGGCTCTTGCCGGTGTTGTGGGTGACGGTGAAATCGTCCAGCAGGTAGCGCTGGTCGCCGTCGAGCTCGAAGCCGAAGTAGTCGTCCTCTGGCAACCGTTCGACGGTGAACCCGGTGTGGAGAGCGTCCTTGATCTGGGCGCGAGCTGGGGCCTGCTTCCGGGGGATCCGGCATGGGATCACTGAGCACTCACCGCTGATCGAAACGCGGTAATACGTGCCACCAGCACCGGTTTGACAGAACTTCTGGCAAGGGGTGATGTATGCAGCGAGGCCGAGGCTGCGGATGAGGTAAGCCATATCGCTCGCCAGCCGAGCCGATTTCGAGATCCAGTCGTAGCCCCCGCAAGAGAGGCTCCCGTCCGTGTCCAGGAGACCTGCGGCGAGTTGAAGTCGAGCCTCTCTTGATGCCGTGAGATACATCGGTGGGATAAATCGATCACCGCTGCCGACACGGAGCCCAAGCCGAGCGAGCCCATGGTGCACGACGTTGCTGCCAAGCTTCCCGCAGGTCCCCGCGAAATGGCCAATCGCGCCCCGCAGGGTGTAGCGGATGCCCATCTTCGCGGCCTCCTCCGCCAGCGCGGCGTGCATCGCTTCGGCGTCTGGCTTGTTGATGGCCACAGATAGCCGCAACTCACCATCTCCGATCAGGACCCCCAACGCGTAGGGGGTGATGGGGGACGCAACTTGGTGTGCGAAATCGACGCCGACCCGCACCAGTTTGCGGATGTGCTTGCCGGTCTTGGAGAGCGTGAGCCAATCCCGCACGCTCATGTCATGCCAGCCATCCTGGCCTCGTTCGGTCCGCGCGAGCGTCAACATATGGTCGAGATTGACGACCCACGGCGCACCCTTCACAGGCACGATGCGCGCCATCTCCTGGCGCCCACGCGCGAGCGACAGCACCGTCCGCGGCGTGCTGTCGGGGCCCATGAGCTGGTCGCCGACCACGATGTCCTCGACCAGCTTGATGGCGCCCGAGTACATGAGGATGCCCTGGCCGCGCGCGTGACAGCCGGTCGGCATCTGGATCACGACCGAGCGGGCCCCCTTGCGGAGCTCGACGCGGGCGCCCTCGAGGGCAGCGAGCTGGTAGGGGCGGAAGATCATGGCCTACAGCGTGTCCTCGCCGAGCACCCAGCGGAGCGCCGCAACAGCGCCCTTCCGTTCCTCGCCGCTCCCGCCGACCACGTTCCCGTCCATGAACGACTTGAGCTTCTCCTCGATCGCCGCGCGCGGGCGGCGGGTCTGCTTCTCCGGCTTGGCCTGCGGCTGCTTCGCTGCAGCCCGGGTCGCGCCCTTGGTGCCAGTCGCCCCGGACTTCTTGATGTCGGCGACCGCCTCGGCCTGGGCGCCAGCGCTCATCCGGGCGAGGCTGTCCACGCTACCGAGCGGGATGTCCCCCTTGTAGACGGCCGCCTTGGCCGCAGCGCTGAGCTGCGGGACCTTCACCCACCGCTGGATCACGAGCGCGGTCACGCCGAACGAGACCGCGATCTTGGCGCAGGTCGCCTTGGCGTCGAAGCGCTCCCCCTCGGCCTTGGCCGCCTCCTCGGCGGCCTTGTACATGCGGGTCGCCTTGGCGATCTTGTTCTTGAGCGAGTCGCCCCGGCGCTGCTCGTTCTCGCTGACGATGATCTCGCGGACCTCATCGTCGGTCAGGTCGTTGCGGAGCTTGCACTCCACCACCTGCGGTGGCAGGCCCGCGCTGACACGTCGGTCGTTCGCCAGCTTGGCGGCCTTGAATCGCCGGCGGCCCGCGACCACGCCGACGAACTCGCGCCCCTTGGCGTTCACCGCCATCTTGACGATGGGCGGTGTGTGGACCCCGTGCTCGTACACGTCGTCCACCATCTCGGGCTCGACCGGATCGTGCACCCGCTCGTCATAGAAGGGCGAATCTTCGTCGGTCACGAGGACCACGTCCTCGGGCATGTAGTTGACGGTCTGCCCGCGCGAGCGGGCGAGGTACTTGGCGGTGCGGGCGTCGGTCATGCAGTCCTTGCAGGCGAGGCGCGGTGAGATCCGCGCGGTCGACGACAAGATAGGGTTCGGTCGGCGACTTGGCAACACCCCCATTGCGCTCATCGGTCGACGGTGTTACGACGGATGCAGTCCATGCCTGCCGCCTCGTCCGTCGCCGAGCGAATGCGCCGCGCCGAGCGCTACCTGTCCAAGATGGGGAGCGCGCCGCCGGGACAGGGTGACGAGCACGCCTACGTCGCCTGCAAGGTCGGGCTCGGCTTCGACCTCTCCGAGACCGAGTTCTGGCCGCTGCTCGCGGCGTGGAACGCCAGCACGGCGAGGCCCCGTGACGAGCGTCAGCTCGCCGCGAAGCTGTCCAGCGTCTACCGCAAGACCAGCAAGGCCCCTGGGTGGCTGCTCGAGGGTGACCGGCAGCGGACACCCCAAGATCCGACCCCGCCCCGCCGCGCGCGCGCGCCGAAGTACCCGCCCGCGCATGAGGTCGTCGCGTTGTGGGAGCGCGCAGGCTTCGTCCCCCAGGTGGACAACGTGCGAGCGTGGGTCGAGATGCGAGGCATCAACTACGCCAAACTCGGCGACTACCCCGAGCTGGCGATCCGCGGCCTCCCGAAAAGGCCGGTGCTGGACCCGTGGCCGGCGTGGGCCTGCTGCGGGCAGCGCCCGGATGGCTCACCAGGACGGCCGTGGTACGCGGCCGACTTCCAGGCGCTGATCCCTCTGGTCGATGCGAGGGGCCAACTCGTCTCGTTCAAGGCCAGGTGGTGCGGGCGCGAGGGGGCGCCGCCCGCCGCGAAGTCTCTCCCGCCGTACGGCTACGACATCCATCACCTTTTTATGGCCTCGTGGCCGGCGATTCAGATGCTGGTGAATCAGCGGTGGCCGAGCGAGCCGCCCCACGAGCTGCGGCTTGTCGAGGGCGAGCCCGATTTTTTGACCGCGATCCAGGTCATCCACGAGAGCGCGCGGCCCGGTCGGGGCGTGCTCGGGATCTTCAACGGCTCGTGGTCGGTGGATCTCTTCCGCCGCATCCCGGCCGACACCGCGATCGTTTTCGATGGGCACCAAGACGCCGCCGGCGGCAGCTACCTCACCAAGATGATCGCGCTCATCCAGAGCACCGGCCTCTCCGCCGTGCTCAAGTCCAAGAACATCACGATCAAGAGGACGGTGCGTGCACCATGAGTTTCCGGGTCATCGAAAAACACCCATGCAGGACTTGTCCGTATAGGACCGACGTGCCAGTCGGTACCTGGCACGCCGAGGAATTCGTCAAACTGCTCAAGAACGACCGCAAGGACGCCGATGCCTTGCACCCGACCTTGGGGGCCACCTACGGGTGCCACAAATACGGCAAGGTCGACGGAGAAAAGAGCTTCTGCGCAGGCTGGCTGCTAGACCAGCGCCGCCGCAACTACCCGGCGCTCCAGCTCCGGCTCCGGTTCCTGCGCGAGCCCGGGCTGTTCGAGGAGGTCCATGCCGTAGAGGGCGCCGGACTCGACCTCTATCCGAGCATCGAGGACATGTGCGCCGCGAACGGTCCAGCCATGACGGTGGAGATCGAGCTGTCGCTGGATGAGATCACCGTCCTCTGGGTGCTCGGCGCCTGCGGCTACCCGATGGGGCCGGCCACGCTCGCGCGGTACAGCGGGCTCGGCGAGGTCGCAGTGGCCACCGCGGTGGTCGTCCTGACCCGTGCTGGGCTCGTCACGATCGAGTTTCCCGGGGGGACCTCGAGGCTGGCCACGCTGACACCCGCGGGCGAAATCCACGCCGACATCATCATCTCGGCCGAGGAGATGCGCCACCGGGAGACCCGCGCCGCGGCGATACTGCGCATGGAGGCCCACCGTGTCTCGTGACCTCAATGACCGCCACCGCGAAGGCGGACTCGAGATCGACGTCGCAGGCGAGCCGCTCCCGCTGGTCGATCTTCCGATCGAGGAAGCCGAGGACATGTGGCTGAGCATCATCGCGCTCACGCCGGCGCGCGCCGACTACTCGAAGGTCCAGCGCGAGCACCTCTCGCACCGCGGCCGGATCATCCTGGAGATCATCCGCGCCCACGTCGCCGCGGGCTGGCCGCAGATCGCACCCGAGCACCTGACCAGCCCACTCGCCGGTCAGGTCAGGGCGAAATACTGGGCCCAGCCCGCGCTGCGCAAGACCAAGCCCGAGGAGCTGGACCTCCGCGGGATCCCTGCGCGCCTACGAAACTTCGCGCCCGAGGACGTCCCGCTCGAGGCTGCCGAGGAGTCGCTCATCCGGGCGTGGAAGCGCTCGAAGATGATCGCCGTGCTGCGCTACGCCGCCGACATGGCCGAGAAGCAGGGCGTCGAGGAGGCCGAGAGTTTCCTGTCCGCGAAGACAGCTCGCATGGCCGCGCTCACCGCCGGCGTGCAGTGGCGCAGCTTCGGCGAGGTGGCCAAGCAGTTCCGAGATCTGGTCCATCATCGGCTGCAGAACCCGGAAGCCTCGGCCAACCAGGTGATCGGCACCGGGTTCCCAGCGATCGACCGCATGGTGCGGCACTGGGGCCCTCGCAAGTTCACGGTGATCGCGGGGTGGAACGGCCACGGCAAGTCGAGCCTGATCGCGCAGCTCTTGTCCTCGGCCGCGGTGAGCGGTACGCCCGGCTTCTACATCTCCGGCGAGGACGAGATGCTGATCACCGTTGAGCGGATCCTGTCGTGGCTGCTCGACGACATCCAGGTCGCGCTCCGGCTCGCTGTCGGCCAGCCAGCGCAGGGGCGGAACCCGGGATACACGATCGGCGACGTGTACGCCCTGGACGACCTTATCGCGCGAGTCGAAGCGCTCCCGCTACAGCTCCTGCACCTGCCCGGGGCGTCGCTCGGGCAGGTCACCGCCGCGATCACGGACGGCGCTCGAAAGGGCGCTCGGATCGGAGCGCACGACTACCTGAGCACGATCTCCAAGCCGGCGAGCTGGGACGAGACCGACTGGCGGAACAACTGCATTCGCACGATCAAAACCGCATTCATCAGCAACGGGATGCACGGGATCGAGGGCGCACAACTTGTCAGGCCGAAGGATCGTGACGAGAAGAGTCGCCCGAGTCGCTACATGATCGGCAACTGCCCCGCCGCAGAGGAGTGTGGGGACTACGTCATCCTCGTCCACCGCAAGTTCAAGGGCCAGACCACCAAGGTGGGCAATGTAAAGCAGCTCGTGGACTTCGAGCAGGCGTGGATCTACGTCGACAAGAGCAAGGACGGTCCGGTCGGCGAGCTTGAGGTCAGCTGGGACAACCAGCGGCACCGGTTCCACTACCGCGAGGAGGACGCGGTCCAGACCAATTTCGCCGACCGAGCTTTCACACCCCAGGAGCCAGCATATGACGATGATTTCTGATTCCTGTCGAGCACCAGGCCGCACCCACGCCGGGTGGTACCACATACGCATCCGGAGGTATCGCCACGCCGCGATCACCACCGCACCGCTCGGGACAGGGTCGCGCTGCAACGAACTCCCGCCCAAGACCATGCCCAGCTACCTGGCGCCCGGGATGTTGTGGGCCTCGTTTCGCTACGCCACGACCGAGCTCTTTGCCGGCCGCCCCCCGGCCGCCCGCTGTTACGTCACCCCGAGCTACAGCGGCGGCGACTCCGACGCGTTCGTGGCGGGCAGTCTGCGCAGGCCCATGTGCTTCGGCACGCACGGAGAGATGTGGGCGCAGGCGTACGGAACCCGCTGGACTGTGCACGGATGTGCCGCCAACGAGCCGGTGATCGTCATGGAAGAGAGCAAGGATGGGTGGTCCATCCACCTGTCCGAAGGAGCAGCATGAGCCGCCTGCCGCCCCGGCCGATCCAGGCCATCGACCCTGTCGCCTGTCGCCTCGCTGCCGAGTGCGGCGCATGGCACCTGCGCAGTTTTTTGACCAACGACCAGCAGGACATGCTGGTCGTCGCGGCTCGCGAGCTCAAGACCGCGGCGCCGTTGGTCCACCCCACCATGCGCGACGGCACGCCGCTGTCGGTCCGGGTGTCGAGCCTCGGCGCGCGCGGCTGGTGGGGGGACCGCGAGGGCTTCCGGTATGTGCCGGTCCACCCGACCACGCGCAAGCCATTCCCGCCTATCCCGGAGGACATCCGGGAGATCACGGGCCACGCGCTCGACGCGGCGGCCCACTACTCCGCGCTCTGCCTCGGACCGGCCTGGCGCCCCGGCGAAGCCTGGGGGACCAAGCAGGGCCTCTATGCCCACGTCCGGGCGCTCGACACCTGCCTCGTGAACCACTACGGCCCGGGCGCCGACCTCGGATGGCACGTCGACAAGACCGAGCTGGATCGGGTCTCGCCGATCGTCACGTTCTCGCTCGGGGCCACATGCACGTTCGATATCAAGGTCGCACGCGGCGATGCCGTGACGACCTTCCGCCACGAGCTGCGCTCCGGCGATGCGATCGTGATGGCCGGGCCTGCGCGCCTCGCCGAGCACCGAGTCACACACATCCGCGCTGACGAGCAGGCCGACCTGTTCGGCGGCAACTACAACCCGATCGCCTCGTCCGCTCCCGGCACGCGGCTGTCCTTCACCATTCGCCGCACCGGACACTGACCATGAGCCGTTCCAGAACACCCTCCGTGCCCCGCCCGTCCAACCCGCTCCAGCGCTCGCCGAGCTCGCCCGACAACGATGGCGAGGTCTCGCTGCGCAAGAGGCTCTTGCATGTCGAGCGCGAGCTCGCCATCACCCGCCGGTACCTGCATCGTCTCCAGCGCGAGCACGGCCAGCCCATCACGCGGTTCTTCTCGATGCCGCGCTACGGCAAACTGCGCTACCGGCCGGTGCTGCTCGGCTATGCCCCGAGCGCCGGCGCCCGCTCGGGCCTGCCGTTCGACGACGAGTTCGGCGACCACATGTGCGACGTGTTCGGCCTGACCGGCCTGCAGCACCTGCTGGTGAACTTCAAGGTGCGCAACGTCTTCCTCCACCAGGCCAGCGACCTGACCCACGACAGCCGCAACCAGGCCGCGGCGGACCGCTCCCTCGCGGGCCACGTCGCGCACCACCTCTTCGACGGGCGGATCGTGCTCGTCGTGGGGCAGGACGCGCGCCGGGCCTGCCGCATCGTCTGCGAGCCGACCTACATGGGACCGGTCGAAGCGCCCGCCCTCGCCGGCGCCGCCAGGGTCATCGTCATCCCGGAGATCGGTCATCCGAAGCAGTGGGGCCGGACGCGCCGCGAGCAGCTCTGGACCTGCCTCGCGTTCGCCATGGCGGCGTCGCGCCTGCCCTGCGACAAGCCCATCGCTGAGGCGTGGGATCTCATGCGCGAGGGGACCTCGCCGGCGTGGCGCAGCTTGCTGCCCACGGATGCCGTCATGCCCGAAACGAGGACGCTCGAGCGGGGTTTGGACTTGTGGATGCTGCTCGCAGCCCGCGGTCTGGCCGCGCCGCCGGACCTCACGCGCGGCGCGTGGTGGCCCACCTCATCCGGTGGGCACGTGTGCTACGCGACGGGCGGCGTCGCCACCCTGCGCGGAACGGCCAAGGACGCGGTGGTCACGGTCCACGAGTACGAGGGTGGTGGACTCGTCTACGAGCACACGGGCCTGCGCGGCGAGTGCCGGAGGCTCGCCGAGATCTTCATGCTCGAGGGCGCTGGCTGGAATCACCCGTTCATCGCGCTGGACAAGCGGATCGAGGAGTTGCGGCGATGAAGCGCGAACGCATCATCGCGGGGCTGGAGGGCTGTGCCAACGCCGAGATCCAGACGACCGCGCACATCGCCCTCAACCGCCACGTGCGCGCCCATGGGATCGAGCTGACCGCCGCCGCCCTTCTCCTCGCAGGTTTCGATCCGCCAGAGGACCCGGGATGGTTCTCGGCGCCCCTCGCCTGCATGATGCTGGGGCTCGAGCCATGAGGCGCCCCTCGCCTGCGCAGGTGGGCCTCGACATCGACTGCGGCGGGCCCGACCGCGCGCGGCTCAAGAAGTTCAACGCCTACTTCACGCCGCAGGGCTCGACCCGGCTTCTGCTGGCGACCCTGCGTGACGAGTTCGGGATCCGCCCGAGGCGGTTTCGGGATCCGAACGCGGGCGCCGGCGTGTTCGGCTGGGCCGCCGGGATCGAGATGCCGGGCGCGCACCGGACCGGGATCGAGGTGCGCGAGGAGGAGGCCGAGCACATCGCGCACAACTACGACCGCGCCGTGGTCGGCAACTACCTCGAGCTCCCGGTCGAGCCCAAGAGCTGCGACGCGCTGATCACGAACCCGAGCTTCGACGAGGCGATGCTGGTCGCCGACAAGGGCCTGTATGAGCTGGACGACGGCGCGTGGATGGGGCTGTTCTTGCGCCTGACTTGGGGGGACAACATCGAGGTGAGCCGGTGGCTGCGCAAGCACCCGCCGGTCGCGGCGATCGAGCTCGACGGGCGCCTCTCCTTCGCGGTCGGCATCAACCCCGAGACCGGCAAGTCCTACCAGGAGGACAGCGTCACCTACCGCATGTGGTTGTGGCGGCAAGGCGCCGGGCGCTTGACCAGTCGCGGGGCGATCGACTTCGAGCGGTACCTCAAGCTCGACCGCCTCGCCGACGAGGACAGGACCTGGATGCGGGTGAACGGGGTCGCGGTGCGACCCGGGACCGAGTACCTGTTCGGCCGATAGTCGTTACCGCCGGATTGACGCGGTGCCCTGGCGGGCGCAAGGTGACAGCCGTGTCGAAGTACCGCGGCCAGCGTCCCGACCTCTGCGAGCTCGCCCGCTCGCTCTCCCCATTTCTGCCCGAGGCAGAGCGCGTCCGCCTTGCCCGTGAACGGCTCGAGCGTCGCCGACATCGGATCCGCGTCGAGGGCTGGCAGGCGGCCGGGTTCGGCTCCCAGCATGATGGCGACAACCAGGCCGGGCCGCTCGGAGGCGGGCTGTGAAGGCCCCAGAGCTGCGCTGGTCGCTGGGGGACCTGCTGCCATGACCGCGCCGGCCGACATCACCGTGGGCCTCATGGCCTCGCGCCTGCGCTGGGGCAGCGGGCGCGGCCTCCATGCCCTGCAGGTTGCAGAGACGCTCGCCAAGCTCCCGGTAGCACGCAAGCCTTGGGACGAGATCACCGATGCGGTGGCCAGCCTGCTCGACAGCGGCGTCGTGACCAGAGCGTACACGGTCAACCTCGGGAAGGTCTGGACCCTCGCCAGCCTCCGGGACGACCCGCGGTTCGCCGCCGCCGAGCAGGCCGGCATGATCACAGTGCACCGTGGCGGGGAATCGATCACCGTCGTGCGCGAGGCAAATCCCGCCGTGGGGGCCAGCGCGCCCGGGTGGACAACCCCGGCGCGCTGTGTCTATACCGGGCCGTGCACTACTTCCCCCGGTATGGGGCGTTCGTCGCCCGCTCGAAGATCACCCCCGAGCGAGCCGTCGCCTTCGCCGAGGCGGGCCTGCAGGTCCTCGTGATCCAGGTCGATTATCAGGGCTCGCCCCTGACGCAGCGCAGCAGCACGCGGCTGCGCGCCGAGACCGAGGCCGCCCGCGCTGCTGGCCTCGAGGTCTGGTGGTGGGCCTGGGTCAGGCCGGACGGCAAGCCGAAGCCCGGTAGACCGAGCGGGGTCCGGGCGTTGCGCCGGAGGCTCGAGTTCCTGGTGCGCAAGCTCGGGGAGCCGCCGGCCGGGTTCTTCGTCAACGCGGAGGTCGGCGGCGGGTGGTCGCCCGGCAACCCCGACCTCATCGCCCCCGCCATGGCCGCCCGCGCCGCCGGGATGCCGATCGTCGGCCTCACCTCGCACGGCGAGATCGGGCCGGGGTGGGATGCTGGCGCGTACGACCTGGGCGCGCCGCAGCTCTACCGACCGGGGCCGATGACGCTGGAATGGGCGCAGGACTGCCTGGCGTCCTGGAAGGACGCGCCCTACCTCTGGCCGGTGCTGGGCTGCTCCGCCAGCTCGCCCGCGGACGAGATGCGGAGCGACCTCGCCACCGCCGGCGAGCTGGCGATCCCCGGCGTGCTGTGGTGGTCGGCGACCGACCTCGTCAAGGACGACCGGCTCGCTGCAGCGGTCCCGGCGGGGGCGGCGTGACCGACCTACCCCCCGAGCTTCCCCTGCTGCTTGGTGCCGTCCGTGGTGGCCGGCTGCCCCGCCGGGACCGGCTTGGGCGGACACGGGCCACCGAGGAGGAGGAGGATCGCGGCGGCGATGCCGAGGACGATCATGGCGAGGAGCCACGGCCAAGTACGAGCACGTCGGCGCTGGGGGTTCTGCTGAGGCATGAGCCGACCCTACCCCACCAGGCGCTCGTCAACCACCCCGGTTGGCTCTCCTGGATCTCGTACAACCGGGTCTGGTTGGTGCCCTACGCCAGCGCGGTGTTCGTCGTCCTGCTCGAGGTGTTGGTGGGGCTGTTCGCGGAGCGCGGGCTACCGCCCGCAGCCCACGCCGCGCTCGCGCTGTTCTGGGTCTTCGCCGTGGGCCGCGGAACCGCACGCCTTGAACAGCAATCCCGGCGGGAGGAGAAGATCCGGTCCATGGCTGAAATGCTCGGGCTACCCGAGGAGATCCTCCGGGACGAGTTCGCAGAGTTCATGGCCCAGCGCAAAGGAGACCACGATGCCAAGCGCTAACCAAACCATGGTCATGCCGATCTTCGCGGAAGGACAGGCGATATCGTCGCAGACGATCGCCAGTGAGGTGAACAAGCCTCGGTCCGACCCGCGCCGCCTCCCTGCGACCGCGCTGTCGCGCACCCGTAGATGTCCCCCACCGGTGGAGGACGACACAGGGGAAAACATCTTTTTGCTCGCCTGGGTGCTCATGTTCACGCTGGCGGTCTGGTGACTTCTTGTCGCTTGACTCGCGTGAAGTGATCCGCATCATCGCGGCATGATGTCCGCTCTGATCACTGTCATGCTGGCGCTTTCGCCGGCCGTCACCCCCGTTCCACCCGTCTTTGCCGGCTGCAACCCGCCCCCCGACCTCTGCTCATTGCTCGGCGAGGCCGCGGTGAAGTCTGGTTTGCCGACCGATGTCGCCACCAAGATCGAGTCACTGATCTGCCCCGGCAGCGCTCGCATGGCATGCGACACCGCGATCGCCGAGTGCGATGCGCTGGACCTCGACTGCAAGGCCGTGGCCGAGCTGTGCGACGACGCGCTGCTCGGGTGCGGTCATAGCGACCGCTGCGAGCCCACCCGCGATCTCTCGCTGCCCGAGCTGTTCGCGCTCTGCGTCGCCCATCCGTGGGCGCTCGGCGACGATTGTGCGGAGCCCAGCGCGGGCCAGTGCTTCGCCATCCTGACGCTCTCCGACGATCTCTGCGACGTGACCACGTGCGAGTACATGCAATGTGCCGATGATCTCGACGCGCTCGCCACCTGCTCCGCCGACCTCCCCCCGAGCTGCGACAAGCTCGCGGCGTGCGATGCCGCCGAGAACGGATGCGAGCCGATCGATGAGCTCGACCCGTTCATGTTCTGCGCGACCCACCCCCTCGGCCATGCCGCATCCTGCGAGGACCCGGTCAGCATCGGGCTGTGCGAGGCGCACATCGGCGAGTTCGCGGCGTGCGGCGCCTCGACCTGCGAGGTGGACAAGTGCCGGGCCGCCATGCTCGAGGCCCCGTGCGGGGTGATGCCGGCGGAGTGCACGTCCATCATGGGGTGCGCCGGCGGGCCGACCGTGCCCGGGCCCGACGACTGGAGCCCGGCGCCGCCGCTCGCCTCGCAGTGCCTGCGCCTCACCGAGGTGTTCACGAGCCTGGTGGGGCCGGCCGCCGATCATCAGTTCGTCCGCCTGACGAACACGTGCCGCTCGGCGGTGAGCGCCGCAGGCATCGACCTGCGCTGGACGCAGCCCGACAAGGGTTGGTCCGGGGGGACGATGGACCTCGACAAGCTCGAAAAGATCGAGCCGGGCGCCTGCGTCACGGTGGGCGGCCCAGTGTCGGCGGAGTCCAACGGGTTCCCGACCTTCGACCTCGGCCAGCCATTCCTGCCCGCATTGTCTGGCTCGGCCGGGCCCGTCGCCGGCGTCGGTCTCTTCCGCAACTCCAGCTCGCTCCCGTTCGACGTCGTGGCGTTCGGCTCGGGGTCCAGCACATTCCCCGGGGTGGACGGCACGCCGGCGGTGAGCAGCGCCGCCGACATGGAGGTGGGTCACAGCCTGCGGCGGGCCTCGAACGGATGGTTTGAGACCCCGGCCCCCGGCCCCGCTGCCGCCTCCTGCACGTCGCTTGCTCCCTAGCGGAGCCGGAGCACGGCGTCGTCGTAGCAGACGCCGTAGAACCGGCAACTCGCCAGACCGGTCCCAGACGCGAAGCGGACCTTGAGCTGTCCGCTCGCGTCGAGCGTCACAGGGACCACCGTCCCCACGTTCTGCTGGCCACCCGAGTTGTTCGGGAACACGGCGTCGAGCGCGGCGACGTTGCCCGACTGGGCGAAGTAGTCTTCGAGTCCGAGCGTCAGGTTGCCTGCGTCGTCGCAGGCGGCTCGGACCTGGACCCTGCAATCCACCGCGGTGGCTGGCCACGAGATCGCGCTGTCACCGGTGATGTGTGCGCGCATGAAGTAATCATGCTGGGCGACGATCGGGAAGTCGGGGAACGGGTTGGCCCCGGGGTGCCGCGACGGCGAGACAGTCCAGCCAGACACCTTCTGCGCGATAAACCCAAACTCGATGATGTCGTAGAACGCCGCGCCGAGGTACAGCATGTCGCTGCGCCGGACCGAGTAGTTGCCGAAGATTCCGGCGTCCACGAAGCTGGTCGTCGCGTTCGGACCGCCAGGCTGGCCGTTGGGCGTGAGCGCTGGCGCCGTCCCGCTTCCGACGACGATGCAGTTGCGCGCGCCGGATGGGATGGTGGCGTTGATGCCAGGAGTCGTGGTGTCGGAGATGAACAGCTCGCGAGGTGCGAGGTGCGAAGCGTACCCAGCCGGGTAGGACGGCGGCGCCACGTACATGTAGATCAGCTGGTTCGCGCCGGGCAGGCCGCCGCCAGCGTAGTTGCCGATCGACGAGAGCGAGATGTTGGTGTTGGCGGGCAGCGAGAACGACAGGCCACCATTCGGAAAAGTCCCCGACATCCCCATGGTGAGGAACCCGTCGAGACCGTTGGCATCGATGCGGAAGCCGCCGCCGGAGACGCGTTGCTCGAAGTATGGGGACAAGATCGATGCCTTGTCCTCGTTGCGATAGACGCCACGTCGAGGTGTGAGCAGCGGCCGGCAGTGGAGCACGCGCGTCGCGGTGAGCACCACCGCGTTCGCGGCGACGTAGACGTAGGCCAGCGGCATGACGCCATCGGTCCCGGCGATGAGCTTGGGGAACGCGTTCGGCGTCCCCTTGCGCACCGTCACCGTGGGGGTGCCGAGCTTGAGCGGCGAGAGCGTGACGCTCTGGAAGGCCCCCGAGTTCTTGTCGTAGATGTCGAGGTCTTGCCCAGGGCCGTCCACGACGCCGGGGGCGATCTCGATGACGTCCCATCGCGGGGTCGCATCGCCGGGGTCGAGCTCCACGATGATGGGAGCGCCGTCCGTGACTTCGATCCACCTGTGCTTCGAGTCCGGGTTCTCGACCGAATCGTCCCAGTAGAGCCCGAGGCCCCCGCTGACAGCGACCTGCATCGTGGCGTCGATGACCGAGACCTGCAGGCCGGAGATCACGCCGCTCGTCTCCTCGACGTCGGCCAAGAAGAGGCGCCGGAGCGCTTCGGGTACGAGCCGGGCGATCCAGCCCAGCGACTCGTTGAAGAACGTCGAGGTGAGGCGCTGGCGGAGCTGGGCTTCGTTGTGGGTGTAGTCGGCCACGGGCGCAGCCTATCACGTGCCCTAGCAGGCGGGGATGTTCTGCAGGTTGGTCCGGATCATGATGAACTCGATCGGGAACATCTTGATTTCGCTCAAGGTATTGTAGATGCCCGAGTAGACGGCCTCCGCCTTGACCGGGGCGCCGTCCAAGAAGCAGGCGTCGAAGGCCGGTCCGAGGAACTCCTCCTCGTCAGCCAGATAGACCACGGGCCCCTCGTCGAAGGCGCACCCGAACTCGCCATCCGAGATGTAGGGCAGCAGCACCTCGAAGCCGCCGTAGGCGAGCGCGTCGGTGTAGAACAGCTTGCACTTGTCCAGCGGGAAGCCGTCGCCGGGCCCGTAGAAGTCGAATGCGTCGTCCGCGTCGAAGAACAGGCCGGTCATGCCGTTCTGGGTGTCCTGCGCCTTGCCCCGGAACATGTAGGGCGCGAGCGCCCGGTCCACGGCGCGCTGGATCGCGTTCGGCGACACGACATCGGCGAGGTTGCCGATGCGCTCGCGGAACGCCTCGTCGTCCTCGTTCTTTTCTTGGAACAAGCCCCGCTCGAGCCCGAGCTGCCCCAAGGTGTTCTCGCGCCCGCCCTTGAACGCCTCGATGCGTGTGATCTCGAAGCGCAGATCCTTCCAGTCGAGCATCGACCACTGGACCGTTCCCTCCTCCTCGAGCAGGCGCACCGGCTTGAGCCCGAGCACCTTGGCGGCGAGTGGTTGAGCCCCCACCACCGTCACCTCGGTCACCCGCGCCCGGATCCAGTACGCCTGGACCCCGTCCACAACGATGGTGGACCAGAAGCCCGGGAAGCTGGCCGCCTCCACCAAGAACTCGCCCTTGAGCTGGAACGCCTGGGTGTCGTCCTTGATGCCGGCGTAGGGGACCCAGTCGATGCCGTTGTAGAACTCCCAGGCGATCTTGAGCGTGCTGGTGCTCGGCGTCGTGATCGCGATGGCGATCCCCAAGATCGGCTCGGCAGCGCCGAAGTAGAACGCGTCGTCCACGGCAGGCACGGCCGGCAACAGGACCACGTCGTCAGGGGTATCGTCGCCCGCCGCCGCCGTGTAGTCCGTGAAGACACCGCCGTTGTCCTGCTTCGCCGCGAGCAGCGGGACAAATACCGGCAGGTCGTCAACCTCGACCTCGTGGGGGTAGAGGCCAGTCCCTTCCGGCAGCTCGACGCCGGGGAAGCTGACCCGCGCGACCCGCAGCATGCGGCCGATGTTCTCGGGGTTGGCGGCGTCGTCGATGCGGATGTAGATGCCTCGGTTCGTCGCCGAGAACTGGTCTGCCCTGCCGTTGTCGCGGATGCGCGAGAACCCCTTGAAGGACTCGGGCCCGATGATCGTCGCCTGGATGCCGGTGCGCCCCTCGGACAGATCGGCATGGTGGACGGCCGCCAGGTCTGGCTGGGTGTTCGGCAAGTTCAGCGGCTGGCCTTCGAGCTCGACGGTGATGAGCCCGGCATCGTCCGCGATGTGGTCCAGGTTGCCGATGAGGCCGGGCTCGCGCGAGACGAAGGTGACGTCCTTGGTCGGCTCCGGGTCGTTGGCCTTCCACGACACCGGCGCCGCGTTGTGCCACGACCGGCCCGCAGGGCCGTCCAGGATCATGGTCTGGGCGCCGACGTAGCGGGCCTCGCCGAGGTCCAGCTTGCGAGCGATCCGGACGACGCCCGTGGCGTAGCGGTAGCTCGAGGCCGGCGGTGCCCCGGCGGTGCTGTGCGTCCGGAAGAACTGGGCCTGTGCCACCTCGTACCCGCGTTGCGCAACGAATGCGTGTGTGCGGGCCATGGCCCGGTACAGCGCCGCTGCCTCCGGGACCTCCGGGTCCAGCACGCGCTGGTGGTACTCGGCCGGCGTCGTCTCGCGGACGATGGCCAGGTATTGCGACAGCGGTTTCGGCTTGACGGGCTCCGACACCCCCAGAGCTTACCGCGCCCGCTGGCCTTGCTGCGCGAGGAAGGACGACAGCGTGTCGTTTGGGACGTCGTCGTCGGGCTCGGGCTCGAGGCGCACCTGGGCCCCCCGAGCTGCGCGCGTCGCCACCGCCTCAGCCGCCAGTGCCGTCTCGGTCGATGCGAACAGGGCCGCGACCGGGGGGAGCCCCAGGGCCCGGGCCGCGGCGAGGGCAAGCGCATCGTCCACGACCGGCACGCCCTTGCGCAGCGCGCCGGTCACGATGTTGCGGACGTCCTTGCGACCGAACGAGAATCCGCAGCGGCGACAAGACGCGTCCGTGATGTGGGCGACCTTCTCGCCCCGCATGTTGCGGAAGTCCCCTGCGCCGACGACGAGCGCGACGAAGGTCTGCGCTGACATGCAGCCGTGGCAGTAGAGGCGGCCGCAGCGGTGCTCGTACACGCACTTGATCTACCACAGATCAAGCACGCCGCAGTCGTTACTTGTTGATTGACGTGACATCCGAATCGGGGTACAACCTATCCATCCCGGGCAATGGAGCCCGCTTTGAGAGGTCACAGGTAATCCGATGTCACATGAAGTCGAGTCGATGTTTTCGGTTGGTCAACGCCCCTGGCACGGTCTCGGTCACGTCCTCGCGGGCGCCCCGAGCATGAGCGAGGCGATCGTCCTCGCGGGCTTGAACTGGGTGGTCGAGCTCGCCGATCTGCACACCGCGATCATCCCGGGCGGCACTCCGATCCCCGTCCCCTCGCACAAGGCCACCATGCGCATGGACACCGGCACCGTGCTGGGTGTGGTCGGCGAGGACTTTCGGCCGCTCCAGAACGAGCGGGCGTTCGCGTTCTTCGAGCCGCTGGTCAGCGAGCGGCTTCTGTCGCTCGAGACCGCCGGGTCGCTCCGGCAGGGCCGCCGCGTGTGGGTGATGGCCCGCGTCGCCGGGGAGCCCGAGGTGATCGTCCCGGGCGCGGATGACGTGGTGGACCCGTTCGTCCTGCTCTGCCACGGGCACGATGGCTCGCTCGCGCTGCGCGTGGGCTTCAATGCTACCCGGGTGGTCTGCGCGAACACCCTGTCCCTCGCCTTGGACGCGCAGGACGGCATGGTGAGTATCCGCCACACCGCCGGGATGGAGGGCGCGCTGGACCTCGCCCGCGAGACGATCGCAGCACAGATCCGGCACTTCCGCGGGAGCGCGGACGCGTGGCGCTCGCTCGCGGCCAAGACCTGCACGGACGCCGATTTCGTGCGGTACGTGATGCGCGTCGCCGCCCTGTCGCGCGGCCTCGGGGATGACGAGGTCCGCGAGTCGATGCCGACCGCCAAGACCGGCAAGCGCCTGCTCGAGGCGATCGTCCCGCTGTTCACCACCGGCGCGGGCAACGACGCGCCCGGGGTTAGGGGGACGTGGTGGGCGGCCTACAACGCGGTGACGCAGTGGCTCACGCACTCGCGCGGCAGCACGGCCGGGTCGCAGACCGAGCAGGCCGCGCGCCGCTTCGAGGCGCTTCACCTCGGGGAGTCGCGGCGGCTGTCCATGCGGGCGCTCATGCTCGCGCTGGCCGGGGCGGCCGAGAGCAACGGGCCCGGCCTCCCGCCCGCGCCGCCCCCCGCCGATGACACCCCGGACGAGGCCGCCCCCGATCTGGGCTCCGAGGGCTGCGCCGCCTGACCCCACCGGGCAGGCCACGGACGGCCCGCCCGCGCTTGGAGCCCCATGCGCGCGATCATCCTCTGCGCGGCCTTGGCCGCATGCGACGTCGCGGGCCGCCCCGCCTCCCCACCGCCACCGGCCGCGGGCATCGACCCGAGCACCACCGGCGACGCCAGCACCGGCGACGAGCCCCGGCTCGACCTGCCCCGCGATGAGCCGCTCCCCGACCTGCCCGACGCGAGCTCGAGCAGCACCACCGGCAGCGAGGACATGCCCACCACAGGCGAGGCCGATACCAGCACCACCAGCTCGACGTCGAGCTCGAGCAGCACGGGCGAGGCCGAGAGCTCCAGCTCGGGTGAGCCGTCCACCGGTGAGGCCAGCAGCACGGGCGAGGCCGAACCTTCCGTGTGCGGCGACGGTGTTTGCGACCCCGCCGAGCATGCCCCGTGCTGGGCCCCGGGCTGGTGCTACGCCGACTGCGGCAAGGAGCCGGAGTGCCTTAGCGACTGCCCGTGCACGCCCAGCGTGAACGAGTGGAAAAACTTCTGCACCGCGCAGGAGTTGCCCGACTGCTCGGCGACGAAGCCGGGCGGATACTGCGACCCCAACGGCGACGGCCAGTACGACGACGCGGACGCGACCCGCGGCTTCTACGAGTGGTTGGCGAAGTGCGGTTGACCGCGCACCCGGCGGGGCTCACCCTCGCCGGGTGAACACCACCCGCCGGTCCCTCCTCCGCGGCAGTCTCGGTGCTGCCGCGGCCCTTGCTCTCCCCGTGCCTCGTTCCGCCGCCGCGCCGATGATCGGGATCGATCTCGCCGCTGGCCCTGCCTCGACCGCGATCACCATGCTTCAGGTCGGCGCGGGCAAGTCGATCCACATCGGCACCATCGTCCAGATCTTCGACCTGCGGGGCGAGGACCCGGACCGGGCCATGGTGGCCTGGGTCGAGCCGATCGAGCGCCTCGCCCGCCAGCAAGGCGCGTCGGCGATTTGATCAGCGGCCCCGGGGCACGCGGGCCGGGTCGTGGTTCGGGTCGGTCGAGCTGTGGCGCTCGCCGAGCTGGGAGCCGGGGGGCGGCGTCGCGGGGTCGAGCGTCGGCAGGTCCCCGAGGTTGTCGGCCTCGACGAGCAGGTTCTTGGCCGAGCGGAGCGCGGCCGTCCACGACTCGGGCGGGGGCACGACCGACATGAAGCGCCCGTCCCCGAGCTTGCCCTCCGCGGCGCCGGCCTTGAACCGGATGGTGAGGTAGTCGGTCCACCCCTCGCCGCCGAAGGTCGCGGCGCGCTCGGCCTCGGCCTCGTGGAGGCGGCGGGCGACTGAGGGCCCGCCGCCCTCGGCTTCGGCGCTGGCCTGCCCCGGCCGGTCCATCCGACCGTACCACTGGCCGCGCCGGCTGACCGCGGTGTTGTAGGCGTCGAGGCAGCCGATCATGTAGTCGGCGAGGATGAAGTCCGGGGTGTTGCTCGCGTTCTCGGCGGAGTAGCGGTTGATCGCGTTGCGCAGCTCGGCGGCGAGGCCCGGACGCTCTGCCTCGGGCGCAAGCAGCGGGGTGAGAGCGTCGGCGGCCTCGCCGAGCAGCTTCCGGAGCGTGCTGTCCTCCGGGTAGTGGGTGGCGGCCTCGGCGAGGCGGGTGTGGATCGGTGTGGATTCGGTCATTGCAAGATCTCCAGTGCCCGGAATCGGGCAGACCGATCACTCCTACTACAGCCCGTTGACCGTCACCAGATCCGAGCGCGTGCGCAGCACGGCGCGCACCGTGTCCGGGACCAAGTCGCCGGTCGGCAACACGACCGCGTTCTTGGGGGCCTTGGCGATGGGGGCGAACTGCTCGACCGCGGCCTGGATCGCGGCGATGCGGAGGGACTCGCCCGGTCCGAGCGCGTTGACCGTGGCGACGATCGCCCCGCGAATCTGCTCGATCAGCACGCTGGTCTGGGCGCCGGCCTGGAACACGATCCCAGCGACGCGCACGCCGACCTCGACGGGCACGCCGCCGGTGACGAACACCGGCACGCCCAGGCCGCGCACCTCGGGGAGCGCGGCCTGGACCTTGGCCACGAGCGCGGCGTTCGCCGAGCCCGCGCTGTCGGCCACGATGATGGTGCCGCGGTAGACCGGCAAGCCGTTGAAGGGGTTGAGCCGTTCCTCCACCAGAGCGGTGGCGACCCCGTCGATCGTCTTGGCGTGGTACTCGATCGCCGCCCGGGTGCCGCGGCGGGCCGCCTTCCAGTAGCCCTGGATCCGCCCGCCAAACTGCCCGGCCTCCTCGCGCGGGTTCCCGCCGGCGGCCCTGGTCGGGTTGGTCACCGACATCGTCGGGTCCTCGGGCGGCTTGTCCAGGAGCTGCGTGATCTTCCCGGCGGTCACGTTTCCGATCGGCCCGGCCGTGGTGCACGTCGCGAACACGGTCAGCGGACCGAGCACCCCGGGGCTGAACACCAGGTCGTTCGCGGTCCGGAAGATGAGACCGGGTCCGCCCTCGGTAGAGGCCCGCGACCCCTGGGGCAGGACGCACCCCTCCGTCCCTTGTCGCCGCACCGAGAGGACCGCGACCGCGACCGAGGCCGCCTTGCGACCCTCGAAGTCGTCACCGTAGCGATCGTAGGCGAGCCGGTCGAGCACTGGCCCGTCCATGCGCACCGCCGTGCCGAACGTGTTTTCGGCCAGCGCGGTGTCCAGGGCGACGCCGGTCTCGTCCATCATGGACGCGGCGATGTTCATGACCGTGTTCGCGGTGCTCTCGGGCTCGGCCGCGTTCTCGGCGGTGAACTTGCTCGGACGGATCAGGACCGAGCGGATGCCCATCTGGAAAAAGTCGTCGTAGGTCGGCAGCGACATCGGGCCTCACTTCGTCGGCAGCTTGTAGGAGATCACGAGGTCGCGGCGGTCCCGGAGGATGACCGAGAGGCGGATGACCACGTAGGCGTCGCCGCCGGAGATGAACGGGGTCACCTCGCACGATGCGGCCGAGACCAGCGCGTCCTTGCGGGTCTGTTCGGCGACGATGATGGCGAGGTTGTTCAGCGCCGCCGGCGTCATGAGCGAGTGGATGAAGGTCGGGACCCCGTTGTCGCTCCACACGTACGAGTTCGGCAGCTGCGTGACGCGGCGGATGATCCGCTTCTTGAGGCTCTCGATCTCGTCCTGGAGCGCGATGTCGCTGTTGTCCTGGTAGCGCCAGACCTCGGGGTAGTCGCCGCTCGACGCGGTTCCGCCGTCGTCGAGATCGCGCATGGACCCGTCCAGCCGGTCCGGGGCGATCGGGAGCGGCGCCGGGTTCGGCGCCCAGAACGTGTCGCTGGGTGGACCCGCGAAGTCCTCGCAGGCCATGCCGTGGATCGGGCCGATGACCGAGACCCGGTGCTCGATGTTCGGCTCCATGTCTCGATCGGTCCACACGTGGATCTGCTTCGGGTCTGCCGGATCGACCCGGGCCCTGGCGAGCGCGATCCCGCGGGTCGGCACCACCGCCTTGTCCGGCACGGTCGGGATGTTGTTGATCACGATCGTGGGGTCGATCGGCTCGATCCTGTAGTTGGCCGGGTTGCTGGCGTCGCGCCGACCCTTCGGATCCGAGGACAGGGGCGCGCGATCAAACACCACGATGAAGCGGTTTTCCGCCGCGGGCAGGACGCCCAGCAGCGTGATCAGACCCGCGCCACCGTAGGGCCCGAGCTCGCCACCGTAGGGCTCGATGCCGTACTGGCTCACGCCTCGAGCTCCTCGGCATACAGCTCGTCAGGCTCGAGCTCCTCGGCGTAGATGTCGTCGGCCTCGAGCTCCTCGGCGTACAGGTCCACGCCCGGACCGTAGCATGCTGAGTCGTTACTCCGCGCTTGACAGACTTCCGGGCCATGCTCACGATAAGGGCATGCAAGCAAAGACCCTCGCCGAACGCCAGGCCGCCGCGCAAGAACAGACCCGCCAGGAGAACGCCCGCCGGATCCAGAGCTGGTCCGAGCAGGAGCAAGCGTATGCCCGCGAGCGCCTGCTCTACCGGCAGGGCCAGGACCCGATCGTCCGCGTGCCCGGCGAGTGATCGTAGCCGTCTCGGTGCGCCTCGCAGGGAGGTCGGGAGGCGGGTTTGAGTCCCGCGACGCCGCGGCACCTCGCCGCGGCAGAGGCCCACGGAGACGATCACATGTCCAGCACCACCACCGCCGCCATGACCGACGCCGAGGTCATGAGCGAGAGCAGCATCTTCGAGCACCAGGGAACGCTCTACTATCGCCACGAGGACGGTCCGATCTTCATGGCCGACATCTACGAGCTCGCCACGAACGCGAGCGTCCGCCTGCGCTTCGCCGAGCGCATCCCCGAGGGCGCCCAGCCCTATGAACTCCCCCTCGACAGCAAGCGCGCTGACCGGACCGACACGTGGACGAATGCGTGCGACCGGGCCCTGCGCAGAAACGCCATGGCATGACCGACATCCCCCAACACCTCTTCGGCCTCAAGGCCCTCACAATGACCGCGCCGTATGGCACCGCCATCATGCGCTGGAAAAAGCCCTGGGAGAACCGGTCGTGGCCGGCTCCCAAGGCGTTGTGGAACACCCGCATCGGCATCCACCAGAGCGCGCTCTCCTACCGCGGCGACGGCTCGATGTCGGATGACGACGCCAGCCTGGGTGTCCGCTCCAGCTTCGACAGCATCGTCCAGGCCGGCTTGCTCATCGGGCTGGACGATGCCTCGGGCCACCCGCTGACCAAGGCCGCCGCGATCGAGCAGTACCAGCGTGATTCTGGCTACCTCATCGGGACCGTGCGGCTCTCCGACATCGTCAGCACCTACTCGGACCACGCGGTCTCGCTGTGGGCCAATCCTGGCGTCAAGATGCCGCTCGACCCATGGATGCAGCCCGGAGGCTACGCCTTCCACTTCATCGACCACGAGCACCTGCCCGAGCCGATCCGCCTGTCGGGGCTCCAGAAGTTCTGGACCGTGGACGAGCGGCGGCACCCCAAGCCGCGCCCGCTGCCCCAGCGCCCGCGCGCGCTGCTCGAGCAGCTGCCCGATCAGGGCACGTCGCCGATGATTCTGCGCGGTACGGCCCTACGCACCATCAATGGCCTCGCCGTCGCGGCTGGTGACAACGCCTACTTCCGCACGCCCGCCGGTCTCGCCCGAATCACGAGGCCCCGATGAGGCCCGCAGCTCTGCTCCGCACCAAGAAGGTGGACCTCGTCAAGCTGGCCAAGGCGCTGCTCGTCTACGCGGGTAGCTGGTCCGACGAGACCGTTCTCGAGGTCTACCGCTGGATCATCGCGACTGGGACCGAGACGGGGGAGCAGTGGCGGCGGCGCGACCCCCTCAGCCATGCGCGGTTCCCCAACTTCGGGAACACGGTGGGGCACGCCCAGAAATATCCGCCGCCCGGCCTCGGCCATGCGCTGTTCGGCAGCGGCTGGCGCGATGAGGCCGCCCGGGTGATCTCGCGGGCGGTGCTCGGCAGCAGCCAGGTCCTGGAGAACTGGCGACGGGAGATGGCCCGTGAGGTCGGCCGCTTGCAGGCCGCCACGCTCCCGGTGCTCATGTGCCGGGGCGACCGCGGGCACTTCATCAGCCGCAGCATGTGGGAGGCGCTCACGCGCCGGCCGGTGGCGCTGCTCAATACCCGCTTCAACGCGGTCCACGAGAACGCCCGCCAGCTCCGCGGCGTGGCGCTGGTCCCCGGCCGAGACGGCTGGGCCCTGGCGCTTCGCTACGGCTGCGTCGAGGACCGCCAGCCGCACCAGCCCGCCCGCAGCGAGGGCAGCGAGTGGACGGCAATGGCTGAGATGACGCTCGACCTCCGGGACCCGGGCGACCCCTACAAGAAGATCCCGGTCCAGCGCCGGAGCGAGCCCACGGCGGTGTTCGTCGAGCGCTGCTCCGACTACATCAACAGCATCATCGAGAAGCCATGAGCCTTTTAGAAAACACCATCGCCACGACCCCCCAGACGCAGGTCAAAATCACATACCTGTTTGAGGTCCAAACGTTTGATCCCGAGGGGCGCCAACTGCCCACCGTGGTCTACGACCGGGCACCAGACGAGAGCAACCTCCAGAACACCAGGACCAATGGATATCGGGTGACGATCTCCCGCATCCCCTGCGTCATGCTCACAATCGGCGACAAGACCTGGCTGGCCCCCATGGCGCAGTTTGTCCTTCTCAATGGCCTGAAGCCTTCGACCGCGTACAGCCTGTGCGGCAAGGGTGGGAGGGGTTGATGACCTGGCACAACCTCCCCACCGCGACCCCGCCGACCCTCTCAGCGATCGGCAAGCTCTGCCCGCACGGCTGGATCGAGATCTACGTAGAGCACTTCTCCGGCAGTGGAATGGGGTCCGGCGAACCGCAAGACCCGGACTCGTTCGTCAACCTCGGCCGAACCTGGGGCCTGACCCCCGATGGTATTGAGCTCGTGGATGCCGAGCTCGACCGCCTCCACGACTACGGCGATGGAGACTCCGAATGGTTTTTCGAGCAGGTCGTGACGGAGACACCGCACCAGGGAACATCGATCCTGCGTGTCGTCCCGCAGGTGCCGAAATGCAAGACCTGCGGGCAGCCACCGCCAGAGCGGGTGGAGATGTTGGGCGTGTGCGAGCGACCCGACTGCAACGGAACCATGGAGATGTCGGTCCGCTTCGAGACGTTCGGCGCCGATGGTGCTCTTATCTATTCGACCGACAGCGACCCCGAATACACCGCTGACCAGCCAGCGCCGAAGCCAGGCCGCGGGGACATGTGGCAGCAGGTGATCGATCGCTGGAACGGCAAGATCCGGCCCGAGATCATCGACCTGTTCAAGGCCCGGAGCGCGCTCGGCATCGATCGGTACGGGACACCGCTCCAGGCGGGCAACGGCCGCGATGTCTGCGACGAGCTCGTTCACGAGACGCTGGACCGGATCGCGTACGCCGAGCAAGCCGCGGCCGAGCGGCCCGACCTGGCGGACATCATGGCCGGGATCCAGGAGGGCGACATCATCACGCTCGCGGGCCTGCTCGCTGTCTACGGTCGGCTCGACGACCTTCCCCGCAGCTCGACCGAAAAAGACCCCGGGAGCGCGCCGTGAACCTCCTCCCCACCCACCACCGGCAGGACAACATCCTGCCGCCAGAGCGCACCTGCTGGAAGTGCCAGCTCCGCTACACGGACAACGCCGGCGACGGCAACCCCGAGGCGCGCTGCCCCGGATGCTCTGCCTCGCAGGCCATCTGCGAGCGCTGCGGCGACGCCGGCGCCGAGTGCTGCATCCACTGCGAGGCGGAGCTGTGCCGAGGGTGCTGGCCACGGCACCGCGACGGCAAGACCTTCTGCGAGGGCGGCGGTGAGCCACCGGCGCCGCTGGAGTCCTACAACCTGAACGACGCCGAGCGCCGCCTCATCGTCGAAGCTCTCGAGCGGGCCGGCAGCATCGTACACGCCGCGCTGCTGCTCGGGACGACCCGACACTCGGTCAAGCGGCGCATCATCAAGCACCGCATCAGCTGGCCACTCCCCGACATGCAGAGAGGAGGCGTGCGGTGACCCAGCAAGCCCTCATCGGCAACGGCAGCGCCGCCGTGCTCTCGCCCTGCGGCCTCTATCGCTACATGCTCACCCGCGAGATCGGAGGCGGCACCGGCGGCCGCGTCAGGGGCCGCATCGTCACGTGGGTGATGCTCAATCCCAGCACGGCCGACGCCGAGCAGGACGACCCGACGATCCGCAAGGTCAAGGGCTTCTCGCTCCGCTGGGGCTACGACATCGCCCACGTCGTCAACCTGTACGCCTGGCGATCCACGGACCCGAGGGCTCTGCTCGAGGTCGCCAAGGCGGGCGGCTCCGGTCCGATCGGGCCCGACAACGACCGTCACATCCTCGCCGCGGTGGACAAGGCCGAGCTGGTGGTCCTCGGCTGGGGCGCCCACGCCGACGCTCGCCGGGTCAGAGACGTGCTCCGTCTGCTCACGCCACACGCCGCCAAGCTCCGCTGCCTCAGCGTCACCCGCAACAAGAACCCGGGACACCCGCTCATGCTGCCCTACAAGCTCCCGCTCGTGCCATGGCTCGGCGACTACACCCTGACCGCCGATGACCTTATGGGGGCCGGGTGAGCGCCCCCTTCGCCCCCGCCACGCGCCGCCACTACACCGCGGTGCACATGTTCTCCGGGAGCGGTGGGTGCACGTCGGGATTCGACGAAGAGGGCTTTGAGACCCTCGCCGCGATCGACAGCGACGCCGACGCCTGCGCCGACCTCGACTACCTCCTAAACAAGAAGGTCGCGGTCCAGGCCGACATCTCGAAGATGGACCCGGCCGAGCTCCGACGCATCTGCGGCGACCACCGGCCCGACGTGTACGTCGAGACCGCCCCGTGCAAGGGCTGGAGTCGCCTGCTCAGCAAGAATCGCCGGCGCTCGATGAAATACGTCGCCATGTGCTCGCTGGCGGTGCGCGGGGTCTGGCTCGCGCTCTACGCCTGGGACGAGCCGCCACCGCTCATCGTGATCGAGAACGTGCGCGGGATGGCGACCGAGGGCCGCGAGCTGATGAACATCATCAAGCGCGAGCTCAAGGGCTTCGGCTACCTGTTCGACGTCCGCACCCACAACGTCGGCAAGCTCGGCAACCTGGCCCAGAGCCGCGAGCGCTGCCTGTTCGTCGCGCGCGACCCGAAGCGGTGCCCGGCCTGGCTCATGGTCCCCGACGAGCACCCGCTCCGCCCCTGCGGCGACGAGCTCGGCAAGCTCCCGCCGCCGATCATGGACGCGCGCAGCGAGAGCATGCACCGGCTCCCGCAGCTCTCCGCCCGGAACTGGCTCCGCATCGCGGCGATCCGCGCGGGCAAGGACTGGAAGGATCTGCCCGCGCGCATCCGCCTCGGCGGGAAGGAGGAGGGCCGCCACGACAGCAAGTTCGGCGTCGAGCGCTGGGACCGGCCGGTGCACACCGTCGTCGGCGTCGGCAACCGAGTCCCCTCGGGGTGGAGCGCGATTCAGGACACCCGCGCGTTCGATCCACAGGTCCGGGCTGGCGGCGCGACCGAGCCGCGCAACGGCAACTACGGAGTGGAGGATCCGAGCCAGCCCGCGCACACGATCCGCGGCGAGCACCGGGTCTGGTCGGCGCCAGCGAGCTTCGCCGACCACCGGCTCGGCGGTCACCCGCCGCCGGCGCCTGCGGCGAAGCCCCGACGCGCCCGCAAGCCCGCCGCCGGCCAGCGCGCCCTCTTCGATCTTGGGGCGGTCCCCGACACGGACGTCGGGCAGCCCCACCTCGCCGGCGACGGCATCGACCCGCGCGTGGACGACCACGGCGGCGATCGGCAGAACGGCGGCTTCGGCGTCAACGCCTGGGGCGCCCCAGCGCACACCATCGTCGGCCGCGCCGACGTGTCGAACGCGTGGGCCTGCGCAGCGACGCCGCTCCCGGCTGGCCCCCGACGCGCGAGCTGGACCACCGGCCGTCGGGGGGATCGCGGCGGCGACGTAGATCCGCGCCTCGACTGTTCCCCGCGATCGGGCGCCTACGGCGTGCAGGACCCGGAGCGGCCGAGCGCCACCATCGTCGGTCACCACCGCCACGACAACAGCCCCGGCAGCTACGCCGACTTCCGCCTCGGCTACCGCCACGAGGGTGACGAGGCCGCCGGCAAGCACAGCGGGCGCGGCTGCTACGGGGTGATCGACCCCGCCAAGCCCGCGCCGACGATCCGCGGGCACATGGAGGTCCGGCAGGCGCCGGGCGCGATCGCGGCGCCGCTCGGGCCACCCAGGTCGGATTTCCCCGGCCAGCACACGGCGCCGGACGGGGAATCGATCGACCCGCGCAAGGACTGGGACACGACGGATCCCGCGAGCTGGGCCGGCAAGGGCCGCCCGCACGCCTACGGTGTGCAGGACTGGCAGCGCCCGGCGAGCACTGTGCGCGGCAAGCAGACCACCCAGAACAGCCGCGCCGCGGTCGCCCACCCCGACTACCCGGTGCCGACCCACCGCCTCGTCTACGACGCCGCCGGCGAGCTGGTGCTGCTCGGCCCGCCGATCCTCGACTGGGACGAGATCTGCTACCTCGTGATCCAGAGCCCGGACGGGTCGTGGCACCGGCCGATGACCGACCTCGAGCTGGCGGTGCTGCAGTCGTTGCCGGCCGAGCACAACGGCGCGATGCTGGCGCTCCGCGGCCCCTCAGGGAAGCGGCGGGAGCACATCGGCAACATGCTCCCGAAGCACGCCGCGCGGGCCATCGCCCGGTCATGCCGCGCGACACTCGACCAGCCCGAGGCGTCGTTCGAGCTCAAGGGGTCGGGCAAGATCTGGGTGCGCCGGGATCGGCGGCCCGAGCTGCGAGGACAGCTCTCGGCATGAGCGCGCGGCGACTTCTACCGCCGCCGCGGGTCGCCGTGACCGCGCCGCCCGCTCGCCGAGACCCGGCCGAGCAGGCCGTCGAGCGCCTGCGCCGGGCGAAGCGCGAGCTCGAGGATGCGCACCGCAGCATGCGGGGGGCCGAGGCCGAGCGCGCCGAGCGGTATGCGATCTACGAGAAGGCACGCGACGAGGCACAGGAAGCACTCGACGCGTCGGAGGCTGCGGACGAGCGATTCCTTCGGGCGACCGAGACATACACCGCGGCGCTCGAGGAGGCGCACAATCACGGCCTCGCCGCGATGTTGGCGATCGAGAGCGAGCGGCTTCACTTCGTCGATGTGGGTGACGAGGCGGAGGAGGACTCGTGACCATCCGCGCGTCCGTGCTCAGGTACATCGCGCGCTGGGGCGTCCCCGTGGTCGCGGACGGGCCGGTGACGCACCGGGCGCCCTACAGCATGTTCGGCGGCATCCACTGGCCCACGCGCACGATCGTCGCCACGGTGGCCGACAGCGACGACTGGTCGCCGTGGTACGGCTGCCTGCTCATTCACGAGCTGTCGCATGTCCTGGTCGGCGTCGTACCTGACGAGGTCGATGAGGTCGGCAGCAGCATGCTCGCCCTCGACCACATCGGTTGCCGCCTGCTCAAGCTCGACTGGGCCGACTGGATGAACGAGTACGAGGTGGACGGCCGGGCGTGGTCGTCCATGACGACGCGGCAGCGCGCCGAGTGCATCTACGAAAGCCGCGTCGTGGCCTGCGCGGCCGGCCTGCTCGATGAGCGCGGCCGACCGACGTTCAAAGCGTCGTGACCTCGAGGTCCACCTTGTATTCGCCTTGCAACACACGGTAGACGACCTCGGGGTCGTCGAGCTTGTACACCTCGACGTCAAAGTACCCGGTGTCGCACATCATCCTCGTGGTCATGGCCCCCAAGACGAGATCGACCCGCCCGGTGGCCGCGTCGATGATCGTGCACACCGACTGCACCGCGTTGGCCGCGTAGTCGAACTTCACCTTGCGGAACCAGGCGCGCACGCCGTACCCGGTGAGGTCGAAGGAGCCGCCGGTCTTGCGCTTCCGGATCTTGAGCGGGCGCGTGAATGTGGCGCCGGCGAGGATGCGCCAGAGTTTCCGCCGGGACTTTGTCCCGCAGGTGCCGCAGTCCGGCTGGGGTGTCTCGCATCCACAGTCGCTCATGGTGCTTTCACTCGCAGGTAGAGCAAGTACGTGGCGTCGGCGTCGTCGTTGATGATGCGGACGTAGAACTTCCCGTCCTGCAGACCAACGCCGAGCAGGCCGGACAAGGTCTTCGGCTCGAACATGCGCCAGCCGGCGCCTGTCGTGTCGAGGTGGGACCACGAGTGGAGAAGCTTCGTCAGCGCCGCGTCCGCGTAGATCGAAATGCTGGAATCGGTGCTCGCATCCGACCTGACCTCGAGCGACTGCAAGATGCCCATCGGCAGGCCCCACGTCACCGCCACGGTGGCCTCGTCGCCGCCGAGGACGAACTGCGAGATCGGCGTGCCGCGGGTGTCGAGCGACCGGAGCTGGCGCTCGTTCATCTCGCGGGTCCACCCGTCCGCGTTATAGACGCCGGGCGAGATCGCGTAGTTGTCCTCATCGGCGCGCTCGCTCCCCGCCGGGAGCGCCATGCCAGCCGGGTCGCGCACCTTGAACGTGCGGATGTCGTATTCGCCGACGCCGCCGGCGTTGATCTCGAGCCGGATGCGGTAGGTCCCGTAGGTGTCCGGGACGATGCTGGCCACGGCCGAGGTCGGGTTCGTGATCGTCGCCGAGCTGCCGTAGGGCTTGGAGAGCAGGGTCCACCGCGAGGACTTGACACCCACAGGATCGCCATTACGGAGCACGACGGCGACCGCCCGATAGATGTCGTCGCGGGCGATTCCCGCGGTCCCGAACGGCACCGCGTTGGATGCCTGGTCGATTCTGATCTGGGCAGCAGCCACGAGCGGCACAGTACCACGGCACTGCGTTGACAGGCGTTACTCCCGGCTTTACACAGGGGGGGTGCACGCCTCCGCCCACAGCTACGCGGTCCCCTCCTACCTCACCCCCGAGCTCGCCGAGGTGATCGCCCGCTTCTTGCGGGTCGCGGCGAAGGCCCTCGGTCTCGATGTCGAGATCAGCTCGGTGCTCAGCCACACGGCCAAGACGCACCGCGCGGCCGACAAGAAGGACGGCGAGTTCGGGGACCCGACCGGCCCGGAGCAGACCCGCCTCACGGTCGTGTTCACCCACAAGACCCCCACCCACGACGCGCCATCGCCCGAGGCCGCGTTCGTGGCCGTGATCGAGCAGGTCGTCGCGGCCGCCAAGGGCAAGAGCGCCGACGACTTCAAGGCGGCTCTCGCCGAGCAGCAGGCCGAGCTCGCCAAGGCGAAGCGCGGCGAGGGGAAGCTGTCCCTCGTCGCCGCCCAGCCCACCGAAGCCCCCGCGCCGGCTCCCACATCCCCCTCGGCCAAGAAGACCCGCGAGAACCCGTGACCGCCACCGCCACCAGAAGCCGACAGGACGTCGCTGTCGAGCGCGCCCGGATGGCGCGCCAGCTCCGTGAGGAGAACCCGGAGTTGACGCTCGAGCAGATCGGCGAGCGGCTCGGCGGCGTGACCAAACAGGCGGTGGCGTACCTGCTCCGCGCCCAGCCGCAAGTCCGGTGGCCCGAGGAGGTCGTGGCCGCCATGTGCGAGGCCCTCACCGCCGGCAAGACCCCGCAGGACCTGCTGGCGATCCCTGGCGTCGCCGAGCACATCACCGTGCGCTCGACCGAGGCGGCCACCGCGGACCAAGACCGCCGCCGTCTTAGCTCGCTCCGCAAGCTGATCTGCGTGGGCAAGGACGCTCCCGAGGGTACGATCGGTCGGCGGCTCTACGACGCCCGCCAGGCCGGCCTCGACTCCGCCGTGCGCGACTGGCCCGACACGGTGTTCGCCGCGACCTGCAAGGCGCTCAAGACAGGGGCGAAGTACGCCGACGTCCTGTCCGAGGTGCCGCAGCTCGCCGCCTACCTCGGGGATGGCAGCGCCCGCCAGGCGACCATGCTCCGGGTGATCGTGGAGGGCGGGGCCGAGTCGCCCAAGAAGTCCCGCGGCCGGCGGCTCTACGACGCCCGCCAGGCCGGCGCCGCGACCGATTGACGAGTCGTGCGAGCCGGCGTAGGTTCCCCCCATCGGGCCGGTCCTGTCCCGATCCATGGGCCACCTCGCGTGGCAAAAGAGGACCTGGTCCGCCAGGGTCTCAAGGTCCAGCCCGCCCGGTGCAAGCCGGGGTGACGGGCACCGCGATGGCGCCGCGGTCCGGTCTCAATCGCCGAGAAGGTTCTCCGAATCCGCCAGCCGTAACCACCCCGCTTGGGCAACCAGGCGGGGTGCGGCACCATCCTCGAGTAGCTCAGCCAGGGAGAGCGCCCGCGCAAGCAAAAGGCCAGTCTTGCCTCGGCAAGGCGAACCCGGGAGGTCGCGGTTTCAACTACCGCCTCGAGGACCCATCACGGCGCCACGTTGTCAGCGGCGCGCAGGGCCTGGCTCGCCGTGACTGCCGCGCTGGAGAGCTTGGTCGGCGGCGTCAGGGCGTCGAACGCCGCCTTGGCCGCGTTGAACACGGTCGTGGCCGCCGCGATGTCCGGGAGGTTCCCGGCGGCAATCACCAGCGTGAAGGCCACCAGCGCCTCGTGGTAGATGGCCTTGGCCTCCTGGTACGCCCACCACTCCGGGTCCACGCCGGCGGTGCTCTGGTAGGCGTCCTTGGCCCGGACCACCGCGTCCTGGTCGCCGACGTAGGGCGGGTCGGTCAGGTTCTCGATGATGTTCGGCGGCGGGGGGACGCCGGGGACGCCGGGGATCTCGCCGTCCTCGACGTCCTCGACGCCCGCGACGGCGCCGATCGGCGGGGTGGCGAAGCCGAAGCCCACCGACATGGACGACTTCACGAACACGCCGGTGCTGGCCTTTAGCTCCATGCCGGCGCCGGAGTGCACCAGCACGTCGCCGCGCTCACCGGTCTGGAGCGCCCACAACCGGCCCTTGCGGGTGACCTCGAAGGTGAACAGCGGCATCGGCACGATCGGCGGCACCGGAGCGTCCACGTCGCCGGCGAGCGCGGCCCCGGTCTGGACCCCGCACACCTCATCGGGGAGCCCGGCATCGACAACATCGACGATGCCGATCAGGTAGGAGTTGTTCGGGTCTCCGTTGACGAAGCCGAGCAACACAAGCTGGCCGGGCGCGAGCCGACCGAGGTACTTGCGCTCGACCTCCACCACGACATCGTCATCGATCGAGCCCGACTCGAGCGTCATCTCCACCAGGGCCTTGCTCCCCTCGATGCGGGCCCACAGGTCGCCGTCGCCCGACCCGATCGTGGCGAGAGCGAGGTGGGTGTCTCCGGGCATGTCGAACACCGAGCCGCCGGGTCCGCTCGCGCCGGATGATCGCGGCGTGATGTTCGGTGGAGAGAGGCGGACGCGGGTCTGGGGGACGCTCATTGCTTGTTGCCGTTCGGGTTGTCGATCGCGCCGCGGGCGTCGAGGTAGTTGGTGGCCTGGATGTTGAAGTCGAGCCCGGCCGTCGCTGTCCAGCCGATGGCCACGGTCTGGGTGAAGAACGTATCCTGCACGCGCTTGTCGTACTGGGCCTTGGCGATGGGCCCAGCTGCGTGTGCCGGGACGCCATTGGAGATGATCACCTTCTTGAACTCCTCCTCGCTCATGGCCCGGAGCTGGCCCTCGAATGTGACCTGGCCATACTCGTCTCGCGCCGGGTCCACGACGACGCGGATCGGCTCCCCCGGCAGCAGGTAGAGCAGGTCCGGGGCGAGGTCGTTCTTCTCGTTGCCCGGGATCGCCGCCAGCGCCTTGGTCCTGATCGAGACCGTGAACTCTCCGCGAGCGAGCTGGTCGTAGAAGCTCCTCGCGGCAGCGTCCACCTGCTCCTGCGCGTTCGGCCCGCTGATCTCGCTGATCTCGAAGACCTCGATCTCCTCGCGGTCCCCCTTGCCAGAGGGCGTGGCCCGGTTCAGCACCTTGTCCGGCGGGTACCGCCCGCGGATCTGCTTGCCGGTCCGGCGGTCGAAGGAGCGGACCTCGATCGTCTTGAGCTGCGAGGCCCCGCCGGTGTGCCGACGCATGGTGAGCTCGTTGACGTTGCGGCCGTAGGCGAACAGGCGCGTCTCGTTCGTCGCCTTGCCAGCGAAGTATGTCGAGGCGTCGCACAGCACGATCTCGGCGGCTGGCAGGACGTACCCGAGACCGGGGATGTAGGCCGGCTTCTTGCCCTGCCTGACGTACACCTTGAGCCCGGCGGATACCGCGAGGTCCGTGACGAAGTCCCAGAACGAGAGCTTCTTGGACTTCTCCGAGTTCTTGCGGCGGGCCTTCTTGACGGTCCGCCTGGCGCCGTACCAGCTCGGCGGCTTGATCTGCGCGAGCGTGGGGACCTCGCGGGAAGTCTCGACCACGACGGCGGTCCCGCGGGCGCCGGGGAGGCCGGGCCGGCGCGTCACCCCGGGCGGGGCGCCGTCGCCGGAGAGCACGCCGCGGATGATCTGGTCGAGCGGGATGTCCACGGGCAGGTCGCGCAGCGGCTTCTCGTAGATCTGCGCGTCCATGAAGAACCCGGTGGTGTCGCGGGCCGTGATCTCGATGATGTTCCCGCCCTCCTTGAGCGTCATAGAGAACTCGTCCATGAAGCCGCGGAAGAGTTCGTTGCTCTCGCCGGCGAAGGGCCTGCCGAGCGGGACGATGTCCGGGACCGTCAGCCCCTGCGCGCCGGTCGGCCCACATGCCTCGGCGTACTCCACCGCGTCATGGACGCCGGCGAAGACCTGCACGCCCATGCTGCGGATGATCTGCGGCGAGATCGGCAGCTTGCTCCGCGGGATGGTGACCTTGCAGGTGTCGGCCTTGCGGGGGCTGTTGCGCTCGACCTGGAAGTCGTAGGGCTGGACGTCGAGCACGCGCTGGTAGGCGCTCGGCGAGACCGCCTCGTAGCCGCCGGAGCCGAACGCCTCGATCCCCTTCTGGGCCAGGAAGAACTCGGGCGGAGGCGCGTCGATCTCGAAGTCCTCGAGGCGCAGCTTGAGGCGGACGTTGACGCCGGGCCTGGTCGTTGAACCGCTCACCGCCGCGAGTCTAGCCCAGCTTCGGGATTCGCAGCGTGGTCCCGGCCTCCACGATCTGCGTCGAGATGCCGTTGAAGGCTGCGATCTCGCGCCAGTTGTTCGGGCTCCCGTACACCTCGAGTGCGATGCGCTGGAGCGAGGTGACGCTCTCGACCCGGTAGATCCGCAGCGTCCTGCCCGCGGTCTCGACCTCGATCTCCTCGAGTCGGCGCGCAAGCTCCTCGGCGAGCAGCGCGAGCACCTGTCGGACCTTCCGGATCAGCAGCATGGACTCGAGCGCTCCGCTGGAGTCCATGCGCCGGCTGGCCTCGCGCCGGGCGTCCGTGCCGGCCAGCTTCTTGAACAGGTCGATGATCGACTTCCGCAGGGCGGAGGCCAACGCCTTGACCGCGGCGAGCTGCGCGAGCGGAAGGAAGGTCCCGTCCGCGAAGCTGCCGAGGATGCTCACCAGCTTGCTGAACTGGACGAGGATGTCGGCGATGTCGGAGAGGAAGCCGCCGATCACCTTCTGAGCGATGAGGCTGGGCAGCAGCAAGAGGTTGTTCAGGCCGTCGATGAGGCCGGCGATGATGTCGAGGAAGCTCTTGAGGTTCAGGCCCGGCAGCGTGACCTTGGGCTGGACGTCGGTGTCGCCGGTCCACGCGAACTCGATCTCGTACTCCCACTCGTCCTC
>JACCDG010154917.1_pt1 | contig 58198 bp, 30 predicted proteins | sample 7442471 | NCBI WGS metagenome assembly JACCDG01 (sample SAMN15323444, study PRJNA562643) | freshwater metagenome | isolation source: river surface water | place: USA:Blue River Watershed | collected 2017-08-17 | reverse complement strand
TTCTCTTGAACCATCTTTAAACATTCAAAGATATTTTGTACTCGTTTTGTCTTTTTGAAGCCTACTACTGTAGCCCATAATGCAGGTATCGTCAAATCATTTGAGAAATCTAAATGTTCTTTTTTATCATACTCATTCATCAAAAAATTTATTGATTCGTGGCAACAGAAATCATCCATGACATCGAACACTTTTAATAATGAATCGCTGTTTACTACATAATCCACATCTAACAATATTGTCTCATCGTATGGGCTAAGTTCATAACTGCGGTAACGACCTTTGTTCAACCATACTCTTCCCTGAAAAGTATTATTGGGGTCGCTGTCTATCGTATACACATTATCGAATTTATAACCAGTGCTAGTCGCTACAGAATTGTTATCAGTTACTATGCTTACTGGAAGATTGAGGAAGTGGTTTACACGCTTTGCAGTGAATTCTGCCATGTGATAGTAATTGTATTCTGGAGAATTGAAGGCGAAGAGCAATACACCTTTAGTCATCGTTTAGTCTCTGTCTCTTTAAACTCTTTAAGATATGCTGCCATATTTTCTTGATAAACAGATTTTAGTTTATCCAACAGAGAAAGTCTATCGACTTCTACAGGTCTATTATGTGTGTCTAATAATATTACCTTTTCACTATCAAAACTCTGTAAAAAGGTAATGGTCGTGGAGTCTGCTACCCACAAACCATTTTGATCGGCTACTAGAAATTTGTTTTTGTATTTTTCCCTAAGGTAATCTTTAGCGGAATTATGTGCGAATCTTGCTTTTGCTTCAGATAGAAGACTTTGGATATCCATATAAACCTCTCTTCCGAGTATTTATATGGTGCTAGACTGCGCTAAAAATTAGGTGATCAGGATACTACGTTAGAGCCGGCTAATGTGATAGTGCCCCAACTATTTGCAATGTTAGTTGTTGATGGGGGAACTAAAGTACAAGTGACGCTTGATCCGCTACCTAAAGTACCGTTACCGCTGATCTTGTCGAACAAGCAGTGTACTGTAACTACTGAACCATTGTCACCATTTGAACCTTGTACACCATTAGTTCTTGCTAGATATTGAATCTGAACAGTAGTAGTGTATGGTGCTGTACCTGAATCTTGGTCAAAGATTGTTGTGTTTCCAGTGCTTAGTCCGAAATAACCTGAGTTAGTTGAGACTGTTGCTGAACCGCTACCGCCTGTCTTTGTTACACCAGTGTATGATGTACCTGCGATTGTGCGTGAACCTGAGTTCTGCCCGCTGATGTTCAATGTACCGCATGCAGTTGCCAATGTATTCATGGCAGCATTGATACCTGCTTCAGTATTTGAGTGTGAAGCTGAAAACTTCAACTGACCGCCTGCATTAAAGAAATAACGAGCGGCATCACCGTTTGCGAATGTGCAAGTGAATGTGAAGTTCGCATAGTCTGTCCATGCTGAAACTGTTGTCTGTGTGTTTGAACTTGTAGTACCTTGAGCAGCGGCGTTGCCTTTGCTTGCCCAAATTGTTTGTAAGTTTGTAGGAATTGCGGCGATATAAGTTACTAGACCACCTGCTACCGGAGCAGTTACGCTTGTGATGCTACTGCCTTGGTGTGCCGCGGCGCTTGCTGTGTTGTTTACTAGGCTAGCCCAACTTGTAGCGGCAACAACTTGACCAGATGCGACGTTCGCTACAGCAGTCTGACCATATCCACCTTGACCGCTACCCGTTGCCCAAGTAGCATTCAATGTATTAGCAGTACTGGTAGGGTTACCTCCAACCAAGGTGTTAAAGTCTGTTGCTTCAATCAAATTAAATTGTGCGTAACTCATGTTTTAAATTCCTATCAATCTATAGACTTATTTATCTTATTATGACGATTGCCTCGACCTCACCCAAGTCTAGGGTAGTCTTGTCTTCTAGGCTTCTTCCTATAGTGTTAAATGCTGTGGCCTCACCATTTTTAGCTGATCTTGCGGTACCTTCTCCCGCGCTTACTAGACGATCACCTTTGGCTACTGTGCCCACAACTTTGACTTTTACTCGTCCGGATACTGCTACAGCAGGGTGAGTCTTATCTGATCCTGCCCCTGCGTTCATAAGATATGCGGCTGTGTTTGATATAACCCCGAACACATCTTCGCTTAATTCATAGCGTACTGCTCTGATCTCTTTTTGACCGCCCAATTCTACTACTGTACCCGGAGACAATTCTGTTTCTGATTCAAATCTCTCAGCCAAGTCAGCGTATGTCGCTTCCATTCTGGAGTTTCCTACTAAAGACCATGTACCTGTGATAGTACCTGCAGTAGTGTTTCCGCCGGTCGTGATCACAGAAGTCAACACTGTAGTAGCATTTGCTATCGTGCAATTGATGTTACCTGCGTTGACATTTCCTGATGCTGTAAGACCTACAGTTGCGATATTACCTGAAACAGACAGATTACCGGCTGCTGACATGTCACCGCCTACTGTCAAGTCCGAACCTATCGAGACATTACCGAAACTTGTAGTACCAGTTGAACTAGTTGCAGTCAATACTAACCAGTTGCTAGTAACTGTTTCGCCATCAGATGGGCATACGCATAGGGTATTGTTGTTGGTATTAAACCATAACTGACCGCGTATTGGATTTGGGGGAGGAGTGCTGTCTGCGAAATTCTCTAAGACATGCACGAAATTAGTGTCAAGCACTTGGCCGTATCCTGCGTAGTTACGACCAGGAAGCCCTAAAGAAGTACTTGTTGTGTTAATTTGTCCGTCAGCGATGGTTGTAAGTACTTGTCCGTCGCTTTTAACAATCGTATATGCCATAGTTTATTATCCGCTAATTTTATTTATCATCACAAAGTTATCTGATTTGTGAGGCTTTGTATTCTCACTGTATAGTCAATCTGTATCTGACGGTTCAATGATTTCTGCACTGGGTGGAATATGACATGGGTCAACAATCGTGTTATGATGTTTCCATCACTGTCAGTTCCATAATTTGCAAGTAATCCCAATTCGTCAAAAATGTAATCTGAGTCAGTCTGTGTGCTGTTATCGAATGCCCCTTGACCTGAAGGCTCACCGTAATCTAACAAACACTGCACTAAGATATCTGTGTACAATCTACCTGAAGTATGATTGACAGTCATCTTGTTTCTTGTAGGATCTTGGTTGAAGACGCTGGTATCGTCAACGATCTTAGCATAGGTTTCGTTATAAAGAGCGGCATTTTGCCCTGTTGTATTGGGCGGCAGATATGTAATGATACCTGTTTCGTCTACGCTAGCACCACCGTTGCCGAAGGCCATCTGATAAATCTCGCCGAACCCGCGATTGCTAAGTGTGTCGGCAAGAGCCTCACTCATATTTTCATAATTGATGGCATTTTTCTTATCTACGAATACTTCCAAACTATTTGGATCATAGATTTTCAAAAATCCCTCAATCTTATAAGATAGTGTTATCATTAATCGTCAGCCCTCTTTTGCACAAAAACTTCCTTTGTGTTAGGATCATAAATCTTTATATGTGACGACAGATAAACCCCGTTATTTTCATTGGGTTTCTTGGGCTGGATTTCCAGCTTTTTATCGTCTGATTCCGATTTTTTTCCTACAGAATTATTTATCATTTAAGTAACATCCACTTTTAAGAATCTTGCCCCTGCAGTATCAGCGATCTGCAATGGATCTCCTTGTGTCTCGTTATATATGCCCGGGATAGGGTTCCATACACTAATATAGTTAGATTCTGTCATCTTGTTGTATTCAAGCAAACCAAACACAGTCGTGTATATAGGTATATTTGGACTGATGATCGATCCTAACACGCCTCTTTGTACGCTTATTATGTTGGCTTCTTCATCGACATTCAATATCTGCATATATTCTCCGTTGACATATAACAATTTACCTTCTAATGAAGTGATGGTTAAATTATCACCGGTTTCTATCCAGACACCTGCTTGTATCGATACGAATGCTCCCTGACCACTTGAACTCAATATCAGATAATCCTGATCTATATACTGACCCTTAGTGTCGTTATATACCGTGACTTGTATTAAGTCTAGTCTGTTAGCGATCAATGGTACTTTATGATATCCAAAGTCTTGAGCAGGAGTTACTGATTCCTGAGTCACAGTATTTGTCAACTTTGAAGCATCTCCTACTTTTATAGAAGTGCTATATTCACCTACTGCCTCACGCAACCAAGTTCTTGTCTCTGTGTTTGCGCGGTATACATCCGCTTGTCCTGCAACATTGACGATCTGTAGATAAGTCTGTTGATCAGGTGTTGATGAAGGCATCATGCTTGTGATGATGACATCATCGCTAGGCAATACTTCAGTCAATATGCATACTTCGTTAGCATCATGAAGTTTTAGATTACTGCTTGCAACACGCTTGCCGTTAACCGTTACCCACAATCTGTCAACATTAGTCTGCTCCCATTGTGTGACCTTGATGTTCAATCCACTTTGTACTGACAATGTTTTTGTGACACCGTTTCTAGTCTCAGTGATGCTAAACTTATCATCGAGGCTATCGATCTCAACAACCTGTTTGATATAATACTTCTGACCAGCAATGATTTGCGGTATGTTTGTTGGCTTACCAAGATCGATACCATCTTCTGTGAAGTATACTGGTGTTCCTTCTACTAATCCTGTCACTTTACCAACTGTTATGAACTCGCTATCGCTGGCAGTTGCTGTCTTGTTGTACAACACATAACTTTGATGTAATGAAACATAACCGCCACTCACATAAGTGTTGACATCAGTTAATGGAACTGATGCAGTATATGGTACATCTGCGATATACTCGTACAATGCAAATTCGTTAGGACCTAATACATTGATAGTAAACATTTGACCATTCAACTGTACAGAACCCTGCACTCCTTCGATTCTCACTACATCGTTATCTGATAAGTTGTGAGGTATGCTTGTAGTTACTGTTGCAGGTATCACTACATTATTGACATATGATATAGGTGATACTTGCTGTCCTGTATATTCGTTAGTGAACAAGTATTGTCTTTCTGTATCATTGTAAGTAGTCACAGCAATAGTATCTGATATACTTGGAGCCAATGAATTGAATACTAATGTTGATGTTGTATAGTTTACATTATATTCTGTAGGACTTCTTCTTTCGCCATTTACTTCAACGATAGCATTTTGTGTATTATCGCCTTCTAGATTATTGACTAATGTGTATGGCCCAACTGAACCGTTACCCAAGAACTGTTGTGTCTGAGGTACTGTATATCCATACTGTATAGGTTGTGTTTCGCCAAAGAATGAATATGAGATATAATCTGTCTCTGGATCATAATGATCTGCAAATACGATCTTAGCATTGATCTGATTATCAGCAGGCATAGCCGCATAGTCTTGTGTGACAAATATTGCCGTTCCTGTAGCACCTGTCAATGTCACAGGATTACCAAACTGATCTTTGATAGTGAATGTAGATGGTGACAACACTTGATCGATATAATAACTTGTCAATGGAGTGATATCACCGAATATAGTATCGCTGAAAGTGACTCTTTGATCAGATGCTAAACCAACTGTGCTGAATACTGTGACAGAGTTATTGACTGCGCTAGTAGCGATAACATAGTTCGCTAATCCAGGTACTAACTTCTGTCCGTTATAGAATACTGCTGGTTCTGTATAAAACACACCATCAGTATCAACTTGTACGATACCACCGCCGTTGTAATCTAAATTAGTATAGTTGCAATCAAGTGATATCTCATCAAAACCTGTAGTTGTATTGATCTCTATAGGATCGTTGTCAGTATTTGATTTGACTAACTGATCGCCATTGCCGATCTCGTAAACATCTATGCGTAATTGTTGTCCTGATGTCAAAGGATTGATCAATGTTACAATCTTATTGTACCAATTGACAGTGTAATCATTGTTCTCGTACAATGTCACACTTAATCCATCTGTCAACAAGAATACATTGATCTGCGCAGGAGTCTGCGTGGCAGAACTGAAATCATATTCGTTTGATGTTTCTAAATCTAATTCAAGTGATACAACTTTATAACCAACATGTGCATATTCACTTGCTGGCCAGTTAGTGCCAGGTCTTGTGTTTACAGTCATCACTAATTGATCTGATACGATGCCAGGAACCATTTCTTCTGGACCATAACCAAACATGAATGGATCACCTTGTACAACATATTCACTCTGTCTTTCTTGGAACACATTAGTGTTGCTCCAATATACGGGAGTACTTGCTATATCGCCGGTCTGCAATACTGTGTTATTATCTCCGACTATAGTATATTCATTCTTTTCTTGTACATATATCACGCTGTTCAAGTTTTCTGTTACACCAGTGGTTACAGTCGTGAAGTTTAATCCATCACTTGATCTCTTTACGACACCGTTGTTTCCTGCAAGAACTAATACACCGTTTGCAAAGTATACATCATTGTAAACTATACCTGTCTCTGTTATGTCAGTCCAAGTAGTACCATTAGTACTATAAGAGATTATTTGGTTACCTACAGCATAGATTCTACCAAACGCAGAAGTTACCGCATTGAATGCTCTATTGAATGTACCTGATACCTGAGTCCAATTTAATCCATCCAGGCTTCTATAGATTATACCACCTGTTGCTGTGCTACCTACAGTGATGAATCCATTGAATCCTGAAGCCGTAACATAAGAAACATCATTCAAACTATTTGTGGATACTACAGCAGGCAATCTTGCTTGCCAGTTGACTAAATCAGTACTTGTGACAATATTTGGATTTACTGCTATCCATAAACCATTGTGATAAGTTACTGCCTTGAATGCCTGATTTGCGGCGATCATCTTTATTTTGAAGAAATCGATCAAATTCGCACTAGTACCAAACGGTATATAGAATGAATCTGTTCTCCATGTCATTTGATCATCACTAGTGAATAATGGAATCGCGCTATTTGATGATGTCATAACATAATTGTTATCTTGTTTGGCGATATCAGTTATAGATAATGTCTCGTCTGCCAATTTGAACAATGACCAATCATTTTGTATCTCAATGTCGGCAATCACACCTGAGTAATTAGGTAGATTTGCAGGTGCTACATAATTCGTACCATCAAATGTTATAGCAGGTATGTTTACATTAGTTGCATTGAATGATTGATTGATGAGTTGTGTATCTAGTGGATACTGCTCATCAGGATTGAATTCATTGCCCTTGTATGTAGTGTTAGGATAGACCAATCCAGTGAACAACTGTGTCAAATCACGACCAGGCATGTTGATGCTAGGTGCATACCAACCTTCTGCTCTGTCAAGTGCATTCAATCTGCGATCACCTGCGTTCAATTCTTCCCACTTACCAAACACGAATGTTGGATCATTGTTTGATACTACGCAGATATAGACTCTGTTATTGTATCTCACAATGCTTGGATCGAAATAGAACGGTTCTGGCAACGTCATGAATGAGCCTGCTCTTGCTACAGTCATGTTTGTGAGTTGCCCGCTTATTATAGTTAGCGGTGCGCCGCCCGGATTAGCTGTGATAGTTATAGTGTTTAATAATGGAGTGTCAACTGTCTTCACATAGTAAACAACACCCATCTCTATTTCTGTCGGTAATGTTGTTCCAGTAAAGACGACTGGATCATTGACTGAGAATCCTGCAGTGCTTGTCACTACTATAGCGTTACCTGAAGTAGTACTAGATGATGTAGTCAATGTATAACCATTATATGTGAAATCATCCCCGCTGACTGGTACTTGGAACAACGGATCATTATAAACTTCTAATGTGTTCGCGTTGATTACCTTCAAGTAGTATTCAGCAGTTTCACCTATAGGTGTTCCTTCAGTAATTAACTTAGTGATAGCACCGTCACTAGTGACTGGCAATGACCAACTATATGCGCCTGGCACTATAGGATTGATTCTTGATACAGTCAAAGTCAAATCGTTTGTCGGGCTAGTTCCGCCTAAATCATTACCTAGTATAGTGATAGTATTATTCTGAGTGAATCCTAGACCACCTGAACCTATCAATACATTATATCCGCCTAGAACATAACCAATATCGAATATAGGATCTGCTATGATCTCTTGTGTCATAGTGACATTACCTGATTCATCATTCAATATAACTGTTGCTTGTCCTGTGCCTGTTTGTGCGACATTGTTGCAAGTAAAGTTTGCAACATAAGCATCACCTGTGCCTGAACCAATGCCAGTGGCTACGAATATTACATCAATCTCATTTGCTTCTGCACCTATAGCAGTGAAATCGGTATTACCTAAACTGTTGATGATATAAGTATTTCCGATCACAAACGATCCAGCATTGACTAAAGTTGAACCAACATCGTCCCAGTTACCTGTACCTACTTGCTTGATCTGATAATCTTTGTTGAATATTAGATCGCCCATGTTTTGATAAACTTTGAACGATGCACTGCCTTTAGCAGTTAACGATCCTGCGCCTGTGACTAGGTTCAATGCGCCTTGATTCTTTTGCTCAGAGATAGTGAATGTTGAACTATCAATGATATGTCTCACATAATAATCAGTATCAAGTTCTAATCCACCGAATACTAGACCACCTGTGAATGTGAATGGCATACCTACATATATGTTATCTGTGTTATAATCTGATGACAATGTTACTGTGCCATTATCTGCGGCTAGGTCTGTTCCTAATGTTGATGGTAGATATGGTTTGTTTATGATATAGTCACCGTTTCCACCTGGACCTGACAAGATATAAGTATTATCTTCTATCTCTGTTCCCGTGAACACACTTCCTGGATATAGATTTCCACCACTGATGTTAGATACTGACATCACATTTCCATTAAATGTAGCATCGAAAGTTACAGTGCTATCTGTGCTTAATATGCATACGAATGGTATCTTGCCTACATCATAAGCATAGTAAGTATTATTAGTTTCTAACTCACCTATGTTATCGCCAACTGTGAATGAGAATCCGTTGTAAAGTTGGCTAGCGTTTCCAGTTATTGCTACTGTGTTATCTACCAATGTCTGTTCTATAGTCTTAGTCGCAAGATTACCATAAATCAGTTTAGATCCCGTGATATCCGCATAATTGTTTGATGACGGGTAGAATGTGAACTTCTGACCATTCACTTGACCGGGGCTTACTGGTAATGATATATTGACTATCATGCTACCGCTAGCCGCTGACAGATCGACAACTTTTGATTGACTTGTGATGAAGCAATAGTTACCAGAACCTGCTGTCTGAGTAGTAGTTGTGAATACTGCTCCGCCTGGTGTAGTGCTGATAGTGATCGTGTTGTTTACACCGATCTCCTTGACATAGTAAATCGTCTTAGGACTGATGCCACCGAAATTAGGCACTGCAATGTTATCGACATACATCGTATCAAATACTATAGCATCACCTACTTCTAATCCATTGGTAGTCTCGACTCCGATATTACCAAATGCATCAGTAGCAGTAACTCTGATATATGTCGAATCTGTGTTCTCGCTGATGGTAAATGACTCGGAACTTAGTACCGATACTACATAATAAATCTTGTTTTCTTCGATACCACCGAACACATTGCCTGTGAACACTACCGGTGCATTCAAGTATAGACCAGTCGCGCCACCTGTGCCTATAGGATTCAATGGAACGATGACAGTATTGTTGCTTGAGTTAGTACCTGTGACTGTTCTAATACCAGGATATGCTGTAGTGATTCTGGCAGCATTAGTGACCTTGGCAGTATAGCATTTCATATCTGCAGGACCTGACGGACCTAATACTAATGGTGCACCATCAGGTGTTGCGCTGACAAAGAATCTTGTTAGACTTGTGATAGAACTCACATAATAAACAGTATTTGCTGATAAGCCACCGCTAGCACTAGAGAACTTCACTGGCATATTGACCGTCATACCTAGTGTAGAACCTGAAGGATTGCTTATGCTTGGTTCTACTGCAAGTTCTATACCTAACGGTCCGGTGCTTGCCACTCTTCTTTCAAAGCCCGACCATACAACACCCGCACTATCTGAAGTAGTGATCGTTGTAGGATTATTAGACACCGAGATGATTGGGAATACGGTCCCGCCGGCGCTTGACAATATGTTATTGATATCTGGCTGTGTGCTTGACATCAACATGCTTGAGCCAGAACTATCTTGGTAATAACCTACGAATTCGCTAGCATAGAATGAGTTTGGAGCCCAGTCTGTGATTTGAGTATCATAACTTGTTCTATCAAACTTGATAGTGATATTGTTTTCTCTTACAGGACTGCTTGATGTTACCGCTAATGCTCTAGCACCAACCTTGAAACTCTGTGTGCCTGAACCTTGAGAAGAATACTCAACTCTGTTTTTATCTTCTATAGCATCTAGGTAACTATCATATAGTGCTATGATTGTGACTGGACTTGAATCTAATACATTGATATAGTAATATTCATTGTCAGCGAGGTTACCTATGTTAGTAGTACCTTCTACATATCTTACCATATCACCGGTAACGAATGTAGGTGCATCTAATGTTATAGTGTTTGTTTCTATGTTGACATTACCGCTAGCAAATGTATATGTGGTTGCTTCTTCGATAACGATATCAGGTGTTACTGCATATCCTTCACCTGGATTTATGATGTTGATCGTAGATACCTTATCAAGACTCATAGTAACTTCTAACTGAGCCTGAACTCTTGGTTCTGGATATATGCTTGTATCTATGATCGCTAATGCTCTTGGTGGATTAGCATAGTTCTTACCGCCATCCAACACTATGACAGGAGGTAAATCCATGTATACATTAGTGCCAGGTAAGTGTACTGATACAGTTGTCTGGTTGATACCTCTCGTTAATCCTGATAGTTCGCCTGTCGCTCTGTTCACGCTAGCATAACTTATCAATTCATCGTTGATCTTGATAGTACCGTTGATTGGATATCCTTGAGCATTATCAACGATGATAGAATTGCTTACCAAAGTAACATAAGATAACAATTCGCCCATGAGATAATCTGGTTGACCTGTGAGGCTTAATCCATAATTGTTAAACCATTCTTTATATTTTTCAGTCTTCCATATTGGGCTGTCTGGTAAGAATTCATATTCTGTATCAGTATTGTTGTAAACTAATTGCGGGCTTACAAACTTATCTATGTTAGTATCATATTCTGCAGGAACATCAAAGTCTGTGATAGTACCTGGATATACATCACCGCCGGTATAATCAAATAAGAACTCTTTGATGACCACATGATATGGCTTAGTCTCATTGACATAGCCACTTAAGAACTCTTGATTGTCTGATATGAAATTCTGCAATGGTTTCAATTCACGAATCTTATGTGAGACATCTACTAATGATGTCTTGTTTAGCCATGGCAGATAATTTTGATTTTCAATAGTCTCTTCTTGGATGTATTCAAACATCAATATGAGGCTCTTGTTTCTATGAATCAACAATTCATCAGTATAAATCTGTTCGTTCAATGATCTAATGATCCAGCGTGTAGGCTGACTTGGGAACACATCGTAACTATCTGTATCGTAGAATGTGCCACCGAATCCAAATCCACCTGCATCATAGTCATATAATTCAGATTTGAATCTGATAGTACCGTTTTCAAGGCCTATTCTAGTCCAAACATTGTCACCATCATAGATATAAGTTTCACTTAAACCTAAACCGTTCTTAGATACTGTTACTATAGTACCTGCCGCAACATTCAATGTTGATAGATCGGCGTATACAGGAACTTGCAATACTGATCGTGTGTTGTTGTCAAAGCCGACTGCCCACCAGTTTACATATTCCCAATAATCTGCTGTGTCATAATATGTGCCTGATTCAAACAAGAAATCAAATGAACGGATCTCGGCTATAGGATATTGCTCCATTATGCTATTGGCATACTGCAAATAATTCTTTAATGCCGCGAATCTGTCATAGAAGAAAGTCTGTCTTGGTCTTGCTAACACACCTGATTGTACAGCCTTAGGTAAGAACGGATCAGGTACTGAGTTGCCTGATTCATCAACACCACTGAAACTATCTAAGAATCTATCATACAATGATTCTGGTTGTGTGATACCAAATGAGCCGGGTACGCCAGGCAAGAAATCATCAGCAAAGTTGCTTCTAATCAAATCAAACTGCTGGTGTGCTGGATTGTTTTCTTGACCTGTAGTGAATCCAACATGCAATACACTACTGTTAGCGTTGATGAATGGTTTGCAATTATAGATAGCAAATATGTTTGTTGACAATGGGGCAAGATAACTTATACCAGAACCTTGTGGATTGCTGATATAGTTGGCGATATTGATATCTGCTAGATTTTTGTTAGGTGCTATAACCCCAGTATTTCTAGCCCAGAAATAGTACACGGGAACAACAGTGTTATTTGAATTCAATGCTGTTTGTACTGTGAATCTTGATATATCTTTTGGTATGCCAGGACCTTGATATGCTGTAGGAGGTACAGTACTTGCTACCCATGTGCATACTGCAACATCACTGCCTGGGAACAATTGTCCCCAATATCTTGCATTATATTCATTATCATTTTGATGATAGTTTAAGAATCTAATGTTAGTTGTGTCGAACCATATCTTACCAACTTGATCTGCGCCCCATACTAAGTTAGGTGCTACTGCGTTGGTATTGTTATAACCTGCAGGATCAATGTTGCTGATATAATCTATGTTTTGTCTTACAGCGCCTAAGATTTTGCCTTGTAATGGATCGATATAATCTAGGTTTATTAAAGTATTATTAGTCTCGGCGTCGAATATCTGTAGATTCTCAACACGGTCGATATCAACGACTGGGCTAGTTTGTCTAAACACTGTCCAGTTTTGTTCACCTACATTGTTGATGTAAGTCACTACTTGACCATCTATCACAGTAGGTCTGAAACCAGGTGCGCCGATCACAATTCTATCTTCGTTCCAGTCTAACGCATAACCATAAGTTGGTTGTGCGCCATATTCTAGATTCTTAGCATTAACACTTTGACCATATGTATATGATCCTATGTTGTTCAACGATTCGTTGTAATTGCCTAGATAATCGAAAATGTATACTGCGCCAGCATTGTCGAATACATCAGTAAATTGTGTTGAGTTGTTATCAAAAATAGTATCGTTGTCATTTATATTGTCATCAACGAAATCAAAAGTAGTTAATGTATATCTATCACCTACTGGTGCGCTTACCGCTACGCTGTTGAATTCATTGAACTTAACTGTCGTACCGAACTGGCTAGCACCTACTGGATGTGGGCAACTTATGATTTGAGTTTGAGTGTAAAGTTTTAATCCAAGTTCAGTTAATGTGACTGGATTATTAGTTGAGACTAACAACTCTTGATTGATATTTGCAAGATTTTGATTTGCTAGCGTGATCACTAATCTGTCTTCTTGAGCCGATGCGATAACATTAGGCACATTGGCTGTGTTGATTGCTGTCGCCGCTACAGTAGCATTACCTGCAGGTATAGTGACTAAGAAACCATTTATTAATATTTGTCTAGTTGTAGTGACATCAACTTCTTCAACACCTATCACAGTGCCGAATCTCGCGCCACCACAAGTATATCTAAACACAGCACCTTCTGCGTTAGTTGCGCTCAAGTAGAACGGAGCACCTACTAATATCTCAGTACCAAAATTGTTAGCATCTAGGCTATATCCAAACTGCACACCTATTCTTGGTGTCTGCTCGTTAGTCAATGTTTGTACTAATACAAATTCACTGCCGCCGATAGTCAATATATCACCGTAATCAAACTCGCCGCTATATGTGAAAGTAGTACCTGATACTGAGTATAATGAACTGTCTACTAATATACTATTCTTGGTTACTGTCAATGGTAATAGAGGATTTGGGCTCCATATCAAAGTGAATGTAGCAGGAGTATCTTCATCGTATGCCTGATTGATCTCAATATTTTGTACCAATCTGTCATAGATGTAACTGTTACCATAATTTGCTAATGCACCTTCATCAACATTAGGTGCGCCGACAACTAATGTCGTACCATAATGATTTGTACTAATTGAGTGGCCGAACTTATCAACAACTGTTGACGGACCGTTTATAGTAGTCATGTACTGATAATCACACTGTGTAGCAGAACCAGTACCTGATCCAACTCCGGTGGCTCTGAAGTATATACCTATTTCGTTTGATACTGCACCTATTGCAGTAAAGTCTGTTGTTCCTACTTCAGTGATTTGATATGTGGCTCCAGATACAAAACTTCCAGCATCTGTTTCTATATTTCTTCTACGATAAACATGAACCTTGTTTCTTGCAACAGGTGTTGTTTCATTATAATCGCTGATGTATAACCAATTCAAATCACCAGACAATGCTAAACTGCTACCGAAATTAGTTGAACCTGATGTTGCTGATTCTGATGAAGCAGATATCAACTGATACAACTCTAATTCGTCACTTACTGTTGTGTTGTTTAATGTATAAATCTCTACCTTAGGGCTTGTAGTAGGTTGGCTGATCACATACAGATTATCTTGATGTATGACCGCTGTACCAAAACTTGCATCTCCTGACAATGTTTCAGTATTTGTATATTCATTTGTGATGACATCTAGGCTATATCTGTAAACATCGCCTTCACCGCTATCAGCGAATAGATAACCAACATCTGAATCATATGCCACTGCATTACCGAAATTGATACTGCTTGGCTGATAATATTCATTATCATACAGATAATTGATGCTCTTCAAATATACTGCCCAGCTACCGTCAGTATTAGTATCTACCCATACTTTGTTCTTGACGAATTCAGTATCAGTCAATGGTAGTGAATTCACATCTCCGGGTTGTTCCACTCGCTGTGTGCCAAATTTCAATCCTATACCTTGACCAGTCAATATTTTAGTTGATCCTGGCAATGATAGTGTGATTAATATCTGTCTAGGATTGATGATAGTGTTTGCTACAAAATATCCATTCACAGCAGTATCAAAATTGATGATGGCAAAGATATCATACTGTGATAGGTTATGCTCTTCTTTAAATGTTACCGTGCAAGTACCGTTTAAGTTGCTACGAACTTGTAATACTTGACCGACACTAGCAGGAGTCAATACTTGCCAGTTTGATTGATAATCAGCGATCCATATAAAATCATTGACATAAAGATTACCTAACGGTACAACTATGCCATTTTTATCTACAGCGGTCGGTAAATTGCTGTAGAAGTATGCTGACATCTTGACATCATCGATGTTTACATATCCTGCGTTTGGATATACTCTGTTAGGTGTATCTAACGCTAAAGTAGGTAATATGTAAGGAGTCGTTATAGGTCTACCATAGTTATATAAACTGTATAGAGGAACTAATTGTTGTGCATCGGGCACATCATTGCCATTAGTCAATCCTATGATGCCTGGATTACCAGTTAACTGACTCTCATTCAATTTGAATTCAATGAAATTATCGTTTAGTGTACCACCGAATGTACCTTGCAATATAGCCCAGTTCTCATAGACATCATAATCGATACCACCCTGTGGCAAGTTTGCGCCCTTGAATGCCTTGACAGAATTCAAAGTACCTTTTTCTTTGATTAGGTTCTTATAAACATTGACCTGAGTGATGTCTGTCAAGTCTGCGCTTGCCATGTATTCCCTTGGTCTGAAACCGATCAAACTAAATGATAACAGATCGGCATCTGTCTCTAAGTTGGCTGAATCGCTGTTATAGTACAATGCGCTTTCGAAACTGCGTGTGCTACTGTTAGGCAACAATCCTTTTTGTATCTCATCATAATCAGTTACCTTCCACTGATTCTGATTGAACTTAGGATTAGGCTGAATGATCTCTAGTGCTGTAAAATATTTGTTCTTGTACTTGACGATCTCACCCTTAGTATATTTGAGATCCCCAGTCCACTCTTGAATGTTGTCTTGATTATAGATAAATCCTGAAGCAAATACAGTGCCGTTCCACTCTGCACTCTTAGTTCCGCGAACAAATATACGGCTCTGTCTCAAACCTGATACTAGATTATAGATCACATCATTGAACAATGTCTCGTTTTGGAACACGATACCATGTTCGATGTTGCTTAGATTGAATTGTCCATAACCTATAGCATCACCTTCGTTCAATGGTTTGATAGAAAAATATGTTGAATCTCTTTCAATACACAAATCTTTATTTTGTATTGGATATAAATTATTATTCAACACAAAATTTGTTTGATTGTAAGTCAACGGTTGAACAATATAATTTTCTTTATCGATTGATAACTTCTTGGCAGAAGGATTTAATGTTATCACGCTACCTGAAGTGAATCCTATCTGTGTCCAATATAGGAACTCAGCAGCCATCTGATTCCAGTTGATTACTACATCTTGTATTTGATCATCAAATATTGCACCTCTGCTAGTTAACCATGCACCATAATCGATCAAGAATTGACATACATCATTTATGGTATAATAAGTCGTTCCATAAGGTACTAATATTTCAGACTGATAATGATCTATTGCGACCTGTACAGTCAAGTCTTGTACTGTGATTTTGTCTTTAGGTCCACTGATGATAGGACGCAATGTTCTGAAATAGGCACTGTTCTGACTATTGCCGAATACTGAATACCCGTTAGTAGTTTTTTGTACGACTACTCCAGAATATACAAGTTTGAAACTTGGTTGATTTTCATACAACAATACCTGATAACTTTCATCAGGAATCATCAAACTACTGTTATTTGAACCCGGTGTGCCTTTTTCAACAAAGAACTTCAACAGGGCTTTATCACTAAAGCCTGCAAGTCTGTGTACTAGTCTTACATCAAGGTTGTTGAGCAACTTAGTGATATTATCAGTGGCATTTATACCTAATTGTTTTGTATAATCTACTATCCAATTGATGTAACTTGTCTTTGCTGTGCCATTACCATATATCTGAATCTGATTTGGAACGAGGTGAGTTCTACCATTTACTAAGAATTGGTTGAATTCTGCATCGTATTTGTAATTGTCTAAGTCGACACCTAAGTTATAAAAGTCTGCTGGCTTCAATAATGATTGCAAGCGCATCAAGTCGAATGGATATGTCGAACTCTTTCTATATGAGAATTCTACAGGAGCATCATCACCCACTATCCAATCACGCTTGAATGTCAATTGATTGTAATTTGCGATCAATGTGTCTAGTGGTGCTTTTAGATTTCCTTGATCGTCTACTGGAATGATGTTCAGCAATCCGGGTCTTGCATACAACGGTCTTACTACAGGGTTGCCGCCGTTATAGTCTATACCATCCTGTAAATCATTCCATAATATCAAGTTTTGATTTGTCCATGGAGCGGGACCATAACGATCTTCCCACCAATCAGGTTGAATAGCATAACCTAACATAGCCCATGGAGTTAAGTTTGGAGTAGAAGTATCATATACATACTGGTATATGCCTCTCCAATTACCTTGCAATACTAAACTATTATCAAGTTTTAATGTGCTTTCTCTATAGTTGTAAGTATACTCATCGGTCGATCTATATAATTGAGTCTTGTAATCTAATCTGTTTTGTCCTACCCAATCAAGGAAATTTTTGCTGTAAATTTCTGTATATTCGACATAACTCAATGTGTTAGTTCTGAAATAACCAGGAGTAGTCAATGCAAGATCGATAGGTAATGATCTGCTCAATTTAATATTATTGTAAACTCTAGTCTCATATTCAAGCAATGCCTGATCTCTAAAATCTAGAGGCATTCCATATACTTCGCTATATTCTCCATATAGTTTATTATATGAACCATCGTGTCCTTGTATGAAATAAGTAGGCTCAGAGTAAGTATCGTCTATCAATACTTTTGGTGTATATAGAGGATATAAGCCTAACTTAGATGGTGTGTTTGGTATATAAGAACCATAAGTCTGATTATACTCTTTAACGATGATGCTGTCGTTCGCCTGCAAGAATACATTCACTCTAACGCTTGGGCTATCTGTGCTGACAACATACTCTGTGCCGCGCAACAACTGTCTTATGACTGATACTCCATTTATCTTTCTTTCAAGATAAACTAACACGCCGTCATAATTTGCAGTAGTAAAATCATAAATCTTGCTTAACGGGAAGTTACTTACTTCTGCTTGGTTAGCAAAATTATAACTGTTGGTTGCGAACGGTGCCTTGCTTGGTATCATGTCTGACCAGAAGAAAGGTTGTTCTTGATTCTTTACACTTGTAATAATATCGATGGCTTCGTCGAGCAACACTGCAGGATCAAATTTTTGATCTGCCGCTATCTGATTTATTGTATCAACTAACAAATTCTTAAACTTGATATATTCTCTGCTGTTGAATAATAATGCATCTGATAGATTATATTGAGGATCGCGTAAGAATGCGCCGGGTAATACAAGGCTCGCGCTGTTCTGTATGATCGCTGTACCCCATGGCACGATATTTCCTAGATCACGGAAGTTGTTAGGACCGAACACAGGACCTGTAGTATCAGGATTATTTTGGAAAATAGATTGATATTGACCTCTGATGTCTCCGATGTCAACATTTGTAGGATCAGTATTGAATGGGTTATTGGCAAGATTGATAGGTATAGTGTAATATGCGTTCTCGCTAGTCTCGTTGCTCAATATCAATACTTCTATAGGAGTATCGATATCTTCAGTCAACTTGATAGTGATGATAGTTTCTGTCGCAGTATTTTCTACAGTATAATCTGTTCCTAAAGCCAAACTATTATTGTTATTGAATACTAATAAACTAGGCCAAGTAGTATCTTCTACACTTGCCTGTGGTATATCTACTACCACTGTATAATCTATGCTTTCATCAGCATTCAATATTAATGGAGGATTATTGGCTGTATAATCAAATTGAAATACTTGATATTGGCCGCTTTGTGCTACGGCAGTCTGCCAGCCGGTTAATCTTGTATATTCAGTTCTTGAACTATAATCATAAACGAAACCATTCTTAACATCGCTAGTGATTGAATTACCACCGGTCACATAATCAAATTGTTGTGTATATAATGATATTTCAAAACTTATATCACCCACATTGTTGATAGAACTATAACTGATAGGGAAACCTAATACGCTATCACTTATACCAACACCTAATTTATAATTGAATAATTTGCAACCATCAAATGTAGTTGATGGGTACACAGAATTATTTCCATAACTAATTCCATTCTCATCGAACAAGTCAAATCTTGGTGCTTGGTTTACAGTAGTCTTTTGTTGTGCCTCAGCAAAATCGTTTACTGTACCTGAATAGTATTCACCGTTGAAGTATACTACTAGGCCTTCAAAATTAAATCCATTTTTAACTGAGAACTGATCATCTATTAATACTGGGCTGTCCACCGCTTCAGTTAATGTGATTACCGGAAAACTCGCGGCGCCGGTATTATTGAACTCAGCAACATATATTTTGTTTCTTACATTTAAGTTAGTATCTTTTGCGAAAACAACTCTTGCTCCCGGGAACAATTGCAAATCTGCATTATCTCTTGGGTTAGCTATAAAAGAAACATTTGCGCTTGATGATATTGAGTCGCTAGGTATAGGCCAATATACAGTCATCTCAAAGTTAGGACTGGTATCTTGGATAGATAAGATCCTTGTGCCTGTTGGTAATACACTAGCGGCATCGATCTTTACATCATTGATCCATAACCCTTGACTAAATGTACCTGACACAATATCGGCAGCAGGGATAGTTACTGTTGTAGTGGTCTTTTGTAATACTTGACCAGTACCTTGAGTTGCTAGGCCTGTACCATATACTGTTAATGTTGTTCCTAAACTTATAGGCCAATTTGCAGTAAATGTGTCACCCACTTGAGGAGCATCACCGGGATAGTCTGCTATCCATCCTATATTTGTCCATAATGTGTTGCCTACTTCTGCGATGGTATATTGATAACCATATACGAAAGTATTTTGAGTGTAGCCTTGACCTGTTGCTTTAAACAACAACTTGAATGCTTCGCCGTCGCCTACAGTATCACCTGTTGGTGCGCCGCAAGTGAATATTTCATCTACAACATAAGGGCTATACCCCACTGCTGTATATCTTTTAACTTTACCTGTTCCCCCTGCAGGACCGGTCGCTTGGAATCTAACGCCGGGTGCAGGAGTAGTAAAGCATCCAGCAGATGTCCAATCTGTGCTACCTACGATCAATATCTCATACCATACTCCGGCAACGATCTCGTCAGTGAATATATTGTTAGTACCGGCTATAATGCTCCAGTCATCTTGTGTTGTAGTACCTAAACTATAGATTACATATTCGGTGCCGGTTAAAAAGTTACCATCAACATCTAATTCTGCGCCTAGATTTAACCAAGTATCTTTTTGCGTATTTCCTAGACTATCAATCTGATAATATTGATCTTGTAATATACCTGATAGACCTATAGATGATGAGTTTGAATTTACTGTGCCTGTATATTCAGTATATGTCTGAACATCAGGGTAATAAGTCTGCTGACCTTCTACGAAATCGAAAGCATTCTCAGTTCTATTATCTAAGAAATCGATGTTATCTTTACCGATTATACCATTGTTGAATAATCTTAAGTTAGGATAAAATTCAATGATAGGTCTTTTTGCTTTATTTTCAGGCAATGCTAAATCAGTCGCTATTTGCGGATTATTATTATAATCTGCGGTCGCATTGATGACATCAATATGGAACCAGCGATTACTTCTTGACCATGCATTTTTATTGATACTATTTCTTGCTATAGTGATATAGTCAGGTGTTGTAGGAATATTCAAGCCTTCATCATAAGGACCAATATCATAGTTCAGTATGTCATATGGGCTCGCTGCCTGAGTAGTGAATGGTTCCGGCACATTTAATGATTCTACTGGAATCAATTCAATCGCGGTGCCTACACCTTCTACATAATATTCACCTTGTAAGTAACTTACAGGTATCACATCACCGTCAAATTCAACTTTTAAACCATTAGTGAATACTACACCATTTTTACTTGTATAATTCTTTTTACCTAATATGTCATTGTTGACATCAATAGTATTTGTTTCGTTGTTTTCAATTAACTGTATAGTGCCAACTCTATTAGCATTAGTACCGTCTTGATAATACAAGGTATCTAGTACTGCTGATATATAAGGAACCTGTGTGATAACACCGGCGGCTGATTTGTAGAAATTCAATCCAGCGTAATCATTACCATATAACACAGTTATTTTTTGTTCCGCCGGTATCAATCCAGCCGGGGTGATGAATGAAAGTAATCCACCGAACACTCGTATAGTAAAGAAATAATCACTGACTTTATAATCTATACCGCCTATAGTGACAACTTCATCGGGATCACCTGTGTTATAGAACATCACTGTTCTTAAGTTAAGGAATGTGACTCCATCGATACCATCGCCGATAGGTTGACCAATCAGTTCACTATATGGTTTCGTGCTTACTAAACCTACAGTATTGTTCCCTGGAAAATTGTATTCGTCTTGCGCATCTTTTTCGGGAACAGTAAATGTCACTACCCCCTGGCTTGCACCGTTATTAGTAACGCCAAACACATCTCTTACATATAGATTTTCTTGAGTGGCGCTATAACCACTTAATCCTGGTTCACCTTGTATCCAAAATTGACTATCTTGATCTACTATAAAGTTATATGTACCACCGCGCAATAATACAAGATTAGGATTGTTTGTAGCCTCTACACTACCTAAAGCCTTGATGCTGTATGAACTGGCTTCAGGTGTGACTATGAAATCATCAGTATTATAAACTGTTGATGCTGACACACTTACTGCAGGAGGTCCTGTTGGAATCCAATAGTATTGGTTGTAATTAATGATCTTATCAAGATCAGTGAAACTATCCCAACTATAAAACTGGCTAGAAAATAGATTAGTGTTGTTAGTTGTTATAGAACCTTGCTGTTGTAAAGCGTCTAGTATTCCTGGATAACTTATGAAATCTTTAGCAGTAGTCTCGTTTTCTTTGACAAAGACTACACCAGGATCTAACTGATAATCGCGTCTGACTTTGTTTGGTTCTGTTACATAATAATCTTTGGCATCTACGCCATAACCAACTTTACTTCCTATGAAGCCTTGTATCTTTTTAGTGACTGGGGGATTGACCAATTGGTCAAGAGTCGCGCCCAAGAACTGACTATTTGTTTCAGTCTGGAATATCTGCGGTAAAAACTCAAGTGTTCTTATTCTAGTCATTTTATGCTACTTGCAATTGGTCTGGTGTTAAAGCTGCGATAACTCTAATGTCATTCGCTGTTGCCGCGTTTACAAAAATCTCAAATGGTTTACATTTGATCTCATATAATGTGCCAAATGGTTCTGTTGGATCGTTAGGTACTAGCACAGCACTACTAATGATATCACCTAATTGATTATGTAGATAGGCGCTGAGTTCACTAAAGAAGAAAGTGTCTCCGAAATTCCAATTATTGATATCGAAATAACTATTCATCGCTGTCAATACCGCACTCTTAATGTCACTATCACTTGCAGTAGTATCGCTGGTCTTGATGACTTTGATAGTACCACGCAATGCGCTTTGTGCTTTAGGACCAAATAATGGTTTAAACACTACACTATTTAATACCACAGAATCACTCAACATTTTGTAATCTTGCAATTGTCCATACTCTGCATTCAACTCATTGATAGTTGGTCTGCTTGGCATAGGCACAGTGTTTGCAGTGTCTTGAATATAATTTTGATATGCTGTATAATATGCCTGTGTCACTACATACAAATCGATTATGTTTGTAGTCGATGGATCGATTCGTGTAGTGTTGTTGCTATTATGTCTATATAGGTAACTCAAGCCTTGTCTACCCGGCTTGACCGAATAATTAATCTGTTCTACAAGAGTGTAACTTGTTTGTGTTACTGTAGCATCTTGAACTGACTTATAGAATTTATTATCTGTCGTAGCATAGTACAATTGACCGACAGGATAATCATACTTGATCACTTCGATTTGACTCTTGATGGCATATGAATATATGATATCGGTGCTAGGAACTATCTGCTCTCTAGTTAGATTTACTGCATCTTGTATAGTTTCAAAGAACACATATTTACCAGTATTTGCTGATCCCGGAACTACTCCTGTTATCTCAGTAAAGAAATCAGGATTCACAACAAGCAAATTATTGTTTACATCTGTGCTTGCTACTTCAACTTCAAAATCATTTACATAACCGTCACTTTGTGTTGTTTGACCAATGATGTTTACTGGTATATCATTACCCAATGCAGTAGCACTATTTGGTTGAGTGTTCATACCCAATACATTAATGAAGTCTTGTAAAATCTTACCAGAGAATGGATCGTATACGAGTTCGTTCAATGCATATGTAAAGCGTGTCTCATCTACGCTACCAAAATAATAACGCAATGAACGGAACTGCACCACATATGTATTGTCTGCTATATTATTAAAATATACGAACCAGTCACTATTTTGCCCCAACTCAATAGACCAGCGACCATTGTCGATTCTGCTATTATTGTATACCAAACTAAAATCTTGTTGTAACTCTATTCTTAATATGGCTTCTTGTATGATGCTAACAGGTAAACTGTTATCCCAAGCAGGTATGACGCTGTTGAGTACTGCACCGTCGGGCACATAACCATTTAGTGTCACAGGTCCTACTCCATTACTGAAGTTACCTTGACCAGTATTGCTACCGTCACCTGATACATTTAATACAGTAGTCCATATATAGGATTTATTTGTGGCGCTTGATGTTGTAGTCAATCTATTATTCTGATCAAAACTATAACCTATAGGTGCTACAAATTTACACAAAGCGCCCTTAGAGATATACTTTCTGTTGCTATCTGTGTTCGCGCCTAGCATAACAGGAGTTTCGATAGTATTATCTAAAATATAGAAATAACCATTGACGCTATTTCCATTCACATTACTTGTATTGAAATAAGTGGCGTTAGTTCCTGATGGGAAACTATAGCGATTATACCAAGTCTGTGAAGAATCTGCTGTAGCGTTTATGTAATATTGTATAGTTCTGCTATCAGATAATATAGCAGCCAAAGTTTCTGTGAAGAATGATATGACGCTACTTGAGTTTAAAACATTTAAGTTTACTGACCCAGGAGTATCATCTTCCCATAATCCACCGTCATTGCCTAGATTATTGATGCTACTATATTTGCCAGTTGGATCTAATAGATCAAGGTTCTTGCTGACACCTATGCTTGAGCGATTTACTGCTTTTGATTTGATGATTGATGAATATAATGTGAATGGGAAGTTGTTATAGTCTTCGCCATTTACCATTCTATTTTGTGTATAATATCTTGTAGGTGCTCTTTGCTTTATGCTAGCAATACTTTCACGCGCCTGACCATTACTTACAGGCTGTGTCAAAGATAGACCTAAAGTCAAAGTCTCTGATCTACCTGTGCGACTGATGTAAGTAAATGCCACACTTATACCTTGCATCTCGTTGATGTCAATAGTATATGTCAAGCCGTTACTTGCACGAACATATGCTCTGAAAGTACCTACTGGAATGTTGCTGAATACGCCGTCTCCGAACACATATGTTACTTGATCGTTGAATCGTGAGTTGACGCTAAAAATATTCTTTTTGCTTGTCTCAGTTTGTAGATATGCGTCGGCATAAACATTATCGACCTTTTCCCAAACTAATCTACTGTTGTTATTGAGATTCAATTGATATAACCAAGTATCTGTATTATTGATACCTTCGATATCAATATTCACAGCCTGGTTGCTAATCTGCTGTTCTAATACAAAATCATAATTATTCAATATACCTTGCTTGAAGTATACGAAATATCCTGTATTACCGCTAGCAAAACCCAACTTATCATTCTTATATAAGAAATTAAATTTACCTGTTGGTGCAGGTGGAATCTCATATAGATAGTCTTCATCAACGCTAGTCACGCTGACAAGTTCAAAGTTCATAGTCGTGCCATCTACTGTGCTAGTGAATGGTACGATAGGCAAACTTCCGTCCGGTATCTGCATACTATATTCAGCAGTAGTGACGCCCAAGATATCAGAAACATTGCTAGGGCGACCGATCCTTTGGCTGCTGATAAGTGTAGCATTGAGTATCGTATTGAATTGCTCGAACCAGTTAGCATTAGCAGGGTCATTCCATAATATAGGAACATTGCTTAGATTGACCCCATTGAAATCTGTGATATCTTGGCTAGTCTGTATGCTAGTGATCTTTAGTGTCCCCTCAGCACATATATTTCTTTTAGGTGTATAACTGACAAGATTGGCTAACTTGATCACGCTATCACGGCGTTCGGCAGTGTCTATAAAGTTTTCACGCGCATTCAAGTCATTTCTAAAAGCAAGACCTTGACCCATGAACGCCATGACATCAAGCAATGCGATGAATTCTGACGATTCGATGTAGTCGTTATAAGTTTCGGGATAGTAGACACGCAGGTAGTCGATGAAACTCTTGCGTAGTGTCTCGTAGTCGTAACTTCGGAAGTCTACTTCACGGAATGTTTGGTAGATTGCTTTCCAATCGTTGACCCCGAATAATGCTGCCTGTCTTGAACTTTTAGCCATAATTACTCTCTGATTTGATTATTTATCAAATCCTAAAACCGTGGTTTTTAAGATTATTGGAGGGCGGCGGTATTAGTCGTGCTATCGAGGAACACGCTTAAAAGTGATGCTTCATTGAAAGGCTGCACAGCCAATTCTACTTCAAGCAATATACCATTCTCTTGTGGATAGGCTCTGACATAGTTTAACACTATTCTAGGGTCTTGGCTAGCGATTCTTGCTATCTCATTTTCAAGGCTAAATTGAACATCAGGAGTGTTAGGTTCGAATACAAAGTTCCACAATGTGGTGCCATAATCAGGTTGGCCTACTTTTTCGCCTTGTCTGATGTTCAAACTATTCACAAAATCTTGAACTACTAGATTTTCGTCTGTCAATTTAAACTTTTTACCGGGATATACAGGATTGACCAAAGATCCTACACCGCCGTCAATGCCCGGAAATGCATTTGTTGTTTTTGGTTTGCAAGCGTTAAGTGTAGTGAATCCGTTATATTGTGCCATAATTATATTTAGTTATGTTGAGGCCCCGATTCCAGTACTGCTTCCACCTGCAACAACTCTTGTTTGAATACTCGTAACCGTAGTATTGCTTGTGCTTGCAGAATTTGTATTTGTCGATGTATTACCATATATAGCCAATGCTACAGCGGGGAATTCTTCATTTAGTTTCACTATCTTATCTTGTGCCGCTGTATATTCTGCGATTGCTGAGTCATATCCTGCTTTGGCTATATCGATTCCCGGATCGCCTGCAGGAAGATTTTGCTGGGCCTTGAGATATTTGTCTAGTTCATCTATCATTTTGCTTTCTGCTTTGTTAGATTCTATCAACAATTCACCTTGTTTTATGATATAATCAAACTTTTGCTTTTCAAAATCTTCGATCTTGCTCTTAGCGGCCTCACTCACTTCTCCGAAATTAGGAGCAGGTATATCAGGATCTCCCAACTGACTTGTTATAGCCCCTGTTATGCTACTTCTATCTGTAGTATTGAGTGCAATGCTAGGTACCTTGATTCCAGATCCGGCGCTTGCTATAGATCCTAATGCACTTTGCAATTCAGCGGCTGCGCCAGCCGGTAAGCCTGATGTGACTAATGATGTCAATGAGTCTGCGGTACCCTGTGCTTTAGCAAGTAAGTCATTTGCTTTACCAGTCAATCCACCTGCTATATTATTAAGTTTGTCTGTTGATGCACCTGCTATGGCTGACTTCAAATCACCTATACCAGGCATGCTAGGTACCGCTCCTTTAGCGAGATTAGTGATGCTTGATACGGCTGCTTGCCCGCCCGGTAGATTTGACAAACCGCTAGCAATTGTTGATGTTGCCGCGGCTACTGCTCCACCCTTAGCAGCCGCAGCCGAAGTCAATGCCGCGGCTCCGGACGATATTGATCCAGCAAATGCTGTGGCTGCTGTCTCTACTGATTTGCCTGCGCTTGATAATAAGTCTTTACCGGATCCTATTAATGATGATGTAGATGTACCACCACTAGCGGCTTGCATTAAACTATCTGCAACACTGCCTGCTGATGGTAGCAATTTACTAGCGCCTCCCAAGATGCTACTTGCGGCACCACTGGCTGCTCCGCTTATCACACCACCTAGTGCGGGGCCTACGGCTTTGCTTACTGCTCCACTTACAGCAGAAGATATGGCTGAACCAACTTTTCCTGTAGCCATGCTAGCAAGTTGACTACCCGACCCTGTTAGTCCCTGAGATACTGCATCTTTTAAGCCTGATGCTTTGCTTGCTAATGAACCTGCGGCTTGTGACAACTCATTCGTTGCGCTTGATGCGCCTGCTTCAACAGTGGCTTCTGCGGCCTTCTTAGCCAATGCTGTTAAGTTTTGTGGCACTCCTGCTTCCATAGGCTTGAATGAAGAGGCTATCGCGCTGAATGCCCCTGCTGCCAAGCCTTTCGCTTGATCAGCCACTGCCTCAAGACTAGGTGATTTGACTGCGGCTTCTACAGAACTTTGTAATCCAGACAATGCGCCGGATATTCCTTCGCCTACTGAGGCAGCAAAATTACCTGCTGATATATCTTTCATCACTGAATCTAATTTTCCTGCAGGTAAGTTTGGTAGTCCTGGTATAGAACCTGCCGCACTCTTGATGGCATCGACTGTTGCGCCTACACCATTCTTTGCGGCGCTCATGACCATACCGCCTAGTTGACTTGCCGTCTCATTACCTGTTATAGCGCCACTTCCTTGTAGAGCAGTTTGTGCTTGTTGTAAATTAGTAGTCAAAGCCTTAGCCTGTGCCTCTACACTACCTACTAAACTTCCTAAATCTTTGGCTCCATCTTTTCCGGTAAACAAGTTGTTTGGCATGCTTGCCGCTATATTACCAGTAGCCGATGCCAAACTAGTTACTAGCGCGGCAGAGCCTTGTTTAATAGTGCCTGCTTGTTCTAAGGCTTTAGAAGTTAGAGCAAATTTACCTACACCTACTTCTGTTCCGGCGGCTGTTTGCGCAATTGCTGTGCCTTTACTTACCGCATCTTTTAATGGTCCGGCAGCAGCCGCTTGTGCTACTGCTCCTGAAATTGCCTGAGTCGCTTGAGGAGTTAATGCCTTACTTGCTCCACCAACTGATGGAGCAGTCGCGGCTGATGCTGTGGTTACAGGGTTATCTAGAGATGCAGCCGCGACAGTATTTGTTTGTTGTACACTTGAAGCAGGTGCTGCCGGCAATGCGCTACTTGCATTCAAATCGGTCTTAACATCTACGCCTTGACCTGCATTAGCCCATGGTGCATGAGCAGGTGCTCTGCTTGTGATGCTGACTAATTTTGCAGGTGCCGCTAAGAAACCTTTTTCTTGATCGAATAATGTATCTGTATGCAATGTCTTATCGATAGCAGGAACTTCAGCAGGCTGTGTTGATGTTTTACCGCTGTTCAAGTTAACTTTGCTACCATTGACAAACGCTTCTGCTCCGCTTGCCATGCTTGCTTGACCGCCTGAATTTACGCTATAAGCACCGCCCACTTTTGTAGTATGTTTACCGGTAGTGAAAGTCTGATGATCTGCTCCGGTTCTTTGCTTAAATTCTTTTTCACTATTGATGTGAATATTCTCGCCTTGTATGTTTAGATTTTTTGTAGCATGTATGTTTACATTGTTATCGGCATGTAAATTTAAATCACCTTGTGTGCGCAAGTTGATTGAGTTAGTTGAATAGATGTCAACCGTTCCTTCTTTACCTAATTCAATATAACTTTGTCCATTACTATGAAGTACCATCAATGTCTGACCGTCATCGCTCATCAATATCTGATGACCAAGTGCTGTTCTGATTCTTACTAGTTGATCGCGACCAATGATGTCACCGTCATCCATGACGATGCTATGACCACCTCTGCGTGATACTACACGGAGTTCTTTGCTTTTATCGGCTTTTAAGTTTTCTGCTACAGATGTGTCATCAAATCCACCTTCATAGATAGGACGACCTGGGGTACTGACACCCCAACCAACTCTTGAGGGACTTTCACGCTGGCTACTAGAACTGATTGGGCCGCGAATAGGATCACGCAATATACCCTGCTGGAACATTATAGTTGCGCTATAACTATGTACGGGCTTGGCTGCTGTCAAATATTCACTGCTATCGGCAACATCTTTATTGTTAGTATTGATGTTTGTTACTGGTAATCTTTTAGCACCACCATAACTTTTTGCTTCGCCTTCGTTTGGTATGATATTATCTGTAGCACCTATAGCAGGAACCATCTGCAATGCTTCTGGTTGCATGACGCAACCAACATAATAACCATAGTTCATGTCACCATCAACGAACAAGCATAATACAGTTGTTCCAATATCAGGTGGACTCATCCACATACCATAACTGCTTGGATTAGTCTTAAATGTACCTAATTCTGTGTCACCTGCGTCCGGTCTAGTAACTCCATAGAAGGGACTGAGCATAGTGACTGGACGCCAGTTATCTTTGTTCTCAGGGTCAAGACCACTATTGTCTGTGATATAAACCATGATCTGACCGCTACGCTTAGGATCGACATTATCTTTGACGATGCCTAATGCAGGCACCATGCGTGGGTTGGCACCACCTGCGTCAGGACTACTTCTCTTAAGAGGACCTTTTGGTTTGATTACATCTTGTGCCATTTAATTATCCATCTCCTCTTGGGTTACCATCTAAGCCTTTCAAAGTTCCTTTTTCTAAACCGGTATTAGGATTTTGATCGTCATTTGCCGGAGAAGGAGTTGCTGTAGTTGGACTTGAGCCTGAAGGAGTATCATCAGTAATATCCTCTGCTGTATCAAACTGTGTACCTCCTAAATCTAAGACCTGTTCGAATTTACCATTGCTAAATGTGCTATGAACTTTCAGAACTTCCCAGATCAATGCTCCTTGTACCATATCTTTTATGTATTGCGGATAATTCAAGAAAAATATACTTTCATTGATTTCCATCAATCCTGTGCTATGTTTATAATCAACTGCCTCTTTAAATGCAACTTCAATGAAGACTTGTCCACCATTGGCGCTGATCGTATATCCATCAGTGTCGTAAAATTTATTGTATAATTCTTGTATCGATGTGGTAGCATCACGCACTAAGAAATCGGGGTCACCCAATATTTTAAGTTTGCCATTTGAATAAGCACCTATATCGTGCAAACTAGTGACTATGCTATTCTGAACTTCAAGACCAACTGCTAATGTTCCTGTTCTATCTCCGGGAGATTTCACTCCTGTTTTTACAGAAGTACCACCTGCTTTCGCTGTACCTGCACTAGTATCTTTTTGTCCCGGCGGCGGGGCATCTGCTTTTTGTCCTGTATTTCCCGCAGTAGTCTTGGTGTTGCCTGTAGATGATCCAGATGAAGTTGGTGTGGCTGTTTGCCCTTCTCTTTCTGCTCCAGGATTAGAACTCTTTGCTAAACTAGTAAAGTCTTGTTCTTCAATACCTAACACGGTATTGAAATAAAGATTATCGAATGTCAATTGATAATCAAGTATCTCGCTATTTTGTCCTGTGAACCAATAATCATATCTTTTATGACAACCATAATATCTTGACATGTTAGGCGCATATGGTGTCGCTACGCTAGGTATCTCGTATACTGCTATGATGAACTCTTGCTCGTAAGCCCAATCACCTATCTTTGTGTCCCAGGTGCATTTCACTATATTAGAATTAACGCTGAACCATGCTAACGGTAAAGGATTCTCTCGCTTGACTTGAGGGTTATTCTTTTGTTTAATGTCTGGTTCTTTGGTGTTTGCATATATCGTCTTCAAGGCATTTGCCATATATGCGCTTCTTTTAATAATGATCTCAATGGCTTGTACTATTGAAGTATCGTTATTGACGACTATCATGCGTTCGTTTGGATCAGGTGGTTTAGCACTTTTAGCATCAGTTGATTCAGATGTCGTAGTAGCACCTGAGCCTGGCCATTTGATCTTATCTAAATCTGCTTGCGTGACCATGCTGGCTTTACCGATCCTATTCTCAGCATCACCTACATATTTGATAGAATATTTGTTTGGCACCATAGCATCAGCAGGATTCTTGTTGGTCTTTTCTATTTCCATTTGATTTAATTTTGTTATTAAACCATCAGGACCTTGCAATGCATCATTTACTGATTTGCCTTGCACTTTAACACCAGTGGGTATTCTGCCTCTTTTTGTACCTAATAATGCCTGTGCGTTGATACTCACCGCTTCAACATTGTATACTACGGTTTTACCATCAAGTTTAAACTTGATGTTAGAGATTTCCATATCATAATAATTTTCGAACAATGCGTCTGAACCTGCAGGATCTATGGGTTCACCGAACACCTTATCTTGAGGTTTGATAAGATTTCCATTAATATCATAGCCATAAAATCTTATACCTAATATAAAAATGTTTTTAAACTGATTACTTTGATCTTTATATGAAGTGCTATCGCTATATGCTTTTAATGCGTCGCCTGCTCGTTTAAGATTGGTTAAAAAACTAAATCCATATGGTTCGGTGATTTGAAAATTTATAGTAGAGACTGCGCTAGTATCTGTGCCTGTTCCTTTTGAACCCATCAATGTCTCAAATCTTAGATTATCAATATAATAATCTAATTGAAAGCCAGGTGCTCTGCGCTGGGTACTATTGTTTATGCCACCGCTTTGCGCTATCACATACGCTCCTGCCCCTGCGCCTGTAGGATTCGCATCGCTCACAGGACCTGCAGTTTTTAATGCGTCGATGTTCTTTCTACCAGTATTGACAAACTCCGCATAAGCGTCCGGAGTTATCATATACCAAGATATCTGATAAGTGTAACTTGCTAATTTAGATAGTGGATTATATAATCTTTTTCCAGGTCTTTCAGAACCGCCCATGCCTGCGGGGCCAGGACTTGCGGCAGTACCAGTGGCTACTCCTGTACTAGAAATATTAGTTGCTACTGACGATCCTGCAGGAATAACATTTTGTTTTTGATTTAAGTATGATACTGCTAGGTTATTAAGATCGTCATCAACCTGATTAACACTTATTGCCATTTATTATATACCCAATGCTTGTTTCAAGGTATCCATAGTAGGTACATATAACTCAGTACCAGTAACAAAATTAAAATATGGATCTGGCCCTAATCGATTAGGGTTTCTAGCGGCGAACACCCACCACAAACGAGGATCACCATACAAATCAAAGGCTAACATATCAGGACGATATTGATAAACTTCTGCTAGTATGATTTGTATATCGCTAGGCTGGCTAGGTATAGGTCTGTTGACCATGAAGTCTAAAAACTTTTTATTAAAGATTTCAGTTTCTTTATATGGGCTAGTTCTAGGATATATCGCATTGCTTGCCATTACCAAATTCCTCCGCCTGCGTTCTTGACGCCATTTAACAATTTACCGCTAGCATAATCTTTGACGCTGAATCTATTGCTGATGTCATATCTACTTACTATCGGTACTGCGCTTATGCTAATTTGTATTTTTGTAGGCACATAAGTAGGATCTTTAGTACCTGGAGGCACAGTTGAATTAAATCCTGTATCATTTTGTGACCCGTTGAAAGACGGGCCTGCTAATATGCCGCCGGGAACAACTTTCTTCAAGATGCTCTGTGCTGTACCACCCAATTTACTTACTGCGTTTTGTGCTAATCGTTCTGCCACTGCTTGAAATGGATTTGATTTTTTAGATTTTTTGGGGTCACCGCTGGGTGCCCTATTCACGCCAGCACCTGCAGTAATTGAACCTGCTCTTATGTAATCAACATCAGTAGGTAAGTTATAACTAAAACTTGTTATGGCTAACGGGTGTGCATTAAATTGAAACTCTCCCAATCCAAAAAGATAGCATAGTGGCGGTGGTGTACCTGGTTTTGGAAATTGATCTTGTCCATAAAACATCTTTGTCACGCTACGGAAAAAATGAATTACTGCTAATACATAATTTGCTTCTTCAGTATCCTGCGCTGTGAAGTCGCAGGATATGCTAAGTGAATCTACTGAACTACCTTCATATTGAAATAATTTATAGTTGCTATGCGCAGGTTGAGTTGGACTATAATTGGCAGCATAGTTAACTGAGATAGCAGGGGTATATGGAAATATCACTCCGTCAGTAGCAGCCAACGGTGCTAATATGCCCGGTGTATCTGACCAATATAGATATTTTGCTTGCGCCGCGCCAGGACTCAATGCTAGTCTAACACGCCAGTCTTTACGCTGTTTGAAGTTAGTAGTGTCTTGTAATGTAGCCTGCGCTCTTGTGTTTTTGATGTCACCAGAAAGACCTCTATTAGTATTACCTGCGGCAGGGTCTGTTGCTGGCACCGGGGTATATGGTTCACCTGTCTCAGGGTTGATCGCTTGTCCGGTTTTTACACCGGGATCTGTTTTTATGTTTAACTTTTCAGGTGTTGATTTGGCTAGTGCTTCTTGTTTAGCAATTTCATCAGGATCGGTTGGTACTGCTACAGGTGCGGGCACTGTTGTTGTGGGCTTGGTTGCGGCTTCCCCCTCACCTGCTGTTCCGGGAGTACCTGTGCCTGAGTTATTCTCTTTCTTGGTTGCTTCTTCTGCTTCAAATCTTTCTATTAAATTTGTAAAATTACTTACTCTAGTATTTTGCTCATCTCTCTGTAACAGTAAATTTGTCTTTTCAGCAGATAATCCTGCTATCTCAGCATCCCTAGCTAGGTTTATAGGATCGTTAGGATTGTAATTAGGTGATTCCTGGTCTCTTGCTCTTTGTTTTCTTAATTCTAGAACTCTTTTTTCCAGTGCTGAATACTGGGCTCCATACTCGGCGGCTAATTGTTTAGCCTCCGCCAAGAGTTTTCTATATTCATCTAAACTGGCCATAAGTTATCCTGTAGTAAAAAGAGACCGCATAAATAGCATGTCTGTACATTATTTATCGCCCTGAAAATCACCGTTTTTGTAATATAGGCTTGACATAATCTGCCAGGCCGTGTATCATTTACGCAACACAATTACAAGAGGAACTATGTCTATAACAACAAAGAAGCCAGTCAATTACCTAAACAATAAAGATATCTTAAAAGAGATACATGCCAGCAAGTCAAGTTACTGCTGTTTTTCAAAGCAAGAGTATCATCAATATGATCTAATCGTAGATACCCCGCAGAATTCATTAGAAAAATCATTAGAGCAAATCACAAAGCCCAAAAACATCAAGGCTGCTAAAGAAATCAGAGCCGCACGAATTTTGGCACAGACCGGTGAAGAAGTAAAGCTCAAAGACATTCCAATAACAGATTTAGTTTTCCGTGTCATGACTTGGGAACATATACCCATGAATCCAAAGCAACCTAGAAAAGTCGTAGTAAAGAAAACCGCTAAAGATATCTTAGAATTTGACGATATAGATGAAGATAGCCTCTTTGCAGACTTAGAAGACGAAAAGACCAAAGATGAAGTCGATGACATGGTTCATGTCAAGGTTAACTTCCCACCATTCCAACATTATAAGATTGATGAAACTGGTAGCGCAGTATGTGTTGGCAAGAGCCACTGGACAGGTGGTGTCAAGACCGGCGAGTTCAGCAAGGATCATGGTAAGATCACAGACAAACTAGCCCGTATGTTCATCATGTTATGCGAGAAGTATGCCATGAAATATAATTGGCGTGGGTACACTTACAATGATGAAATGCGCAACAGTGCCATTCTACAGTTGACTTATGTTGGATTGCGTTTCAATGAAGCGAAATCGGCAAACCCATTCGCATACTACACAGCCGCTATCACAAATAGTTTCTGCCGTGTATTGAATACCGAAAAGCGTAATCAAAATATCCGTGATGACATCCTTGAGATGAACGGCTTGAACCCAAGTTACACAAGACAGATGTCCGGTGCCAAGTTTGATAGTTACGAAGAATAACCATAACAATTGCTATTTCAATATAAACGATATAAAATATCTGAATGTCTAACCTATTTAAAAAGGCAGCGTGTTTTACTGACATACATTTTGGTCTGAAGAGTAACAGTCTTGAGCATAATCAGGACTGTTCAGACTTTGTTGATTGGTTCATTGAGACTGCCAAAAAAGAAAACTGCGATACTTGTATATTCCTGGGTGATTACAATCACCATCGCGCAAGTATTAATATACATACCATGCAATATGGATTGAGGGCGTTAGAACGCCTGAACGATGCATTCGATCATGTATATTTTATTCCGGGTAATCATGACCTTTACTATCGTGACCGTAGAGACATTCATAGTGTTGAATGGGCTAAACATTTACCCAATGTAACAATCGTCAATGATTGGTATAAAGAAGGTGATGTAGTCATCGCGCCATGGTTAGTAGGTGAAGATTACAAGAAGTTAGCAAAGATGGGCGGCAAATATTTGTTCAGTCATCTTGAGTTGCCACACTTCTATATGAACGCTATGGTCGAGATGCCTGATGTGGGTGAGATCAATGATACTCATGTCACAGGATTTGAACAAGTATACTCAGGACATTTCCATAAGCGTCAAGCAAGAAAAAACATCTGGTACATGGGCAATGCGTTTCCGCACAACTATGCTGACGCAGGGGATGACGCAAGAGGCATGATGATATTAGAGTGGGGTCAAGACCCTGTATTCAAATCATGGCCCGATCAGCCTCGCTTCCGTGTTTATAAATTAAGTGAAGTGTTGGATAACCCAGAAGGTTTGCTATTGCCTAGAAGCAGTATTCGTGTTCATTTGGATATCGATATCAGTTATGAAGAGGCAAACTTCATCAAAGAACAATTGATACCTAAACATAAATTGCGTGAGATGGCACTGATACCTATGAAGTTGGAACAACATCAACTTGATCTTGCTCCCGGCGAACTTAAGTTTGAAAGCGTAGATCAGATCATCATGGATCAGATCAGTAATATTGAAAGCCAGTTCTACGATCAGAAATTACTTTTAGAAATTTATAAGAACCTATGAAGGAAATACATTATAGGAATATAGGTTTTCCTAAAACTGGTACTAATTGGTTGTGGATGCAACTACATGCGCACCCTCAACTAGACGGTAGATTTACTGTGTTTTATAAAGAACACAAGGCAAACGATTTAAAATCATATAGTAAATTATATTTGCCTTATGATAAGACTTATAATTTAGATCCACATGCTTTTATGAAACAGGAAGAAGGACATTATCTACGACCTGAAAATATACATGAGCATGCCTCGCACTTGACTATGATTTTACGCAGTCCATATGAAGTTTTAAACTCTATGTATAACATGTTTAATAACAATGATCGAGGTTTTATTGTATCCAAACTTGATTACATAGATATTAAAAATAATATGGTTAAGATGTATTCTAATTTGAGCGAGTTATTTGATTACTGGGACAACTGTAAAGTGCCGGTCAAATATTTGTTCTATGATGATTTAAAATCTGATCCAAAAAAATTCATGCATACTATCTGCGAACATTTAGGCATCAGACCTTTTTATGATCCTAGCAAAGGTATCATATTCGCAACAGATATCAATGATCCCTTAGTCTTTGACAATAGAGACACTATAGATTATATTAATAGAGAAATATCTGTGGTAGAAAATCGTTTTGATCGTGATCTATCACATTGGAAGAAACAATGATTAAACTAAAGAACATCACACTAAGAAACTTTTTGTCGATTGGTCAAGTCACTCAAGCCGTGAACTTTGATAGCAAGGAACTCACATTGATTCTAGGTGAGAACCTTGATCTAGGCGGTGACGGGGCCAGAAACGGCACTGGTAAGACCACATTGATTCAAGGATTGAGTTATGCATTGTTTGGTACTCCCATCAATCAGATTCGCAAAGACAATCTAATCAATCGTACCAATGCTAAGAGCATGTTGGTTACATTAGAGTTTAGTTGTAACGGCATCGACTATAAGATTGAGCGCGGTCGTCGTCCAAACATTCTTAAGTTTTATGTTGATAACAAAGAAGAAGAAACCGTCAATGATGCTCAAGGTGAAAATAAAGAAACACAAGAGCATATCGAACGCGCCATAAACATGACTCCTGATATGTTCAAGCAGATCATTGCATTGAACACATATAGCGAGCCATTCTTGGCTATGAAGGCTAACGATCAGCGCAACATCATAGAACAGTTGCTCGGTATCACATTACTAAGTGAGAAGGCTGAGATGATCAAGACCTTGATCAAGAATACTAAAGACACTATAACCGAAGAAGAGTTTCGTGTCAAGGCTGTTGAAGAGGCCAACAAGCGTGTACAAGAACAAATTGAAAATCTAAAGCGCAGAGCAAAACTGTGGGATACCAAGCATGATGAAGATTTAAAGAAACTAAAAGATGACCTAGAAGAGTTGCAGAAACTAGACATTGAAAAAGAACTTCAAGGTCATAAGGATCTATCGGCGTACAATCAAAAGAAGAAAGATATCGCAGACTTAGATAAAACTATTGTCCGAACCCAAGATGATTTAGATAAAGAAGAAAAATCATTAAAGAAAGTGGAAAAGGAACTAGCGCAGTTGAAAGAACACAAGTGTCATACTTGTGGTCAAGACTTCCACGATGATAAGCATGCCAAAGTAACAAAAGAAAAAGAAAAGAGTAAGAAAGAGAATGAGAAAAACATCAAGGAATTCAATCACTTACTAGAACAATTAAAATCTGCTAAAGAAGAATTAGGCCCATTGGGCAAGCAACCAAAACTATATTATGATACTGAACAAGAAGCATTTCAGCATCGTAGTTTGGTTGATGCATTAGTCACTAAGATTGATGAAAAAGATAAAGAATTAAATCCATACACTGATCAGATCAATGATATGGAAAATCAGGCATTACAAGAAGTAAGTTTTGATAAGATCAATGAACTTACTAGAATGAATGACCATCAAAAATTCTTGCTTGACTTATTGACAAGCAAAGATAGTTTCGTCCGCAAGAAGATTATCGACCAAAATCTAAGTTACCTCAACGCAAGGCTCACACACTACCTTGACAAGATCGGATTACCTCATCAAGTGATTTTCTTAAACGATCTTTCTGTTCAAATTACAGAGTTGGGTCGTGAATTAGATTTCGATAATCTTTCTCGCGGCGAACGCAATCGACTGATATTAGGTCTATCGTTTGCGTTTAGAGATGTATGGGAAAGTCTATACAGCCCGATCAATACATTGTTTATCGATGAATTGATTGATAGTGGTATGGACAGCATGGGTGTCGAGAACAGCATGGCTATCTTGAAGGACATGAGCCGTAATAGAAATAAATCTGTATGGCTCGTAAGTCACCGAGAAGAGTTGGCAGGTCGTGTACCCAGCGTATTGCGAGTAGTGAAAGAGAATGGCTTCACTACATATAACACCAGTCACGATCTAGTATGAGTCTAGCACTTTGGCATTGGCATATCGAAGTCAGTAGCAAATGTACTTTGCGCTGTCCTCGTTGCGCCCGTACCGAAGTACCTGAATCATTGATCAACACAGAATTAGATTTAGATTTCTTCAAAAAGAATTTTACTCCCGAGTTCATAAGCAAGCATGTTGAGAAGATAACATTCTGCGGCGATGACGGAGATCCTATCTATGCGCACGATCTAGTACCTATCATACAATATATCAAATCATATAAAGATGTAGCCATAGTGATAGTCACTAACGGCAGTTATAAAAAGACAGACTGGTGGTTAAGTTTAGCGAATGTTTTGACTGATGTTGACCATGTACATTTTAGCCTAGATGGCTATGATCAGTTCAGTAATGAGCAATATCGCGTCAATAGTGACTGGGATAGCATCATGATGGGTGTAAAAACATTGCGTAACAATAGCGACTGTTACATGACATGGGATGCTATAGGGTTCAAGTTTAACGAAAATCACATAGATCATATGCGTGATATGGCTAGAAAATTGGGTTTTGATCAATTTCAACTCACTCTTAGCACAAAGTTTGGGAGTAAGTATGAACACTATGGTCGAAACGATAGATTCGAACCAGAGAATAAAAATTTGATAAGTTCTACCCATAGGTTTGAGAGACAGATCACGAACCTATCAGGTAGATTATTGCGCGAGAGTTATAAAGAAACTAATTTAAGATTATTCGAAAACATCCAGGCGATCGGTGATATAAAACCCATTTGTCATATAGGTAATAAAGGTTTGTTCATCAACAGCAAAGGTGATTTTTATCCTTGCTGTTGGGTAGCCAATCGTTATGGTCACAACAAACATTGGAATGAGTTAGGAAAGAAATATAATTTGTATGATAGCTTGTTGACTGATGTTGTCAATGATATATTCTGGAAAGAAAAATTCATAGAAAATAGTTTCGAATGTAATTTGAAGTGCAAGAATAGTGTAGTAGATAAAAATTATGCCACTGAGTGGTAAGTGAATACATATTAACATGCCTAATCCACAGAAACAAAAAGGAAACAGTTTTGAGCGTGAGGTCGCAATACACCTCAGTAAACTCTATAATGAGAGTTTTATTCGCGCTCCCGGATCCGGTGCGTATGTAGGTGGTAAAAATCAAGTACGCACTCAAATACTACACGAAGGGCAGATTCGTAGTTTCAAAGGCGACATAGTACCTGGGCAGAGTTTTAGCAAGATGAATGCAGAATGCAAAAGTTATGCTGATTTTCCTTTTCATCAAGTACTTGCAGGTGAATGCAAGACATTAGATGCATGGATAGATCAGATGATGGCTGTTGCTGAGACAGATGATTTAAACATTCTGTTTATGAAATTTAACCGCAAGGGTAAATTTGTATGTGTTCAATCTAAACTCACTTGGGTCACTGATCATTTCTTATATTACTCATCAAAAGCATATAAAGATTGGCTCATAATCGAATGGGATAATTTTTTCAGGCTCAACAAAGACCTACTTAAAGCATACTGCTCAGGTATAACAGAGACCAACTCCATTATCAACATTTCTGCCGAAACTTTAACAACATTACATCAGTTATAAACAATTTGCTGGTCGGGTGCCGACCCTCCTTGAGGAAGCGTGAAAGACCGCCGACGGATCTGGAGTAAGCGTAGAATAACATCTACGGAAAACCGAGAGGGCAATCGACAGGTTTGCGAACCCTCAATGAGTCTATAGTTCACTTTGTCTTGCGACTATAGAACATGCGTTGCCGAGATATGTAACAGTATCTCACTACAGTCCCATAAACTTTACAGGGCAACCGGTAGCAACATACAGCAAACAGGCTAGTGTGTTGGGGAATAGACGACATGGGTGATAGGGCATGGCAATGTCTTTACCAATGGTAGTGCTGAATAGCACTACCATGGACTCTAAGGCGGCAATATAATCCGATATAAAAGAAATTAAAAAGAAGTCTGAGCGATAGCGAAGACTTAGACAAACGAAGTTTGTCTTCCCAATCAGAAGTAAGGCAACTCCGTCTTTTTAGTGATATCCATATGCTCTTCAATAAGTTTGGAAATCTCTTGTCTCTCTTGGCTGGACATGTTAAGGATATCCTCGTATGTGGCACCACCCCTCATGTTCCAAGCCATGGCAAGTGCGTTTTTTCTAATGCCCTGAACGTCGGAGTCTAGACTGTCAATATACTTCTTTGCTGCCTCAGGGCTAGCTGTGAGAAGCGTTATCCGAAAAAATCAGATGCGTTTAATGTGTAGGGTTGTTGATATTCGTTACTGCAACTATCGCACTTGATGTCTAATGGTTTTAGTTCAGTGCTATTCTTGAGTTCAGCATTGTGATCACGGATAGCGATATAGATGCTACCATCGCAATTATGTAGGAAGTCATCAATATACTCTATTTCTTCTACTCTTGATGTAGGAGTGTCGATATATTCGATAGTATTTGCTATGATCTTCATAGTGGCTTCTGTGATAGCACGGATAGCCTCTTGAGTCATCTTTGTTTTTTCGTCAGCATTATCTATGGTTTCGAGATTGCTATATCTTTTTTGGATAGCAAATTGATCCAATGCCGCTTGATTCATCTCTTTATAAGTCAATGGTCTAAACTTGATCTTAAGATCATTTACTGATAATACAGAGTCATAATCTGCTTGTTTTAACTGTGCCAATATAGCAACTAGATTGATATTATATGTTGCTTCATTTGAACATTTGGGGCAAACAGTTCCTATCTCTAGGTTTTCTTGTCCGCCAGCCGCTCTGATAGCGATTAATACAGCATCTAAGTCTGTTGAGTTAAGTTTCCATGGATCTTTGATATTAGGTACACAACTCTTTATCAAATCCGCTACTGCACTACCGTTGTACAATGCATCCGGAGTTCTTACTGTGATTTCGTCAATAGCAGTCATGGGGTATACCGGTAACTCTCCGGTCTCTGTCATCTCTACTATATCGGGAGAGTATCCTTTTCCCTTACTAGGTAGTGAAAAGAATACAGCGGGTCTACGGAAATATTGTCTTAGCGGATTGTTATCCATGTTTTGTCCTCGTTAAAATTTGGCGATTTTTCCAATTATAAATACAAGAGTATTTATTGACCTAAAAGTAACCAAATAAAAATGTCTGAAGATATTGATAAACTGAACTCTTCTATCCGAGAACTCAACGATGTAGTTCGAACCTTATCGGGTCAAATGGGTGATTTTGCAGATGTCACTGTAGCGAACACAAGGGCTATGGCTGCAGGTACTCCTGAGCAAAAGAAGGCAGCCGAAGCATTACAAAAACTCCGTCAGAATACCGATGGACTTACTGAGGTTGAAAAGGCAAGACTTGAGGCACAGAAAAAATTAGCGGCATACGATGCACAACTAGCCGAAGCCGCTAGTAAAGCAAAAGATTCTTTAAAAGGTTTTGCTACTGGTATATTAGAGACCAATGTAAAACTCACTAATCTTAATGCAGGATTATCAGCAGCCGGCGATGCGGCTTTTGCATTAGGTAAAGCATTTGGCCCGTTAGGAATGGTTATAGGTGGACTTGTAAAAGGGTTCACTATGCTCATGGAAGCTAATCTTAAGATTAGCCAAGCATACTTAGAAGGTAAAGATCAATTAGCAAAGATAGGTGGTGCTGGAGCACACACTACTCAATCATTGCAAAAGATGGCACGTGAGGCTGATCTCAATGCTGAGACTATAGGACGCATGATAAAACCTATGCAAAGCATGGGTTCAAGCATCATGGCAATGGGCTCTACAGCAGGTGACGGTCAAAAAGCATTTGCTAAATTAATCAAGGCTACTGACGAAGAACGCGCAAGAATGTCTCGTCTTGGTATTGACCAAGAAGCAATGATGCAAGGCCAAGCAGATTATATAGCATTACAATCTGCATCAGGTCGCAATCTAAAAGCAGAAGCAGTTGATAGAGAAAAATTAAGAAAAGAAAGTATAGCATATCAAGTCAATCTGCAAGAACTTTCAGCACTGACTGGTAAAGATGTCAACACATTAAAAGAACGCCAAAAAGATATGTTGGCTAATCGCCAAGTGCAGATGGCAAACTTGCAACTTTCTATCAAGGCTAAAAATCTAAGAGAAGCCGCAGAGAAAGAAACAGACGGTGCTAGAAAAGCAGAATTATTAAAGAAAGCACAGGCAGCAGAAGCCGAAGTAGAAGCCCGTAATAAATCCTTTAAGATGCTAGCAGGTGCGCCTGAAGTATTGAGAAAAGGTATGCAACAGTTGACGACTGGTACGATTACCGGTCCTCAAGCACAGATATTGCGTCAATTGCCTGGCATGGCTAAAGCAGTAGATGAGTTCCAAGCAAAAGTTAAAAAAGGAACTGCTACAGAAGAAGATGTTGCAAAACTTAAAGATGCATATCAAAGAGCGCAAGAAAAGAACGTTGAAGCATATGGTAGAATAGCGGCAGTCAGTGATGAGGTTGCGGCTCGTAGAGGTTTGACAAGTACCGAAGATAACGAAACTATAGGTCAGCGTCTTGGTGAGACCTATGTAAATGACTTAAAGAAAGTCAAAGCAAATGTAGATAAACAACAGCAAGGCGGTACAGATCCAGAAGCAGATGCAAGAGCAAAACTACAAAATGCTAACATAAAAGCCACTGGCGCAGTAGAAGATTTAATAACTACACTCAATCCGTTAAAGTTAGGCTTTGTGGGTCTAGCCGCAGCCGCAGGTGCCGCAGCATTAGCATTGGGTATCATGGCTAAGAAGGGCATGTTCAGTGGCGACGGCCCTGGCATGATGGATCGAATCAAAGGTATGTTTGGGGGCGGTGGTGTACCTGCAGGCGGAGGTGGCGGAGTACCAGGTATACCTGGCGGTGACGGTGCTGGTAAGATAGCAGAAGGATTAGGACGCGGCCCATCAGGTGGCGGTAAAGGATTCTTAGAGAAAGCGGCTGATGGATTAGCGGCATTCGCAAATCCTAAAGTAGTTATAGGCGCAGGTGCATTTGGTGTTGCTATCGCAGCCGTAGGTGCAGGTATAGCAGGTGCTACATGGATCATGAGCAAAGCATTACCTTCATTAGCAGAAGGACTAACACCGTTTGAAAAGTTAGACGGAGACAAGTTAAAGAAAGCCGGCGTAGGTATGGCTGCTATCGGCGGCGGTATGGCAGCGATGGGTGCCGGTAGCGTCATTCAAGGTATCGGTGGCTTAGTAGGTGCAGGATTTGATAAACTAAGCGGCTTGATGGGTGCAGATGGCCCATTCAAGAAACTTGAAGATTTCAGTAAGTTAAACATTGACGCTGATAAAGTTAAAAACAATGCTGAAGCATTCCAAGCATTTGGCAAAGCGATGGCTGTGGGTAGCGCAGGATCACTAGCAGGAAGCGCAGGTGGATTGCTAGGTGGGTTGATGGATAAATTAGGAAGCAAGTTAGAACTAAAAGGTCCATTAACTAAATTACAAGAATTTGCTTCTATAAAAATTGATGAGACAGCGGCAAAACAGGTAAAAACTAATGCTGAAGCATTTGTCATGTTTAGCGAAGCAATGTCTAAATTCAAAGGCACTGGTCAAGGAATGTGGGGCACATTAACAGAAAAAGCCTCAAGTTTCTTTGAATTAGAACCACCTGTAGATCAAATGAAAAAATTTGCCGCTATTGATCTAGGCAAAGATGGTGTTGATAGAGTAAAAAATAACGCACAAGCATTCGTGTACTTCAGCGAAGCGATGGCGTCTTATAAAGGTGGTGGAACCTCTGAGACAGTTGCAGGAACAATAGCTACAGCCGCGGCAAATTATTTTGGTGCTGATCCCCCTGTTACTAAGATGCAACAATTTGCTAGAATTGATCTAGGCAAAGGTGGCGTTGATAGAGTAAAAACAAACGCAGAAGCATTTGTAGCATTTAGTAATGCTATGGCTCAATATAAGGGTGGTGGAGAAATTAAGAACGCTGTTGATAGCATGATCGGCGGTGTTGTTAAGTTCTTCGGTGGCGATGATGTTATAACCAAATTCGTAAAATTCACTAAGTTAGATGTTGATCCTGATAGAGCATTAAAGTTAGGTCAAGCATTTAATAATTATATGACTGCTATGGGCGGCGGTTCAGGCGGTGCTAAGGGCGGTGCTACTACACCTACTGCCAGAGGCGGTGGTGGCGGGGGAGCACCTGCTGCTGCCGGAGGCGGTGGCGGAGCACCTGCTGCTGCCGGAAGCGGTGGTGGCGGGGGAGGTGGAGCCAAACCCGGCATCATGTCAAGAGCGGCATCGTTTTTTGGTTTCGGTGAAACAGATCCAGACGTGCCGGCTGAAGGAAAAGATAAACCAAAAGAAGTTAGTTCTAAACCTAAAAATGTAGAAATAAGTCCTACTGCTGACATATCAGGAGTAGACAATGCATTATTAACTAAATTCTATAGTGCCGCTAGTGAGTATGGTCAACCTATCAGAATCAATAGTGCATTTAGAGGTGACGATAAACAAGCAGAACTTTGGGTTAGAGGCAGAATATTAGGTGAGCCAGGTATACATATGCCTGCTAAGCCTAAGAATGACACACGAATCAATTATAAAGGTACTGAATATAGTGTACCTGGCAGTGGTAAAGGTAGCAAGCATAGAGAAGGTGATGCATTAGACTTCACTGCTGATTATGGAGCAATGGATCCAATATTAGCAAAATATGGATTGCACCGTCCGCACTTACCTAAAGATCCTCCCCATGTTGAATTAAAAGCAGAAAAAGGGGGAGTCTTATCAGGTCCTAGAACAGGATATCCAGTTACTGCGCATGGCAATGAGATGATCGTACCTATAGATCCTAATAGCCTATTAGTTGAATTAGGTAAAAAATCTAAGAGCGAAGTAGAGAACCAATTGAGTCAAAAAGGTGGAAGTTTGGGTGGCGGCACAAGTTCAGAATCATTCAAGGAACTTGCATCCATCAACCAATCAATGATGGAAATGATGTCAAATAAACTTGATGCTGTGATCAATAGACTTGAAACTAGCAACGATACACAGGGCAAGTTATTAAGGCATAGTCAGGCATAATACTAAATAATTCTATAAGCCTATGCCATACTTAAAAAAATTCTTAAACAAATCGGGTTTCACAAGCCCAATCAGCGGTGTTAATAGTAATTCCGGGGCATGGAACGCCAGCGTAGGAAACGACAGCGGGGTTAACAACGCCGACTGGAGTTATAGAAACTACATGAGTAGACTTCCAGAAGTCTATACAGGACATCCAAACCGTATTGAAAGATATAATCAATATGAAATGATGGATGTCGATGCTGAAATCAATGCTTGCTTAGATATTATTTCAGAATTCAGTACACAGAAAAACGAACAAACTAATCTACCATTCATACTTAAATTCAAAGAAGATCCTACACCGCACGAAATAAAAATTCTCACACAACAGTTGAGCCAGTGGTGTTCTTTAAATGAATTCAATCAGAGAATTTTCAAGATATTTCGTAATGTAGTCAAATACGGTGATCAAGTATTTGTTCGTGATCCAGAAAACTTCAAGTTATACTGGGTCGATATGGTTAAAGTTATCAAGGTTATCGTCAACGAAAGTGAAGGTAAACTTCCAGAACAGTATGTCATCAAAGACTTAAACATCAATCTACAGAATTTATCAGTAGCACAGAAAACTAATACTGACTTTGCTGCCAACCCTGCGACAGGGTTAGGTGGTAGTGGTGGCGGAACAAACACACCTTATACTGTTCCTGCTATGCCATATAATACATCAGGTAGCCGTTTTACATTAGGTCAGAGCGAAGCCGCTATCGATGCGAAACATATAGTACATTTGAGCCTGACTGAAGGTCTAGACCGCTTTTGGCCGTTTGGTCAATCAATATTAGAAAACATTTTTAAAGTTTACAAGCAAAAAGAATTGCTTGAAGACGCAGTATTAATCTATCGTGTGCAACGCGCCCCTGAACGCAGATTGTTTAAGATCGATGTGGGCAACATGCCAAGTCACTTGGCTATGGCATTTGTAGAGCGTATTAAAAACGAAATACATCAACGCAGAATTCCTAGCGTATATGGTGGACAATCAATAGTAGATGCATCATATAATCCATTGTCTATGAACGAAGATTACTTCTTCCCAGTCACAGCAGATGGTCGTGGATCAAGCGTAGAAGTGATGCCAGGTGGTCAGAATCTAGGTGAGATCGATGACTTGCGTTATTTCAATAACAGATTGGCTCGTGGTTTGCGAGTACCAAGTTCATATCTACCAACAGGCCCAGATGACAGTGATAGACCATTAAGTGATGGTCGTGTTGGTACAGCATTGATTCAAGAATATCGTTTCAATCAATATTGCGAAAGATTGCAAAATTATATGGCGACTAAACTTGATGAAGAATTCAAGTTGTTCTTGCGCTGGAGAGGATTTAATATTGATAGTGGGTTATTCGATCTAGAATTTAATCCACCTCAGAACTTTGCCGCTTATCGCCAAAGCGAACTAGATACAGCAAGAGTAGGTACATTCCAGGCTATGGAAGCATTTCCTTATATCGCAAAAAGATTTGCTATGGAGCGTTTCTTAGGCTTAAGCGAAGAAGAGATCGATAAGAATGAAAGATTGTGGCGCGAAGAAAACGGTAAAGAACCTCTTGAAGAGCCTAAAGGCAGCGATCTGCGTAGCGTGGGCGTAAGTTCAAGCGATGTACAACAAGATCAGCAAGCCGGCGAAGAAATGAATGCTGAACCGGAAGCAGGAGCAGAAGCCCCTGAAGTAGCAGGACCTGTGACATCAGAACCTGCAGGCGGAGCAGCCGCACCGGCGGCACCAGTTACTCCTGGAACTCCAGCCTAAAGATAAATAATAGTATCATGAAACTACTTGAAATGTTTGACGCTCCCATTAATGGTTATCAGGATGTTAATCAAGATAACAGTAAACCAGAGTGGAAAACTTCAAGAAAGACTAAACTCACTCTGAAACAACTCAGAAAATTGCGTAAGATGCTAGATGTTCGTAACTTTGAAAAGAAAGAACATCTTAAGAAAGTCCGTGAACAATACGGCGCAGCCAATCAGCCTGCTGAAGCATCAGCCTAATTTTGCCATTTTAGTATCTTATAATACTAAATTTAGGCAAAAACGCAAAAAATAAGCACTTATTGTGTGCTTTTATTAACTACACACTAAATAATTCTACAAAGCCATTTATATCCAGGAGAAATCACAATGGAACACAAGAAATTTGAACAGCTTATTGACCTAATTATCAATGAGCAAGAAGATAAAGCCCGCGAATTATTCCACGAAATCGTCGTAGAAAAGTCACGCGAAATCTATGAGTCAATCATGGACGAAGAGATGATGGGCGACGAAGGTATGGAAGAAGGCGACGAAATGGTTGGCGAAGTAGGCCAATTAATGGATGAAATCACAGCCGAAGAAACCGGTGATGTGGTAGAAGCCGAAGAAGATGATGCTGACATCGAATTCGATGACGGTGCAGAAGAAGACGGCGAAGAATTAACTCATGATATGGAAGCAGATCATGATGAAGAACCTAAGACTATCGACGATGTTAAAGATAAGTTTGAAGATTTGTTAGCAGACTTTGAGCGTATCCTAAGCGGCAAAGATGGTGAAGAAGAAGAAATGATGGCCGGTGACGAAGAAGACGTAATGGAAGCAGTTCAGTTACAGAAAGTTTCTGTAACACATGGTGACAACGGTGAAAACACTAAGAGCCCAGCATTGCATGAGCCAAAGATCAAGGCAGACGGCGTAAAGCCAGTCAAGTTCTCAGGCGACAATGAAACTGTTCCAACTGGTCCTAAAGGTCCATCAAATGAGTACAGCAAGAAAGAAGGCACTTTGATCGGTGATGTAGGTAATACACCCGGTATGAAGAAGGCCCCGGCACTTAAGGCAGCACCTAAAGCAGTGACTAAAGACGGCTCAGCCGACAAGCACAGCCCGGTAGCCAAAGGCTAATAGAAGGAACCTAGAGACAAATGGCTTTGTATCTCAAGGAGCACTTGACGTTCGATAGAGCGAACATGGTCGTTGAATCCGTTAAGGAAGGCAATGACGAACTGAAGACCCTCTATATGAAGGGCATCTTCATTCAGGGTGGGGTAAAAAACGCAAACGAGCGTGTTTACCCCGTTTCTGAAATTGAGAACGCTGTCGATACATTAAACAAGCAAATCCAAGAAGGTTACTCAGTATTGGGTGAAGTAGATCACCCAGATGATTTAAAGATCAATTTAGACCGTGTGAGCCACATGATCACAAGTATGTGGATGGATGGCGCAAACGGTTTCGGCAAATTAAAGATTCTACCAACTCCAATGGGACAATTAGTTCGCACAATGTTGGAGAGTGGAGTTAAACTAGGCGTTTCCAGTCGTGGATCAGGTAATGTAAACGACATGGATGGCAAGGTCAGTGATTTTGAAATAATCACTGTTGATATAGTTGCACAACCAAGCGCACCTAACGCATATCCTAAAGCAATATACGAAAGCCTCATGAATATGAAGCATGGTCATAAAGTTTTGGATATCGCTAGGGAAGCAAGGGGCAACAAAAAGGTACAAAGTTACTTAGGTGAGGAAGTAAAACGCCTCGTCAAAGAGCTTAAAATAAAATAATAGGGGATATGAGCATGTTAGATGCTATCAAACCATTACTAGAAAGTGGTCTAATCAACGAAGATGTCGCCCAAGACATTAACAAAGTCTGGGAATCAAAGTTGACTGAAGCCCGCGATCAAGTTCGTGCTGAACTCCGCGAAGAGTTTGCACAACGATATGAGCATGATCGTACTGTGATGGTAGAAGCCCTTGATAAGATGGTAACAGAGAGCCTTTCAAGTGAGATTGCAGAATTTCACGAAGAAAGAAAATCTCTTAATGAAGACCGCGTAAAGGCTAAGGTCAAAATGCATGAAAATGCGGCAAAATTCAATGATTTTATGGTAACCAAGTTAGCAGAAGAAATCAAAGAATTGCGCAATGATCGTAAAGTCCAGATAGAGAATCAACAGAAACTTGAGAAATTCGTTGTACATGCTCTTGCAAAAGAGATCAAAGAATTTAGTCAAGATAAACAAGCAGTTGTTGAGGCTCGTGTCAAGTTGGTCGCAGAAGGTCGTGAGAAACTTGAAGCACTTAAGGCAAAATTCATTGCTGAAAGCGCCAAGAGAGTTAGCGCCGCTGTTGCATCTCATTTGAAGGGTGAACTATCACAACTCAAAGAAGATATCAAGACAGCCCGTGAAAATAACTTTGGTCGTAAATTATTCGAAGCATTTGCTGGCGAGTACTCAGTAACTTATCTAAACGATAAGGTTGAGGCCCGCAAGTTAATTTCGGTAATCAAAGCCAAAGAACAAGCACTGGCTGAGGCTAAACAAAAGGCTGAAGAAGCCCAGAAGTTAGTCGAATCAAAGGATCGTGAAGTCAGAATCATTAAAGAATCAACTCAGCGTGAAAAGGCAATGGATGAACTCCTAGCCCCACTAAACAAAGAGAAGGCTGAAGTGATGAAGGCTTTACTTGAAAGCGTACAGACACCAAAATTGAAGTCCGCTTTCGATAAGTATCTACCAGCAGTTCTTAATACTGGAAGTGAAAAAGCAGGCGCTAAAACTGCTCTCACAGAAAGTGTTATCAAAGAAGTAACTGGTGATAAAGAAACTGCCACTAAGAAAATTGATGAAGATCCAGCTGTTAAAAACAACTTGATCGACTTCAAGCGTCTGGCAGGGCTTAAGTAAGACATATTAGGAGATAATTAAAATGTCAAAAGTACTCTTAGAAAGCCGTTGGGACGAGACCAAAGAGGCCCTACTAGAAGGCTTGAAAGGCACTCGCCGCTCAACGATGGGTGTTGTATTAGAAAACACTCGTAAGCAGTTGCTCGCTGAAAGTTCAGCAGGCACTACAACTGCAGGTAATATCGCAACATTGAACCGCGTAATTCTACCGGTCATTCGTCGTGTTATGCCAACTGTTATTGCTAACGAACTAGTCGGCGTTCAGCCAATGACTGGTCCAGTTGGCCAGATCCACACATTGCGTGTGCGTTATGCTCAGTCATTGACTGACAACTCAGCAGCCGCAACTAGCGTAACTGCTGGTGAAGAAGCATTGAGCCCATTCAAAATTGCTCAGGCATATTCACGCGCACCATCAAGTGCAACAAGTACAAATTACTACACTGGTAATGATACTGCTGCCCTTGAAGGCAACGGTGGTAAGCAGATCAGCGTTCAGATTCTACGTCAGGCTGTTGAAGCCAAGTCACGTAAGTTGCAAGCACGCTGGACATTTGAAGCCGCTCAGGACGCACAGTCACAGCACGGTATCGACATCGAAGCAGAGATCATGGCAGCACTTGCCCAAGAAATCACTGCTGAAATCGACCAAGAAATCTTGTTGTCATTGCGCACTCTAGCTTCAACTGAGTTCACATACAACCAAGCAACAGTATCAGGTACTGCAACATACGTCGGTGACGAACACGCTGCCTTAGCAGTGTTGATCAACCGCGTTGCAAACTTGATTGCACAGCGCACTCGTCGCGGTGCAGGTAACTGGGCAGTTGTATCACCAGCATCATTGACTGTTCTACAGTCAGCAACAACTTCAGCATTCGCAAGAACAACTGAAGGCACTTTCGAAGCACCAACTAACACTAAGTTTGTTGGTACATTGAACGGTGCAATGCGTGTATTCGTTGACTCATATGCTCCAGATACTCAGCCAGTATTGGTTGGTTATAAGGGTTCAAGTGAGACTGACGCAGCCGCATTCTACTGCCCATACATCCCATTGATGTCAAGCGGTGTTGTTCTAGATCCATCAACATTCGAACCAGTCGTGTCATTTATGACTCGTTATGGTTACATCGAATTAACTAACACAGCATCATCATTCGGTAATGCTGCGGACTACGTTGGTGAGATCGCTGTACAGAATTTGACTTTCCAATAATAGTTGGATTGATCAGTTCAAAAGATTGGGCGCTTCGGCGCCCTTTCTTTTTGTGATAAATATATTATGTCGGCAATCTTATATATTTTAATCACAACTCACATCACTATACTTTGTGTAACACTATTTCTACATAGAAGCCAAGCACACAAAAGCATAGAATTTCACCCTGTCATACAACACTTCATGCGATTCTGGTTGTGGCTCACAACAGGCATGGTTACAAAAGAGTGGGTGGCAATACATCGCAAGCACCATAGATATAGCGATCAATTTGATGATCCACATAGTCCTAAAGTTTATGGTATATGGAATGTGTTATTTAAAGGCGCATTCTTATATGCTAAAGCCAGCAAAGACAAAGACATGATAAATTCTTATGGTGTAGGTACACCTGAAGATTGGATAGAGAAACATGTCTATACTCCCTATCATTTTGTAGGAATTACTTTGCTATTATGTGTAAATTTACTTTGGTTTTCCTACTGGGGATTATTGATTTGGGCTATACAAATGCTATGGATACCATTTTGGGCGGCTGGTGTCATCAATGGTATAGGACATTATTTGGGATATAGAAACGATGAGACAAAAGATAATAGTCGCAACATTAGTCCTTGGGGCATTATTATTGGTGGAGAGGAGTTGCACAACAATCATCACCTCAGCCCTGCAAGTCCCAAACTCAGCCGTAGATGGTTTGAGATAGATATAGGTTGGGTTTATACAGTGATATTAAGTAAACTGCATTTAGCCAAGATCAAGCAATTTTAATATTAGCATCTACTTCATGAATTCTTCTATATGATTAGCTAAGATTAAATGCCCTTTTGCATTCAAATGATATCCGTCAGGGTAAAAATATTCTTGCTGTATGTTTTGTAGATTTAGTTGTACATTATATGTTTCATATAGAAAATCTATAGTATCTCTATCAAATTTTTTTAAGTAGTTTTTAAAAACAGTAGAAATATAAACGATTTTAGGTTGCACATAATCTTTATAAAACATTTCCCGTATACTAGGTATAAAACTAATTAGATTTTTTGTCGATTCTATCTCTTCTAATTTATGGTGCCCACCTATCATGTGTATAGGATAATTCAGGCTATCAAACATCAGATATGAATTGGACCACAATTCATCATACATTTTTAAAACATCTTTGTATGTTATAGTGTAATCGGGAACATCGAAATATTTAGAATATAAATTATCAGATAGTATATCTCTAAATGGATTGGTATAAAATGCAAAAACATAATCAAATTCTGATAAGTCAACTTTTTTTAATGACCTATAAATCTCGGTATTTGAATAACCGCACACGGATAAATTAGTCACTGTGTGACCTCTCATTTGTAGAAATAACTCTAGGCCTCTATGTGTGTTTCCGTTCTTATTCCAACACCCGCATCCCCAACTATCACCTGCTATTAAAACTTTCATCAACTAATCCTTATATCAGCATCTACAGTCATGTTCATCACTGACTTTTTACCCTTGCGCAGGCGTTTTTTGTATAGACTACCGCAATTTTTACAACAGGTTTTCAAGTTTGCTGGTTTTTTATTCTGTATGTTACCGTCTTTGAATACTACTTCTAATTGACACTTATCTATAGCCTTAAATCCGCAAAAATCACAACGATCTCCCTTATTCTGTAGATGCTTGTAGTTGTCATTATACATCATCTTACTGCAATCTACACAATACTTGTGCCACTTTTTAAACCCTAACTTACTGATACCATTGGGTTTGGCAGGTACTAAGCCGCAATGCGTACACACAGGTCTCGATTTTTGTTTCGTTAACATGACTATATTTAGAAAAAAGTTCTAATCGGATCTTTTTTATGCGGTTAGTATTTACATATTGCGATAAATATTAAAATAGGGGACTCACTTTTAATGTCTACGGCCACTCCATTTAATGCGCTAGGCGGTTTCTCAGTAGGAATACCTCCAGAAGTTGTTATTGACGAAACAGGTAATGTCGTCAATAATGTTAACGCACCTAATAGTAATGTAACTGCTAATCGCGTATTTGCGAATGCATTTTTATATGCTAACGGTTCACCGTTGAGCATAGGAGCCGCGGGTTCTAATACACAAGTTCAATATAACAATGCAGGTCTTTTAGGTGCAAGTTCTGCATTCACATTTAATAGCGCAACAAGTTTATTAACAGTAACAAATTTACAAGTAGGAAATAGGGCCAATCTAGGTAATGTATCTAATGTTGCTATCTTAGGTGGTACTAACGGCTATTTCCTACAGACAGACGGTTCAGGTAATCTAACATGGGCTCCTGCAGGTAATGGTGGAAACACAGGTAACGGTGTACCCGGCGGTGCCAACACACAAGTTCAGTTTAATGATAGTGGTTCATTCGGTGGTGATGCAGGATTTACATACAACAAGACTTCAAATACATTAACAGTTGAAAATGTTATTTTAGGTAATGTCACAGCCAATTATATTGTAAGCAATTGGGATGTTACAGCGAATGTCGTCATAGCCAATTATTTGCACGGTGACGGATCGAATATATCAAATGTAAGCGCAGTAGTAGCATCAGTAGCAAATAGCGTAGCAGGTGCTAATGTTACAGGTCAAGTTAACTTTGCTGCCGTCGCAAATAGTGTAGCAGGTGCAAACATAATTGGACAAGTAGCATTTGCCAATGTAGCGAATAATGTTGCTGGCGCGAATGTTAGCGGTCAAGTAGGTAATGCATTAGTTGCCGGAACAGTTTACAACTCAACACAAAGTAACATCACAAGTGTAGGTAATCTTACATCTCTTACTGTTATAGGAAATACTACCTTAGGTAATCAAACAGTATCAAATTACTTTATAGGTAATTTATTTGGTACAGCAAATCTTGCTAGAAATGTAACACTAGCATCACAACCAAACATCACCAGCGTTGGTACACTAACATCACTAACTGTAAGCGGCACAACAACATTAGGAAATGCAGTTACAGCAAATTATTTTGTAGGTAATTTATATGGTGTAGCCAACAGTGCTATACTTGCCAACACAGCAAATTTAGCCAACAATGCTAACAGAGCAAACTTAGCAAATGCAGCCAATGTTGCAGGAACTGTTACAGTTAATGCTCAACCAAATATTACTAGTGTAGGTACATTAACAAGTTTATCAGTAACAGGAAATGTAAATGCTGCCAATTTTATAGGCAATTTTGTGGGTAATGTTTCAAATGCAAATTACTCTACATTTGCAGGCACAGTATTAACAAATGCTCAACCAAACATCACAAGTGTCGGTACATTGACTAGTTTATCAGTAACAGGAACTATTACTGCTTCAGGTATTGCTGGACCTTTATTAACTGCGGCACAACCAAATATTACTAGTGTCGGTACATTAACAAGTTTATCAGTCGCAGGTAATGTCTCAGCAGGTAATGTTTCTGGTGGAAATTTAGTAAGTGCCAATTTTGTAACAGGTACGCTAACAACTAATGCTCAACCAAACATTAATTATGTAGGCAACTTAGGTTGGTTAAATGTTGATACTAGTGTTGCTAACAGTAACGGTAATATTAGATTTAACGGTAGCATGACCGGTTACGGTACTTCAAGTAACATTAATATCACTGGTAACTTAAATGCAGGAAACTATGTAGAAGCCGCAAGATTGATAGGTTCTTTGGCTACTGGATCTCAGCCTAATATAACTAGTGTAGGCAATTTAACATCACTGACAGTAGTGGGAGTCACTAATCTAGGCAATGTAGCAAATGTAAAAATACAAGGTGGAAATGCCAACTATGTGTTAAGCACTGATGGTTCAGGTAATTTAACTTGGGTAGAGCAAGCAACTGCAAACGTTACTACACCAGGTGGATTAAACACATATATTCAATTTAATGACAACGGAACATTCGGTGGTGATAATACATTAACATGGAACAAAAATACTGATACCATGTTCGTCGGTGGTAACTTAAATGTTTCAGGTTTAATCACAAGTCCAATATTCAATTCAAATGTGGCTAACGGTACTGCTCCTATACAAGTATTGAGTAGTACTCCAGTAGCAAACCTTGCTGCCGCTACAGCAGACACAGTTAGAAATGCGGCTCAACCTAATATCACTAGTGTCGGCAATTTAACAAGTTTAACTGTATTAGGTAACATCGACACAGCAAATTTAAGTGTCACAGGAACTTTCAGCGCAGGTAATATCTCTACACCAGGTACAATCGGTACAACTAACTTAAATGTTACGGGTAATGGATTATTAAGCGGCAATACAACCATCACCAACGCAGGAAACTTGATAGTAAACGGCAGAATAAATGCAGCCGGTTCTAGCAATGTATTTTTAGGTAGTGTTTCTAATGTCAAGATCACGGGTGGTGTAAATGGTTATGTGTTGTCTACTGATGGTGCAGGTAACTTAAGTTGGGCAGCAGGTGGCGGCGGAGGCGGTAACGGCGTTCCTGGTGGCAGTAATACACAAGTACAATATAATGACAGCGGCGCATTTGGTGGTAGCGCATTCTTCACATTTAATGAAGCGACTAACAATGTTCAGATAGCCGGTAATCTGATAGCAAACAGCGTGACTATGGGTGCTGGAATCTATGAATTCAGTCATTCAAATGTCTTTTTCGCAACTACAAGTAGTATTGCTACACAAACTTTATTATCTATAGATGCATCCGATGTTGCTGCCGTAGATTACACTATTATATCTACTGATGGTGCTATTAGAAATTTCATCAAGATTTCTACAGTAATCAGTGGATCTACTTTAAACTATGTAGAGTATAGCACTCTACCTGTTAATGGATATACTGGAGACTTTGTAGTAGAATATGATGCAGGAAATATAACATCACCTCCATCTATACAACTAAAAATAAGTCCCCAATCAGCGAATACGATGACTCATAAAATGTCAGTCACGACATACAAAGAGTAAGGAAACGATAAATAATAAGATAACGGAGATTAGCACAAATGGCTCTAAAACCACTTAATTCGGTCGGCGGTTTCTCAGTAGGAGAAGTCCCCGCAAATGTGATTCTTGCAAACGCAGACATCACAGCAAACAAGGCTACATTCGCAGGTAACTTGCGAATTTCAAACGCCACCCCGGGTTTAGGTATCTTAACTGATAACCTATACTACAGTAACGGTGTAGCATGGGACCTACAGCAAGCCGCAGGGTCAAATACACAGATTCAGTTTAACAATAATAATGATTTTGGTGCAAGTGCTAATTTTACATTTGATACAGCAACTAATCTTCTTACTGTTACAGGTAATGCAACGATCACTGGTACATTGAGCGCAGGCTCTATTCAGACTTCAGGCATTTCAAACGGTACATCAAACTTAACAATCCCTGCTGTTAACGGTAATGTTAATATCAGCAGTGCGGGTAATGCTAATGTTCTTGTTGTAACAGGTACAGGGGTCAATGTCGCAGGCACTTTAAACGCTACCGGTAGCGTGGCTACAGGAAGTTTAGGTGTTACAGGTACATTGAATGTTACAAGTAACGCTAATGTCCTAAACATAGGTGCAGGTCAAGGCGTATTCACATCAAATATCTCTGCTCTAAATGCAAATTTAGGCAACCTAGCAACAGCAAATTATGTCAATGTTGCAAATGATTTAAATGGTAATATTGCAAACTTTAGCGGTAACCTAAGTTCACAGAATGCTAATCTCGGTAACTTAGCACAGGCTAATTATGTCAATGTTGCGCAAGCAGTAAACGGTAATGTTGCAAATTTTAGCGGTAACCTAAGTTCACAGAATGCTAATCTCGGTAACTTAGCAACTGCTAACTTTGCTAACATCTCTTCAAATCTAGCAGTTACAGATACAGCAAATGTAGGTAACTTACGCACTGATAACCTATTACATGCTAATGGTACACCATGGGACTTCCAACAGCCAGCTGGTACTAATACACAAGTTCAGTATAATGATGGCGCAGGTGGATTTGGTGCAAGCGCAAACTTCACTTATGATGATGGTACACAGATACTTAAAGTAACTGGTGTAGCAAATATCACTCAACATATTCATGTATCAAATATTCAAGCAGCCGGTAACTTAGACCTAAGTGCTAACGGATTTACATCAGTATTTGATAACAGTGGTAATTTGACTGTACCAAATGCTGTTATCGCAGATGAATTCGTAGGTAATATCTCAGGTAATCTAGATATCGCTGCCGCTAACACAACTGTGTTGTTTAGCGATGACGGCAATGTAAACGGATCTACTGGATTTACATTTAACAAGACAAGCAACTTGATGTCACTAAATGGCAATATTCATTTAGGTGCAGCAGGTCAAAACCAACTAGTCAACTTGTCAGGTAATGCGATTGAGATTCGCGGTGGTTGGAACAATGCAACTAGCGCAAGCGCGGCATTGTTTGCAGGTGACTATGCAAATGGTACTAACTTTGGTAAGTTCGCAATAGTTGGTAACATCTCATCAAACAGCCAAGCAATCACAGAAGCAAACTTAGCATTCTGGAGAGCACCAGGACAAGTAGCAAATGCCGTAGGCATCAACATGTTGAGTACAAGTGCTACAAACTTCTCAACAGGTGCATTGACAGTAGGCGGTGGT
>JACCDG010408020.1_pt1 | contig 58285 bp, 69 predicted proteins | sample 7442471 | NCBI WGS metagenome assembly JACCDG01 (sample SAMN15323444, study PRJNA562643) | freshwater metagenome | isolation source: river surface water | place: USA:Blue River Watershed | collected 2017-08-17 | reverse complement strand
ATTCCGGACTTCAACGACCTGGTCTACCACGGCGACTGGAAGAACGCGATTGATGTGCTGCACAGCACCAACAACTTCCCCGAGTTCACCGGCCGCATCTGCCCCGCACCTTGCGAGGCCGCTTGCGTGGTGAACTTCAATGGCGACGCCATCGGCATCAAGTCCATTGAGCACGCCATCATCGACCGCGCCTGGGAAAATGGCTGGGTGCAGCCGCAAGTCGCCAAGGTCAAGACGGGCAAGAAGGTCGCCGTGATTGGCGCTGGCCCTGCCGGCCTGGCCGCTTCGCAGCAGCTGGCCCGCGCTGGCCACGATGTGACCCTGTTCGAAAAGAACGACCGCGTCGGTGGCCTGCTGCGTTACGGTATCCCCGACTTCAAGCTGGACAAGGCGCATATCGACCGCCGCGTCAAGCAGCTCGAAGCCGAAGGCGTGACCATCCGTACTGGCGTGGTGGTGGGCGAATGGCCCAAGGATTCCAAGGTCACCAACTGGGCCAAGGAAAGCATCAGTGCCGAACAGCTCAAGAAAGACTTTGACGCCGTGCTGCTGACCGGTGGTTCCGAGCAGTCGCGTGACCTGCCCGTGCCCGGCCGTGACCTCGAAGGCATCCATTTCGCCATGGAGTTCCTGCCGCAGCAAAACAAGGTCAATGCGGGCGACAAGCTCAAGGGCCAGCTGCGCGCGGACGGCAAGCACGTCATCGTGATTGGCGGCGGCGACACCGGCAGTGACTGCGTGGGCACCAGCACCCGTCACGGCGCGGCCAGCGTCACCCAGTTCGAGGTGATGCCCATGCCCCCCGAAAAGGAAAACAAGGCGCTGGTGTGGCCTTACTGGCCGCTCAAGCTGCGCACCAGCTCCAGCCACGACGAGAGCGAGGAAAAAGGCCTGCTCAAGCGTGAATTCGCCATCTCCACCAAAGAGTTCATCGGTAAGAACGGCAAGGTCACCGGCCTGAAAACCGTGCAGGTCGAATTCAAGGACGGCAAGATGGTCGAAGTGCCCGGCTCCGAAAAGGAATACCAGGCCGACCTGGTGCTGTTGGCCATGGGTTTCGTGAACCCGGTCGCCACCGTGCTCGACTCGTTCGGCATCGACAAGGACGCCCGTGGCAACGCCAAGGCCACGACCGACTTCACCGGCGGCTACGCCACCAACGTGCCCAAGGTCTTTGCTGCGGGCGACATGCGCCGTGGCCAGTCCCTGGTGGTCTGGGCTATCCGCGAGGGTCGCCAGGCCGCACGTGCGGTGGACGAGTTCCTGATGGGCGCAACCAGCCTGCCGCGCTAATTCCTAGTACAATCCCTAGGAACCGAAGGTAAACATTTTTGTTTACCTGCGAGCCCCAAGAGCCGGTTGATACCGGCTCTTTTTATTCATGTCTACACCACCGTCCAGCGCTCTCGTTGAACTCGATCGTGTCACCTTTGGCTATGGTGATCGCGTCATCCTGCGCGATGTGAATCTGAGCGTGCCGCGTGGCAAGGTCACGGCCCTCATGGGCGTTTCCGGCGGCGGCAAAACCACCGTGCTGCGCCTGATTGGCGGGCAGGTCAAGGCCCAAGCGGGCAAAGTGTTGTTTGATGGTGCCGATGTCGGGCACATGGGTACGGCTCAACTTTACGAAGCCCGTCGTCGCATGGGCATGCTGTTCCAGTTTGGGGCCCTGTTCACCGACATGAATGTGTTTGACAACGTGGCCTTCCCGCTGCGCGAGCATGCGGGCTTGCCCGAATCCATGGTGCGCGACATTGTGCTCATGAAGCTCGACGCTGTGGGCCTGCGTGGCGCGCGCGACCTGCTTCCGTCTGAAATTTCCGGGGGCATGAGCCGTCGTGTGGCCTTGGCGCGAGCCATTGCGCTGGACCCGCAGCTGATCATGTACGACGAGCCGTTTGCAGGGCTGGATCCGATTTCGCTCGGAACCGCCGCACGCCTGATTCGCCGCTTGAACGACAGCCTGGGACTGACCAGCATCATCGTCTCACACGATGTGAACGAAACCTTCGAGATTGCCGACCATGTGGTGGTCTTGGCCAATGGTCAGGTGGCGGCGCAAGGCACGCCAGCAGAGTTGATGGCCAGCACCGACCCCTTGATTCATCAGTTTGTGCATGCGCTGTCTGACGGGCCTGTGGCATTCCATTACCCCGCGCCCACGGTGGCTGACGATTTTGGAGTGCAGGCATGAACGTATTGGATGTCTTGGCACAACTGGGCGAGAAAACCAGCAACCTCCTGCAAAGCTGGGGCTACGGCGCAAGGCTGCTTCTGCGTTTGCTGGCATCTTTGCCAGGCAGCATGCGACGCTTTGGTCTGGTGCGGGACCAGGTGCATTTCCTTGGCAATTACTCTCTGGCCATCATCACGGTCTCAGGCCTGTTTGTGGGTTTTGTGCTGGGCCTGCAGGGTTACTACACCTTGCAGCGTTATGGCTCTGCCGAGGCGCTGGGTTTGTTGGTGGCGCTCAGCCTGGTGCGTGAATTGGGCCCTGTGGTGGCTGCGCTGCTGTACGCTGGCCGTGCGGGCGCTTCGCTGACTGCGGAAATCGGCTTGATGCGTGCGGGCGAGCAGTTGACTGCGCTGGAGATGATGGCCGTGGATCCGGTCAAGCGCATACTGGCGCCGCGTTTCTGGGGGGGTGTGATTGCCTTGCCCATTTTGACGGCGGTGTTCAGTGCCGTGGGTATTGTGGGCGGCTACGCTGTCGGCGTGTTGCTGATCGGCGTGGATGCGGGTTCGTTCTGGAGTCAGATGCAAGGTGGTGTGGATGTCTTCAAGGACGTGGGTAACGGCATGATCAAAAGCGTGGTCTTTGCTGTGGCTGTGACCTTCATTGCTTTGCTGCAAGGTTTTGTGGCTCAACCCACGCCCGAGGGTGTGGCCAACGCGACCACGCGCAGTGTGGTGATTTCTTCGTTATCGGTGCTGGGGCTGGATTTCATCCTCACAGCGATGATGTTCAGCATTTGAATTGGCTGGGCAGGAGGCAGAGATGCAACGTTCTAAAAAAGATGTGTGGGTAGGTTTGTTTGTGGTGCTGGGCCTGGTGGCTGTGCTGTTTCTGGCCCTCAAGTCCGCCAATTTGCTGCAGTGGAACTGGCAGTCCACCTACAGCGTGACGGCCAAGTTTGACAACATTGGGGGCCTCAAGCCCGGTGCTGCGGTCAAGAGCGCAGGGGTTGTTGTGGGCCGCGTGGCAGGCGTCGACTTTGACAATGAGTCCTTTCAGGCGCTTGTGAAACTGGACATGCAAAACCAGCACCCTTTCCCGAAAGACAGCTCGCTCAAAATTTTGACCAGTGGTTTGCTGGGCGAGCAGTATGTGGGCATCGTGCCTGGCGCCGATGAAAAGAACCTGGTGCAAGGCGATCAGATCGGCACCACTCAATCGGCCGTGATTCTGGAAAACCTGATCAGCCAGTTCCTCTACAGCAAGGCTGCTGATCCGGCACCAGGAGCGGCCAAATGAAGAACGGGTTGCGCATCCTTTGCGCAGTATTGACGCTTGCTGTGCTGTCCGGCTGTGCCACTGCGCCTGGCAAAGCCGCTGATGCGCGTGATCCCTGGGAAGGCATGAACCGTTCGGTCTATAGCTTCAATGACAAGTTGGATCAAGTCGCGCTCAAGCCCTTGGCCAAAGCGTATGTGAATGTGGTGCCCTCGCCTGTGCGCACGGGTGTCAACAATTTCTTTGGCAACCTGGGTGATGTCTGGACGGCCACCAACAGTCTGCTGCAGTTCAAGGGGCAGGCCGCTGTCGAGACCGCCATGCGTGTGGTGATCAACACCACCTTTGGTTTGGGGGGCTTGCTGGATGTGGCTACCGAAATGCGTCTGCCGAAGCGCAAGGAAGATTTTGGCCAGACCTTGGGACATTGGGGTGTGCCATCTGGTCCTTATGTGGTGCTGCCTGTTTTCGGGCCGTCGACCTTGCGAGACACAGCGGCTTTGCCGCTGGATGCAAAAGGCGATCTGGTCCAGCAGGTGTCAGATGTGTCCACCCGTAACAGCCTGACCGTTTTGCACGCCACCGATACGCGCGCCGGCTTGTTGCAGGCGGTCGATGTCGTCAAAGAAGCTGCTCTGGATCCCTACAGTTTTGTGCGCGATGCCTATTTGCAAAAGCGCCGCAACGACATCTACGATGGCAACCCACCCAGCAATTTTGATTACAGTGACCCCGATCTCCAATAAAAATTTGCTTACATCCTGATATCCAAGCGATGCGGGAAGCCTCTACAGTGAGTGCCATGAACACTATGCAATTCACCTCTACACGTCGTCAATGGTTATCAGCAGCGGCTTTGGCCTTGGCTGCTGTACAAATGCCACTGGCCTGGGCAGCGCCTGAAACGCCGGATGCCTTCATTGCGCGCATCACCACCAAGACGCTAAACACCATCAAGGCCGACAAAACCTTGCGCAGCGGTGATACCAACCGCATCATGCAGCTGGTCGACAGCGAGCTGATGCAGTATGTGAATTTCCGCCGCATGACGGCGCTGGCTGTGGGACCGGCATGGCGCAAAGCCACTGAACCCCAGCGTACGCAGCTGCAAGATGCTTTCAAACTTTTGTTGGTCCGCACTTATGCCGGCGCGCTGAGCCAGCTGGGCGAGCAAACGGTGGTGGTTAAACCTGTTCGACCCGGTCAACAAGACAGCAACCTGGTCGTGCAGACCGAGGTGCGTGGCAAGGGTGACCCCATCCAGATGGATTACAGACTGGAAAAGAGTGCCGATGCCGCTTCGGGCTGGTTGGTGTTTGACATGAACGTGCTGGGCGTGTGGCTGGTGGAAAATTACCGCACCCAGTTCAGCAGCGTCATCAACGCCAACGGCATTGACGCGCTGATTGCCAACCTCAACGAACAAAACAAACGCAACGCCGGCAACGTCAGCGCTGCAGCCAAATAAACCATGATCCGTCTGCCCGCCACCTTGATGCATGCACAGGCCGAGAGCTGTCTGCGCGATCTGAGTGCTCAGATCGATGCAAGTGCGGGTGTGCTGCAGCTCGATGCGCAGGACTTGCAGGCCTTTGACTCCTCGGCTTTGGCGGTGTTGCTGGCATGCCGCCGGCAGGCGCAGGCCGCTGGCCGGGTTTTGGAAGTGCGCAACATGCCCGAACGTCTGCAATCGCTGGCGCATGTGTACGGGGTTCAAGGCCTGCTGGGGCATTGATCCCGTTCCCGTCTTTTGGGCCCTTCGCGCCTTTGGGGTGAGGGGAGCAAGGGTCTCAGCCCTTAAAATACAGATCTCCCATGAGCGCACTCCTGTTTCAAGACGTTAGCAAGCTTTATCCTGCACGCCAGGCTGGACAAGGCACATTCAAAGCCCTCGATGGCATCAATCTGAGGGTGGAAGAGGGCGAGTTTTTTGGCTTGCTGGGCCCCAACGGGGCTGGCAAAACCACCCTGATCAGCATTCTGGCGGGTCTGGCGCGTGCGAGCTCAGGCAGTGTTCAGGTGCATGGCCACGATGTGCAGGCCGACTTCGCCCAGGCCCGGCGCCTGCTGGGGGTGGTGCCACAAGAGCTGGTGTTTGACCCTTTCTTTACCGTGCGCGAGGCCTTGCGGATTCAGTCGGGCTATTTTGGCGTGGCCAAAAACGATGCATGGATCGATGAACTGTTGCACAACCTGGGGTTGAGCGACAAAGCCAACAGCAATATGCGCCAGCTCTCAGGCGGCATGAAGCGACGTGTGCTGGTGGCCCAGGCCTTGGTGCACAAGCCCCGCGTGATCGTGCTCGATGAGCCGACAGCGGGCGTGGATGTGGAGTTGCGCCAAACCTTGTGGCAATTCATTGCCAAACTCAACAAGCAAGGCCACACCGTCTTGCTGACCACTCACTATCTCGAAGAAGCCGAGGCGTTGTGCGGCCGTATTGCCATGCTCAAACAAGGTCGTGTGGTGGCGCTGGAGCGCACCTCTGACTTGTTGCGTTCTGCGACAGCGCAAGTGCTGCGTTTCAAGATGGATGGTGTGTTGCCCGATGCCTTGGCTGCGCTGGCACGCGTGACGGGGCGGATCGTGCAGCTGCCGGTACACAACGCCATCGAAATCGAAAACCATCTGGCTGCGGTTCGTTCGGCGGGCTTGGTGGCTGAGGATGTCGAAATTCGCCAGGCCGACCTGGAAGACGTGTTCCTGGAAGTCATGAACCGCGGTCAATCGGAGGCCTCGAAATGACAGGCTGGCAAACCCTTTTCTACAAAGAAATCCTGCGCTTCTGGAAGGTCAGTTTCCAGACGGTGGCTGCACCGGTGCTGACTTCGGTGCTGTACATGCTGATCTTTGGCCATGTGCTGCAGGATCACGTCAAGGTCTATGACCAGGTGCCCTACACGGCATTCTTGCTGCCGGGCCTGATGATGATGAGCGTGTTGCAAAACGCATTTGCCAACAGCTCGTCCAGCCTGATCCAGAGCAAGATCATGGGCAACCTGGTGTTCGTGCTGCTCACCCCCTTGTCGCACTGGAGCTGGTTTGTGGCTTATGTGGGCTCATCGGTGGTGCGCGGGCTGGCGGTAGGCCTCGGCGTGTTTGTCATCACGGGCTGGATGGTGCACATCGAGTTTGTGTATCCGCTGTGGATTTTTGTGTTCGCCGTGTTGGGCGCGGCCATGCTGGGGGCCCTGGGCTTGATTGCTGGTCTGTGGGCTGAAAAGTTTGACCAGATGGCCGCTTTCCAGAACTTCATCATCATGCCCATGACGTTTTTGTCGGGTGTGTTTTATTCCATCCATTCGCTGCCGCCGTTTTGGCAGCAGCTGTCCCACCTGAATCCGTTTTTTTACATGATCGATGGTTTCCGTTATGGCTTCTTCGGTCAAAGTGATGTGTCGCCCTGGACCAGTCTGTCAGTGGTAGGGCTGGCCTTTGTGCTGGTCAGCACCATCGCGCTGACCTTGCTGCGCACGGGCTACAAAATCCGCAACTGAAATGAGCATGAACGCTGAACAACTCCACGCCATCATCGCAGCAGGTTTGCGCTGCGACCACCTTGAAGTCGATGGCGATGGTCGCCACTGGAGCGCCGTGATCGTCTCGCCCGAGTTCGAGGGCCTGCGCGCGATTGCGCGTCATCAGCGCGTGTACGCCACGCTGGGCACCAAAATCCAGACGGACGAAGTGCATGCCCTGTCCATGAAAACCTACACGCCCGCCGAATGGGCCAAACAACAAAGCTGAAGCACACATGGACAAACTTCTGATTCGCGGCGGTCGTTCCCTGCAAGGCACGATCGATGTGGCAGGCGCCAAGAATGCAGCATTGCCCGAGTTGTGTGCCGCCTTGCTCAGTGCCGAGCCGGTGACGCTGGCCAATGTGCCGCGCCTGCAAGACGTGTCTACCATGCTCAAGCTGATTCGCAACATGGGCGTTACGGCTGAGCATCACGAAGATGGCTCGGTCGCGCTGGATGCCGGCAGCCTCAACAACCCCGAGGCACCTTACGAGCTGGTCAAAACCATGCGTGCATCGGTGCTGGCGCTTGGCCCTCTGCTGGCACGTTTTGGCAAGGCCAAAGTTTCGCTGCCCGGTGGTTGTGCCATTGGTTCGCGTCCTGTGGACCAGCACATCAAGGGCTTGCAGGCCATGGGGGCCGACATCAGCGTTGAGCACGGCTACATGCTGGCCAGCTTGCCTGCGGGTCGCACACGCCTGAAGGGTGCACGCATCACCACCGACATGGTGACGGTGACGGGTACCGAAAACTTTTTGATGGCGGCTGCGCTTGCGGAAGGGGAAACCATTCTGGAGAACGCGGCGCAAGAGCCCGAGATTCCGGATTTGGCCGAGATGCTCATCAAGATGGGCGCCAAAATCGAAGGCCACGGCACCAGCAAAATTCACATCCAGGGGGTGGAGCGTTTGCATGGTTGCCAGCATCAGGTGGTGGCCGACCGCATTGAAGCAGGCACCTTTTTGTGCGCTGTGGCTGCGACAGGGGGCGATGTGGTCTTGCGCCACGGTCGTGCCGAACACCTCGAAGCTGTGGTGGAAAAGTTGCAAGCGGCAGGCGCCCAAATTGAAGTGGGCGAAGGTTTCATTCGCGTGCGCAGCCAGGGACGCTTGAAGGCGCAAAGTTTCCGCACCACCGAGTACCCGGGCTTTCCCACCGATATGCAGGCGCAGTTCATGGCGCTGAACTGCATTGCCGAAGGCGGCAGCAAGGTGACCGAAACCATTTTTGAAAACCGCTTCATGCACGTCAACGAGCTGGTGCGTCTGGGTGCGAATATTCAGATTGATGGCCGTGTGGCCATGGTCGAAGGCGTCAAGCAGCTCTCGGGTGCCACCGTCATGGCCACCGATTTGCGCGCTTCGGCCAGCCTGGTGATTGCCGGTCTGGTGGCCGAAGGCGAGACCCTGGTGGACCGCATCTATCACCTGGACCGTGGTTATGACCGCATGGAAAACAAACTGCGTGCGCTGGGCGCCGACATTGAAAGAGTGAAATGAGCACCATCACCCTGGCCCTGTCCAAGGGGCGCATCTTTGACGAAACCTTGCCGCTGCTCAAAGCTGCGGGTATCGAGGTGCTGGAAGATCCGGAAAAGTCACGCAAACTGATTTTGCCGACCAACAAACCCGAAGTGCGTGTGGTGCTGGTGCGCGCCACCGATGTGCCCACCTATGTGGAGTACGGCGGTGCTGATCTGGGCGTGACCGGGCTGGATACGTTGATCGAGCATGGTGGCCACGGCCTGTATCAACCGCTGGACCTGCGCATTGCCAAATGCCGCATGAGTGTGGCGGTGCGCGCCGACTACGACTACGCCGCCCAGGTGCGCACCGGCTCGCGTTTGCGCGTGGCCACCAAGTACACCAGCATTGCCCGCGATTTTTTCGCTGAAAAAGGCGTGCACGTTGACCTGATCAAGCTCTATGGCAGCATGGAGCTGGCCCCGCTCACCGGCTTGGCCGATGCGATTGTGGATCTGGTGTCGACCGGCAGCACGCTCAAGGCCAACCACCTGGTTGAAGTCGAGCGCATCATGGACATCAGTTCGCGTCTGGTGGTCAACCAGGCGGCGCTCAAACTCAAGCAAGCCCCGATCCGCGCCATCATCGACGCCTTTGCCGGTGCCGTGAAGAAAGATTGACGATGACTTTGCAAGCCCGCCCTTTGCGACTGAACACGGCCGACGCCGGTTTTGAGGCCGCGTTTGCGCAGCGCCTGCATTGGTCGGCAGACACCGATGCTGCCATTGAACAACGTGTGGCCGACATCCTTGCAGATGTTCAAAAACGCGGCGATGCCGCTGTGCTGGACTACACGCAGCGGTTTGACGGTGTACAGGCTGGCGACGTGAAGGCGTTGGAAATCAGCCAAGCCGAGTTGCAGTCTGCCCTGGACAGTTTGCCTGCTGTGCAGCGCGAGGCGCTTCAAGCCGCCGCCAAACGCGTGCGCCAGTACCACGAAGCGCAAAAGAAAGCCTCTGGCGAGAGCTGGAGTTACCGCGACGAAGACGGCACGCTGCTGGGCCAGAAAGTCACGCCGCTGGACCGCGTGGGCATTTACGTGCCCGGTGGCAAGGCCGCTTATCCCTCGTCGGTGCTGATGAACGCCATCCCCGCGCATGTGGCGGGTGTGCAAGACATCATCATGGTGGTGCCCACGCCAGCTGGCGTGCGCAACCCCTTGGTGCTGGCCGCCGCCTGCGTGGCCGGTGTGAGCCGTGCCTTCACCGTGGGCGGTGCGCAGGCCGTGGCCGCGCTGGCTTACGGCACCGCCACCATCCCCAAAGTGGACAAGATCACCGGCCCGGGCAACGCCTATGTGGCCAGCGCCAAAAAGCGCGTGTTCGGCACCGTGGGCATCGACATGATCGCCGGGCCGAGTGAAATTCTGGTGCTGGCCGACGGCAGCACACCGGCCGAGTGGGTGGCGATGGACCTGTTTTCCCAAGCCGAGCACGACGAGCTCGCACAAAGCATTCTGCTGTGCCCTGATGCGGCCTACATCGATGCGGTGCAGGCTGCGATTGATCGCCTGCTGCCCGCCATGCCGCGACGCGAGATCATCGCCAAGAGTCTGAACGACCGGGGTGCGTTGATCCTGACGCGCAACATGGAAGAGGCCTGCGCCATCAGCAACCGCATCGCGCCCGAGCACCTGGAAGTCTCCAGCAACGACCCGCATCGTTGGGAGCCGTTGCTGCGCCACGCGGGTGCCATCTTTTTGGGTGCCTACACCAGCGAAAGCCTGGGCGACTACTGCGCAGGCCCCAACCATGTGCTGCCCACCAGCGGCACGGCGCGTTTTTCGTCGCCCTTGGGTGTCTACGACTTCCAGAAACGCAGCAGCCTCATTGAGGTGAGCGAGGCCGGAGCCCAGCCGCTGGGTCGCATTGCTGCCGAGCTGGCCTATGGCGAAGGCTTGCAGGGCCACGCCCGTGCTGCCGAAATGCGTCTGAACCCTGTTCCTCCCATGCGAGAGTCGACATGACCGTGAACCCGAAACTCATGCAACGCATCCGCCAGGACGTGCAGTCCATGCACGCCTACGCGATCCAGGACTCGGTCGGCATGGTCAAGCTCGACGCGATGGAAAACCCCTTCAGCCTGCCGCCCGAGTTGCAAAAGGCGCTGGGCGAGCGTTTGGGGCAACTGGCCCTGAATCGTTACCCCGATGGCCGTGTGAATGATCTGCGCGCCGCGCTGGCGCAGTACGCGGGCATGCCCGAAGGCTGCGACATCATGCTGGGCAACGGCTCGGACGAGCTGATTTCGCTGCTGGCCATGGCCTGCGATGTGCCTGGTGCCTCCATCCTCGCACCCGTACCTGGTTTTGTGATGTACGCCATGAGCGCTCAGCTGCAAGGCCTGGCCTTCCACGGCGTTCCGCTCACTGCCGACTTTGAGCTGGACGAGGCCGCGATGCTCTCCGCCATTGCCGAGCACAAGCCGTCCATCGTCTACCTGGCCTACCCCAACAACCCCACCGGCAACTTGTGGAACGACGCGGCGATCGAACGCATCATCGAGGCCCAAGGCAAGCAGGGCGGTCTGGTGGTGATCGACGAGGCCTATCAGCCCTTCGCAAGCAAAAGTTACATTGACCGCCTGGGTCAACATTCGCATGTGCTGCTCATGCGTACGCTGTCCAAGTTTGGTCTGGCGGGCGTTCGCCTGGGTTACATGATGGGCCCCAAAGCCTTGATTGCTGAAATTGACAAGGTGCGGCCACCGTACAACATCAGTGTGCTCAATTACGAGTGCGCGCTGTTTGCGCTGGAGCACACTGATGTGTTCGCGGCGCAGGCCAAAACCCTGCGCGAAGAGCGTGCCCGATTGCTGCGTGAGTTGGCGGCACTGCCCGGTGTACAGCCTTTCCCCAGCGAAGCCAACATGATTCTGGTGCGTGTGCCGGATGCAGCCAAAGCCTTTGAGGGCATGAGGGCCCGCAAAGTGCTCGTCAAGAACATTTCTAAAATGCATCCATTGCTGGACAATTGCCTGCGCCTGACGGTGGGCACTCCTGATGAAAACACCCTGATGCTCGCAGCTGTAAAGGAATCCCTATGAACCGGACCGCTGAAGTCAACCGCAAGACGGTCGAAACGAACATTCGTGTTGCCGTGAATCTGGATGGCACGGGCCAGGCCAAGTTGGCCACAGGCATTGGTTTTCTGGATCACATGCTCGACCAGATCGCGCGTCACGGTTTGATCGACCTCGATATCCAGTGCGAGGGCGACTTGCACATTGATGGTCACCACACCGTGGAAGACATTGGCATCACGCTGGGCCAGGCCTTTGCCAAAGCCGTGGGCGACAAGAAGGGCATTCGCCGCTACGGCCACGCTTATGTGCCGCTGGACGAGGCATTGAGCCGCGTGGTGGTGGATTTTTCGGGTCGCCCCAGCTTGCACATGGACGTGAAATTCACCTCCGGCATGATTGGCGAGCTGGATACGCAGCTGGTGTACGAGTTCTTTCAGGGCTTCGTGAACCACGCCGCTGTGACGCTGCACATTGACAACCTCAAGGGTTTTAACGCGCACCACCAGTGTGAAACCATCTTCAAGGCCTTTGGCCGTACGCTGCGGGCCGCACTGGAACTCGATCCGCGTGCAGCAGGCATGATTCCTTCGACCAAGGGTAGCCTCTGATCATGAGTGTGAACCGCGTCGCCGTCGTTGATTACGGCATGGGCAACCTGCGCAGTGTGGCGCAAGCGGTGATGCATGCGGCCTCCAGCGTAGACCATGCCGAAGTGACGGTCACGTCTGACCCGCAGGTCGTGCGCGATGCCCACCGTGTGGTCTTGCCGGGGCAGGGGGCCATGCCCGACTGCATGCGCGAGCTGCGCGAGTCCGGCTTGCTGGACGCAGTGCTTGAAGCCGCCGCCAGCAAACCCCTGTTTGGCGTGTGCGTGGGTATGCAGATGTTGCTTGACCACAGTGCCGAAGGTGATACGCCCGGCCTGGGTTTGATTGCGGGCGATGTCATCAAGTTTGATCTGGCGGGAAAGTTGCAACCCGACGGCACCCGTTACAAAGTGCCGCAAATGGGCTGGAACCAGGTCTGGCAGGACGCCCCTGCACATGCCTTGTGGCAGGGCATTCCCGACGGCAGCTGGTACTATTTTGTTCACAGCTTTTATGCCAAAGTGGCCAACCCGGTGCACAGCGCCGCGCAGACCGATTACGGTGGCCGCTTTGCCTGTGCCATTGCCAAAGACAACCTGTTTGCTACACAGTTTCATCCTGAAAAAAGCGCAGACCAAGGCCTGGCCCTGTTTCGCAACTTCCTCCACTGGCAACCCTGATTGCTGTTTGTTTCTTCATTTTGATTTTCTGACTTGCCATGATTCTGATCCCCGCCATTGACCTCAAAGACGGCCACTGCGTTCGCCTCAAGCAAGGCGATATGGACCAGGCCACCACTTTTGGAGAAGACCCCGCTGCGATGGCTCGCAACTGGCTGGACAAAGGCGCGCGACGCCTGCATTTGGTGGACCTCAATGGCGCTTTTGCCGGCAAACCGCAAAACTTTGGTGCCATCAAGGCCATCCTGCAAGAGGTTGGCTCGGACATTCCTGTGCAGCTGGGCGGTGGCATCCGCGACCTGGACACCATCGAGAAATACATCGACGCCGGTTTGCAGTACGTGATCATCGGTACCGCTGCTGTGAAGAACCCTGGCTTTCTCAAGGACGCCTGCACCGCGTTCGCAGGCCACATCATCGTGGGCCTGGACGCCAAGGACGGCAAAGTGGCCACCGATGGCTGGAGCAAGCTGACAGGTCACGAAGTGGTGGACCTGGCGCAAAAGTTCGAGGGTTGGGGCGTGGAGTCCATCATCTACACCGACATTGGTCGCGATGGCATGCTCAGCGGCATCAACGTGGACGCTACCGTCAAGCTGGCGCAGGCCCTGTCCATTCCCGTCATCGCTTCGGGTGGGCTGTCGAACATGAACGACATCGAACAGCTGTGCGCGGTGGAGGACGAAGGCGTGGAGGGCGTGATTTGTGGGCGTGCCATTTACTCCGGCGACCTTGATTTTGAAGCGGCCCAGCGTCGCGCTGATGAACTGAACGGCTGACCATGACTGCACCGGCCAGCTGTCGCGATGTTCAGTTTGCAGGCTTGCCTGCAACCGAGCTGGCGCTGCCGGGGGGTGACCGTGTGGTGGTGGCCCATCATGGCGCACACGTGCTTTCGTGGGTGGCGGGTGGACGTGAGCGCCTGTACCTGAGTCCAAAAAGCATCATGGATGGTCAAGCGGCCATTCGCGGCGGTATTCCGGTGTGTTTTCCACAGTTCAATATGCGCGGCGACCTGCCCAAGCACGGCTTTGCCCGCAACCTGTCCTGGGCCGTCCACGAGCCCAAGCTGGATGCAGGCCAGGCCCATATGGCGCTGAGCCTGCATGACAGCGCTGCCACGCGCCAGTGGTGGGATCAGGCTTTTGAAGCGCGTCTGCTGATCGAGCTGACGCCTGGCGCGTTGCAGATCGAGCTGGCTGTGCGCAATACCGACACGACGCCGCTGGAATTCACCGGCGCACTGCACAGCTATTTCGCGGTCAGTGACGTGGCACAGGCCAGGCTGCTGGGCCTGGGTGGCCGCGCCGAATGGGATGCGGTGACTGACCGGCATGGCACCGCTGCACCCGAGCTGCGCTTTGCGGGCGAGTTTGACCGCGTCTATTCCGCCGCGCCGCAAGGCTATGAATTGCTTGATGGTTCGCACTCGCTGTCGATCGAACAGGACATGGACTGGGCACACACTGTGGTCTGGAACCCCGGCGCTGACAAGTGTGCAAGCCTCAAAGACATGCCTGCCGACGGCTGGCAATACATGCTCTGCGTCGAAGCCGCGCAAGTGTACGAACCTATCGTTGTGCCGCCCGGCGACTTCTGGCAAGGCGCGCAGCGCCTGCGCGTCAACTGATTTTGAAAAGACTCCCATGCTTGCCAAACGCATCATCCCCTGCCTGGACGTGACCGGTGGTCGCGTGGTCAAGGGCGTCAACTTTGTCGAACTGCGTGACGCAGGCGACCCGGTCGAAATTGCCGCCCGCTACAACGAGCAAGGCGCTGACGAACTCACTTTTCTCGACATCACCGCCACCAGCGATGGGCGCGATGTGATCCTGCACATCATCGAGGCGGTGGCTTCGCAGGTGTTTATTCCTCTGACGGTGGGCGGAGGCGTACGTACGGTTGAAGACGTGCGCCGCCTGCTCAACGCCGGGGCAGACAAGACCAGTTTCAACTCGGCTGCCATTGCCAATCCACAGGTGATTCGCGATGCCTCCAACAAATACGGGGCGCAGTGCATCGTGGTGGCCATCGACGCCAAACGCCGTACCCCTGAAGACGAGCAACGCATCGGACCCAGTGGTCAAGCCATGGGCCCCGGCTGGGATGTCTACAGCCACGGTGGTCGCAAAAATGTGGGGCTGGATGCCGTGGCCTGGGCTACGCAAATGGCCGAGTACGGTGCGGGTGAAATTTTGCTCACCAGCATGGACCGCGATGGCACCAAGAGCGGCTTTGACCTGCAGCTGACCCGCGCTGTGGCCGACGCCGTGAGCGTACCCGTCATCGCTTCCGGCGGTGTGGGCAACCTGGACCACCTGGCCGACGGCGTGAGCATGGGTGGTGCCGATGCCGTGCTGGCTGCCAGCATCTTCCACTATGGCGAATACACGGTGCAGCAAGCCAAAGAGCGCATGCGCGAACGCGGCATCACCGTCCGACTGTGAGGAGCACTATGGATTGGCTCGACACCATCAAATGGGACGACAAAGGCCTGGTGCCTGTCATTGCTCAGGAAAACGCCACAGGCGATGTGTTGATGTTCGCCTGGATGAACCGCGAGGCCTTGCGGAAAACCGCTGAATTGAAGCGTGCCGTGTACTTCAGCCGTTCCCGCAACAAGCTGTGGTTCAAGGGCGAAGAGTCGGGCCATGTGCAGCAGGTGCACGACATCCGGCTGGACTGCGACAACGATGTGGTGCTGCTCAAGGTGACCCAGCTGGGCCACGAGCCCGGCATTGCCTGCCACACCGGTCGTCACAGCTGCTTTTTCCAGAGCCTGCAGGATGGACAATGGCAGGCATTGGATCCGGTCCTCAAGGACCCCGAAACGATTTACAAGTGAACCCCATGAGCAATCAGGACATCCTCGACCGTCTGGCCGCCGTGGTCGAAAGCCGCAAACCGGCCAACGGCGGCGACCCCGAAAAAAGCTATGTGGCCCGCCTGCTGCACAAGGGGCCTGACGCTTTCCTCAAGAAAATCGGCGAAGAAGCCACCGAGACCGTGATGGCCGCCAAGGACGTGGACCACGGTGGCGATGCCTCCAAGCTGGTGTACGAAGTGGCCGATCTGTGGTTTCACAGCATGATCGCGCTGGCGCACTATGGCCTGACGCCTGCCGATGTGGTCAATGAGCTGGCTCGTCGTGAGGGCTTGAGTGGGCTGGAAGAAAAAGCCTTGCGCAAGGCGCAGGCCCGCGAAGCATCAGGCGAGTAAAGTTGTCAAACCACAGGGAGGTGGCGATGGATGACAGTTTGATCAATGACAGCAACCGCACCATCAGCTGGGTCAGCTATATCCTGCATCTCATCGTGGCGGTGAGTGCCATCATTCCAGGGGCTCAAGTTGGTCCTGTGCTTCTGGTGGTGGCGCTGGTCATGGACCTGATGAAAAAAGGCGATGTGCGCGAGCCCTGGATGGCGAGTCATTTCGATTTCCGCATCCGCACGGTGTTGTGGGCAGCGGTGCTCTACGCAGTGACTTTGCCTCTGTGGTTCCTGTTTTTATTGCCAGGCTGGTTGGCATGGTGTGGTATTTCGATCTGGTTTCTCTACCGGATCGTCCTGGGCATGGTGCGGCTCAATGCGGCGCGCGCCATGATTGATATTGATGAAGGTCTATGAAATGAGCGCAGCGGACTCCAACTGCATTTTCTGCAAGATCGTGGCGGGCAAAATCCCGTCGCGCAAGGTCCACGAAGACGACCATGTTTTTGCTTTCCATGACATCGCGCCTTGGGCGCCGGTGCACTTTCTCATCATTCCGAAATTGCATATCCCGTCCATGGCGCATGTGGGTGCTGAACACGGCAACTTGATGGCGCACATGATGACCCTGGCTCCCAAGCTGGCCATGCAGGAAGGGTGCAACCCTTATCCGGAAGGGGGTTACCGAATCGTGCTCAACACGGGCACCGAAGGCGGCCAGGAGGTGCACCACCTGCACATGCATGTCATGGGCGGTCCACGCCCCTGGCTCAAGGGTTGAATCGAAAACTGAAACGGGGGCAAACCCCATACTGGCGAGGGTGTTCGCTCAAATGTGGGCGATCGCACTTAGAATCCGGACATTGTTAGGAGAAACACATGGGTTCCTTTTCCATTTGGCACTGGCTGATCGTTCTGCTGATCGTGGTCATGGTGTTCGGCACCAAAAAACTCAAGAACATCGGGTCTGACCTGGGGGGTGCCGTCAAGGGCTTCAAGGATGGCATGAAAGACGGCTCTGCCGACGACAAGCCGGCCGCACAGGTAGAAGCCGGCAAAGCTGCCGAAAAAACGACCATCGACGTCGAAGCCAAAACCAAGTCCTGATGCAGGGTTGATGCGCAGTGCTTGACCTTGGTTTGTCCAAAATGGCCCTCATCGGCGTGGTTGCGCTGGTGGTGATTGGGCCTGAGAAGCTGCCCCGCGTGGCCCGAACCATGGGAACGTTGTTGGGCAAGGCCCAGCGCTATGTGGCAGACGTCAAAGCCGAGGTCAACCGGTCCATGGATCTGGATGAGCTGCGCAAAATGAAGGACTCTGTGGAGTCCGCGGCCCGCGATGTCGAACAATCCGTTCAAACCACCACGGCCGATTTTGAGAAAAACTGGGCCGAGGCCACGGCAGGTCTCAACAGCGACGGACCGCAGTGGAAAGACCCTGCCCCCGCTTACCAGGCTCCACGCAAAAACTGGCGCCTCAAACGCGGTGCCACGCCCCAGTGGTACAAGGCGCGCAACGGGGTGCGTACGCGCGCCCAGTCCGGCGCAGCCCGTGTGGCGCGTTACCGTCCGCCGGGCTTGCGCGGCTGAAGCATTGAAACATGTCTGATTCCGAATCCAAGCGCGACGAACCGTCGCTGGGCCCCGAGCAGCCTTTTGTGGCGCATCTGATCGAGTTGCGTGACCGGCTGATGCGTGCCTTGATTGCCGTAGGCGTTGCTGTGGTTATTTTGGCTCTCTATCCTGGGCCTGGACAGCTTTACGACATCCTGGCGCAGCCTCTGGTGGCCAATTTGCCCGAAGGGGCAACCTTGATTGCCACCTCGGTCATCTCGCCTTTCATGGTCCCGCTCAAGATCTTGTTGATGGCAGCCTTTTTGTTGGCCTTGCCTGTGGTGCTCTATCAGGTCTGGGCATTTGTGGCGCCTGGTTTGTACTCCCATGAAAAACGACTGGTGGTGCCCTTGGTCATCTCCAGCACGGTGCTGTTTTTCATTGGCGTGGCGTTTTGCTACTTTTTCGTGTTCGGGCAGGTGTTCAAGTTCATCCAGAGCTTTGCGCCCAAAAGCATCACAGCTGCGCCTGATATCGAGGCGTATCTCAGCTTTGTGCTGTCGATGTTCCTGGCTTTTGGACTGGCCTTCGAGGTGCCCGTTGCCGTGGTGGTGCTGGCGCGGCTGGGCATTGTGAATGTTGAAAAACTCAAGGCATTCCGCGGTTACTTCATTGTGCTGGCCTTTGTGATTGCGGCGATCGTGACGCCGCCGGATGTGGTTTCTCAGCTCTCGCTGGCCATTCCCATGTGTTTGCTTTACGAGTTGGGGATTTGGGCTGCGCGCTTTTTCAACAACTACAGCAAGGCACCCGAAGAGAGTCTGCCCGAGCAAACGCCATCGCAAGACTGAGCGGGGCGGTGTTGCTTGCGCCACAATAGACGCAAGAGGAACACCACATGACGGACGCCCAAACCCTGGGGCGCGCACTCGATGAGCTGCTGCAGCCCGAACGCTTCAAAGACTACGGCCCCAACGGTCTGCAGGTGCAGGGCGACAGACCTGTGCGCAAACTGGTTTCGGGTGTGACGGCCAGCAAGGCCTTTATTGAAGCAGCCCTTGCCCAAAATGCCGATGCACTGCTGGTGCACCATGGTCTGTTTTGGCGCGGACAGGATGGACGTATCACGGGCTGGCTGCGCGAGCGCTTGCGTCTCTTGCTGGCGCAGGGTGTGCACTTGTGGGCCTACCACCTTCCGCTGGATGCACACCCGGAACTGGGCAACAACGCGCAGCTGGGCATTCAGTTGGGTTTGCGCGCGGATGCCCGTTTTGGGGATCAAGATCTCGGCTTTGTAGGTGATGCGCCGAGCGCTTTGGTCGAGCTCGGTGCCTGGCCTGCGCATGTGCAGCAAATCTTGGGCAAAGAGCCTGTATGTGTGCCTGGTGATGGGCGTCCTGTGCGCCGGGTGGCCTGGTGTACCGGTGGGGCGCAGGGCTATATGGAGGCGGCGATGGCTGCAGGAGCCGACCTGTACATCACCGGTGAAATTTCCGAGCCCCAGGCGCATCTGGCTCGCGAAATGGGCGTGGCGTTCATGGCCTGTGGACACCACGCCACGGAACGCTACGGAGCGCCAGCCGTGGGGCGCACGATTGCAGCTCAGTTGGGGCTGGAACATGAATTCATCGAGATCGATAACCCAGCATGAAACCTGTTTTGATCACCTTGGGTGATGCTTGCGGGATTGGCCCCGAAATCGTCGCCAAAACCTGGGTACGCGAAGCGGCCTGTCCTCAGCGGTGCTGTGTGGTGGGGGATGCTGGTGTCATGGCGCGGGCGGTGATGTTGTCGCAGGAGACACGCCATCTGGAAGTGAGAGCCTTGACTTCGCTGGCCCAGTGGCGTCCGTGCGCGTCAGACGAGTTGCAGGTCTGGCAGACAGGTGCGCCTGCGCCGCAGTGGCCATATGGGCAAGTGCATGCAGGGGCGGGGCGTTTGGCAGGCGAAGCGGTGCTGGCCGCCACGCGCGCGGCCTTGAGCGGTCAGGCGCAGGGCGTGGTCACGGCGCCTTTGCATAAGGAGGCCTTGCATGCAGCAGGCGCACCCTACGACCGCTACCCGGGCCACACCGAGTTGTTGCAGGACGAGGCAGCACGCCATGCGGGCGTACCGCTTGAGCAGATGCCCGTGCGCATGATGCTGGCCAACCCGGAGTTGCGCACGGTGCTGGTGACGATTCACATGTCTTTGCGCAAGGCGCTGGATGCAATCACTACGGCCAGCGTGCTGGAAACCTTGCGTATCACCCACGAAGCACTTTCACCGATCCTGGGGCGCCCGCCCCGGATGGCGGTGGCAGGTGTCAACCCGCATGCAGGCGAGGGCGGTCTGTTTGGCGATGAAGAGCAAACCGTTTTGATGCCGGCGATTGCGCAGGCCCGATCCGAAGGCCTGTTGGCGACAGGGCCCTATGCGCCTGACACCGTGTTCATGCGGGCCCGCGATACAGAGCAACATCCGGGCGAGTTCGATGTGGTGCTGGCCATGTACCACGACCAGGGCTTGATTCCGGTGAAATACCTGGGGGTAGAGCAGGGCGTGAATGTGACGCTTGGTTTGCCCCTGATTCGGACCAGTCCGGATCACGGCACGGCTTTTGATATTGCCGGACAGGGTGTGGCCGACCCGTCCAGTTTGCAGCAGGCATTGCGCATGGCCATGCAAATGGCCGATGCGCGAGACGCGGCCGTGTGATCAGCCGCGTTGCTTGAGGCTGTCGCGAATTTCGCGCAGCAGGGCAATGTCTTCCGGCGTCGGTGCGGGCTCTGCAGGGGCCGCTTCCGGTTGAGACTTCATGCGGTTGATCTGACGGATCATCACAAAGATCACGAACGCCAGGATGGCGAAATTCAGCGCAATGCTGAAGAAACTGCCAAAGGCCAGGACGGCGCCTTGTTTCTTGGCTTCAACCAGGGCCAGGCTGGTGTCCTGCCCGGCCAAGGGTAGGTAGTAGTTGCTGAAGTCGAGCTTGCCAAAGACCAGGCTGACCATGGGCATGATGATGTCGTCCACCATGGAGCCGACGATTTTCCCGAAGGCGCCGCCAATGATCACGCCAACGGCCAGATCGACCACATTGCCTTTCATGGCGAAGTTTTTGAATTCTTGTGCGAATGACATCTAAAGTTCCTCCTTGTTGGGTGTTCTGGATGATATCGAATCCCGGATGAGATTGCGCAAAAAACAGAGGTTTTGTAAGAAGGCCGTACAGGAGTCTCCATTACAATCACGGGTTGACCCTAATCAAAAGACTCATAGAGGATTACCATGAGTGATACCCCAGTCGACAGCAGCAAGCGGACTTGGCTCATTGCCTCCGGATGCGCGGGTGCCGTAGGCGCCGGCTTCGTAGCCACCCCGTTTGTCAGCTCCTTCCAGCCTTCCGAACGTGCCAAAGCGGCTGGTGCCGCCGTGGAAGTGGATATTTCCGCTCTCAAAGAAGGTGAAAAACTCACCGTTGAATGGCGCGGCAAGCCTGTATGGATCATGAAGCGCTCACCCGAGCAACTGGAGTCGCTCAAAAAAGTGGAGGGTCAACTTGCCGATCCCACCTCGAGCCGCACGGCTTACCCCACCCCCGAGTACGCAAAGAACGGTCACCGGTCCATCAAGCCTGAAGTGATGGTCGCAGTGGGCATCTGTACCCACCTGGGATGCTCTCCTGGCGACAAATTTGCAACCGGACCTCAGCCTTCGCTGCCGGATGACTGGCAAGGCGGTTTCCTGTGTGCTTGCCACGGCTCCACCTTCGATCTGGCAGGTCGTGTGTTCAAGAACAAGCCCGCGCCAGACAACCTGGAAGTGCCCCCCCACATGTACCTGTCTGACACCAAGCTGCTCATTGGTGAAGACAAAAAGGCCTGATGGAGACTGACATGGCTGAATTCAAAGAAATTTCTCCGAACGCGCCCGCAGGCGAAAAACTCCTCAACTGGATCGACAACCGTTTCCCGCTGTCGAAGCTCTACAAGGAGCACATGAGCGAGTACTACGCGCCCAAGAACTTCAACTTCTGGTACATCTTCGGTTCCCTGTCGCTGCTGGTGCTGGTCATCCAGATCGTCACAGGCATTTTCCTGGTCATGCATTACAAGCCTGACGCGGCTGTGGCTTTTGCCTCGGTCGAGTACATCATGCGCGATGTGCCCTGGGGCTGGCTGATTCGCTACATGCACTCCACTGGCGCTTCAGCCTTCTTTGTGGTGGTGTATCTGCATATGTTCCGTGGCCTGATGTACGGCAGTTACCGCAAGCCGCGCGAGCTGGTCTGGATCTTCGGTTGCGCGATTTTCCTGGCCCTGATGGCCGAAGCCTTCATGGGCTATCTGCTGCCTTGGGGCCAGATGTCCTACTGGGGCGCCCAGGTGATCGTGAACCTGTTCTCCGCCATTCCCTTCATCGGTCCTGATCTGGCGCTGCTGATCCGTGGCGATTACGTGGTGGGAGACGCTACGCTCAACCGCTTCTTCAGCTTCCACGTGATTGCTGTGCCTCTGGTCCTGCTGGGCCTTGTGGTTGCACACATCATTGCTTTGCACGAAGTGGGCTCCAACAACCCTGATGGTGTGGAGATCAAAGGCCCGAACGCACCCAAAGACGCGAACGGCAAACCTCTGGACGGCATTCCTTTCCACCCTTACTACTCAGTGCATGACGTGTTCGGCGTAGGCTTGTTCCTGATGGCATTTACCGCCATCGTGTTCTTTGCCCCCGAGTTCGGTGGTTACTTCCTCGAATACAACAACTTCATTCCGGCTGATCCGCTGACCACGCCTTTGCATATCGCGCCCGTCTGGTACTTCACGCCGTTCTATTCGATGCTGCGTGCCATCACCAGCGAAATGATGTACGCCCTGATTGCCTGTGTGATCGTTGGCGCCGTGCTTGCCGTGGTCAAAGGCAAACTGCCTCAGGTGTTGAAGATGGCCGTCATTGGCGCAGCCGTAGTGATTTCTGCCATGATGTTGTCGATCGACGCCAAGTTCTGGGGTGTGGTGGTGATGGGTGGCGCTGTGGTGATCCTGTTCTTCCTGCCCTGGCTGGACAACAGCCCCGTCAAGTCGATCCGCTACCGTCCTGACTGGCACAAATACCTGTATGCCGTGTTTGTGATCAACTTCCTGATCCTGGGTTACCTTGGTGTTCAGCCGCCGTCGCCCATTGGCGAGCGCGTGTCCCAAGTGGGCTCCCTGTTCTATTTTGGCTTCTTCCTGTTGATGCCATGGTGGAGCAAGCTGGGCACACCCAAGCAGGTCCCCGATCGCGTGACCTTCAAGCCTCACTGAGTTAGCGGAGTGTGATGATCATGAACAATTTCAAAAAATTCGCACTGGGCTTGCTCATGGCCCTGGGTATGACCGCAGGCGTCCAAGCCGCAGGCGGTGGTGGCATTGCCTGGGACAAAGCGCCCAATCGCACCAATGACCTGGGCGCCTTGCAACACGGCGCCAAGCTGTTTGCCAACTACTGCCTGAACTGCCACTCGGCCGCCTTCATGCGGATCAACCGCCTCAAGGACATTGGCCTGACCGAGCAACAGATCAAGGACAACTTGCTGTTCACCTCGGACAAGATCGGCGACACCATGAAAGCCGCCATCGATCCGAAGCAGGCCAAAGAATGGTTCGGTGCCAATCCGCCTGACCTGACGGTGATTGCACGTGCCAAAGCCGGTCATGGCGGCACAGGGGCTGATTACCTCTACACCTATCTGCGTACGTTCTACCGTGATGACAACCGTCCCACCGGCTGGAACAACCTGGTTTTCACCAACGTGGGCATGCCCCATGTGCTGTGGGAGCTGCAGGGTGAGCGTAAACCTGTCTATGAAGAGATCGAAGAGCACGGTCACAAAGTGCACGTCTTCAAGGGCTGGGAACAAGTCAAGCCAGGCTTGATGACGCCCGCCCAGTACGATGATGCGATGGCCGATCTGGTAAGCTACATGCAATGGATGGCCGAGCCGGCACAAAACACCCGTGTACGCATTGGCGTGTGGGTACTGTTGTTCCTGGCGGTGTTCACCTTTATTGCTTGGCGCCTGAACGCTGCGTTCTGGAAAGACATCAAGTAAACCCGATTTAGGCTGGCGTCATGCCGGCCTGAGCAGAGTGGGTCAGCCCCGTGGCTGTCCCACTCTTTTTGATTTTTAGAGGAGCCTGTTGCCATGATGGTGCTTTATTCCGGAACGACATGTCCGTTCTCTCACCGTTGCCGTTTTGTGTTGTTTGAAAAAGGCATGGACTTCGAAATCCGTGATGTGGACTTGTACAACAAGCCCGAAGACATCAACGTGATGAACCCTTATGGCCAAGTTCCGATTCTGGTGGAGCGTGACCTGATCTTGTACGAGTCGAACATCATCAACGAGTACATTGACGAGCGTTTCCCGCATCCCCAGCTCATGCCCGGCGATCCGGTGGACCGCGCCCGCGTGCGCCTGTTCCTGCTGAACTTCGAAAAAGAGCTGTTCGCCCACGTTTCCACTCTGGAAAACCGAGCCCTCAAAGGCAACGACAAGGCACTTGAAAAAGCCCGTTCGCATATCCGCGATCGCCTGACCCAACTGGCCCCTGTGTTTTTGAAGAACAAATACATGCTGGGCGATAACTTTTCGATGCTGGACGTGGCCATTGCTCCGCTGCTCTGGCGCCTGGACTACTACGGTATCGAGTTGTCTAAAAACGCTGCGCCGCTGCTCAAGTACGCGGAGCGTATTTTCTCGCGCCCGGCTTATATCGAAGCACTGACGCCTTCTGAAAAGGTGATGCGCAAGTAATTGCCGCGCCGCTCATGATGCACTCGACCGATTTCCCATCCACCAAGCCTTATTTGTTACGCGCCATTTATGAATGGTGCAGCGATAACGGCCTGACGCCCTACGTGGCCGTCAAGGTGGATGCTTCGGTGCGCGTGCCCATGGAGTTCGTGAAAGACGGAGAGATTGTGCTCAATGTCAGCATGGATGCCACCAGCGCCTTGCAGATGGACAACGACTATATCTCTTTCAAAGCCCGCTTTGGCGGACAGCCACGGGAGATTGTGGTGCCCGTCGATCGTGTGTTGGCCATCTATGCCCGTGAAAACGGACAAGGCATGGCTTTTCCGATCAGCGAAGTCGACGCGGGGGGCAAGGGCACAGAGCAGGCTCGAGCCTCGGTCGAGGACAGCGAGTCTCCACCACCCACTGCTCCGCAGCGTCCGGGCTTGCGCAGAATTAAATAAGAAATTTCACCTGCAGTTTCAAAGACCGCAGTTGAACGCGTTTAAAATCTCAACCGTGCCGGATTAGCTCAGTTGGTAGAGCACCCGCCTTGTAAGCGGTAGGTCGTCAGTTCGAGTCCGACATCCGGCACCATTTGTATCGCCCCGACTCTCGGGGCGTTTTTATTAGGAATCAACGGACATGTTTGACGCCTGGTCTCAAGAAGATGAACGGACGCAGATGAAAGCGTTCGTTGAACGCATCTATATCGAGCGTGCGAGTGTGGTCCTGGTAGGGCGCGATGCCCATGTGGTCGATGAGTTGGGGCGTCGTCTTGTCCAGGTGCTTCGCCAGGAAGTTAATCTTGAGGTGGCAGTTCTGTTTGATGTGACAGACGACAAACTTCTTGAGAGAGTCAATCAGCGCTTGGCCGCATTGTCGGTGGATCAGGCCAGATCGCTCGATGGCGTTGAACAACCCCCGCAGGTTTGGGTCTTGCAGGTCCAAGCAGAGGCTCAGCTCAGTCAAGTTCAGATGCTGACGCGGTTGATACGTGATTTCCCGGCAGCAAATCTGAGCCTTCTGCTTCTGTCTACACCTCAGGTGGCTGATGGTTTTCTGGAGACTGCACTCGGTCGGTTTTACGCTCAATGGCGTATCCCGGAGTCAGTGCCCAACACATCTGAGCAGCTCAGCGAGGCTCAATCCGTCACCATGACGAGCGAAGCGCCTTCCCAGACGCCACGAGTCCTTCGCCTGGCCCAGATGCTTACCAACCTGCGATCACCCAAGGCCCCCTTTGTAGTGGCCGGCGCGGCCTTGGTGTTGTTGCTGATTTCCTTGATTGCTGGCCGACGCTGACTTTGCATACCAAGGTTGTTTAAGTAAGGCTTTGGTAATTACTTCCAGATTTTTTTAGACCTTGGCCGGTAAGCGACAAGCTTGGACTCCTAAAGAGTCACCACCTTGTGCCGACTCCTTAAGGGACAGTTGTGGACAATAGGCACCCAGTGCTGACGCCACCGCTGAAACCAATGTTCTGGAGTCAACAGCATGATGCCGTTCAAACTTTCCTCAGCCCTGGTGGTGATCAGCTTCATCATGGCGGGGTGTCAAACGTTGCCGCAAGCAGCAAGTGCGGTAGCTCCCAAAGCGCCAGCGACAGCTGACAGCTCTCCCTCGATGCTCGCGCCCATGGTTGAAAAGCGCGAAACCCTGATCGCCACGGGTTATGCCGTCGTACCCATCCAGAATCACAAGCTGCCTGCGCAGCAGCGACTCTTGGCTATCCGTGCCTCTAAGCTGGATGCCTATCGATCGCTCGCCGAGCAGGTGTACGGCCAGTATCTAGATGCAAGCACCACGGTCGCTGACATGACAGTGCTCAGTGATAACTTCCGTGCCAAAGTGGAGGGGGTCATCTACGGTGCCGTTCTCGTCAGCATCACGCCGGTGGGTGACGATACCTACGAAACGACCCTGTCACTGGATAAAAACATCGTCAATGATTTGCGGGTTTTGTATCTCAGTCAATTAGGGGCCAAGCGTAGTCACTGAGTGGCAACGCAGCATAGCCATGAAAAAGATCATTGGCCTGAACGCAAGAGTGCTGCTCACGGCTTTGTGCATGAGCGTTGGTGCTGTTGGGGCCCAGACCCCACAGCCCGCACGTGCTCCAGAAGATCCGGAACTTCAGCTGCAAGCGATCCGACAGGCCATTGTGGGTTCCATGGGCCAAGCCCCTACGCGGGTGCTTTCTACAGCCTGGGTGGATGAAAAAGGTGCTTTGCACGAAACAACGGTCTACAACACCGATGCGAAACTCAAGGGTGTCAGAGTGTTGGGGTACCTCAACGATGGACGTGAAACCCGTGATCAACAGGCCGCACGTCTAGCAGCGGATGTGACGTTGCCTCACTACCTCAAAAAAGTTGCGCACGACAAGACATGCAGGACGAATGGCTCCATCTATCGTATGCCGCTGAGCATGGAAACCATTGTTCAAGTCGGCTCAGGTGAGCTGGATACAGCCGTGGGTGCATGGATGCAGATGCAGACTGGCCAACTCATGTCTGATTTGACAGCCCAATCTGCACGCTGGTACGCGACTGCAGAAATGGCAACACAGCAGCTAGGCCTGAACAACTATTTGACAGCTTTGCTGGGCACTGCCCGTGAGTCAAGCGACTGGCGCCTGAAGGTTCGACTCCAGCGTGTGCAAAGCAGTGTTTCTGCGGACCGCAGCGCGTCGCCAAGGCCTCCGCAATTCCTGCGCTCCTGGCTTGGACAGCCCAGTCCTGAAATCTGGCAACTCCATCTGAGCTTGACAGAGTCAGGGCAAGAACCGGTCTGGCGCTGGCAATCCACACTGGAGAACGTTGCTGCTGAGTCCTCTCATGCGGCAGCTGGCATGTTGAAATCATTACACGAAAAATTTTCTGAAGCTGTACGCGATCTTGATCGCTCGACTGAGTGCACGCCCATCAAATTCAGCATGAAACCACTGCATGCTTCGTGGGCCGGGCATGATGGGTTGATGGCTGTCGGTGAAAAATCCCGCTTGAAACAAGGTGACCGTCTGCTTGTGCTGGATCGACAGAGCATTCCTTCACGATTGCTGGAGCCTGGTGCCTTGGATCGGGTTGCCCTGGCTGAGGTGGTCCGCGTCGATACCAAACAAACGCAAGTACGCCAGTTGGCCGGTCCACCGCTACCACCAACAGGTGACTGGGTTGCAGTGCCCTTGTAAGCTTGAGAGGAATACGAAGATGCATTCAACATGGTTCAGTCATAAGTCCATCAAGCACGGTCTCGCGCTTGTTTGTGCGTGTACAGCACTGGTGTCAACACCACTTTGTGCGAAAGAAGCCAATTCGCCCGCTTCAGAAGCCACGCCCACAATCGATTCTGCTTTGAACACTTTGTTTGGCGAGACAAGCCCTGGCCTCGTGCGTTCAGTGACTGCACGAGCGCAGGGAGGTGGAGTCCAAACGACGCTATCCGACGACAAAGCGTCGATGCCTTTGCGAGTGGTCGTCAAGCCTGGTGATACAGTCGACGCCCTCCTGCGCAGACACATGGGTGAATCTGCATTTAGTCAAAAGTTCTTGCGTGAGGCTGTGATTCGTTTGAATCCCGCTGTCTTTGCCAAAGGCAATATTCATCGGCTAGAGTCTGGATCTACCTTGCTGTTGCCTAGCGAGCAAACACTGGTAGGACTGCTCGTTCAAAAGTCTTCAGGGGCCGTCAGTATTCCATTGGGTTCGGGGTCAGAGTCTCCGGCCGCCCAAGCTCCTGCAACCGCCAGCGGACCATCTGCCGGGATGCACACGCAGAAGAATTGGGTCCGTTACCCTTGATCTTTGCTTGAGCATAAGACGGGCATCATGATCACAGGCAGCGAAACGACACACTTGGTGGGCCGCACGCTGCCGATCTTGTTTGAAGGAAAGCTTCCTGTCATTTCTGCGCATGACGCTCTGACCTTGGGTTTGCGCGACGACCAGATTGTTCGGCCTTTGGTAGCCGTCCAGAATGAAGCGCTCAAGCTCAACTTGCTGGGGATGACCTTCGATCCGCCGCCGAATATGCGCATGAAGGCGGGTGATACCTTGACGCTGCGGGTCCACATGCTGCCCAATGGCAGTGTTGTACTGAAGCCTCTGGAGCTTGGCGCACAGTCGACTGCCAGTGTTGCGCCTGCCAGACTGGATCGACTCCTTTTAATGCCCAATGGAACAGGGGCCCTCTTGCAGGCTTTGCGACCGGCATCTCTCCTGCAAATGTTTTCACCTGCAGTTGCCGCGCTTCCGCAAGTCGCACAGGTGCTGGAACTTGTGCAACGTACACGTCCTTCCATGCAAACGCTGGATGGCCCTGCGCTCAAGAAATCTATTTTGAACAGTGGTTTTCTGAGCGAAGTGTTGTTGGCTCAAAAACAAATGGACTCAGCAGATCTGAAGTTTCTTCTGCGCCAGCTGATCGAGCGCTTGGGGGCAGAGCACGAGACCTCAACCTCAAAATTGGGCGAACTACTGGATGACATCGAAGCGTTTCAGCTGCAGACGTTACAGGTAGAGGGGGGACGTGCTGTTCCACTGCACGTTGTACTGTCATTTCGGGACGCTCCACCGGTTGAAGTCAGCATCCGTCGTGAAAGTTCAGGCAAGGATCCGCAGGAGTCTGTCTGGGATGTCGATCTCTATACCCAAAATGATGACTTCGGTGGTGTCTGGCTGCGAACACGCATCATCGGCAGCGACCGAGTGGGCTTGACCATGTGGTGTGAGCATCAGGAACTGTGCACGCTTGCCGGCCAGCGCGGCCCTTTGCTTCGAGACGCCTTGAGGCAGGCCCAACTCAGTTTGATTGATTTTCAGGTGGTCCACGGCCCCCGTCCCGACAGAGTGGGAGCCCCTTTGGCAACGCAATCGGGCCGCCTCATTGATTGCGAGGCCTGAGCCATGACAAGAAAAATGGCTGTGGCTTTGGAGTACGGACAAAACCCAACGCCTGTCGTGACTGCCAAGGGCGACTCGGAGTTGGCGCAGGACATCATCGATGAGGCCCGGCGCCAGGGCGTTTATGTCGCAGAAGATCCGCAATTGCTTGCGCTGCTCGCCAAATTGGAGCTCGGCGAAGAAATCCCCCCGCACTTGTACACGGCAGTAGCAGTGATTCTTTCTTGGGCTTACTGGTTCAAGGGCATGCGGCCCGGGGACGAAAAAAACAGACCCAAGGGCTAGGGTGCTGCAGGCGCCAGTCTCGGGAGCTGAAGATCAGGCGGCCTGATCTTCAGGGGGAGCGGGAAGCAAAAATTGTGAAGGTTGCTGCCGTAAGTCCAATCCGGCTTTGGCATAGAGTCCAGCACACAGCTCGTCTAGCGTGATGCGCACAACTTCCATTTCGGATTCGGTTTTAGTGACGGAGTCAGCACCGCATTGGTACAAAGCGTTGCAAACATCTGCGGGTAACCAGGAATCCACTGACCCTCTAAGTACGTTGATCTTGCGCTTGTTTTTGGGTGGTGAGTGGGCTCCCATCTGAGCATCTACGCGCCCCTCTTCGAACAAGGACTCAATGTGCTTTGAAAGTACGGCTTCGTAGCGTTGTCGTACTTCTTCAAGCCGTGCCATATCCATGTTTGGTGGTGGCATGCCGCACATGGCGTCCCACAGTTCCTGGCCACTCAGTCCCGCAAAAGGCCCTTGCATGGTCGAGGTTTGATGCGCGCTCTCCTGGAGCCTGCTGGCGACAGACTGGGTTTCCTTTTCCAGGTCGTTGACACGCGCAGCCAGGTAAATGATCAACAAAATGATCACCAGCAGGGCCAGAGCAATCATGCCTAGTACGTAGATGTCCATCGCTTTGGTTCAAAGAGATCAAACATTGGGGGCATCCGTGCTGGGTGTCTCCGCTGTTGGGGGAGCCCCTATCTCGTCACGCAGGAACTGCAAAACCAGGAAAGGATCATCAATACCCAGTTCCAGACTGAAAATTTGATTGGCCAGCCCCTGCATGGCATCGATGGCTTGTTCAGCTGTCAAGTCCGTGCGTTGGTAGTTGCCTCCAAGTGCAAAGGCGATTTCCGCGTACTCCATGGGCAGGTAAACCCAGACTTTCTCTCCAGAAACAGAAGCAACCTGTTGGTACTCTGCAGCTTGTGGTGCAGGAGGCTTTTCATAGCCTCCCACAATGGCTTGCATGACCAGTTCTTCATGCGCAGCGGTTTTCTCTGCGCCGTCGATAAAGGATTTGTCCAGGTGCGCGCGGCACAGCAAAACCATGCGGATGCGGGCACTGCGCGCATCACGTCCGGCCTCTTTCTTGAGAGAGGAAATTTTTTCAAACGCAAGCTTGGCCCGCTCCTTTTGGGCTGCCTCGCTGTCGTCTTGAAATAGTTTGGAGAACATGGATCCCTGAGAACTAAAAACTTTATATTGATTCTAATTGGATGCGCTCGTTATTAATCCAACTGGAGTTGATTCCGCAGTTTTTTTACGGTTTCTGAAAGGATTTGCGAGACACGAGATTCGCTGACACCCAGAACTTCGCCAATTTCCTTGAGGTTGAGTTCTTCCACGTAGTACAGCGACATGACCAGTTTGGGGCGTTCACTCAGGCCGTCAATCGCGTCAGTCAAGGCCGCCATGAATTGGGCTTGCTCGACATAAACCTCGGGTTGTTGCTCTCTATCGCCGCGGATATTGAGAACCTCTTCCCCAATGTCTTCCATGGAGTAGGTTTCAAAGCGGTGTGCCGAGTCTTTTTCCTTGTGATAGGTGTCCAGTGTCTTGCCCATGAAGTCGGCCAGCTCGGCTGTGCTGGGTTTGCGGCCCAGCTCGGCGGCCAGCGTTTGTGTGGCATCATTTTCCGAACGTTTGAAAGCAACGGCAGACCGAGGCAAGGAGGACAGTCGCCTGACTTCGTCAAGCATGGCGCCACGGATGCGACTCAAGGCGAAGTTTTCGAAACCGACACCCTTGGCCGTATCGAAGGCTCGCGCTGCCTCGATCAAGCCGATCATGCCAACCTGAACCAGCTCATCGAGCTCCATGTAAGGTGGAATGCGCGCCTTCAGGTGTGAGGCTACACGCTTGACCATGGCCATATGCCCGACGATCAGCGCTTCTTGCGACTGTTCGTGCTGCGTGTAAAGGTCGAGGCTGGATGGGCTCATGACACAAAGGCAGTCAAGCCGAGGTCAACATTCGTTCCATGAAGAACTGAATGCGTCCAGAGGCGTGGTGGATAGGGGGCAAGGCGGACAGGGCTTGCGCGAGGTGCCTGAAGTCGCGTGCGGCTGCGCTGCCTGGAGCGAATTCAATCACGGATTTATAGCGCCGTTGAGACTCCAGCACCAGTTCATCTGCCGTGATCCCGGGCATTGGGTGAACCGGCTGATTCAAAAAACGATCGCTGACCTGACTGATACGCCTGTAAAGCTGGGTTGCCGCTACTTGGTCAGGAACCATGTTGGGGATCAGGTAAATGTCGTCCAGGCCTTCATCCTTGGTCATGACCTTGATCAGGCCATAGGCATCGGCGATCGAAGCGGGTTGGTCACAAACGACCACAAAGCGGCGCTGACATGCAGCCAAAAACGCAATGACACTTGGGGAGAGCCCTGCAGCCACGTCGACCAGCAGGTAATCGACCGGTTCAGTCAAGTCGGAGAAGGCGCGAATGATGGCGGCCACCTGGGCATTGTCCAAAGCTGCCAGCTCGCGCACACCAGAAGCACCGGGCACCAAACGGATACCTTGCGGTGTGGTGGTGATGATTTCTTCAAGGCTACGCTCGCCGCGCAGCAAGTGCCCCAGGTTGTAGGGAGTTTGGCAGCCCAACGCAATTTGCGCATTGGCCAAGCCGAGGTCAGCATCAAGCACCATGACTTTCTTGCCCTCGGCAAGCAGTGCGCAGGCCAGATTAATGGTCACAGTGGTTTTGCCAACGCCGCCCTTGCCGCTGGCAATGCCTAAGACTTGAGGGCGGTTTGTGTTCATCATTGCAGGCACGTCATTTTGGGAGCTGACTTCACTGTTTTCGCTGCAGGTTTGGCGGTCTTGCTTGCACGCGGTTTGGTCACGCGGGTAGTGGCTTTGGCCGGGCTCGTCTTCGGGGTGGCTGTCAAAGGCGTATCCAGGTTGTGACCTAATTTTTCCTCTAACTTGAAGATGGCCAATTCTACCAGTTTGGTCGTATCCAGCTGGGGCAATCCATCGCTGAAACGGTCGCTGTCGGAGACTGCGGACACGGACATTTGTTGTTCACGTAAAAAGTCAATCAAGGGCCAAGGATTGGGCACATCGTCCCATTTGCTGATCATCAGGCTTTGCCAGCTGGTCAGGGGGCCCGATACAAGTTTTCGGAATTGATCAGCAGATGCATCGGCGGCCATCACAGCATGCAATGCGATGTGTTTGCCCAGTTGTGCGATATCGTTGGCATGACGCAAATAGTCTGATCCGGGTGTATCGATCAGAATCAGCTTGCGATCGCCGAGTTCTTCGATCAGCAGTCCCAGGGCCGCCAGATCCTTTGCGCGGTAAGTGTCCACACCAGTTTGTGCTGCCAGAATTTGAATCTGGCTCCACGCTCCCGGTTTGTTGTCGCTGAAGCTGATCAGTGCGATGTCTTCAATGGCGTGTTCCCGGCTGGCTGCCATGACAATGCGCTGGATCATCATGGTCTTGCCAACCCCGCAGCTGCCCACAATGGCGTGAACACCGCCCATCAGTGATTTGGGACGCTTGATGGCAAGCGATTTGTGCAAGCGTGCGCGCATGCTTTGCAATGTCTGCTGGTGATCGTCACCCTCCTGTGCGTCTTCCAGCAACCAGGCTCGCAGGCCAGAGGGCACATGACAATCAATCAAGGCGTCGAGCAGCGGGCGCAGGGTGTTCGGCAAAGACCCAGCCCCAGACACGTCTTGCTGCAGTCGCGTCATCTGAAACTCTCTGCGCAAGGAAGCGATTTCGTCGCGCACCAGAGAGACAAGCTCCTGACCACGTACACGTCCTGTTTCTTCGTCAGCTGCAGGAAGCATCGGGGGCTGAGCAGCCACTGTCGGTTTGGTTGAGCTGCTCTCTGCGGCTTGCGTCTGTTGCGCTGCAGTTTGACGGGCTTGTATCAAAAAGTCTTCAAACGGTGTCAGAGGTTCTGCCGCCAGTGGTTGGGCAGTTTCAGCTGCGAGTTGTGGGGTCTGGGCTGGAGCGGTCTCAACGGCAGGTCGGTCAATGGCCACGATCAACTCCATCTGGTGATCGACCTTGTTGCATGAAATCACCATGACATCGGGGCCATACATGGCGACCGCTTTTTCGTTGGCGCTACGTGCGTCTTTTGCGAGGATTCTTTTCAGTTCCATGGGGCAGGGCTCCATTCAAATCGGTGCGCTAGCACGCGGGTCATTTTTTGTTGCGATTCTCAACCTGAATGGTTTGAATCACTTTCACTTCTTGCTCATCCGGGATTTCGCTGTACGAAAGCACGGTCAAATCGTTGGCACGGTGGCGTACAGCGCGTGCCAGCCATAAACGAATTTGTGGCGATACCACCAACACGGCCGGGTAGCCCTGGTCTTCAACAGTGCGCACGCTCTCGCGCAGGGCCGAAAACAGGCTCTCTGCCAGGCTTGGCTCCAGGACCACATTTGCGCTGTTGGGGTTTTGCTGCAGCAAGTTGTGCAGCAACTGCTCAAGGCTCGGATCCAGCGTCATGACGGGCAGGGAGGTCCGGTTTTCGAGAAGAGACTGAACAATCATGCGCCCCAGTTTGGGACGCACCAGGCCTGTCAGCATTTCCGGATCCTGAGTGCGTGCGCTGGCCTCCATGAGGGACTCGGCAATGGTGCGCATGTCGCGAATTGGAACGCCTTCAGTCAGCAAATTTTGCAGCGTCTTGGTCACCACGCCCAAAGACAATTTGCCCGGTACGAGTTCTTCCACCAGCTTGGGTGAGCGAGCGGCCAGTTTGTCGAGCAACTTTTGCGTTTCGTCGTGGCTGAGCAGCTCCGAGCCATTGTCTCGCAGCACTTTGTTCAAATGTGTGGCAATGGCGGTGCTGGGGTCAACCACGGTGTAGCCCAAGGTGCGTGCATAGTCACGCTGGGCCGGATCAATCCAGACGGCATCCAGGCCGAAGGCCGGTTCACGGGTAGCAATACCTTCCAGGGTGCCGTAGACCTTGCCGGGGTTGATGGCCAGTTCTCGCCCAACCTTGACTTCACCGCGCCCCCTGATGACGCCGTGCAGCACGATGTGATAGGTGTCGGGATCAATATTGAGGGCATCGCGGATGCGAACAGGCTGGACCAGAAAGCCCAGCTCAGCCGTCAATTTTTTGCGTACCCCTTTGACGCGTGCCATCAACTGTCCACCAGTTTCCGGGTTCACCAGCGGGATCAGGCCATAGCCAATTTCCAATCCGATAGGGTCTACTTGCTCCACATCGTCCCAGTCCAGTTCCTTGGGGGTATCGTTGCTTGCCGCTTTGTCGGCAGCTTGTGCTACAGCAGGGCTGCCCTCTTTTTGCATGATCATGACGCCGATTCCCGCAATCAGCGCTGCCAGCGTCAGGAAAATGAAATGAGGCATGCCAGGTACCACGCCCATCACTGCCATGATGCCACTGGCGATGAACAAGGCTGAGGGGTTGGCCAGCTGTGTGCTGGCCTGCTCTGTCATGGACTCCGATGTGGTCACACGAGTCACGATGATGGCCGTGGCCAACGACAGGAACAGCGACGGAATCTGTGCAACCAGGCCGTCACCAATGGTCAGCAAGGTGTAGATGCGGCTCACCTCTGCCATCGGCATGTCGTGTTGGAAGATACCTACTGTCAAGCCTCCGACGATATTGATCAACAAAATCAGCAAGCCCGCGATGGCGTCACCACTGACGAATTTGGAGGCGCCGTCCATGGATCCGAAAAAATCGGATTCCTGGCTCAGCTCTTCGCGGCGGCGTTTTGCCGTGTCCTGATCTATCACACCTGCGTTCAGGTCGGCGTCAATGGCCATCTGTTTGCCTGGCATGGCATCCAGCGTGAAGCGGGCATTAACTTCCGAAACACGGCCTGCACCTTTGGTCACCACAATGAAATTGATGATCATCAAGATCACGAAGATGATGAAGCCGACCACATAGTTGCCGCCAATCACAAATTCGCCAAACGCCGCAATGACTTGACCTGCCGCCTCTTCCCCCTCGTGACCGTTGACCAGGATCACACGGGTCGATGCCACGTTCAGGGCCAGTCGCAGCATGGTCGCAAACAGCAAGATCGCAGGGAAGGAAGAAAATTCCAAAGGTCGACGGGTGTGGATGGCGACCATGATCACGACCAGACCGGTCACGATGTTGAATGTGAACAGGAAATCCAGGAGCAGCGCTGGCAAAGGCAAAACCAGCATGGCCATGATCAGCAGGACGAGAACCGGTATACCCAGACTGCGCAGGTCGTAATGGGCAAGGTTTTGCCGCAGTTGATTCAGGGTGGCGGTTGACGCGGATATCATGATTTCCCGGTGGGCAGGGCCTCAAAAAATGGTTTGGCCACCCTATAAGCAATGCTTGTGCCAGCTTGAGTGTCGGTGGACCGTCACACCGAAAAGCGGCAAGTTTTGTCTGGCACGGTTCTTGTAACGTTCACTGGGCCTGTATCCGCAGGCAAACAGTTTGCAACCCAGGTGACTTTTGCCATGACCAGAATCGAATTCACACCGGCATTTCTGACGCTCGAGACCGAGCCGATGGCATCCATGCCCGCTCGAAAACCGGAAGAGTCTGTCGGGAAAGACGGGTTTGCAGAGGTGTTTGCAGGTATTCAGGTACAGGGGGGGCAGCCTGTTGCCCGGGCAGTAACAGACGCCATACCCGGGGAGGCCATGGTGTCCTTGCGTCGGGTGGAGCTGAGCCCTTCCATGCAATTGATCATGCCGGCGGCACCTGCACCCGACGCCACTAGCCTGCATGCGTTTGCCCGCATGCAGGGGCTCGATGAAAACGCGATTGCCCAGTTGTTTGGGGCAGATGCGGCGCTGACTGATCCATCCTTGCCAGACCCAGCTGCAACCCTTCTTTCTGAGCCATTCATGGCTGGTTTCGAGCCAGGAGGCCTGGCGGCATGGATGGGACGCGCTCCCGACAGTGAGCCAGATGTGGCGTTGCCACCGGCTGGCAATATGTTATCCATTGGTATACAAAAGCTTTTGCAGCCGGTAAGCCCGCAGGCAGTGCAAATGACATCGGGGCCGACAGTCGCTCAAGAGACCAGTCCTGAGGTGGAAATCATTCCCCTGGAACTGACCGTGACCGAGTCGTCGATCGATTCTCCTGATGTGTCCGCCGTGGCGCAACCCTTTTCCACAGGGCCGGCAGTGGCAACAGGCGCGCCTGCCACGCTGGGCACATGGGAGGAGATGGGCTTGATTGCAGCCAAAGACGTTCTCGCAGGGTCTTCAGCGGGGGCATTGACCAAAGTCTTGCACGGGCAAGCCATGAAAGCGGCAGATCTTGCCTCCTTGTCTACTCTTGTCGTTGAAGATGTCATGACACAAATAGATGGCGCTTTCGATGTCCAAGGCGCTGACACAAGTGGGGCCGGTAACACAGGCAACACGGCCACAGGGGGTGGGTGGACAGCCGGTCAGCAAACCCCGTCGACCCAGCAGCTTGCGATGGGGGATGGGCTCGAGACGGGCGATGTCGCCACCAGCCGGCAATTGGGAGAGCAGCTCACACAACGGATGGGCGAGCAAATTGCGCAACGCATCATGAACAAGCTTGCGCAAGGTGAGTGGCAATTCAAGTTTGTCATCAATCCCAAGCATTTGGGTGAGATTCAGGTCAACCTGCGGATGCACGCTGGTGGCCTGGATGGTACATTTATAGCTAACCAAAGTGCTACAAGAGAAATGCTCGGCGAGGGACTTCAGCGTTTGCGCGAAGCCCTGACAGGTTTTGGCATGAACGTTGCTTCATTGGATGTCGGAGCTGACCATTCCTCGCGTCAAGGTCGCCAATCCATGACGTCAGGCCAAACGGCCTCAGCCCTTGCTCCACAAGGCGTGCAGCAGTCCGCACAAGAGACGATGACTGCTCGCCAGGTGGATTCCAGGGGAGGGGATTTGGGTTGGGATGTGTTGGTATAGTTGGAATTTTCAATGAATTTTGTGATTCCGGCGCGTGCGGGTGTCGGTTTGCCGACAGACAAATTTAACCAATGAAGAGGTGCCAGCATGGCTGAAGAAGACAACGAAGCAGAAGGCAAGAAAAAGTTTTCACGCAAGAAACTCATCATCATCGTTCTCGTGCTGTTGGTGGTGGCAGGCGGCGCTGTGGCTGGTCTTTACTTCACCGGCATGCTGGGGGGTAAACCTGAACCTACTGCAGAAGAAAAACTGCAAAAAATGGAACAGCAGGCGGCTGCAACCAATGGCGCTCCCGCTCCTCCTGGAGCGCCGGGCGCACCCGGCGCCGCACCGCCTATCCAGCGTGTGACCAAGCAATCGCCTGAGCTGACCCGCTATCAGCAGCATTACCTTGAGCTCGAGCGTGACTTTGTGGTCAACCTGACCAACTCACGCAAGGTCATGCAAGTCCAGATTGCGCTGATGACCCACTACGACAATCGGGTGTTTGACAACGTCAAGAAGCATGAGTTTGCTTTGCGCTCAGTCACCCTGGACGCCATGCGCCAAGCCACTGATGTTGATCTTGCTCGTCCGAATTTCAGAACTGAAATGGCCGAAAAGATCCGCACCGAGATGAACGCAGTGCTTGAGAAGTACGAAGACTTCGGCGGTATCGAAGCCGTGTTCTTCACCAACTTCGTCATTCAATAAACTTGTGAATCAGCAACGCCATGTCTGACACACACCTGCTCAGTCCGGAAGAACTCTCCGCTTTGGCGGAGGGGGTCAAATCTGGTGATATCGAAGTTGATACCGGTTACAACCTGGGCGCTTCGATCAGAAAACACGACCTGGCTTCCGAAGACACCAGCCTGGGGGTCAACCTCACCTCGCTGGACATGATCAATGAGCGGTTCATCCGGCTGTTTCGTCTGGGGATGCTGGAGGTTTTGAGGACCAGCCCCAGAATCAACCCGACACGGGTTGAAATCATGCGATTTGGGGATTACCTCAAGAAACTCCGCTCACCCTTGTCGGTGAACACCATGCGGATGAACCCCTTGCGCGGTTACTCCATGGTCGTGATCGAGCCCACTGTCGTGTTCAGCTCTTTGGACAGTTTTTTTGGTGGTTTCGGTCGGGGTGTGGGCGCTTTGCCCGCCGGGCGACTTTTTACGCCCACCGAGACGCGCATCATCAAACTCATCTTGCAGGTTTTCTTCCGCACCATGAAGGAAGCCTGGGCTCCCATCACTGTTGTCGATTTCGAACACGTGAGCTCGGAAATCAATCCCCAGTTTGCTCAAATTGCAGACGAAAACGATCAGGTTGTGGTCAGCCGCTTTGAAGCTGAAGTGACTTCACAGCAGCAAGGTCAGGGTTTCATCGACATGGTCGTGCCCTATGTATCCCTCAAGCCGGTACGTGACTTGTTGAGAAGCCGTGTGCAGACAGGCGATGGCAACGAAGAGTCCGACAAAGCCTGGCGCTCCCAGCTGGCTGCTGCTGTGGATGATGCAAGCCTTGATCTGCAAGTCTTGCTGGGCAAGGCGAACATGTCGCTTCAGCAATTGCAAAGTTTCAAGGAAGGCGAAATTCTTTATTTCAAGAAATTTGACCTCGCCCGCATCGTGATCGAGGAAACGCCCGCCTTCGAAGTCGAAGTGGGCTCACAAGCCGGGCAGTTGGCCGTCAAAGTGGTCCATTCCATCAAGCCCGTCGTGCACCCCAATTAAAGAAGGAATTGACATGAGCGAGACTCCATCCGAACAAGAAGTGGTTGTGTCCGATGCCAACGGGCAAATCCACCAAGACGTTCTGCAAAATATTCCCGTCACCCTGTCCATCGAGGTCGGGCGTGCCAGCATCAAAATTCGCGATCTGCTGCGATTAACGCAAGGCAGTGTGGTTGAACTCGATCGCATTGCAGGCGAACCTCTGGACCTGCTGGTCAACAACACCGTGGTCGCGCAGGGTGAGGTGGTGCTTGTCAACGACCGTTACGGCATTCGCCTGACACGTGTGGTGCCAGCCTCCGAGCGCATGGAAAATCTCTGAAACGTCCACTATGACAAACGCTTCGTCACCCGGGTTCTGGGAGGTTGTTCAGTACCTGGCAAGCTTTACCCTGGTCATCGCACTTTTGCTGGGCTTTCTGGTGTTGCTCAAACGTCTCCAGACGGGTACCGTTTTCAAACAGCGCGGCCAGCGCCTTCAGGTTCTGGAGAGCTTGTCTTTGGGAACGCGCCAGCGCGTGGTGCTTGTACGGGTAGACCAGCAAGAAATTTTGCTGGGCGTCGGTGGCAATGAAATTCAGAATTTACTGATCCAGCCGGCCGCACCTGTCGAACAGGTCGATATTCCTCAAGAGCCTGCCGTGACTTTGCCCAGCCCATTGGAGTTGTTGCAGCGCTGGAGAAAACGGTCATGATGCGTCTGCCTGGTTTCGCTGCAACGGCCGCGCTCTGCAGACGGTGGGCCCCCATGTGGATCATTCTGGGCCTGGTTTTGCTCATGAGCTGGCCTGTGCTTGCACATGCCCAAGGGTTGCCTGGCGTGACGGTCAGCAATACTGGCCGCGGCACGCAATACAGCCTGACCCTGCAGGCCTTGGCGCTGATGACAGTGCTGACGCTGCTGCCGTCCATTTTGCTGATGATGACTTCCTTTGTGCGCATCATCATCGTCATGTCCATCTTGCGTCAGGCTCTTGGCACGGCGCAGACACCGCCCAATATGGTTTTGGTGGGTTTGTCGCTTTTTCTGACGCTGTTTGTCATGTCGCCGGTTTTCAATGATGTTTACCAACAGGCATTGTTGCCCTATATGGACCGGGGGATGGCTTTTGACACTGCATTGGCCAGAGCCCAAGAACCCATCCGTGCCTTCATGCTGGCGCAGACGCGAGAAGATGACATTGCCCTGTTCATGGAAATTGCCCGCAATGCACCGGTCGCATCGCCCAAGCAAGTTCCGTTCACGACGCTGGTTCCTGCCTTCCTGACCTCTGAACTCAAGAGCGCCTTCACCATCGGGTTTCTGATCTACATCCCCTTTGTGGTGATCGATCTGGTGGTCGCCAGTGTGCTGATGTCCATGGGCATGATGATGCTTTCGCCCATGATGATTTCAATGCCGTTCAAGCTGATGCTGTTCGTGCTGGTGGACGGCTGGGGGCTCATCATGGGTTCCCTCGCTTCAAGTTTTGTCATGCCTTAGGGGAGATAGACATGGATGTTTCAACTGTTGTCGATCTGGGCCGCCAGGCACTCTGGACGGCCGTGTTGATCAGTGCGCCCTTGCTGGGCGTGGCTTTGGCCGTTGGTCTGGTGATCGGCATTTTGCAGGCAGCCACCTCCATCAACGAAATGACACTGAGCTTCATTCCCAAGCTGATGGCACTTTCTTTGGCACTAGCCGTTTTTGGCGGCTGGCAGTTGATGACGCTGGTGGACTTTACGCGCAGTATTTTCCAGCGCATTCCAACGCTTTTCACCTGAGACCGCTTCGCGTCGGCCACCACCATGTCGTTTCTTGTCGATGATGTTGTCGCAAGGTTCTACCTGTTTTTGTGGCCCATGCTGCGCATTTCCGCGCTGCTGCTGACGGCGCCTCCATTTTCAAACAATGTCTTCAACCTTCGCTTGCGCATTGTGGTCGCGCTGGCGTTGACCTGGATGGTCTATCCACTGCACGCATGGCCGCCCATTGACCCACTCTCTGCTGCAGGCCTGGCCGAAATTTTCAACCAGCTGGCCATCGGCGCCACCATGGGCCTGATTTTGCAAATTGTGGTGGCAGCGCTGGTGCTTGCGGGTCACGCCATCTCGGCGACCATGGGCCTGACCATGGCCAACATGATTGACCCAAGCGTGGGTAACGTTCCAATTCTTTCCCAATTCCTGATTGTGCTGTCCACCCTGATTTTTGTTGGCACAGGAGGGCATGCCATGTTGCTAGGACTCGTGCTCGAAAGTTTCAGGTGGTTACCCATCGGTCAATCGATCCTCACCCAGGATGCCTATGGCCTGGTGGTCCGCTGGAGCTCCATGATCTTTCTTGGAGGGCTGCTCATGGCCCTGCCTGTGATGGTTTCCTTGCTCTTCGTCAACGTCGGATTGGGTGTGGTCACGCGCGCGGCTCCCAGTCTGAACATTTTTGCTGTTGGCTTTCCTGCGATGGTGATCGCCGGTTTCATCGTGCTGATGCTGTCGATGGACAGCGTTGGTGGACGTATTGAGTGGCTTTGGGTGCAAGGCTTCTCAACGCTCAGAAGTTTTCTAGGGGCCCCAGATGGCTGATGAAAACTCTGGGCAAGACCGGACCGAAGCCCCCACAGCCAGAAAACTTCGCAAAGCCCGCGAAGAAGGCCAGGTTGCGCGCTCAACCGAGCTGCCTGCGGCCAGCATTGTGATTGGCAGTTTCCTGCTCATCTTGATGATGGGTGGATGGTTGATGACCCGCCTGGCCGACTTGTTTGTCGGATCGTTCATTTTCAACCTCAAAACCCTGGCCAAGCCTGAACTGCTGCCCATGGTGTTTGCGGACCGCCTGCTTGAAGCTTTTGTCCTTTTCCTGCCCCTGATTTTGCTGACCATTGTCTTGGCCATCGTTGCTTCGGGCATGACGGGGGGCTATTTCTTTTCGGTCAAAGCCATTGCTCCCAAGGCTTCGAAGCTCGATCCTCTGCAGGGCTTCAAACGTATGTTTGGTCTGCGAGCCATGGTCGAGTTGGGCAAGGCGCTGCTCAAGTTTTTTCTGGTGACTGGGGTTTTGTGGGCCTCGATTGCGAGCAACACAGACACTTTGGTCGCGATTGGTCGTATGAGCCTGGAGCCTGCGCTCTGGGCCGCAGGGGGCATGATTGCCAAGTCCGCGGTCTGGGTGGCCATGAGTCTTGCGGTCATTGCCATGATCGATGTGCCTTATCAAAAGTACCAATTCATCAAGCGCATGCGCATGACCAAGCAAGAGGTCAAGGATGAAATGAAAGACATTGAAGGCCGACCGGAAGTCAAAGCCCAGATCCGCCGCCGTCAGCGTGAAATGTCCAATGCGCGCATGATGCAACGCGTCAAGGATGCAGACGTGGTCATCACCAACCCCGAACATTTCGCGGTGGCGCTCGAGTATGACCCCGCAGGTGATGGTGCTCCAGTCCTGGTCGCCAAAGGTACCGACTTCATGGCGCAGAACATTCGTGAAGAAGCTGCACGCAACGGTGTACAGATTTTTGCCGCTCCACCATTGGCTCGTGCGCTTTACTTCACCACAGAGCTTGAACAGGCTGTTCCGGAGTCCCTGTATCACGCAGTTGCGCAAGTCATTGCCTATGTTTACAGCCTGGAGGCTGCACAGCCAGGACGGGGTCAGATCAAGAAACCGCAACCTAGCGTCCCGCAAGACATGCAATTTGATGCGAACGGTCGCAAAATGGACGCATAAACATGGCGCCCTGCACGTCGCGCCTTCTTGACTGAAATACACACCATGAAAAAGTTTGTCTACAAAAAACCAGAGCCCGCCTCCAAACTGCCCCTGATCATCGGGGGGGCGGTCATTGCTGCTGCGCTTGTACTGGGCGTGAACTACTTTGCCGATGAAGCCACCCCACGACCCATGGAAGTGGAGGTGTACATGAACAAGCAATGTGATTTGATTGACAGCGCGTTCATCGCCGTTTCCGAACCCGACGGCGCTCGCGCTGGTTTTGACAAGGGTCTGGCCATACTCAAAACCTATTCGACCTCGCGCATTCTGGTTCGCTCCAACCCTGCTTATCCAAGCTTTTCTTATGAAAGCAACAAAGTTCAGGCAGCGCCCAAGGTCGTGATTTCCGTGGAGTGCGAAACCGGTCGAATCGACCGTACGCTCGATGCCATGCGTCAACAGTTCAGGAGCCGGGAGCGATGACCAAACCCACCATTGTTTCCAGTGGCCGGCAGCATTCTGTTGTTCTTCGGGAAGATCAACACCTGGCCGGGCGTCCGCAAGTGGACCGCCAAGGTGGCTGGCAGCCCGAGGACCTGGTCCGATCGAAAATGGCGGAACAGGACGATCTGCAATCCAATGGCGGTCTTGAAAACGGACGTTTGGCTGATCACCGGCTCAAGAAACCAGGCCACGTGCCGATTCCCAATTCAAGAAATGCCGCAACAGTGACTGTGGATTTGACCTCTCGCCTTGAGAAACTGCGTCAGGCCACCGAGAACGTGCGAGCTGAACTCGAAACCAGAGAGCGCCCTGCCGAATAGTCAAAGGCATGTGTCCTCTCTGAACATGGGATACAGGCATGAAGAAAAAAACGTTACCGACCAAGGTGGAGGCGCCTGAGCGCATCGAGCCCCAGGTTGAAGCGGTGGCCGCTGTAGCCAGCCAGGACCAATCGGCTGCCAAGCCTGACGCTGGCCTTGAAGCCATGATGCGCGCCGAGCGCGACAATTTGCACAAACAGTTCAACAACCTTTCTTCGGCCGTGCTAGATGCAGCCGAGGTGGCCAACCGCTCTGCCGATATGGCCAACCGTGTGGGTGCTGACTTCGAGCGACAAATGGCCCAGCTGAGCGCCGTGGCTTTGACCACCCGCAAGATCAACATGATCCTCATGGGGACGACCGCGGGCGTGATGCTCATTACCCTCATCGTTTTTGCGGTGTTGAGTGCGCGCATGTCCAGCCGCATCAGCCAGCTCGACGAAATGCTGCTGGCGGTGGGCAAACGCGCCGTCGAACTCAATGCTGGCATGGTCGCGCTTGATTCTGTCAATGCTTACATGAAAGACCTGACCGCCAAGCAAGGCTCCATGGTCGATGTGCAGGCGCAAGTCGAGGCCAAAATCAACGATGCGCTCAAAAAGTCCGAATCGCTGATGCAGAACATGCCCAACAAAGCTGCCCAGCAAATCACCTCGGCGAGCACGGCACTCACCCGCGAAGTGCAGTCCATCAATGGCAAGCTGCAGCAGCAAGCCAAGGCCGTTCAAACCCTGGGTGAAGAGGTCAAGGAGCTGAAGTCTGGCATGTCCAACGTCAGTGCCCTCAAGCGCGATGTTCAGGCCTTGGTCGTGATCCAGAAAGACCGCGTGCTCGAACAGCTGCAAAAGCAGCAGCCGGCAGCGCGCCCGGCGCCTCAGCGAGAACCGGCGCTCCAATACCCCCGGCCCAAGCCAGAATCGCAAGAGTAATTAGCACTTCAGAAAAACCCTCAGATTCAAAGAGTCTGAGGGTTTTTTCATATGGAAGGCTTAATACCAATATTTGTTAAAACCGGATCAAAACATATAATCAATGGCAAAGTAAGGAGTCAGTGCATTGCCTTTTTCCACCATGATTGGCCAGAGTGCGGCGATTGAAGTCGTGCGCGACATGATCGGGACATTGGCCAATTCGTCCTCGACGGTGCTCATCACTGGCGAAAGCGGTACTGGCAAAGAACTGGCAGCTCAGGCCTTGCATCTGCAAGGAACCCGCAAAACCTCCCAATTTGTGCCCATCAACTGTGGCGCCATTCCCAAAGACCTGATCGAGAGCGAGCTGTTTGGCCACACCAAAGGCTCTTTCACGGGCGCCTTGAACGACCGCCGCGGTCGTTTTGAAATTGCCGATGGCGGAACCCTTTTCCTCGACGAAGTCGGCGAATTGCCTCTGGACATGCAGGTCAAGCTTTTGCGCTGCCTGCAAGAGCGCTCTGTGGTCCCCTTGGGCTCAAGCAAAGCCATTCCGTTTGATGTTCGCATCGTGGCCGCCACCAACCGGGACCTGGACGACGAAGTGGCCGCTGGTCGCTTTCGAGAGGATCTTTACTACCGGCTCAATGTGCTGCCCCTGAAGCTGGCGCCGCTGCGTGAACGCCGCGATGACATTGGCCCGCTGCTCACACACTTCAGCCATAAATTTGCCCAGGAAGGCATTGCGCCCATTGCGTTTGCCCCCGACCTTCTGGCCGCTTTGCAAAACTACGACTGGCCTGGCAACATCCGCGAACTGTCCAACCTGGTCGATCGGTTCAGCACCTTGTTTGCAGGTCAAACCTTGAGCCTGAACGCCATTCCTGCCTGGCTCTTGCCCAAGGGACTGGCGGGGGAATCCTCGCAAACGGTCTGGATTCCCAAGCCTGTGCGCCCTGCCGAGCCAGAGCCCGACATTTTGCTGATGGTGCAGGAAATGAGTGGCGACTTGCCCGTGGCCACGGCTATGGCATCACACCCGGTCGATCCGCCTGCTGCAGCGGATGCTCATGTCCTGCCAGCGGAAGGCATTTCGCTCAAGGATTGCCTGATGGACATTGAGCGCGACTACATCGTTCAGGCCATGCAACGCAGTCAGAACAATGTGTCACAAGCGGCGCGCTTGCTGGGCCTGCAGCGCACGACCTTGATCGAAAAAATCAACAAGCTTGGCCTCAAGAGCCAGGCTGACGCGACCGCTTAGCGACGCTCCATCACCATCCAGAAGGGACGAGCCTCGTCTGCCGACTCCAGGCAGGAAACGTTGCCGCTATAGCTGTAGAACACGCAGGCATTGTTGCGGCCCACAGCGCCTTTGCTGCTGACCCAGTAGTTTTCGACCAGCACAGTGGGGAACACCTGGGAGTTGATGGCAGGGTTGGTGCACCGGGTTTGTTTGATGCTCTCGACCTCGGAGGCTGTCGGCAGACGCCAGGGCTTGCCAGAGGCGGCCGCGACCTCTGCCACATAAGCCTGGGCCTGGGCAAAATTCAAGGCCAAGGGCGTGCCAAGGCACTGCGAGCCCTGAAACTTTTCGCCCGCGTTGCAACGGTACCAACGCATGCCGGTGTCAGGGTCAATGGCTGTGCCTGCATCTTCAAGTTTCCAGTCCTGCAGCTGTCCAGCTTCGAAAAAACTGCCGCACTGCGGTTTTTGGCTGTATCGATCGCAGGCCGACAAAGTGGCGATGCCTAGAAACAGCACCAACCAACGCGTCAAACGCAAGGGTGAGAAAAAAAAGTCTCTGAACATGAATGACATTGTCTTAGCGTTTGCTGCTGGGCACAAGTTGAGCCTGCATCGGCAAACCCGCCCCAAAGTAAGGTTATGCTCTGCTGTCTGGAGCAAAGACAGAGCAGGCAAATTCAAGATTTGCCTGCTCTGTCCGATTCTCCAAACAACACATAACCGATCAAGTCTTGCTTCAAAGCTGTGGCAAGGCCACTGCGGAGTCGTCAGAAACCATGGATATCGCAACCATCATTGGCTTCACAGCCACCTTCGGCCTGATCATCATGTCGATGGGTAATCCCGCACCGTTCATCGACATGCCCTCCGTTTACATCGTGATCGGGGGGACTTTGACGGCCGTGCTGGCGCGAAGCTCGTTTCCCGAGTTCATCGGCTCGATTGGCGTGGCGCTCAAAACCGTCAAGCAAAAAATCGACAAGCCTGAAGACCTGATCGAACAACTGGTCAACCTGGGCACCATTGCCCGCAAAGACGGCATGATCGCGCTGGAGGGGCAGGAAATCGCCAATCCCTTCATGGCCAAAGGGGTGCGCATGTTGGTTGACGGCACCGACCCGGCGCTGATCAAAAGCACCATGGAACGCGAAATGGCCATGATCAGTAGCCGTAACTCTGACGGTATGGCCTTTATTGCTTCGGCTCAGGACATTGCGCCAGCCATGGGCATGATCGGAACGCTGGTGGGTCTGGTGCAGATGCTGGGCAACATGAGCGACCCCAAATCCATTGGTCCCGCCATGGCGGTGGCCTTGCTGACCACGCTGTATGGCGCCGTGATCGCCAACGTGATCTGTATTCCCCTGAACCAGAAGCTCGGCAAGCTCGACTCTGCCGAAAGCCTGAACAACGAACTCATCATTGAAGGTGTTTTGTTCATCCAAAGCGGTGGCAATCCACGTATGTTGCCCGACATCCTGATGCCCTTTGTCGAGCCCAAGGCCCGTGCAAAACTTGAGGCCGCCGCTGGCGCCTGAGTAAAGGACTGACCGTGGCCGAGAACGAAAACCTCCCGGACGAGGCGCCCAAAGAAGCCGCCGCTCCTGCGCCCGAACCGGTGCAGGAGGAAGTCGAGGTCTCCAAGAAAAAGCCGGAGACGCCCGACTGTCCCAAGTGCGAGGAGTGTGCGCCTTGCAAGCCTGGCGCACCCGCCTGGATGGCCACGTTTGCAGACATGGCCACCTTGCTCATGGCCTTCTTTGTGCTGATTCTCTCGTTTGCCGAGATGAACGTGCCCAAGTTCAAGCAAATCAGTGGCTCGTTGAAGAACTCGTTTGGTGTGCAGCGCCTGATTCCGGTGGTGGAATCGCCCAAAGCGCAAAGCCTGATTGCACGCAGTTTCTCGCCCTCGGTGGCTGAGCCTACGGTGCTGGACACCATTCGCCAGCAAACCACAGAAGACCGCCTGGAAAACGTTGAGCTCAAAACCGATGTGGCTCCAGCCGCGCAACAAGCGATTGAAACCATGCGCCAGGCGCTTGCCCAGGAAATCAGCCGCGGGGAGGCTCAGGTCAAATTTGAAGGCGGCAAAGTGGTGGTTGAGATGACAGCCACCCCCAGCGGCAGCGTAGGCCCCAGTGGCGCTCAGCGCGGCGGTAACGCCAGTGGCCAGCAACAAGGTGGCGCTTCCAGTTCCGGTGCGCAGCAATCGGGCGCAGCCGCCAGCGGCAGTCAACAAGCTGGCGCCGCTGCCAAAGGTGACAAACAAGCCGCAAGCGCGACCAACGGTGCGCAGCAGTCGGGTGTGGTCAAACAAGGCGAGATCGAGTTCTATGCCAAAGTCGCCGAAGCCCAGGCTCAAGTGGCGACCGCTGTGGAGGTGCGCGACATGCGTGGCACCAACCGCGGTGCTTCCGGTCAGGGCAGCGGCGGTGCGCAAGATGCCAATGCCACCTTCCAGCGCATCCGTGCTGACATGGCCAAGGAAATCGCCGGAGGCAAAGTCGAGGTCGAACGCGATGGCGCCCGCATCATCATCCGCTTGACGGAGCAGGGCTCCTTCCAGTCAGGGCGTGCGGACTTGCAGCCAGGCTTTATGCAAACGCTGGGTCAAGTGGCGGGGACCGTCAGCAAGACCCAGGGTCGCGTTTACATCGAAGGTCACACCGACAACGTGCCGGTCATGTTCAACGAGCGTTTCCGTTCGAACTGGGACTTGTCGGGTGCGCGTGCAGGCGCTGTGGCTGACTACATGTCTGCCAATGGCTTGACCGCTTCACGCATCAGCGTGGCGGGCTATGCAGATACGCGTCCGATCGACAGCAACGACAGTGCATCGGGCCGTTCCCGCAATCGCCGTATTGAAGTGATTGTTGACGGCGCTGACCGCTAAGCTGGCTCAGGCCGCCGAGTCTCTGAGCCAGTTGGCGCGCAACAAGGCCAGATCGTCGTAGCCCTTTTGCTCACGACGATCGTTTTCGCGGCGCTCGGCGCGCTCTGCGTTCTCGGCTAGCTTTTGCATTTTCAATAACTCATGCTCTTCGCGCAGCAGCCGTAAACGAACCTGCTCTGTCACTTTGGTGGCTTGAGCCAGCTCCTGGTTGACCCTGCTCGATACCGCATTCAATTGGGCAATGAAAGCGTGTGCATTGAGCCTGTCGCGCATGGACCGGGCCTGTGTGTCTGCCGTTTCTTCCTGGCGCTGGTAGTCGGCGATCAGGGCGTTGACCCGGTTCAAGCTGGCTTGCAAAGCCTCTTGCTGTTTTTGCGCAGCCGCCCAGTCTGTGCGCGCCTGTGTGACCTGGCTGCGCAATTTATCGACCAAGACGGGCCAGGGCAGTCGTGTTGCTGAGCTCATGGTCTTCAGTGCGACATGATGTAGTCGACCGCGTCCTGACACGCCTCAAAGCCCAGGCGTTCATGCATGTCCTGGCGCAAGTAGGTCTCCATGGCGGGACGCAGGCGAATGGCCTCATCCAGATCCGGGTTGCTCTTGGCCTCGTAGGCGCCCACCTGGATCAAGTCCTGGTTTTGCTGGTACAGCGACCACAAGCGCCTGAACCGGTTGGCGCGTTGCAAAGCCTCGGGTTCAAGCAAAGTGGCCATCACGCGGGAAATCGAACCATTGAGGTCAATCGCGGGGTAGTGCGCCGCGTCAGCCAGCTTGCGCGAGAGCATCACCTGGCCATCGAGCGAAGCGCGGGCAATGTCCACAATCGGATCGTTGCCGTCGTCGCCTTCTGCCAGCACGGTGTACATGGCCGTGATGCTGCCCACGCCATGTCGGCCCACGCCGGCGCGTTCAATCAGGTTGGGCAACAAGGCAAACACAGAAGGGGGGTAGCCTTTGGCTGTGGGCGGCTCGCCAATGGCCAGACCAATTTCGCGCTGGGCATGGGCCACACGGGTCAGGCTGTCGACCAGCATCAACACATTTTTGCCCTGATCGCGGAAATACTCCGCAATCACATGCGTCATTTGTGTCGCCTTCAGCCGCAGCACGGGCGAGACGTTCGCCGGGGCCGCCACCAGTACAGACTTTTTCAGTCCTTCTGCGCCCAACGATTCTTCAATGAACGCTTGCACTTCGCGGCCACGCTCACCAATCAGCCCAATCACCACCACATCGGCTTCGGTAAAACGGGTCAGCATGCCCAAGAGCACGCTCTTGCCCACACCCGATCCAGCAATCAGCCCCAAACGCTGGCCGCGCCCGATGGGCAGCAGACCATTGATGGCTTTCACCCCCACATCCAGCGTCTGGCGGATGGGGCCACGCTCCATCGGGTTGATGGGTTGGCCCAGCAAACTCATCACCTCCGGGCACTCTGGCAAGGGCTTGCCATCCAAAGGGTGGCCGCGGCCATCAATGATGCGGCCCAGCAGGGCAGGGCCCAAGCGAACGCGAGCGCTGTGGTTGATCACCCGCACATGCGCACCCGGACCAATACCGACAGGCTCGCTGTAGGGCATCAAAAACAAAGTCTTGTCATGGAAGCCGACCACCTCGGCCTCCACCCGCTGGCCAGACTGGCCACGCACTTCACACAGTGCGCCCAGCGGGGCCATGATGCCGCGTGTCTCCAAACGCAAACCCACCAGGCGCACCAGTGTCCCGCTCTTTTCGGGCGGGGGCGCCTGCAAGTGGCGCAGGTGCTCGCTGGTGGCTTCGGCAAAGTCCATCATGCATCGGCCTCTTTGGCGTCATCATCGTTGGTCACCACGTCCAGGCTGGAGGCATTGACCAAGGTGTGCGCATCGCCCAGCAACTGGCGGGCCAGCACTTCCAGACGGTTTTCGATCAAGTCCTCCACCAGCGTGTCGTTGACCTGTACCCGAACGCTGCCAGGTTGCAGCCTTGCATCGGGCTCCAGGCGCAGGCCGCGTGCCGATTCGGCATAGCGGCTGAAACGCTCCAGGTCCTGTGGGTGCAGGTGAACAATGGCTTTGTCCGTGGGTTGGTCAAAATGTGCCAATGCTTGCTTGACCAATTTTTCAATCGCGGCGCCCGACAGCTGCAGCTCAGAGCGAACCAGTTGCTCGGCCAGATGCACCGCGAGCCGGTTCATCGGCTCAAACAGTCGTTCTTGGTCCGCGCTCAAACCTTGCAAGGCCGCGACCACGTTGCTGATCAGCGCATGGTCTTTGGCTTGCTCCTGCGCCAAGGTTTCTTCTGCTTCTTGCAGGCCGGCCAACTTGCCGGCTGCCAGACCCTCGGCGTAGGCCGCAGCCTTGATCGCATCAATCTCTTCGGGGCTGGGGCCGGCAACCAACAGGGGGAGGTCTTCAGTGGGGTTGGTGTCGTCGCCCGCCAAGCCAGCGTCTGCTGCCTGTGGCAGCAAATCGATGTCTGCGTCCGATGCGGACTCGGTGCTGGTGGCTGAAAGCGGTGCGTCGTTGGGAATCACACGCCAAGGCCCGAAGTCTGTGGCCTTTGCGTTGTCCCAAGGCATGCGCAGGAACGCAGGTGCATTGCTGGTCTTCACCAGCAAATTGTCTGTTTTCCAGCCCGCCGGGCGGTTGGCTTCAAACGAAGTCATCGCCACGTCCTGCCAGCACCAGCTCGCCCTTGTCGGAGAGCTTGCGTGCGGTACGCATGATGAGTTTCTGTGCCTCTTCCACATCGGTCAGGCGCAGCGGACCCTTGGCCTCCATCTCGTCGATGAACATGACGCGTGCACGCGACGACATGTTGTCGAAGAACTTGTCCTTGACGTATTCGGGTGCACCCTTGAGCGCAGTCATCAGCAGGTCGGGCTCGACATTGCGCATCAGGATCTGGATCGCACGGTTGTCCACGGCCGACAGGTTCTCGAAGGTGAACATGTTGTCCTGGATCTTCTGCATCAGGTCGGCGTCGATCTTTTCCAGGCCGCCCATGATGGTCGATTCCAGATCCACCTTCACAAAGTTCATGATCTTGGCTGCTGCCTTCACGCCACCAAAGCTCGAAGACTTGGCCGACGAGTTGTTGGAGAACTGCTTTTTCATGATCTCTTCGAGCTCGTCCATGGCAGTGGGCTGCACGGTTTCCAGGCTGGCCACGCGTTGAATCACTTCCGGGCGGGTCTCGGTGGGCAGGAAGTTCAGCACATCCGCAGCCACGTCGTATTCCAGCACCGACAAAATAATGGCGACCACCTGCGGGTGTTCGCCCCGAATCATGTCGGCAATGGAGCGGGCATCCATCCACTTGAGAATTTCCAGGCCTTTGCTGCCCTGACCCGGCATGATGCGCGAGAGCACCGACAAAGCCTTGTCTTCGCCCAGCGCACGGCGGAAAACCTTCTCCACATAGTCGCCCGTGCCCAGACCCAGGCTGGTTTGCTTCTTGAGCGTGGCGACAAACTCATCCAGGACAACGTTAACCGCCTCTTGCGACAGGTCGGCCACCGACATCATGGCGCCGCCCAGGGCCTGCACTTCTCGGGGGTTCAGGAATCGCAAAATTTCTGCAGCTTGTTGTTCGCCCAGCAGCAGCATGAGCACTGCAGCGCGCTGAGAGCCGGTCAGGGCGTCAAGCTCCTCGCGCAGCTCGTCACTCATCGTGAATTCGGTGATGTCCGGCGCCGCAGCCCCGTCCTTGCTGTCCTTGCCGTCTTTGTCCTTGCCTTTGGCGCCGGCTTTGGCGTCCTTGTCTTTGGCCGCTTTGTCGTCAGGTTTTTTGGTAGCCATATCGGTTTCCTTGTAGCTGTCGCGCTCAGGCGGCCTTGACGGTGATCATGCCCTTGAGCACGTTGGCCACGCGCGCCGAGTCTTCGGCCACCAGCATGCGGATCAGGGCGACCTTGTCGTCGTAGGTGTTGGCGGTATCGAGCATGTCGATCGAGATGCTCGACTTCTTGGGCTTGAGCTTGGCCTTGATGTCTTCCAGGCTCTCGCCCTCGCCAATCTGGATCATGCGCATGTCCTCTTCGGACAACTCGCCATCGGCCAGGGCCTTCTTGGCTGCGGCTTCGGCTTCCTTGTCCTTGCGCTGGCCGGTGATCGACAGCATCAGCGGACGAATCACAATCAGCAAGAAGATGATGAAGATGAACCCAATCAAGCCCATCTTGATCTGGCTTTGAACCGTGGGTTCCAGGTACCAGGGCATGGTCTCCAGCGATTCGGGGGCTTCAAAGCGGGCCGGCACCACCGACACCACGTCGCCACGACCATCCTGGAAACCCACCACACTGCGCACCAGCTGTTGCATGCGCTCCAGTTCCTGGGGGGTGTAGGCGACCGACGTCGGTGCCGCTTTGGCGTCCTTGCCTCCATCAGCAGGTGCTGGCGCGGGTTTTTCGTTCACGATCACGGCCACGCTCACGCGCTGCACACCGCCGCTGGCGTTGCTGATGCGGCGAATCGTGCGGTCGAGTTCGTAGTTGCGCGTCTGGCGGCTGCTCAGCGTGTTGCTGGAGTCGGTCACGCCCTTGTTGGTGTCCACGCGCGTGTCGGTCGTCATTTGCGCTTGTGCGGGCGGACGGTTGGACAATGCGCCCGGCACACCCTCGGCACTGAGCTGCACACCACGGTCTTCGGCCAGCACCTCGGAACGGGTTTTGGGCCCTTTGTCGCGGGTGTCGTAGTCTTCAGTGGTGCTCTCGATCTGGGTAAAGTCCAGCGTCAAATTCACTTGCGAGCGCACATTGGCCTCACCCACCATGGGCGAGAGGATCTGCAAAATCCGGTTGCGGTAAACCTCTTCGAGCTGCTGCTTGTGCTGGGTTTGTGCGGCGGTCAGACCGAGCTTGAGCTCGCTGGCCGACTCGGTCATCAGGTTGCCCACGTTGTCCACCACCGTGACGTGGTCAGGCGTCAGATAGGGCACGCTGGACGACACCAAATGCACAATCGCCTGCACTTGTGACTGCGACACGGCACGCCCCGGGTGGGGCGAGACGACCACCGAGGCCTTGGGCGGTGTGCGGTCGCGCACAAACACGCTCTGCTTGGGCGCAGCCAAGTGCACGCGGGCACTCTGGATCGTGGCAATCTGCAAAATGGTACGCGCCAGCTCTTGCTCCATGGCGGCGTTGACCTGCACCTGTTCCATGAACTGGCTGGTGGTCATGGAGGACTGACCCTTCAGCGCCTCCAGGCCGGTCGTGCCCCCACGCGGCAAACCTTGCGAGGCCAGGAAAATGCGTGCCTCGTGGTAGCGGTTGGTAGGTACCTGCAATTGGCCGGTGCCTGAGTCGATGCGAGGCTCGAACGAACCTTTTTTCAGCGCTTCAAAAGCGGACTGCTGATCGCTTTCCGACAAACCGGGCATCACGGGCCGATAAGGCGTCGCGTTCATGGCAAAGTAAACCATGCCAAACAAAATCAGCACCATCAATGCGAGCACAGCCGGCAAAGCTTTTTTGACGGCAGGTTGGTTGATGACCTGTTTGAGCTGCTTGAGGGCCACCACCTCGCGCTTGGGTTCGCTGGTTGTGGCCAGTTGTGTCCCAGTAGCGGCGGCGGGGGCTCCACCATTGGCGGTGGTGGCGACGGCACTGCCCGTGGCAGCTGGCGCGGACGCCATGTCCGGTGTCATGGTTGCGGTAGCGGTAGTCATGGTCGTTGTCTCTGTGTGTCAGTTCGCGGCCAACAGGCTTTACACCGGCATGCCCAAAATATCTTCGTAAGCACGCAACACCTTGTTGCGCACCTGCAGCGTGGTTTCAAAAGCCAGGGAAGACTTTTGCATGCTCAGCACCACATCGGTCAGCTGAACGTTTTCGCCGCGCTCGTAAGCGGCCTGCATGTCTCTGGAGGCCACTTGCATGCCGTTGACCTGTTCAACCGCCGACTTGACCAGATTGCCAAAAGTCGGGCTTTGAATGCGTTCGCTTTGTGCGTTGACGTCCGAGATGTTGGGCAAATCGCCCGTGGCCTGCGCCTGAACACTGCGCATGGTCTTGAGCATGGACTCAATATTGGATGCGGAGTTGATGCGGTCAATCATGATGATGCCTTTTCTCGTGTCATTCGGACAAAGCCAGGCTCAGTCCGCGCTCGCGCAGACGGGCCATCTTGTAACGAAGGGTGCGTGGGCTGATGCCCAGTTTTTCTGCGGCCTCGGCCTTGCTGCGCGTGGCAGCCAGGGCGGCCAGAATGATCTGGTGTTCGTTGATCTTGACTGCGCTTTGCAAGCTGGTGTGCGAAGGTGTTTCCACCACCATGGCCGCTTGTGCCAAAGCAGCTGCCGGCAGGGGGGCGGCCACCACGGGCGTGTTCATGGTGGGCGCGTTGTAATCGGTGGCAAAAGCCCAGTCGTCAAACATGAGTTGGGCGGCGCCAATCGTGCCGTCCACACTCAGCACCGTGGCGCGCTTGATCACGTTTTCCAGCTCGCGCACATTGCCGGGCCAGCTGTATTGCATCAGCATGTTGCGGGCCTCTACCGTCACGGGCCAACGGCTGCCGGGGCGGCCGTGTTTGCTCAGGCAGTGGCCCACCAGCGGCATGATGTCGCCTGGCCGCTCGGCCAGCGGCAACAGCCGCAGCTTGAAGGTGGCAATGCGGTAGTACAGGTCTTCGCGGAACTCGTGGTTCAGCATGGCCTGGCGCAAATCCTTGTTGGTGGCGGCCACCACGCGCACATCCAGGCGCACCGGCGTCTGGCCACCCAGACGTGTGAGTTCGCGCTCCTGCAAGACGCGCAGCAGCTTGCTTTGCAGCTGCGGCGACATCTCGCCAATTTCGTCCAGGAACAGGGTGCCGCCCTGGGCTTGTTCAAACAAACCTTTGTGGTCGCGGTGGGCGTGGGTAAAGGCGCCGCGCTCGTGACCAAACAACATGTCTTCAATCAGCTGCTCGGGCATGGCCGCGCAGTTGCAGGCCACAAAGGGGCCTCTGGCGCGGGGCGATGATTCGTGCAGCACCCGGGCCAACACTTCCTTGCCAGCCCCGGTGGGACCAATGAGCAGCGCCGTCACATCGGTTTGCGCCACGCGCCGTGCCAAGGCCAACAGGTATTGGCTGGCCGGGTCCACAAACACGGCTTCCAAAGGTTGGCGAGCGGGAGGGGTAAATTGTGTTGGGGCGCTAGTCTGTACAGCTTCGGTCGCTGGTGTGGTCTGCGGCTCGTTGAGGGCTTGGGCCAACTGGCGCCAGCGGGTAGCGCTCCAGTCGTCGGCGCGAACCACGTGGCGCATGCCGGCTTGGGCCACGGCCACGGCCAGCTCCAGCGCGCCGGCATCCAGGCGGCAAACCAGCTCGCGCTTGAGGCCGGCCTTGGCCAGGGTTTCGCGCACGCCGGTCAGGGTGTCGGTGTCAAAACGCAGGCGAACCACCACGCATTGGGCCTCAGCCGCAGCGGCGGGCAAATCGTCCAGGGTGCGAATCGCATGAACGCGCCAGCCCGCGGCGGCCAGCTGTTCGCGCTCTTGGCTGCCCAACGTCGCTGTCGGGTCCAGCCAAACGGCGCAAACCGGCTCGGCGGCAGCATCTGCAGCGGCAAAATCGATTCGGCTGTTCATCCTTGCGGGCCCTTCTTACAAAAAGATGAGCGGCAAGATGCAAAAGCCGTGCCAGCGGCAAGAAACCCCCGTTTTACCGGCAACAGCGGCAAATCTGTCGGGCTTTTGGCAACCCTGCAGGCGTGCTTGCCACAGGGGGTGTCGGAAAATTTACGCCCTTACAGGCATTGGCGGTAGGCCGTTTGCTGGCAGCGCTGGGCTTCGAGTTTGGCTTGCTCGATGGCTTTGCGGCTGAGCTTGTAAGACGCATAGTCCTTGATCAAGCCCGCCTCGACCCGGCCGTTGCGCACTGCCAGCTCGGACCAGGCATAGGCCTTGTAGGCGTCTGCCTTGCCGGCGTCGCCAGACAAATGCACTTGCGCCGCCATCATTTGCCCAGCCGGGTTGCCCTGGCGGGCAGCTTTCTCGTACCACTCCAGCGCCAGGGCAGCGTTGGCAGGTGTGCCCACCCCTTCATAATAGGCCTGGCCCAACATGTATTGCGCCTCGGGCAGGTTCAGCTTGGCTGCCTGGTTGAACCAGTTGAGCGCCTCGCGCGGGTTGCGTTCTACGCCGTAGCCGTAAAAGTACAGGGTACCGATGTTGAACATGGCGTTGGGCTCGTTTTGCGCAGCGGCCTTGCGGTACCAGGCCATGGCTTCCACATAGCTTTGCGCCACGCCCAGGCCTTGCTCGTACAGATAGCCCATATTGGTTTGCGCCTTGGCGTTGCCTTGCTCAGCAGGTGTTTTCCAGGCGCGCATGGCGGTGGCGTAGTGGCCGCGCTGCAAGGCGGCCACACCGGTTTCAATGCTGTCGACCTCGTTGGCGGCCCAGCTGGGCGTAGCCCACAGGGCGCAGAGCAGGCCGATGGCGGTCAGGGTGTGTGTGAAGGGTTTGAACATAGGGGTCAGGCTTTACGGGCTGGCGGTGTGGCGCTGGGCTTGGGGGCAAAGCCGCGGCAGGGTTTCCCGTCCAGCAGCAACACGTCCCAGCCGGGGAGTTTTTGGCTTTTGAAACCCATCAAGCGGCAAACATAGGGCATTTGGGGTTGGTAAGTCAGCCCAAAGTGTCGGCACTGCCAGCAATCCGGGCTGGCGGGTGGCGCTTGGGTGGTGTTCATTCAAGGCGCTTCGTCGGTGGGGGCCTGGCGCGAAGCGGCTTCCTGGCGGGCACGCTCGGCCAGGGCGGCTTGTTCTTCGGGGGTGCGCGGCGGCGGGCGGCGGGGGGTGCCCATCCAGGTCAGGCCGTCGTTGTGTTTGCCGGCGCGGCGCTCGCGCACATAGCGCCACACCTGCCAGCCCAGCAGCGCCAGAAACACCAGGCCAAATAAATCGCCAATGAGCTTGGGGTAGTCAAAGCCCGGGGGCAGGGCCAGGTCGGGCTGCGTCCACATGGCCACCAGGATCACGGCGGCCAACAGCAAAAAGGCCCGAATGCGCTTGCAACTGGGGCAATTGCGCCAGTTGTTGCCTGGGCGGGCGGGCTTGTTGGAACGCGGTGGCAAGGCAAAACACTCCAGAAAACAAGGGGTTAGGGAAGATTATCCCCAATTTCCCCTGCAGCAGGGTCCCCAAAAAGAAACTTCAAAAAACTGCAAATAGCGGCTCAAGTTATCTGCGGGGGGGCCGATTCATCATCCAACAGGAACCGGAAAGCCGCGTTCTACGTACACAACCTGAACTCTTAGGAGCAGCGAGATGAGCGTCATTAACACCAACATGAAGTCGTTGATCACCCAGAACAACCTGACGGTGAACAACCGCGCCTTGTCCAGCGCGATGGAAAAGCTCTCGACCGGCAAGCGCATCAACAGCGCAGGTGACGATGCTGCTGGCCTGGCCATCAGCAACAAGATGACCGCTCAGATCCGCGGCCTGAACCAGTCGGTGCGCAACGCCAACGACGGTATCTCCATGATCCAGACTGCCGAAGGCGCGCTGACCGAAGTGACCAACATGCTGCAGCGCATGCGTGAGCTGGCCGTGCAGTCTGCCAACGACACCAACACCAGCAGCGACCGCTTTGCCCTGAACCTGGAAT
>JACCDG011935602.1_pt1 | contig 58306 bp, 44 predicted proteins | sample 7442471 | NCBI WGS metagenome assembly JACCDG01 (sample SAMN15323444, study PRJNA562643) | freshwater metagenome | isolation source: river surface water | place: USA:Blue River Watershed | collected 2017-08-17 | reverse complement strand
GGTGACGCCGTCGAGTTGTTGCCGCACCCAGATGTGGTCGTGGCCCTGGAAGAAGATGGTGACCTTGTTGGCGACGAAGAGCTGGTGGATCGGCAGGGCCCAACCCGGACGGTTCTGGGCGAAGGCGGGCGTGCCGTTGTTGTCCTGGCCGCCCCATTCGAACTTCAGGGCCACGTCGATCCCGCCGCGACCCCGGCCCATCACATGGTGGGCGAAGACGAACTTGTACTTTGCGCGGCTGCCCTCGAGCGTGCGCTTGAGCCAGTCGTACTGCTCCTTGCCGTGGGTGAGTTGCCACGCGTTGGACGCCTTGGGTCCGCCGTAGAAGTCATTATCCACCACCACGGGCGAGCCCCAGTAGGGATCAATCGTGACAAACAGAGCATCGCCCCATTCCCACGCGTAGTAGTTACGGAGCAGGCCGACGTGCTCGATGGTCTCGGTGTTGCCCGAGTAGAAGGCATCTGGCGCGGGCTGGGCGTAGTACAAGTTGCGGGCGTTCTGCGCCCACACCGCCACGTTGTTCGGCGTACCATCGAGGAGGTAACGGGCCGCCTGCTCGTGGTTGCCATTCACCAGGAAGACCGGCGCGGTCCGGCCGATGATGCCGAGGTAGGGACGCTGGATGGCGTACCGCTCCGCCACCTGAGGCTGGGTCACCGCGCGGGGATTGGCCTGGTTGATCGTGTCGACACTGAAGTCGTCACCGCTCGTCAAATAGAAGTCCGGATTGTCCGCGGCCGCCGTGTTCATCGTGCGGGTGTAGAGCGCGGCGTTGAACTGCGTGTTCACGCGCTCCGGATGCGAGTCGCCCTGCACCCCGAAGACGAAGGTGCTGCCCGGCGGGCGCTGGGTCATGAATGAATACTCGGAGCCCGCGTCTTCGACGGTGGAGGACGGAGCGCGGAAGCGGATGCGGTAGTAGTGCCGCGTGTTCGGCGTGAGGCCGGTCAGCGTAAGGGTCTGCGGCACATTGGGTGTCAGAGCGAGCGTGGCGCTGCGGCCCGTGTAGACGCCGGGTTGCGTCCCGTACTCCAGCGTTGCGGCGAGCGTTTGCGTCGTAATCAGGTTTGCGGCGATGGAGAGGTTCGTGGGGCACCCGAGCACGAGCGTACCTGGGAACTCCGCGGCGCGCAGCGCGGGCGAGCCGAGGACCAGCGCCACGAGGACGGTCGCGAGCCGGGACGAAAGGCAGCGGAGGAGGCGGATCATGGCGCGACGACCGCGGGGGCGATCGTGTAGGTGTGCGAGATCGTCCGGTTCTTCAGGTTGGCGGTCTCCTGATTCGGCAGCGCGGCGCGCACGTATTCGACCTTCGTCTGCGTCGGTCCGACCGTGACGCGCAGGTGGCCCGAGTTGGGCAGGATGGTACCCTGAACGTAGCGACCGGCGGTTGAACTCCCGGTGCTGAAGTTGGCCGTGCCCGGCTGCGGGCACTCCTGGTAGACGATCCCATCCAGCACTTGGTAACCGTAGAAGTGGTCATGCCCATGGAAGACGGCGCTCACCTGGTTGGCCCGCAGCAGCGCGTGGATGGGCGAGCCCCAGCCGGGCCGCTTCTCCGCGAAGCCCTCCGTGTCGTCCGCGTTGCGCCCGCCCCACTCGTAGCGTGGGGCCGCCTCCACGCCACCCCGGGCCGATTCGAAGCCGCCGACGAGGTGATGCAGGAAGACGAACTTGTAGCGCGCGCGGCTGCTTTCCAGCGTCGCCTTCAGCCAGTCGTACTGCGTGCGGCCGAGGGACCAGCGCCAGTTGTCGGCGGGATTGGAGTTGGGGTTGGTGACCGTGTTGTTGAACGGATCCAGCACGACGAACAGCGCGTCGCCCCATTCCCACGCGTAGTAGTTTTCCAGCAACTCGCTGCGTCCCGCCACTAGGCGCGTCTCGCTGCTGCCGCGATAGAAGGCATCCGGAACCGGCGTGGGGAAGTAGCGCTTCCGGGCGATGAGGTTCCAGCTCGCGACGTTGTTGTCCTTGGCCGTCGAGCGATCCGCCTCGTAGACGTAGCGGTACTCCGCCTCGTGGTTGCCGAGCGTGAAGTAGAAAGGCACCGAGTGGCACGCCTCGGCGAACGCGTTGCGGAGTGTCACCGCCCGGTACTCGATCAGGCCGTAGTTGATCGGTAGGCCCGGGAGGATCGTCGCCATTTTGTCCGACATCAGGATGTCGCCGAGGTCGACGTTGAAGTCCGGCGCGTCCGCGAGGATGTTGCGCATCGCCAGTGAGAACAGTGGGCGGCTGGTCACTTCGTCGAGGTGCGGATCGGCGGTGACCGTGAAGGTGAAGGACTCGGTCCGCGCCCGCTGGGTGACGAAGCTGCGTTCGCCCCGCGCGCGGAACGTCGCCTCGCCGGGCGAGCGGTAGCGGACGCGGTAGTAGTGCCGGGTCCCGGCCGCGAGGGCTGGCTTTCCGGGCGGGGCCTGCAGGACGAACTCTGCGGTCGCGTCCGCTGGCCAGAGCGTGACCGGGGTTTGCAGGGTGTACGCGCCCGAAGTCTGACCGATCTCCGCGTACATTTCGAAGGTCGCGGTGGCTTCCAGTGCGAGCGTGACGCTCTTCTCCGTCGCGATGCCGAGCAGTTCCGAGGCGGAGAAGGTCGCGTCGATCAGCGACGCCGAGACGGTGTAGGTCGCGACGGGCGCGTTCGCGGTCTTGCCCACGGCGTCGAACGCCGTGACCCCGTAGCTTACGGCGGTGCCCGCGGCCTGAGCGGGGATCGCCGCGCCGAACACGCCGTCGCCGGCCGCCCCGTCGCCGCTGCGGCCGTCGTCGAGCATCATGACTGTGACCGGCACCGCGTTTGCGCCGGTGCCGACGGTGTAGTTCAGCCGCAGGCCCGCGACCGTGCCGCCCGGGTCGGGCTGTCCGCGGGCGGTGACGAAGACTTTGTCCGTGTAGCTCGGGGCCTGCGGTGAGGCGGTCACGTCGATCGCCGCCAGGCCGGTGGGACCGCTTGCCGCGGGCACGACGTACACTTCCATGAGGGCGGTTCCCGTGGTGTCGCCGACGCCCCGGATCTGGGCGGTGTAGGAACCGGGCGCGAGGGAGACGAGTAGGGCGGCATCGCGGCTGCCGGAGGAAAGGGGGAAGGCTCCGACCGCCGTTGCCGCCGCCGTGACCTCGGCCGCGTTGGCCGCGCCCGACCAGCTATCGTTGGAAGCGATCGCTGTCTGTCCGGAGAACAGGGTGACGGTGGGATCTGCCAGCACGTCGGGCACGCCGAACTGAGCGAGGGAGGGTCCGACGGCGCGAATTAGCAGTCGCAGTTGGCCCGAGCCGCCGATGACGAACCCGGGAATGAGGATGTTTGAGCCTGTGCCGACGAAGGCGCGGGTGGACGCGTTGATGATCGTCGGACCCGTCCCCGGGGCCGCGTCGTAGACTTCGACCAGCGCCACGCCGTTGCCTTGATTCGCCGCAAGGACGGGCGCGGTGTAACCGCCGGAAGTCAGCGGCATCACCAAGGCTGCGTCGCGACTCGCCGCACCAAGCGCGAACGCACCCGCGTTGCGCATGGCTTGGGCATCGGCGGCGGCCCAGTCGTCGTTGGTCGCCACCGTCGTGGTCCCGTTCACCAGCGAGAGACGCGGATCCGCGAGGACACCCTCAACGCCAAAGTTGGCCAAGGTCGGTCCCACGGCCCGCACCAGCACCGACTTGCTGCCTGCGCCCGCGAGCACGAAGCCGGGAATCGGTGTGCCGGCCGTCCCGCCCACCGCTACCCGGGTGGCGATGTTCACGAGGCGCGCCGGATCGGCGTCGGCTGCGCGCACGCCACCGAAGCAGAGGAACCACGCTGCCGCCATGAGACATACGACCCGCATGATCTCACCGTCGCACACGGGTATTAATCGTCGGCGTGGATTCGGGTTAAAAAGCGTTAATCCAGCCTCGCCTGTGCCTAGCTTGCGGCTCACGGCAGCGGGACGCCTCTGACGTCGAGTTCCGGTCGGGTCGTCCAGGCCGGACGCCATCCCGGGCGCTCGATCCGCGTCCGGAAGATGACGGTGTTGTCCAGTTCAAGGTTCTCCGACCAGATCCACTTGGCTCCGGTGAAGTCGGCCCGATGGAAGGCTTCCTTTGGTCGCACCTGCTGCTCCGAATATACGGTTGCCCGGCTCCAGTCCCGGTCGTCGAAGTCCACCGCGAACCAGTTTGCGGGGATCGGCGTGTGTTCTACCTGCGGGGCCCTGACGTCGCCTTGGATCGGCCCGCGGAAGAAGCAACGCGCCTTCCACGAACCATCCGTGATCGTCCCGTCGGAGAACTTCAGGATGAAGCCGCCGTCCCCGATGTGATCGCCGTACTCCAGTCCCGTGGCCGGGTCGGCGTTGTCCTTCGCCAGTACTGCGATGGTCATCGGGTACTCGGGCAACAGATCCACCGATACGACGTTGTGAGGAAGGAAGTCGATCGAGTCGACGGCGACGAGTTTGCCATTGATGCAGAGGGCGAACCAGTTGTCGGCATAGACCTGGGCACGGACCGTATCCGCGAGGGTCGGTTTGACCGGACCCCGCGCGTTCCGGCCCCGGCCCTGGCGCGTGTCGGAACCCCGCGCTTCCGACGTCTCCGCCCAGACGTTCGCGACGAAGAGGAGGGAAAGGGCGAGCCGGGCGTACCGCATGCGGAGAGCTAAACCGACATCCGTGAAGGAGAGTCGGGTGGCCGCATTAAAATACCTTCATCTTTCCCCGCTTGACCCGGGCGGACAAAGCGCGGCGGATGCAGGGAGGTGAAACTGCTGCTGGTGGAAGACGATCCGAAGCTGGCCGCCCTTACGCTCAAGGGCCTGCAGGCGCGCGGCTTCGTGGTCGACCATGCGGCCAACGGCGACGAAGGCTTTACCCTTGCGACCACGCGCAGCTATGACGCGCTGGTGCTCGATATCATGGTGCCCGGCCGCGACGGCCTGAGCATTCTCCGCCAGCTGCGGGCGAGAGGAATGAACGTACCGGTCGTGCTGGTGACGGCGCGCAGCGCGCTGGACGAGCGCCTCGCCGGGCTGGATCTCGGAGCGGATGACTACCTGACCAAGCCGTTCTACGTGGAGGAACTGATTTCGCGGCTGCACGCCGTGATTCGGCGCAGCGCTGGGCAGCCCGCCAGCATCCTCCAGAACGGTGACGTGTCGGTGAATCTTCTCACGCGTGACGTCCGCTGCGGCGATCGCGCCGTCGAACTCACCGCCCGGGAATTTGCGTTGCTCACCTACCTGCTCCGTTCGCCCGGGCGCACCTTCACCCGCGCGCAGATCTGTGAACACGTGTGGAACTACCATTTCGATCCCGGCACCAACCTGATCGACGTCTACGTGCAGCACCTGCGCAAGAAGCTCGGCGAGGCTGGGCCGGCTTTGATCGAGACTGTGCGCGGCGTTGGCTACCGCGCGCGGGCCGTGCCGTCCGGGTCTCCTGCACCGGTGCAGCCCTCCACCTCCACGCCGTGACGTCGTTCCGTCTCAAGCTTGCCCTGCTGGCTGGGCTGCTCACGGGGATCCTGATCGTGGGCACCGGCGCGCTCGCGTGGCGCCTCACGTTGCGTTTCAACCTCGATCGCCTTGATCGCGAACTGCGCAATCTCGGGGCGGCGAACCTCGAGCGCGTAGTGGGTGATTCGCACTGGCAGCGTCTTGATGGCGCGTTGAGCTTTGTGTCCGGCACCGATCCGTCAGCGGGCTACGCGCTGTGGGTCGAGACCAATGGGCGCGAGCTCTACCGCTCGCCGCAATGGCCCCAGTGGATCGATCCGGATCGCCTCCCGCGCCCGACTGCCTACGAGGGCGGTCGCACTTACGACCCAATCCCTCCGCCCCCGCGACCGCGCGACCCCATTTCCGCGGCGAATCCCGCGCTGCCGCGCAAGGAGCCGTACTTCGTGACCTTCGATTCGGGCGACCATGCTTGGCGGCTCGGCGTCATGGGTTCTCCGTACACCACGCTCGTGGTGGCGGCTAATATCGATGGCTTCACTGCGGAGCTGACGCAGCTGCGCAATCGCTTCCTGACCACGCTGCCGGTGCTGCTGCTCGTCGTCGGCGGAGGGGCATGGTTCTTCGCGGGACGCGCCTTGCGGCCGGTCCAGGCCCTCACGGGGGCGGTCGAGCGCGTCACGGCCCGCGGGCTCGATCAACGCCTCGCCGTCGGCGGCAACGACCGGGAGTTCCAGCGCCTGGTCACGGTGTTCAACGCCATGATGGACCGTCTGGAGACGAGTTTTCACCAAGCGACGCGCTTCAGCGCCGATGCCTCGCACGAGCTCAAGACCCCGCTTGCCCTCCTCCAACTCGAGTTGGAGCAGGCGCTCGCCACTACCCCCGCCGGTGCGCCGCAGCAGATGGTCTACATCAGCCTGCTCGAGGAGGTTCGGCGACTGAAAGCCATCGTGCAGAAGCTGCTCCTGCTGTCACTCGCCGATACTGGTCGACTGGAACTGCATCGGGAGTCGGTCAACATTTCGACCCTGTTGGAGAGCGTCTTGGAGGACGCTTCGGCGCTCGCCCCCCAGATGACGATCGAGCACTCCGTACCCACGGGCGTGAAGATCGACGCCGATGCCGTCTTGTTAGAGCAGGCGGTGCAGAATCTCGTGGGCAATGCGATCAAGTACAACCGCCCCGGCGGTCGGGTCCACTTGGCCCTGAACCTGGTCGCGGGGGGCATTGTCATCACCGTCGGCAACTCCGGCCCTGGGATCGCCCCGGCCGATCAGACACGGATCTTCGACCGCTTTTTCCGCGCCGATGCCGCTCGCCAGACATCCGGCAGCGGCGGCGCGGGCCTCGGACTTAGTCTTTCGAGGGAAATCATCCGAGCCCACGGCGGGCGCCTTGAGCTCGCGCGTTCCGAGGGTGACTGGACGGAGTTTGCCGCCACCGTACCGACGTCGCCGCAGCGACGCAGTGGGTCCGATTTAAGCGCAGACGTTAATGCACGTGATTAACGACCGAACAGGAACGCGCGGCGTTGGCCTCCCCTCTCGCCCTTATTTGGCGAGCGGTTCCAGTCGAACCGGATCGGCTCCGGACCCCTTTCCTCCCTCCGACTAGAACTGGCTGTTCGATTCGAGGGATAAAATTACTCACGTTAGTAATTCCAAATCAGATATTTAAATAGTATATAGGGTGTGGAACCTAGCCGATTCCGGAAAGCCCGATGGGCCAGTAAAAAAACCCAAGGCTCGCAGTCATCCCTCCGGCGCGCTTTCAGGACTGTATATGGACCTACGGGAGCGGATCTACGTATCCCAGATCCCTTCCCGAGGCCGGTCGTGCAGGCTCCAGGCCCGACCGGATCCTTTGTAAGCGAATTTGATTGAGGCAGATAGCCTTGCAGCGGGGCGTGGGTCCAGCCGCGTGATTACCTCATGCGGGGAGCAGTCTTTTATAGTTAAGAAAATCACCGCTCCAAATGCCCTCAGTCCTAAAAACAGTCCTAAAGGAGCCTCCTCAAGGCCCGGCTGAAGATCCCGGAAACGCGGTCAGTCGATCTACCCGACCCACCGACGGGCATTGTGGAAGAGTTGCATCCAGGGGCTTTCCTCCGCGGTCCAGGAGGGTGGCCGCCAGCTGAGTGACACCGTGCGGTGGACGCGTTCCGGATGGGGCATCAGGATGGTGGCGCGACCGCTCTCCGTGGTAAGAGCGGTGATGCCGCGGGGGGAGCCGTTCGGATTGAGCGGGTAACGCTCGGTTACTTGGTGGAGGTGGTCGACGAAGCGTGCGGCCACGAGGCCCGAGGCGTCGCAGGCCGCCAGAGCCGCAGAGTCGGCGAACTCGGCACGGCCCTCGCCGTGAGCGACGGCCACCGGGATCACCGAGCCAGCCATGCCGGCGAAGAAGACGCTGGGGCTCGACTCGATGCGCAGCGAAGAAAACCGACCCTCGAAGCGCTCGGACTGATTCTGGACGAAACGGGGCCAGTGGGCCGCCCCGGGAATGATGCTCCGGAGGTTGCTCATCATCTGGCACCCGTTGCACACGCCCAGCGCGAAGGAATCAGGCCGCGCGAAGAATGCCTGAAAGGCCTCCCTGGCCCGCGCGTTGAAGAGGATGCTCTTGGCCCAGCCTTCCCCCGCGCCGAGTACGTCGCCGTAGCTGAAGCCACCGCAGGCCACGAGCCCGCGGACACTCTCCAGCGAGAAGCGGCCCGCGAGGATGTCCGTCATGTGCACATCGAGCGCCCGGAAGCCGGCCCGGTCGAACGCCGCCGCCATCTCCACCTCCCCGTTCACGCCCTGCTCGCGCAGGATCGCGATCGCGGGACGCGTGCCGGACCGCACCACCGCCGGCGCGGAGGGCGTGAAGGTGAGCTTGGGCGTGATCCCGGGATCCGCCCGGTCCAGGCGCACCGCGTGCTCCGATTCCGCGCAGGCCGGGTTATCGCGAAGACCCGCGATGCGGCGGGTCACGTCCGACCAGACACGCCGCAGGTCGAAGAGGTCCTCGTCCAGCAACACGTGTTCCAAGGTGCGGATACGAAGGCGCTGATCGCTGTTGAGGGTGCCGAGGACGTGGGTGCAGGCGCCGAGGCCGCCGCGGCGGAGAATGGAGGTGACGGCGGGAATATGGGCGGTGCGGACCTGAATCACCGCACCCAGTTCTTCGGCGAACAGGGCCGCCAGCGCCGAGGCGCGGGGCGAGCCGTCGCCGTCCGCGCCGCTGAGCAGCAGCGGGGCGGGGAGAAGCAGGTCCATGCCGGCCCGCCCGGCGAAGGCCATCTCGGCCAGGGTCGCGAGGAGTCCGCCGTCCGAGCGGTCGTGGTAAGCGAGGATGCGATCTTCCTCGTTCAGCTGCTGGATGGCGGCCCAGAACGACTTCAAGTCGCCCGGATGATCGAGGTCGGGCGCGGTGCGACCGGTCTGCCCCATCACTTGGGCGAGGATGGAGCCGCCGAGGCGGTTGCGGCCTCGGCCAAGGTCGATCAGGAGCAGCGCGGTCTCGCCGGCGTCGGTGCGCAGCTGGGGCGTGAGGGAGCGCCGGACATCGGCGCAGGCGGCGAACGCGGAAACGATCAGCGACACCGGCGCCGACATACGGCGGGTGCGGTCGCCCTCGCGCCAGACCGTACTCATGCTCATCGAGTCCTTGCCGACCGGGATGGTGATGCCGAGCGCCGGACACAGCTCGAGACCCACGGCGCGGACCGCCGCGTAGAGCGCGGCGCCCTCACCCGGAAGAGCCGGGGCTGCCATCCAATTGGCGGAGAGATTGACGCGACCAAGATCCGGGATGAAGGCCGCGGCGAGATTGGTCAGCGCCTCGCCGACCGCGAGGCGCGCGGAGGCGGCGGCATCGTGGATCGCGGTGGGCGTGCGCTCACCGACCGCCATGGCCTCGCCGCTGTGGACGTCGAACGCGGCCGCCGTCACCGCGCAGTCGGCCACCGGCACCTGCCACGGGCCGACCATCTGGTCGCGGACGACGAGTCCGGTGACGGAGCGGTCGCCGATCGTGATGAGGAAGGACTTGTCGGCCACGCTGGGGTGACTGAGCACGCGGCGCACGGCCTCGGGAAATTCGAGGCCGCCGAGATCGAGGCGCGGGAGCGCGCGGGTGACGGTGGTGTCGCGGCGGTGCATCCGGGGCGGCTTGCCGAGGAGCACATCGAGCGGCAGGTCGATGGGCGTGTTGCGGAAGTGGCGATCCGTGAGCACGAGCTGGCGTTCGGTGGTGGCCTCACCGACCACGGCGTACGGGCAGCGCTCGCGCGCGCAGAGTGCCGCGAACGTGGCCATGCGCGCGGCCGGGATGGCGAGGACGTAGCGCTCCTGGGACTCGTTGCACCAGAGCTCGAGCGGACTCATGCCCGGCTCGTCACTGGGCACCTCGCGCAATTCGAAACGGCCGCCGCGGCCGCCGTCGTTGACCAGTTCCGGCAGAGCATTGGAGATGCCGCCGGCGCCGACGTCGTGGATGAACGCGATCGGATTCTCGGCGCCCAGTGCCCAGCAGCGGTCGATGACCTCCTGGCAGCGCCGCTGGATCTCCGCGTTGTCCCGCTGGACGCTGGCGAAGTCGAGGTCCTCTTGCCCGGAGCCGGTCGCAACCGAGCTGGCCGCGCCGCCGCCGAGTCCAATCAGCATCGCGGGACCGCCGAGGACGACGAGCCGGGCGCCCGGCTCGATCACGCCCTTCTGGACGTGGTCGGCGCGGATGTTGCCGAGGCCGCCCGCGAGCATGATCGGCTTATGGTAGCCGCGGAGCTCGGTTGCCCCCTCGCTGGCGGGCGTGCCCGGGGCCGCGGGGATCTCCGCCTCGAAGCTGCGAAAGTAGCCGGTGAGGGCGGGGCGCCCGAACTCGTTGTTGAACGCCGCGCCTCCGAGCGGACCCTCGATCATGATGTCGAGCGCCGAGGCGATGCGGCCCGGCTTGCCATGATCTTTCTCCCATGGCTGCACCGCACCCGGGATGCGCAGGTGTGAGACCGTGAAGCCGGTGAGCCCGGCCTTCGGCTTGGCCCCGCGCCCGGTGGCTCCTTCGTCGCGGATCTCCCCGCCCGCGCCGGTGGCGGCACCCGGGTAGGGAGAAATGGCCGTGGGATGATTGTGCGTCTCGACCTTGCAGAGCAGGTGGATGTCCTCGGAATGCGCGGCGTACTCGCCGGAGACGGGATCGGCGAAGAAGCGGCCACCGGGCGAGCCGACGAGCACCGCGGCGTTATCCTTGTAGGCGGAAAGGATGCCCTCGCTGTGCAGCTGGTGGGTGTTCCGGATCATCTGGAACAACGACCGCTCGCGCGCCTCGCCGTCGATCTCCCAGGACGCGTTGAAGATCTTGTGCCGGCAGTGCTCGGAATTCGCCTGCGCGAACATCATCAGTTCCACGTCGTGCGGATCGCGGCCGAGCGTGCGGAAGGCATTGACGAGGTAGTCGATCTCGTCCTCGGCGAGCGCGAGACCGAGGCTGGCGTTCGCGGCGACGAGCGCCTCGCGTCCCTGGGCCAGCACCGGCACTGCCGCGAGCGGGCGTGGGCTCTCGTGGCGGAACAGGACCTGGCAGTCCTCAACCGCGCCGAACACGGCCTGCGTCATGCGGTCGTGCAGCCGGCCCGTGGCCCGATCGACGGCGGCGTCGGGCGTGCCCGCGTCCACGGCGAGTTCGTAGGCGACGACCCGCTCGATGCGGCGAATCGCAGTCAGCCCGCAGATCCGGGCGATGTCGGAGGCCTTGGACGACCACGGGGAAAGTGTACCGGGGCGCGGAGCGACGACGCGGGTGCGGCGCTCGCCGGAGAGCGAAACGGCCTCGACCTGCGGACCGTACGTGAGCAAGCGCTCGAGTACGGCGTGCTCCTCGGTCGACAGCGGCGCCGAGAGATCGACGAGATGAACGAAGTGCGCCGTCAGGCCGCGGAGCGGGACGCCTTCGGCCGTCAGCTCGTGAAGGAGCTTTTGGCTGCGCGAGGAGGAGAGCGCCGGAGAGCCGCGGAGAATGAGCATGGTCGGGCCGCGATGCTCCGAAACAAGCCGCGGTGGGTCAAGCGGCAGGAGGGGTGGAGTGATGCGATCCCCGGCACCCGTGGCTGGGCCGCCGGCCCCCGGGGCTCAGCGACGGCCGGATTGCCGGAGCAACACGGCGACGACGACGGCGGCGAGCAGATCCGTACCCGCGACCACCGCTCGCAGCGACCACGGCAGGGGCAGGGGAAGCACGAGTACCAGCACCGCGCTGGCGACGAGGGCGATGGCCACGATCTTGAGCAACGAACGTTTGCGTTCAAACGCGGACGGAGGAGTGGGCATGGGTGAGAAGGGTCGGGGAGCCCGCTGGGCGCGGGGGTTTCCTCAGGGTGGTGACGCCAGCGGCAGCGTCAGCCGCAGCGTCGTGCCGGCGGCACTGGTGTCGAGGAGCTGGATGTCGCCCGAGTGAGAGAGGAGGATGCGCTTGGCGATGCCGAGCCCGAGCCCGGTGCCATCGGGGCGACCGGAGAGGAAGTTATCGAAGATGTGGGCGCGGAGCCGCTCCGGGATGCCGGAACCCGTGTCGGCGACGTCGATGTGGACGATGCGCCCTCCGCCCGCGCGCTCCTCGGTCGTAGTCTGCAGCGCGATCGTACCTCCGTTGGGCATCGCCTGCGTGGAATTGAAGAGCAGGTTGAGCAGGACCTGCTGGATCTGTCCTTTGTGCACCTCGACGACGAGGGTGCGAGGGATCGGAGCGACCCGGAGCGCGATCTTCCCCTGCGCGAGCTTCAGGCGGATCAGCAGCGCGGTGTCCTCCACGAGATCCGCGAGGACCCACGGGGCGTGCAGGCTCGCGGGGGCCTTGCCGAACTGCAGCACGCGGGAAACGATGGCCTCCAGTTGATCGAGTTTCTCCCCGATCACGCGCACGTCCGTGCGCCGCGGGTCGTCGGTCGGGAACTCAAGGTTCAGGTAGCCGAAGAGCAGTTTGATGACCGTGAGAGGATTCCGGATTTCGTGCGCGATCTCCGCGGCGAGCAGACCGAGCGTCGTGAGCTGCTCGTTCTTGCGCAGCGACTCCTCGCTGCGGAACACGCGGGCGTAGAGCCGCGCATTCTGGAGCGCGACGGCGGCCAGGGAGGCGAGCGTCGCGCCGAGCCGCTTCTCGTCGTTGTTGAAGCGGTGGATCTGCTCGGTGAAGATCGCCAGCACGCCGAGGACCTCCCCCTCAAAGACCAGTGGCGTCGCGAGCAGGGAGCGGAGTCGCGCATCCACCGGGAGGTCGACGACGTCGACGTACTCCGGCGACTGGATGTTCGCGAACTCCAAAGCGCGGCGGGTCTGAATCACCGCACCGATCGCGCTCGTCTCAAGGGGCAGGTCGTCCGCGGGGCCAGGCTGCGTGACGAGCGTCGAGTCGGGATTGGACAGCGCGACGAGCCGCAGCGCACCGCGCGTGGGGTCGTGCAGGTAAAGCCCGCAGGCGCGCGCCTGCATGATCAGCCGCGCATCGCGGGTGACGGTCTCGAACAGGTCGCGCTCCTCGACCTTCGCGACCAAGGCCTGACCGATGCCGACGAGGGACTCGAACTGGCGCGCCTTGCCCCGGAGCTGCTGCAGTTGCCAAAGGCGCTGCAGCACCGCCGTCGCCTGCGCCGTCAGGCGGATCAACGTGTCGAGGTCGTCGCGCGTGAAACCGTCGGGCCGGTCGCTGTCGAGGTTGACCACCCCGAGCACCTGACCGTGCTCCTCCATCGGCGCGGCGATTTCGCAGTGCACGCTCGGGCGCAGGCGGACGTAGCGGGCGTCGCGGCGGACGTCGGGCACGAACTGGGGCTTACCGTGGAAGGCCACCCAGCCGGTGATGCCTTGGCCGAGGCGCAGCGTGACCTCGCGGTAGTCTTCCGGCAGTCCCTGCTGGGCTTCGATCTCGAGGCGGCCGGTATCGGGGTTGAGCAGTGCGATGGATCCCGAGTCTGCGCGAAAATGCCCGATCAGTACTTCGAGGATGCGCCGGAGCGCGATCACGGGATCGTCGACCTCCGTGGCGAGGGCGGCGAGCCGGTAGAGTGAGGCTTCAAGCGCGGGAGCGGACACGGGCGGTCAGCGGCGGGAGGGCTTGGGCAAGGAGCGGAGTGGACGGACGAGGGCGGGTGCGGTCGAGCAGTGGATCACTCCATCTTCAAGACGATCTTCCCGAACTGCCCGGCGGCCGCGAGATGATCGAACGCCGCGCCGGCTTCGGCGAGCGGGAAGACCTCGCTCACGATCGGCGCGATCCGCTCCTCCGCGACGAAGCGGAGCATCGCGGACCAGTCGTTCGGGCTGCCCATGGTCGAACCGAGCAGCGACAGCTGGCGCCAGAACACCTTGCGCGAGGGCAGGGTCGGCGGATTGCCGGCCGTGGCCCCGAAGAAAACGATCCGGGCACCGGGACCGGCGACATCGACGAGCGACTCGAAGCCGGGACCGCCGGCGCTGTCGACGATGACCGAGAAGGGCCCGCCCGCGGCCCGGACCGCGGACTGCGGCCATGCGGGATCGCGGTAGTCGAAGCCGTTCCGCGCCCCGAGCGCGAAGGCCCGGGCCAGTTTGTCGGCCGAACCCGACGTCACCCAGACCTCGGCACCGAGCGAGACGGCGAACTGCAGCGCGGCGAGCGCCACGCCGCCGCCGATGCCGGTGATGAGCACCCGATCTCCCCGCTCGAGGCGCGCGCGCGAAAAGAGCGCGCGATACGCCGTGAGACCCGCCAGCGGCAGCGCCGCAGCCTCGACCCAACTCAGGTGGGCGGGCCGGGGGGAAAGCTGCGTGACCGGCACCGCGATCTCCTCCGCCAGCGTCCCTGCGCGGGGCAGGCCCAGGATTGAGAAGTTCGGCCCTTGTGCCTCCTCGCGGTCACCCCAGTCCAGGCTGGGATTGATGATCACCTCGCGACCGAGCCAGTCGCGGTCGACGTCGGACCCCACCGCCTCGACCACGCCGGCGCCGTCGGAACCGGGCGTGCACGGGTACGTGATGCCAGCGTACTGGCCGAGCTTGATCCAGAGATCGCGGTGGTTGAGCGCGGCGGCGCGGAGCCGCACTCGGACCTCGCCCGGCCCCGGGACCGGTGACGGGAGAGTCGCGAGGGACAGGTGGTTCAGGGCGGTGAACTGGACGGCGCGCATGCCTGACGAGTGACGAAGGAGACGGCGGGAGGCAATCACCGCGGTGAGCAGGATTGCGGCGGGCGAGGGAATCCGCCTACTCGCAGGCAGCGTGGTGGTGGCATTCAACAAGCCGTATGGCGTCCTCTCGCAGTTCACGCCCGAGCCGGGCTCGCGGTGGCGGACGCTTGCGGACTTCGGCCTCCCTGCGCGCGTCTATCCGGTGGGTCGGCTGGATGCGGATTCGGAGGGCCTGCTCTTGCTCTCGGACGAGGCGGATCTCGTGGGGCGTCTGCTGGATCCGGAAAAAGGCCACCCGCGGGAGTACTGGGTGCAGGTCGAGCGCGTGCCGACCGATGCGTCCCTCGAGCGCTTGGCGCGCGGAGGGTTGGACCTCTCGGGCCATCGCACCCGGCCGGGTCGGGTGTGGCGATTGGATCCGGCGCCGATGCTGCCCCCGCGCGATCCGCCCATCCGGCAGCGCCAGACCGTGCCGGATGCATGGATCGCCCTCGAACTCACGGAGGGGAAGAACCGGCAGGTGCGTCGCATGACGGCGGCGGTGGGGCATCCGACGCTGAGGCTCGTGCGGGCGCGCATCGGCGGACTCACGCTTGCGGGGCTTGAGCTCAAGCCCGGGGCGTGGTGCGAGGTCGATCGAGCCTCCGTCCTCCCGCCGCGGTCCCGCTAGTGTTCCGGCGTGCGGGCGCGGCGCGGTGGGCTGGCGTGGGGCGGAGTAGAGTGTCTCCCTCGTTGCCCGTCGCGGGACCGCGCCGGTTACGCTGCACCTGCGGCGGCGTCCGTGCCACCGTCACGGGTCGGATTCGTGCCCCGTGCTCCGCTCGCGGCGCGGCGGGCTCGACTTGCCGCGCGCTCCGCGTCAGCATGCCCGGATGCGTCGTTTTCCTTTCTTTCCCCGAATGAACCCGACCCTCGTTGCTCTGCTGGTCTTGCTGTTGACCGGAGTCGCGCGTGCGGCGACGACGACCCCGGTCGCGATTTCGTCCGCGGCGGCCCCGGCCACGTCGACCGTGCTGCCGGCGCTGGCGGCGGATGACCGCTGGGCCAAGGAGATGCTCGCGTTCGCGGCGGAGGATGCGGCGCACCCGCCGCCCGAGCGCCCGATCGTGTTTACGGGCAGTTCCTCGATCCGGCTCTGGAAGGATCTGGGCACCGACTACCCGGGCCTGCGCGTCATGAACCGCGGCTTCGGCGGTTCGAGGGTCAAGGACCTCGTGCGCCACTTCGATCGCGTCATCCTGCAATACCGTCCGCGCCAGGTGGTGATCTACTCCGGCACCAACGACATCAACGGTGGCGTCCCTGTCGATGAGGTCGTGGCGGACGTCCGCCAGGTCGTGGATCGGATCAACCGCGAACTGCCCGATACCCGGGTGCTCTTTCTGTCACTCGCGTTGAACCCGGCGCGGTGGGCCAAGCGCGATCTGATGCTCGAGGCCAACGCCAAGGTGCGCGCGTACCTCGAGCAGGATCAGCGGAACCAGTTTCTCGACGTGAACACCGTGATGCTCGGCACGGACGGCCTGCCGAAGCCGGACATCTTCGTGGCGGACAAGCTCCACATGAATCGAAAGGGCTACGAGCTCTGGGCGCCGCTCGTGCGGCCGTGGCTGGCGCCGTGATCGTCCAGGAATCCGGCGGGCGGTCGTGGCGGGGCTGCGTCTGACCCGCCGCGCGCGGTGAAGCTGCGCTTCTCCGCAAACGACTCCGGTGAGGAGGCCGGCGGATGGGGACAAACGATCAGTCGACCGACTTCCGGTAGTCGCCGCGACTGAAGTATTTCTCCAGCCACACGTACATGCAGATGAAGAAGTAGCGGCTGCCCATTTCCTTGATCTTCAGCTTGGCCACGCCGTGGCGCCGGTTGCGCCAGGAGATCGGCATCGTCGTCCAGGAATACCCGCGCACGATCGCCTTGAGCGGAATCTCGACCGTGAGATTGAAGTGGGGTGACAGGAAGGGGCGGCAGCCATCGATGGCGGTGCGGCGGTACGCCTTGAAGGCGTTGGTGGTGTCGTTGAGCGGAATCGCGAACATCGCGCGGATGAAGGCATTCGCGATCCGGTTGAGCAGCAGTTTCACGCGCGGGTAGTCCTCCACGCGGCCGCCGCGGACGAAGCGGCTGCCAAAGACGCAATCGAATCCTTCGTTCAGCCGCCGCCAGTAACCCACCGCGTCGTTGGGCGAGTCCGACGCATCGGCCATCATGATCACCACGGCGTCGCCGCGGCTGTGGTTGAGCCCGTGCACCACCGCGCGGCCGAAGCCGTGTGCACCCAGGTTCTGCACCGGTCGCAGCGTCGGCACCGGGCCGGCTTGCAGTTCCTGCAGCACGGCCCAGGTGCGATCACGCGAGCCATCGTCGACGACCACGATCTCATGCGGCACCCCTGCCGCCGAGAAAACGGTGAACAACTCCTGCAGCGTCCCCGGTAGGGACTCCTCCTCGTCGCGAGCGGGGATCACGACCGAAAACAACTGGAGCGGCGCGGACATCGGGGGGCGGGAGCTCAAGGCGGGCGGGCGGCGGAAAACTTAGGCCTGTCGCGTCTGCCACGCCTCGACGATCTGGCGCACCGTCTCCTCCAGCGACTGCGTGATGTCCCAGCCGGGGAAGTGCGCCTTGATCTTCCGTAGATCGGAATAGTAGCAGATGTGGTCCCCGCTCCGGTTCTGGTCGGAGTACGTGTAGACCTGCCGCTTGCCGGAGAACCGCTCCACGAGCGCGAACGCCTCGAGGATGGATGTGCTGTTCGCCTTGCCGCCTCCGAGATTGTAGACCTCGCCCGATCGCGGATTCCCCACGAAGGCCGCCATGAAGCGGGCGACATCGAGCGCGTGGATGTTGTCGCGGACCTGCTTTCCTTTGTATCCGTAAATCGTATACGGTTTGCCCTCGAGGTTGCACTTGACCAGGAAGGAGAGGAAGCCGTGCAGTTCGACGCCGCTGTGGCGCGGTCCAGTGAGGCAGCCGCCGCGCAGGCAGCAGGTCGGCATGCCGAAGTACCGGCCGTACTCCTGCACCATCAGGTCGGCGGCGGCCTTCGAGGCACCGAAGAGCGAATGCTTGGACTGGTCGATCGTGAAGGTCTCGGGGACGCCCTCGGCGAAAGCCGGGTCGGCGAAGTCCCAGCGTGTGTCGAGCTCGCGCAGCGCGATCCGGTTGGGCGCGTCGCCGTAGACCTTGTTCGTGCTCAGGTGGATGAACGGCGACTCCGGGCAGGCCTGGCGGGCGGCCTCCAGCAGGTTGAGCGTGCCGCCGGCATTGGTGTCGAAGTCGTCGAACGGGATGGCGGCTGCGCGGTCGTGCGACGGTTGGGCGGCGGTGTGGACGATGACGGTGGGGCGGAGTGAGCGCACGAGAGCGAGCACCCCGGCGCGGTCGCGGATGTCGAGCTCGTGGTGGGTGAAGCCGCTCAACTCGCGCGCGAGGCGGGCTTGGTTCCACCGGGTGTCCCCCTGCGGTCCGAAAAACACCGCGCGCTGGTTGTTGTCGACCCCATGGACGGCGTAGCCCAGTTCCCGCGAAAAATAGGTGCAGACCTCGGAGCCGATGAGACCGGAGGAGCCGGTGACGAGAAGGACGGGGGGCATGGACGGTCGGGAGTGGGAGGTCGGTGGGGCACAAAGAGATAGCGGAACAGTCCGCCGACGGAAGACGAAAGCGGTGCGGAACCGGAGCCCCCGGTTGACCTCGGCGGTGGGAGACCTACGGTCACGGGGTGCGTCTTGAGGAGTTATCCAGTCTGCAGCAGCTGGTCCTTCCCGATCGGTGGCAGGCGGAGGCGATCCAAGCCCTGCGCTCCGGGAAGGACGTGATCGTGGACGCGCCTACCGGCGCGGGGAAGACCTACGTTTTCGAGCGCTGGGCCGAGCAAACCAACTTTTCGCGCCGCTCGCTCTTCACGGTGCCCACCCGGGCGCTGGCGAATGACAAGTTCGCGGAATGGCGCGCCCGCGGATGGCGGGCCGGGATCACGACCGGTGACGTGACGGTGGACCCTGCGGCGCCCCTGGTGGTGGCCACCCTGGAGGCGGTGCAGCACCGCGTGACCGGGGGTCGGGACACCGGCCCGGAGTTTCGGCTCCTCGTGGTTGATGAGTACCAGTGGCTCGCGGACCCCCACCGCGGCTCGCACTACGAAGGCGTCATCATGTCGGTGGCCCGGGAAACGCAGCTCCTGCTACTTTCCGGGGCGGTCGGCAATCCGGAGGACGTGGCGGCATGGCTGCGTCGACTGGGCCGGGACGTGGTGGTGGTGCAGACCAAGCTCCGGCCGGTGCCCCTCGAGGAAGTCGAAGCGGACGACCTCGTGCACGGACTGCCGCGCACGATTGAAGGGTTTTGGTCGCGGCGCGTCGCCGGCGCGCTGCGCGAGGGGCTGGGGCCGGTGCTGGTCTTCGCGCCGCACCGGCAGGATGCGGAGCGGCTGGCGCGGCAGTTCGCGCGGGAGATGCCCTTGCCGGAGCCCTTGACCCTGACCCAGGAGCAGGAGGATCTCTGCGGCCCTTCGCTGGCGAAGCTGATCAAGGCGCGGGTGGCTTACCATCACAGCGGCCTGACCTACGCTCAGCGGGCGGGGGTGATCGAGCCGCTGGCCAAGGCGGGTCAATTGCGCGCGGTGGTCGCGACCTTGGGCCTCAGCGCAGGCATCAACTTCTCGCTGCGTTCCGTGATGATCACGGCCGGTTCGTACCATCATGGGCAGCTAGAGCACGAAATTGAGCCGCACGAGCTGCTGCAAATGGCCGGCCGCGCCGGCCGACGCGGTTTGGACGAGACCGGGTATGTCTTGGTGAGCAGTTCGACCCCCCGGCTGCGGCGGGCCGCGCAGATGCGCCTCAAGCGCGGAGCGCCCCTGCCGTGGGCCTTCTTCCTGCGCCAACTGCGGGCGGGCGAGACGGCGGTGGGCTTGGCGGCGGACCTGCGGCAGCGGTTCTTTACCGACGAACCCCTGGTCCTGGGCCTCGAGCAGACCAGCGCGTTGGCGCCGGGAACGCTGCCGTGTGAACAGCGCACGGACACCGGCCGGGCGCGCTTGGTCCGGCGGGAAAAGAACCCCTTCCCGGCCTGCGCGACCTGCACCCGTCGCGCCGAATGCCTTGCACTCTCCCCGCAGCCCACGCTCCTCTGGCAACTCCAGCGCACCGGAGTCCTGGATCGGGAACTCCGCCTCACCCCCCGCGGGCAGATCGTCGCCTCCTTCCTCGGCCCCGAGGGTCTGGCGATTGCCGTGGGCCTGGAAGACCGTCGCTACCCATTGGATACGCTGATCTTTGATCTTGCGAATCTCTTTTCCGGAGAGCGCTTTGCGGGGACGAACCCGCGGATCCTCGGCCGCCTTTCGGCGGTGTGCGAGAAGGCGTTCCACCGTTTTTCGATCGACGGATACTTGGTCAATGGCATCCCCCCGCAGTACGGCTACGGCGCGGCGGAGGTGGTCAAGGCGCGCGTCGAAGGGGAGCGGCTCCGGGTGTTGGCGGAGGCCCAGGAGACGGCAGGGCGGGGGGACATTGACCGCCTGATGACGGAGTGGCGGTCCCTGCTGCGGCAGATCGCGGCCGCGGCCCCGATCGTGTTTCATGGGGAGAAGACGGATGCGCCGGCGCTTTTCCTGGCGGAGCGTTGGGATACCCTTCGGGCCATGGCGCGCGCGTACGTGAACGACTTGCGCATCGAAAGCCTGCCGGAGTTGCCGCCCCTCAGTCCGGAGCAGCGGCGGCCGATCAACCACCGCTTCCTGCGGGCTTCAACGGCGCGCGGCGGAACCGGAATTCCGGCTCAAGACTCGATCCGTCGGTGACGATCAACGGCGGGCACGGTCCTCTGCGGCCGGGCTGAGTGCACCACGGACGGAAGCGCTTCCTCCTTCGGCGTGCCTGCCCGGCGGTGGCGCGGACCGCGCACCGACCCGTCATGGCCGACACCTCTCCCTCCTTGGACCTCCTTTGTGAGCTCAGCGCGCACGAGCGACGACTCGCCGAGAATCCTGATGCGCATGGCTATCTGAAGCTCGCGTCGGGCTATGCCGAAGCGGGCTGGATCAAGGAAGCCACCCGGGCCGCGCAGCGGGCCAAGGCCTTGGCGCAGGGGAGCGAGGGAGAGCGCACGGACGGCGCGGTGCTGAGCGGGCCGTGCACGCCCAAAGTTTTACTGGAAATTGTGCGGTCGATGACGCTGACCGGGAAGTCGGGGCATTTGCAGCTCGATGCGCCGGGTGGCATCCGCGTGTCGCTGGCGCTGGCCGACGGGCAACTGGTCGGCGCGCAGTCCTCGGACACGGCGCCGGGCGAAGCGGCGCTGCTTCGGGCCGCCTCGTTGCGAGCCTGTCGCTATGCGTTTGTGCCCGGACCGGTGGCGGTGGACCTGCCGACCCTCGACGCGCCGACGGATGAGCTGCTGGCGTTGATGGCCGCACGGGTGGCGGGCTGAGCGCAGCACGGAGAACGATCATGCGCATTCTTATCCTCGAAGACGACCGGGCGACGGCGCAGCTCCTCGGGCTGCTCCTGACCTCCTCGGGTCACACCGTGGTTCATGCCCTGGACGGCACGGAGGGGCTGAAGCAACTGCGGGCGGCGCCCTGCGACTTGGTGATTTCGGATGTCCAGATGGTGCCAATGGACGGCTTTGGTTTCCTGAAGGGCGCGCGGGTGGAGTTCCCGCGTATCCTGGTGGTGCTGGCCTCCGCGTGTTCCGATCTGCACGTCCGTATCGAGCAGCAGCCGCACAAACCGTTCGACGTGGTGCACAAGCCTTTCCGCATCGAAGAGGTGCGGCGCGTGCTCGCCCGCGCGGAGGAGGCGCTGGCCATGCAGGCGACGGTGGCGCGCTCAGCCGTCGCGGCGGATGTCCGGACGCCGGCCGCGACGATTTCGCCGCTGAACGAACGGCTGACGCCCTTGTTCCCGGGTCAGGGGTATGCAGCTACCCGAGCGAGTCTGACCCGCGCGATCGCGCACCCCGGGTACGCGCTGCTGGTTGCGCCACGCGGTGTCCTCACGCCGGATTTCTTCGATCTTTGGAGGGCGGGTTCGCCACAGCCCAACGCCGTGTGGAAGATCGTGGATGCGGTCGAGACTCCCGAGGCCGTGCGGGGGCTGATTGACTCCGACGATCTGGCCCGCGGGGGCACGTGGGTGGTGCAAAACTTGGAAGCAGTGCCCGTGGTGGAGCAGGTGCAGTTGCTGGCGTCGTCGCGCCGGCTGCCCCCCACGCGGTTGATCGTGACCGTACGGCGGGATCCGGATGTGCTGCTGGAGGAGCGGCGGTTGGACGAAGCGCTGTATTTCCGCCTGTCGAGCCTCACGGTACCGATTCCACCCTTGGCGGACCTCAGCGAACACTTGGACGCGCTGTTCATCGACGCCTTGCGCCTCGCGCCCGGGTATCCTTTTGGCGGGACGGACGTGACGATCGAGCCGGTGGCGTTGACTGCGTTGAAGGCGCATCCGTGGAAGGATAATCTGGCCGAGTTGCGGGGGGTGGCGGTGTGGACATTGACGCAGATGCGGTCCCCCCGGGTCACCTTGGCGAACCTGCCCGAACGCTTTCACCGTGCGCGGCTGGCCACCTTGGCGGAGGCACTTGGCGAGGCGCAGCGCGAGCACCTGGAGCGGGCTTTGCGCGTGAGCGGGAGTTCGATCGAGGCCGCCCACGCGCTCGGCGTCGGCGTCGAGGAGTTTTCACTCGCGGTGGAGCCGGGCGGTCCGTTGCTGTTTTCCCTCGCGGGTGCGTCAGCGTCGCCGTTGGCCTTGGGCGAGGGTCGAGATCGGTCGCCGGTCGTTCTTTTTGTCTCGGCCGATCCACAGCTCCGGCACGCCGCGGAGGCCCAGTTGGCAGCGCTGGGTGTCGATGCGCGGATCGCCGCGGATGGGTTGCAGGCGCTGGCGCAATCGGTCCTGTCCCCGCGGCGTCCGTCCGTCGCGATGCTCGCCGGGCGCAGCGCTCCCTTCGAGGTCGAGGAGTTGATTGGTCAGTTGCGGCGACTGACGCCGTCGCTGGTCGTGGCGAAGATCGGAGTCGGGGAGGAAACCGATGGAGCTCACTACTTCCCACCCCTCGAGGGCATGGATCTCTTCCCGGTCATCGTGGCTCACCTGCTTCAATCGATCCCGAAGTCGGTTCCACCGACCGGTCGAGTCCCGTCCTCCTCCGGCGGAGTAGCCGCTCGGTCCGTCGCATCCCCCGGAAGCGGACCCTACCGGGTGGCGCTTGAAGCGGACGTGCCGGCCCGCGCCTAGGCAGCGCTCACCGACCGGTGCGGGTCAGGGGTTTTCGGGCGCTTCTTCGTCGTCCGCTTGATCGGCGCGGATCACGACGCCGTCCCGGATCACCACTTCGCGCTCGGTCGTCACGGGCGGCCGGACCATGATCGGGCCACCGGCCATTACTCCGCCCATGCCGACTCCACCGGTGCCGACTCCAATGCCGCCGGTCCCCACGCTCACCCCCGTCGCGCCGCCCGTCCCTACGCCCACACTGATACCCGTGGAGCGGCCGCCGCCGCCGACGCCGACTGGGTAGCCGCCCGGGTAAACGCCTGGGTAACCTCCCATCGGGGTCGTAGGATAGACATAATCTCCTCCGGAGGTCTTGCGGTAGATCCAGATTTCGTCCTCGTGCGGGCCGTTGCGACGCGCGATGACTTCGTCGGGCTTACCCCACGCCACCTCGACCATCTCGGGGGTCATGCCGGGCTCGATCCGGCCGTCCAAGACGGCTTGGCGCATTTCCAGCGGCCAAGATTCGTAGGCTTCGCGGCTGTTCTCGATCCGGCTGAATTGCGGGCTCGAGCAGCCGGCAAGGAGGCCGGCGGCAAGGCTGAGCAGGCACGCAAGGCGGCTGGCGGGGTTCACGACGCCGGAAATAGAGCACACAATGCCCGCTCCGTAAAGGCTTCCACGGGGTAGGGGGGGGCGGTCGGGAGGCCGGTAAAGTCCCGTGAAATCCCGGATTTACCGTGACTCGCAGGCCAAGATTCGAAGGATTCGCGGGTTACGTTTTGCCGAGGGCGCGGGAAGTCCGCGTGATTCGGAAAAAAGCCACTTGCACGGGGCTACCCGGGAGGTAACCCTGCAGGGGTTTTTTCCTTCATCGTCCGCACGCCTTTTCCGCCACCGCCATCACCATGGTCACGTCAAACAACGAGCTCGCCTACAACACCAAGATCGAGGGTGACGTCATCGTCACCCGGGCGGATGCCGTGATCAATTGGATCCGGGCCAACTCCGTCTGGCCGATGCCCATGGGGCTGGCTTGCTGCGCCATCGAACTGATGGCAACCGCCTCGAGCCGCTTCGACATCGCGCGTTTCGGCGCCGAGGTCTTCCGTTTCTCCCCGCGCCAGGCCGACTGCATGATCGTCGCTGGCACCGTGACGTACAAGATGGCGCCGCACCTGCGCCGCATCTACGACCAGATGGCGTCGCCCAAGTGGGTCATCGCCATGGGCGCGTGTGCGAGCTCCGGCGGCATGTACCGCAGCTACGCCACGCTGCAGGGCGTGGATCGCATCGTGCCGGTCGATGTTTACATCAGCGGTTGCCCGCCGCGGCCCGAGGCGCTCCTCGATGCCTTGATCAAGCTGCAGGCCAAGATGGGTCGCGAGACCTCGGCCCGCACGCTGCTCACCGCCTGATCCTGCGGCTTCGCTCTCCCGCCACCGTCCCGCCCGACCCGACCTTCTGAACCCTTCGTGATGTCCGCCTCCGTCGATCCCCTTGCCGCGATCAAAGAGCTCATTCCTCAGGCGACCGATCGCGCGTCGCTGGATCACCCGGCGATCAATGTCCCGGCCGAGGCCGTGGTCGAGGCGCTCCGCCAGCTGCGCGACCGCGCCGGCTACGATTTTCTCGTCGACCTGACCGCTATCGATCAGGGCGAGGGCGTCGCCGATCGCTTCACGGTGGTCTACCATCTTTTCTCAACCGCCACTTCGACGTACGTGCGCGTGGCGACGGACTGCCGCGGTGGCGCGGCTCCGGTGGTACCGAGCGTGACCGCCCTGTGGCCGGCGGCCGATTGGCACGAGCGCGAGGCGTTCGACATGTTCGGCATCCGCTTCGAGGGCCATCCGGACCTGCGGCGTATCCTGATGTGGGACGGTTACCCGCACCATCCGCTGCGGAAAGAGTTCCCGCTCGCGGGTGTCGAGACTCAGCTCCCCGATCTTGAGGTCGCCGCGGAGACGGGCACCAAGGTCCTGCCGGCACCGATGGCGGGCGGTCCCTTCGTCGCCTCGTCCGGTGAGATGAACCTGACGGAGGCCGAGCCGCGGGCCAAGGACGAGAGCTGGAACGAGCGCAACGTGAAGCCCGAGTAAGCCGCGCCGCAACGACCCGACCCCTCCTTTCGATGGCCACCGAATTTGCCTTTCCCGATGCCGGCGCGAAGACCGCGGCGGCTGCGCCGGAGTTCCAGACCGAGAAGATGTCACTCTCGATGGGACCGTCGCATCCCTCGACCCACGGCGTGCTGCGCCTGCAGCTGGAGCTCGATGGCGAGGTCGTGACGAAGTGCGAGCCGATCATCGGCTACCTGCACCGCGGCGACGAGAAGATCGCCGAGAACATGACCTACAATCAGTTCGTGCCCTACACGGACCGGTTGGATTACCTCGCTCCGCTCGCCAACAACGTCGCCTACGCCATCGCGGTGGAGCGCCTCGCGAAGCTCGAGGTGCCCGAGCGCTGCCAGGCCATCCGCGTCGTCTCCTGCGAGCTCGCCCGCATTTCCTCGCACCTGCTCGGTCTCGGCGCTTACGGCATCGATGTCGGCGCGTGGTCGGTGTTCCTCTATTCGTTCACCGAGCGCGAGAAGCTCTACAAGCTCTTCGAGGAGCTGACCGGTGCGCGCTTCACCACGAGCTACACCCGCATCGGCGGCGTGGCGCGTGACGTTCCCGAGGGCTGGACGGACCGCGTCAATGCGTTCTGCGACCAGTTCCTGCCGATTCTCGACGAGATCCTCGCGCTTCTCACCCGGAACAAGATCTTCATGGACCGCACCGTCGGCGTCGGCGTCATCTCCCGCGAGGACGCGATCGCCTACGGCCTCACCGGTCCGAACCTGCGCGGCTCGGGTGTGGGCCTCGACCTCCGCAAGGATCGTCCGTACTCGGGCTACGAGCGCTACCAGTTCGATGTGCCGGTCGGCACGAAGGGCGATTGCTACGACCGCTACCTCGTCCGCGGCGAGGAGATGAAGCAGTCGGTCCGCATCGTGAAGCAGGTCCTCGCGAACTTCCCCAAGGGTCCGTGGCAAGCGACCGATGCGCGCCGGATCGTGAGTCCGGCGAAGGACAAGGTGCTGACCTCGATGGAGGAGCTGATCCAGAACTTCATGCTCGTGACCGAGGGCCCGCAGATGCCGGCCGGCGAGGTCTACTTCGAGGCGGAAAACCCGAAGGGTGCGCTCGGCTTCTACGTTGTCTCGCGTGGCGGCGGCGTGCCGTGGCGCCTGAAGATCCGCGCCCCGTCCTTCTGCAATCTCTCCATCCTCCCGAAGATCTGCGCCGGCACGATGGTGTCGGACGTGGTCTCGATCCTCGGCTCGCTCGACTTCGTGATGGGCGAGTGCGACCGCTGAACCTGCCCCTTTTCGCTCGATGAATCTCAAGCCCGAAACCCTGGCGCGCATCGACGAGGTGATCCCGCATTACCCGTCGAAGCGCAGCGCCACGCTGCCGCTCCTGCATCTCATCCAAGAGGATGTCGGCTACATCCCGCAGGAGGCGATCGAATGGGTCGCGGCGCGGCTCGAGCTGCAGCCGATCAACGTCTACGAGGTCGTGACGTTCTACCCGATGTTCCGCCAGAAGCCGATCGGCCGGCGGCACATCAAGGTCTGCCGCACGCTGTCGTGCGCGCTGCTCGGCGCCTACCGCACGTGCGAGGCCTTCGAGCGCGAGTTCGGCGTCCGTCGTGGCGAGGTCTCCGCCGATGGCGAGGTCACGGTCGATTTCGTGGAGTGCCTGGCGAGTTGCGGCACCGCCCCGGTGGTGATGATCGACGATGCGCTGCACGAGAAGGTGGACGTCGCACGCGCCCAGGAACTGTCCGCCCAGATTCGCCGCGAGGCCGCCGCGCGCTCCTGAGTCGCTCCGCTCACCCCGCCCGCCCCGTCCCGCTCTTCGTCCCGTCCCTCCTTCGCCCTTTCCTTTCGCCATGCCCGCGCCCGCACAACGTCGCATCATCTTCCAGCACATCGACGAGCCCGGCTACACCAACGATCTCGCCTGCTACCTGCGGCACGGTGGCTACGAGAGCCTGCGCAAGGCGGTCACCCGCAAGCCGGAGGAGCTGATCGACGAGGTGAAGAAGTCCGGCCTGCGCGGCCGCGGCGGCGCGGGTTTTCCGTGCGGCGTGAAGTGGGGCCTGGTCGACCGCAAGAGCGGCAAGCCGATCTACCTCGTCGTCAACGCCGACGAGTCCGAGCCGGGCACGTTCAAGGATCGCTACATCATTCACCAGGATCCGCACCAGCTGATCGAGGGGATCATGATCACTTGCTTCGCGAACAACGTGAAGCAGGCCTACATCTACATCCGCGGCGAATTCCCCGAGGGCGCTCGCATCCTCGAGAAGGCGATCGCCGAGGCCCGCGCCGGCGGCTTCGCCGGCCCCAACATCCTCGGCACCAGCTACGGCTGCGAGATCTACGTCCACCGCGGCGCCGGCGCCTACATCTGCGGCGAGGAAACCGGCCTGATCGAGTCCCTCGAGGGCAAGCGTCCGTACCCGCGCATCAAGCCGCCGTACTTCCCCGCAGTCCTCGGCCTCTACCAGTGCCCGACGATCGTCAATAACGTCGAGACGCTCTGCCACGTGAAGAAGATCGTCGAGGTCGGCGGCGAGGCCTACGCCAAGATCGGCACGCCGAACAACACCGGCACCCGCATCCTCTGCGTCTCCGGCCACGTCCAACGCCCCGGCTACTACGAGTTCGAGGTCGGCAAGATCACTCTCGGCGAACTGCTCAACGAGGTCTGCGGCGGCCCGCTCCCGGGCCGGAGCTTCAAGGCCGTGATCCCCGGCGGCTCGTCCGCCAAGGTCCTCCGCTTCGGCGAGCGCTTCAAGGGCAAGCGCAAGATCGGTAATGACCTCGTCGACTACGACTGGGGCGTCGAGGACGTCCCGATGGATTTCGACTGCCTCGCCATGATCGGCTCGATGGGCGGCTCCGGCGGCGTGATCGTAATGGATGACTCCGTCGACATCGTCGCCGCGCTCGCCAACATCAACGAATTCTACGCCCACGAGAGCTGCGGCCAGTGTACGCCCTGCCGCGAGGGTTCGCTGTGGATGAAGAAGATCTCCGCCCGCATGGTGCACGGCGAGGCCCGCACCGAGGACGGCGCGCTGCTCAAGAGCGTCGCCGACCAGATCGCCGGGCGCACGATCTGCGCCTTCGGCGAGGCCTGCTCATGGCCGACCCAGAGCTTCCTCGCCAAGTTCGGCGATGAATTCAAGGCGTACCCGGAATCCCGGAAGTCCGCCACCGCCCCGGCCGTCCCTCTCGCCTGAGTGTCCGTTCCCTCTTTCCTCGCGCAATGACTTCGCCCGCCAAGACCGAGCTCGTCACCGTCAACATCGACGGCAAGGAGATCGCCGTGCCCAAGGGCACGAACGTGATCGAAGCCGCCCGGCTGGTCGGGGTGGACGTGCCGCACTACTGCTACCACCCGAAGCTGAGCGTGGTCGGCAACTGCCGCATGTGCCTCGTCGAAATGGGCATGCCCGCCGTCGACCCGGCGACCAAGGCACCCGTGATCGACCCGGCCACCGGCCGCCAGAAGATCAACTGGATCCCGCGCCCGCAGATCGGCTGCGCGACCAACGCCTCCCCAGGCCTCCACATCCGCACGCAGACGCCGCAGATCCGCGACTGCCGCGAGGGCGTGATGGAGTTCCTCCTCATCAATCACCCGCTGGACTGCCCGATCTGCGACCAGGCTGGCGAGTGCAACTCCAGGAACAGTCCACCGGCTACGGCCGCGGCTACTCCCGCTTCGTCGAACAGAAGAACGTCAAGCCGAAGCGCACCCAGCTCGGGCCGCGCGTCACGCTCGACGACGAGCGCTGCATCCTCTGCTCCCGCTGCATCCGTTTCTCCAAGGAAATCGCCAAGGATGACGTCCTTGGCTTCATCGATCGCGGCAGCTACTCGACGCTCACCTGCTACCCGGGCCGCAAGCTCGAGAACAACTACTCGCTCAACACCGTCGACATCTGCCCGGTCGGCGCGCTGACCTCGACCGACTTCCGGTTCAAGATGCGCGTCTGGTTCCTCAAGCAGACGAACAGCCTCGACACCGAATCCTCCGTCGGCGCCAACACCGTCGTCTGGTCGCGCGAGGGCGTCATCTACCGGATCACGCCGCGCCGCAATGACGAGGTGAACGACACGTGGATGGCCGACAGCGGCCGTCTCCTCTACAAGGCGGTCCGCGCCGAGTCGCGGCTCACCGCCAAGGAATCGCTCGCCGCGCTGCTCGCGCGGGCCGAGACGATCCTCCGGCTCTCGCCGGGCCTCGCCGCCGTGGTGGGCTCAGGTCAGAGCAGCGTCGAGGAGCAGTTCCTCACGCGTCAGCTGGCACGCGCGCTCCACGCGCCGGCGTACTTGGTTTCCCGAACCGCTGCCGGTGACGGCATCCTCGTTTCCGCCGACCGCAATCCGAACGTGCGCGGGGCGTTGGTGACGGGGCTGATCGATACGCTTCCGCAGTCCTACCTTGATGAGCTGGGCGCGGCGATCGACCGCGGCGAGGTGCGCACCGTGGTCTCGGTGGGCGAGGACCTCATGGCCGCCGGTCTCTCGGCGACCCAGTTGGCCAAGGTCTCGATCATCCATCTCGGCACGCAGGTCTGCGCCTCGAGCGTGGCGGCGGCGGTGGTGATCCCGACGCTCACGGTCTTCGAGAAGGCCGGCACGATGGTCAACCAGCAGTTCCGCCTGCAGCGCTTTGCCAAGGCAGTCGCCGGCCCGGTGGGTGCGTTCGACGACCTTGAGGTGCTGGCGCGGCTGATCACGGCGGCCGGCGGCTCCGCTGAGCCTTCCGATCTCGCGGGGGTGTGGGGTCGTCTGGCGACCGAGGTCCCCGCGCTCCGCGGCGTGTCGTATGCGGCGGTGCCCGAAACCGGCGTCGTTCTCGATTCTTCCCCGTGGGCCGCACTGCCCTTCGTCGAGGGTGAGTCGCTCCACCATCGCCCCGCCCGCGCGGTGGCCAACGCCTGAACCCGAGGGACCCCATCATGGACGCTTCCCTTTATTTCGACCTTCCGGCCTGGGTTCGCGTCACGCTCCAAGGCGTGGCGGTGATCGCCGTGCTCTTCCCCCTCGCGGCGGCCTGCTCGATGGCCGAGCGCAAGATCTCCGCGTGGATCCAGGGCCGCCCCGGCCCGAACCGCACGATTCCGCCGTTCCTGCGGTGGATTCCGGTGGTTGCCCCGGTGCTGCAGAAGCTGGGCCTGTTCCAACTCGCGGCCGACGGCGGCAAGTTCGTCTTCAAGGAAGATCCGATCCCCGGGCACGTGAACAAGGTCTACTTCGTGCTCGCGCCGATCCTCGCGATGATCCCGGCGCTGACCACGATCGCGGTCGTCCCCTTCGGCGCGTACCTCGACTCCGCCGGCCGCGCGGCCCCGCTCGTTCTCGCCAATGTCGACGTCGGCATCCTCGCCGTCTTCGCGGTCGCTTCCCTCGGTGTCTACTCCGTGATCCTCGCCGGCTGGGCCTCGAACTCGAAGTACCCGTTCCTCGGCGGCGTCCGCGCCTCTGCGCAGCTGATCTCGTATGAGTTGTCGATGACCCTGTCGGTGCTGCCCGTGTTCCTCTGGGTCAACGCCCCCGGCGGCTCGGGTACCCTGAGCCTCTTCGACGTCGTGCAGAGTCAGAGCCAGCCCGGCTTCTGGGGCGGCATGTGGTACGGCGTGCTGATGCCGATCTCGGCCTTCATCTTCCTCGTCGCCCTCTTCGCCGAGACGAACCGCCAGCCCTTCGACATGCCGGAGTCCGAGGCCGACCTTGTCGGCGGCTTCCACACCGAGTACGGCGCGTTCAAGTGGTCGCTCTTCTTCGTCGCCGAGTACTGCCACATGATCGTGGGCTCCGGCGTCTTCGTCCTCCTGTTCCTCGGCGGTTGGCATCCGCTGCCGTGGGTTTCGCTTGAGACGGTGTCGGGTTGGCTTCACATCGCCGGCAGTCCCGTGCTCACCGGCGCGCTCGCGACCTTCCTCTTCCTCGGGAAGGTGGTCGCGTTCATCTTCTTCTTCATGTGGGTGCGGTGGACGCTGCCGCGCTTCCGCTACGACCAAGTGATGACCCTGGGCTGGCAGAAGCTGCTGCCGCTCTCGATCGCCAACCTCATCGCCTACGCCCTCGCCATCGCGCTCATCGAGCGCGCCTGATCCGTCCGCTTCATCCCGCTCTCCCCATGGCCGTCATTCCCGTCGAACGCAAACCGCTCACCCTCGCCGAGCGCACCTACATCCCGCAGATCGTCCATGGGCTGAAGACGACGTTCCGGCACCTCGTGGCGCCGAACGTGACGCTGGAGTACCCGGAGCAGCGCCCGGAGATCCCGGGCGGCTACCGCGGCGTCCCGACCCTCGTCCGCGACCCCAACGGCCGCGAGAAGTGCGTCTCCTGCCAGCTCTGCGAATTCGTGTGCCCGCCGAAGGCGATCCGCATCACCCCGGGCGAGATCGCCGCGGACTCCGCGCAGGCGCACGTCGAGCGCGCGCCGCAGGCCTTCGACATCGACATGCTCCGCTGCATCTACTGCGGCCTGTGCCAGGAGGTCTGCCCGGAGGAGGCGATCTGGCTGCAGACCCAGTACTCGATGACCGGGTACACCCGCGAGGAGATGGTCAACCACAAGGACCGCCTCTACGAACTGGGTGGCACGCTCCCCGATGCGCACCTCAAGTGGGACAAGAAGAAGGCCGCGGAGGACGCGGCGGCGCACGGCGGCCATCACTGAACTGAACCGCCCCGTTTTTTCTCCCGCGACTCTTTCCAGCCATGGCTGACCTGCTCTTCTACGTTCTCGGCGGCGTGACGCTCGGCACCGCCGCGCTCACGGTGCTGAGCCGCAACGCGGTGAACTCCGCGATGTTCTTCCTCCTGAGCCTGCTGGCGACGGCGGGGCTCTTCGTGCTGCTCGACGCCTACCTCCTCGCGGTGCTCCTCGTGCTCGTCTACGCGGGCGCGGTCGTCGCGCTGTTCCTCTTCATCATCATGCTGCTCGACATGCAGGGCGGCGTGCGCCCGCCGTTCACGCGGGCAACGATCGCGGCGGCCGTCGCGGCAACGGGCCTTCTGACCGTGGGTGTGCTGAGTTTCGTGAAGCGCGCGCAGCTGAGCGCCGCGCCGGTCTCGCCCGACCTGCCGGTCGTCGGGGCGACGCTCAAGAGCTACGCCGCCCAGCTCTTCACCACGTATCTCCTGCCGGTGCAGGTGGTGGGCTTCCTCCTGCTGATCGCGATGCTGGGGGTGATCGTGCTGAGCAAGCGCTTCGAGGGGTTGGAGGACATCAAATGACCATCGGACTCAATGCCTACATCACGCTGAGCGTGATCCTCTTCGCGCTCGGGTTCCTCGGGGTGCTGCTCCGCAAGAACACCCTCGTGATCTACATGTGCCTCGAGCTCATGCTCGTCGCCTCGACGCTCGCGCTGGTCGCCTTTTCGCGCTTCCACGGGATGCTCGATGGGAACGTCTTCGTGTTCTTCATCCTGACCGTGGCCGCCGCGGAGGTCGCGGTGGGCCTCGCGATCATCGTGGCGCTCTTCCGGCGCCGGCAGACGGTGCAGGTTGACGAACTGAACGCCCTGCGCGACTGAGCGCCCGCCTCGACTGGCTGAACTTCCTTCCGATTCCATGGCCCCCCTTTCTCTCGCCCTTCTCGTCCTGCTCGCGCCGCTGGCCTCGGCCGCGGTGATCGCGCTCTTCCTCCGCCGGCGTGGCGGGCTGGCCTCGCTGGTGTCCGTGACGGCGGCCGTGGCGGTGGCCGGCGCCGGCCTCGCGCTCGCCCTGGGCGGCGAGCGCTTCGCGGCGTCGATGCCGTGGCTGCAACTGGGAAACTTCACGCTGTCGCTCGGCTTCAAGTTCGATGACCTCGCCGCCCTCATGCTGGCGATCGTCGGGATCGTCGGTCTCGCGGTGCACGTGTTTTCGCTCGGCTACATGCACGACGACGGGGCGCGGGCGCGGTACTTTGGCGGGCTCTCGATCTTCATGTTCTCGATGCTCGGCATCGTGCTCGCGGACAACCTGCTGATGATTTTCGTGTTCTGGGAATTGGTGGGCTTCAGCTCCTACCTTCTGATCAACCATTACCACGAGAAGGCCTCGGCGGCCGATGCCGCCAAGAAGGCGTTCATCGTGAATCGCGTCGGCGACTTCGGCTTCCTCCTCGGCATCCTCTGGTGCCAAGCCTCGTTCGGCACGGTGAACCTGACCGAGATCGCGGCCGCCGTCGGCGGCGGCCAGGTGGTCTCGGCGGGCATCCCGCTCCTGCTCTTCTGCGGTGCCCTTGGCAAGTCGGCTCAGATGCCGCTGCACGTCTGGTTGCCGGACGCGATGGAAGGCCCGACCCCGGTGTCTGCGCTGATCCACGCGGCGACCATGGTGGCGGCGGGCATCTACATGCTGTGCCGGATCGAGCCACTCTTCGCGGCGGCGCCGGTCGCGCTCGATGTCGTCCTGTGGGTCGGCACGGTGACCGCCCTGTATGCGGCGCTTTGCGCGATCGTCCAGAACGACATCAAGAAGGTCTTGGCTTACTCGACGCTGTCTCAGCTCGGCTACATGGTGGCCGCCTTCGGCCTCGGCGCGCTGCGGATGCGCCACGGTGACGGCGCGGCGGCCCACGAGATTGCGATCGCGGCCGGAGCGGGAACCGCGATGTTCCACCTCACGACGCACGCGTTCTTCAAGGCGCTGCTCTTCCTCGGTTCCGGTGCGGTCATCCACGCCTGCCACCATGAGCAGGACATCCTGCGAATGGGTGGGCTCCGCCGGCTGCCGGTGACGTTTGCGACCTTCACCCTCGGCGTGCTGGCGATCATCGGCACGCCCGGCTTGGCCGGTTTCTTCTCCAAGGATGCCATCCTGTACCTCGCGCTGGCGAATTCCCCCGTGGTGTTCGGCGTGCTCGCCCTCACCGCGGTGCTGACGTCGTTCTACATGGTGCGGATGTGGAAGCTCGTCTTCTTCGGCGCGCCGCGCAGTGAGTCGGCCTCCCATGCGCATGAGGGCGGGGCGAGCATGACCGTGCCGCTGATCGTCCTCGCGGTGCTGGCGGTGGTCGCCGGTTACGGCGGCGTCTACGGCAAGCTGGCGGGCTCCTTCGCTGACCTGCTCCCGCACGCGCATGGCACCGACCACATCACGGTGCTGGTCACCAGCATCGCGGTCCTCGCGATCGGCGCCGGCGCGGCGTGGGCCTTCTACCCGGCCGCTGGCGAGGATGCGCTGGCGAAGCGGGTCCCCGGCGCCTACGCCGGGCTCCAGCTGCTCAATGGCTCATTCGACGCCGCTTACTCCTTCTACGTGGCCAAGGTGCAGCAACGCTTCGCGATGCTGCTCAACTTCCTTGAGCAGATCGTGCTCGCCGGCCTGATCATCCGTGGCGCCGCCGGCCTCGTTGGCCTCGTCGGCATCGGCGTCCGCGCGCTGCATGTCGGCAGCCTCCATGTTTATGTGTACTGGTTCCTCCTCGGCGCAGCGCTTCTCTGGGCGTTCGTGGCCGGCGCATTCTAATTCGTTTTCCCCGAACCAGCGCTGACCATGCAATTCGACCCTCTCCTTCTCGCCATCGCGGTGCCGCTGGCGGTGGCAGCCGCGATCTTCGCCGGGCTGCCCAAGCGCTACTCCGTGCGCCTGGCCTACGTCGGCTTCGTCGCTCCGGCCGCCATCGCCCTGTGGCTCTGGAGCCGCTTCCCGGCCAACGCCGGCGAGGCCTACCAGTTCATGTCGAGCCGCGACCTCGGGCTCTCGCTGCTCGGGATCAAGCTCACCCTCGGGCTCAACGGCATTTCGCTCCCGCTGTTCGTCCTCGCCGGGGTGGTGGGGCTCGCCGCGGGCCTGTACGCGATCCAATCCGGCGCGGAGCGGCTCAAGATCTACCTCGCGCTCCTGCTCGTCATGCAGGGCGGTCTGATGGGGGTGTTCGCGAGCGTGGATGTCTTCTTCTTCTATTTCTTCCATGAACTCGCGCTCATCCCGAGCTTCATCATGGTCGGAATCTGGGGCGGTCGCGACCGCGGCTACGCGGCGATGAAGCTCACGATCTACCTGACGGTGGGCGCGATGCTGTCGCTCGCGGGGCTGATCCTGATCTACCACCAGAGCGGCGCGCAGACGTTTGACTTGATCACGCTGCGGGCCGAGGCGATGGCGCATCCGCTGTCGGTCACCGCGCAGAAATACGGTTTCGGCCTACTGCTCTTCGGCTTCGGCATTCTCGTTTCCCTCTGGCCGTTCCACACGTGGGCGCCCTTGGGTTACGGTGCAGCTCCGAGCTCCGCGGCGATGCTGCACGCGGGCGTGCTGAAGAAGTTCGGTCTCTACGGTCTCCTCCAGGTGGCTCTGCCGCTGGCCCCGGTCGGCGCGGCGCACTGGTCCGGGGTCCTCACTGTTCTGGCCTTGGGCAATATCCTGATCGTTGGCATCATCGCCCTTGCGCAGCGCGATCTGAAGCAGGTGATCGGTTACGGCTCGGTCATGCACATGGGCTACGCGTTCCTCGGCATCGCCGCGATGTCCGTCGTCGGGGTCGGGGGTGCCGTCCTCATGATGGTCGCGCACGGGCTGTCCGTCGCGCTGCTCTTCCTCCTTTCGACCTGCATCTATCATCGCACGCACACCTTCGACCTCACGGAGATGGGCGGGCTGGCGCGGCACGCGCCGGTGCTGGCGGCCTTCTTCGTCGCCGCCACGATGGCGTCGATCGGCCTGCCGGGTTTCGCCAACTTCTGGGGTGAGCTGGCGCTCTTCGTGGCGATCTGGAAGTTCTCGCCGTGGGTCGCGGCCGGCGCCGTCGCGGGCGTCGTCATCACCGCGATCTACGCGCTCCGCGCAGTCGCGAAGGTCTTCTTCGGTCCGCCGACCGACGCGTTCTCGCGGGTCGTCGCCCACGTCACGCCCGTCGACTTGCGCTGGTCCGAGCGGGTCCCGGCTCTGCTGCTCCTCGGGCTGCTGCTCTTCATCGGTTTCTGGCCGCGGTCCCTCTCCGCGCCGCTCAACTCCGCCCTCGGTTCCCTGGCCCCGGCGCTGGCCGTCAAGGCGGCCGCCGATCCGCGTCCCTAACCGCCGCCTGTCGCGATGAATCTCTCCCTTCTTCAGTCCGCCGCCGCCGACAATCGTTGGGCGGCCCTGTTCCCCGAGCTGCCGCTGGCGTTGCTGGCGCTGTTGCTCCTCGTGCTCGAGATCGTGCTCCCGAAGCGGCAGCATCGGTCCATCCCGGTCGTCGCCATTCTGGGCCAGCTCGCCTTGCTGGTGGCGCTGCTGGTGAATCTGCGCGGCGGGATGACCGAGCAGCTGACGTTCAACGGTCTGATCCGGCACTCGCCCATGGGGCAGTTCTTCCGGGTGCTCTTCCTCGTCACGTCGCTGCTCGTCAGCGTGCTGGGCGTGGTCAGTCTCGCGCGGCAGCGGATGCCGCGGGTCGAGTTCTTCCACATCGTGATGATCGTGGCGGCGGCGATGATGCTGCTGGTGCAAAGCCACCACTTCGTGATGTTCTTCGTCGCCCTGGAGACGGTCACGGTCGGGTTCTACATTCTCGTGAGCTACTTCCGGACGAACCCGCTCTCGCTCGAGGCCGGCCTGAAGTACCTCGTGATGGGCGCGCTCAGTTCGGCGATGCTGCTCTTCGGCATCGTGCTGCTCTACGGCGCGGTCGGCAACCCGGCGCTCGCGCCGTCCGGCCTCGCGGCCGGGGCGATGGACTTTGCCTCCGTGCGGCAATTCCTCCTCGCGCATCCCGACAACTTCCTCGCCCAAGTCGGCATCGTCCTCGTGCTCTCCGGCGTGGCCTTCAAGATCGGTGCAGTCCCGTTCCAGATCTGGGTGCCCGACGTCTACCAGGGGGCGCCGACGCCGGTGACGGCCTTCCTCGCGGTGGGCTCCAAGGCGGCTGGCTTCGGCGCGCTGGTGGTGCTCGCCGGCGTGTTCGCGCCGTGCAAGACGCTGGTCATCCCGGTCCTGTCCGTGATGGCGGGCGCGACGATTCTCTTCGGCAATCTTGCGGCCCTCACCCAGTACAATGTGAAGCGGCTGATCGCGCTCTCCGGCGTGTCGCATGCTGGCTACCTCCTCATCGGCGTGATCGCCGCGTACTACGATCCGGCGGCGCTGAGCGGGGTCTACTTCTACCTCATCGCCTACCTCGTGGCCTCATTCGCCGTGTTCGGCGTCATGACGCACGTCAGCGGGGAGAACGAGGCGGATCAGGAGCTGGAGCACTACGCCGACCTCGCGCGGACGCATCCGTTCCTCGCGCTCGTGCTGGTGATCGGGCTCGGTTCGCTGGCCGGCATCCCGCCGCTGGCGGGCTTCATCGGCAAGCTGATGATCTTCCTCGCCGCGTTTTCGGCCGGGCTCTACTGGCTGCTCGGCATCGCGGTGCTGGGCGTCGTGATTTCGATCTACTACTACTTCGGCTGGATCAAGGCGGCGTGCTTCTCCGCCTGGCGCCTGCCGACCCCGGCGGGCGAGGCGACCTCCAGCCTGCCCCGGACCCCCGTGGCGTGGCCGGCGCGGATCACGCTCGGCACCCTCGCCGTGGCCTCCGTGCTCCTCGGCTTCTGGCAGGGCCCGCTGATCGGCTGGCTGCTCGCGCGTTGAGGCGGGTCAATCGGAGGACGCCGCCATCCCTCACTGCCGCGCCTCCGATCCCTTTACCCCAACGCTCCGCCCCGCCATGCGCATCACCGGCCTCGCCCTCGTTCCCCCGCCCACCGCTGCCGACCTGCCTCAGGTCACCCCGGAACTGTTGGCGTCGGTCCTCGCCCGGTATTCGCGCAGCAACGACGGACTCGAAGCCATTCTCGCGAAGGTCGATCTTCGCGATCCGGATGCCTCGATCGATCGCATCCTGAAGTTCGTCGACTACGGGCATGCGTCCATCGGCGGCCTCACCGGCGGCCTCGCCGTGGCCCTCGATGGCGTGTCGATGTGGCTCGCGTACAAGCTGTTTGAGATCGCGCAGATGGCGGACGGACAGGAGTCGTCGACGCGCTACATCACGATGGATGCCTCGCAGGTGCCGTCAGCCGAGGAACTCGGCGTGCCGGAAGACCTCGCGGACCGCTGGCGGAGCGTGATCGCGCGCAGCTTCGCCGCCTACCATGCCGAGTACGCCCGGCTCGACGCGCTGGCGACCGCCGAGCCGGAGCGCGTGCGGCTCCCCGCCGACGCCAAGCCCGCCGTCGTCACGCGCCTGCGCAAGAACTACGCCCTCGACCGGGCACGGTACTTCATTCCGCTCGCGACCCGGACCAACGTCGGTCTCGTCCAGACCTCGCGCATGTGGGCGCAGACGGTGAAGCATCTCGACTCGCTGCCACAGCCGGAGGCCCGCGCCGCCGCGACGTTGATCCGCGACGAACTTCTGAAGCAGTCCCCCCGCCTGATGCGCCACAGCCGGGCGGAGGCTTCGTTCGAAGAGCAGGCGCGTCAGGAACTCGACCTTTCATGCCGGATGGGTCTGGCACGCCTCTCGACGGAGGGCCTCGCGGATGAGGTCTGGGTGCGAGTCGACCGGGCCGCGCCGCCGTTCCTCGCCGAGGAGCAGGGCGTGCCCGAGGCGCTGCGTCACCGCCGTAACCGCTACGGTTATCAGGGTCTGGCGACGCGGCGGATGCGGGTGACCTTTGCGTGGAACAACCTCGCGCTCGCGGAACTGCGCGACCTCAACCGTCACCGCACCGGCCATCGCTTCACGCCGCTCATCCAGGCCGGTTTCTACCTCCCGCCGGAGATCGCCCGCAGCGCGCATGCGGAGCTGTTGGCGGAGCAGGCGGCCTTGACGGCCGAGCTGCTGCGGCGTGGCTCGCCCGCCTACGCGTATTCGCTGCTGCTCGGGGCGCAGACTCCTTTCGAGCACAGCACCCACGCGGACAAGTTTATCTACGAGGCGGAATTGCGGACCGGCATGGGCGCACACTTCCGCTACGCGGAGCACCTCAGCGCCGCACTCCGGGAATTCTTCGTCCAGGTGCCGGAGGCCCGCGACTGGGTCGTCGAGGGCACCGCCGAGCCCGAATAGTCTGCGTCCCCTGACCAGCGCTGTCTCGCCAAGCGGTCGAGGCGCTCCGGCACGCTTCGCGCTTCGCACGCCGCTCGCGATACGGGCCGCACCGGCGATCGGTGAGGAAAGGCGCGGCGCGTGACGCTGCACCCGCGCGGAAGCACCAGCGTCCTCAGGAGTCGTCGCGCTTGGCCCGCTCGGCCACGGGCGGCGCCTTGGCCCGCGGAGTGGGCGTGACTTTGGGCTCACGCAGTCGAACGACGGCGGAGGTGCGGCAGTTGACCGCTAGTCCCTGATGGAAGACGGGCGTGAACTCGGCCCGGGCGATCGCGACCAGCGCGGCAATGCGCAGGGCGTCAGGACCCTCGGGCGGGATCGACGGGTTGATGACCTGGCCCTCGCGGGTGACGATGAAGTCGATCTTGTAGTCCGCGGACTTGCCGGAGCCGATCAGGTCCTTGGGATAGACCGGAACGACCGGCTTGTTCGGAGTGGGTCGCACGCGGAGGGCCGAGGACTCGATGATGGGTTGATCGAATTCCTTGAATACCTCGCGCCCGACACTCGCGTTGACCTGGTCCTCGATCGGCACCGTGAAGACAAACGGCACGTCGATCGACGACGCGGACGGCACGCCGTCACGCGTCGCGGGGGCGAACGTCGACTGCTGCACCGCGGCCAGTGCGGCTTCGCCGAAGGCGGGATCGTCGGCCGATCTCACCTCCGCATCGGCCACGACACCGGATTTGGAGACGGTGACCTGAACCACCGCCTGCCCCGGGCGGAGCGACTTCCGGAGTGCCGCCGGGTACTCGGCGGAGGGTGAGTTCAACGGGCGGGGCTGCGTGACCTGGGCGAAGGCGGAGGCACTGACCAGCGTGAGCACGGCCAACGCGGCCAAGGCTCGGCTCCGGATCAGGCGGAGCGGAGGAAGGGGTGAAAGGCGAAGGAGCATGGTGGGACGCAAGGATCACCGCACCCGGAAGGGAAGGAGGGCGGGCGCTTTACGAAACATCGACTCAGGGACCGATCGGATTGAGGCCGCGTGGGCAGGAAAGTGCTTTTCGGGTAGCGTCCCACCCGGGGGAGGGACTACTTTGACCGAGCATGTCGTGGCTGCATCGACTGGAACGCTGGCTAGGTCCTGTTGCTCTCCCGCACCTCACCCTATATTTGGTTGTGGCGCAGGCGTTTGTGTATTTGACGGCCCTCCTGGGTCTGTTGGATCCCTCCCGAGTGATGCTGGTCCCGGCGGCGGTGATGGCGGGGGAGTGGTGGCGTTTGCTGACTTTCGTGGCGGATCCGCCGGCGGCGCACTGGCTGTTCCTGGCCTTCGCGCTCTACTTCCTGTACCTGAGCGGTTCGGCGCTGGAGGAGCAATGGGGCACGGTGCGCTACAACCTGTTTCTCCTCGTCGGTTACCTCTTGGTGGTGGGGACGGCGTTCGTGACCCCGTATGCCCCGGCGAGCAATCTCTTCATCGGCGGATCGATCTTCTTGGCCTTCGCGCAGCTCAATCCGACGTTCACGATGTACGTGTTCCTCGTGCTGCCGATTCAGATCCGCTGGCTCGCGCTGATCGCATGGCTGGGGTACGGGTGGAGTTTCGCGACGGGTGATCTCGCCACTCGACTGTCGATCGCGGCAGCGCTCGCGAACTACTTCCTTTTCATGGGTCACGACCTGTGGCTCTCCCTGCGGCAGGGCGTGCGCCGCGCGCGCGCGGGCGCCGAACGGCGCGAGGGACCGCAGGTCCGGCATCGGTGCTACGTCTGCGGCAAGACGGATGTCAGCCACCCGCAGCTCGATTTCCGCTACTGCTCCAAGTGCGCCGGCGACCAGTGCTACTGCCCGGAGCATATCCGTAACCACGAACACGTGCTGACCGATGGCGACGCGAAAAAGTCCTAAGCCTCAATCTGCCCGGTCCACGGGGTTCGCGTCGGCGTCCACCGGCCTCGCGCCAACGACGCAACTGGCGACTTTGCGCGCGTGGCTCGCATTCGCCGAGCGGGCCTACGCGGATGCGGGTCTGGCTCTCGGGCAGGTGGCGGCGACGGCGCACGATGAGGCGCTCTTCCTCCTGCTGCGGTTGCTCGACTGGCCGCTCGACAGCGATGAATCGGTGCTCGATCGCCGGCTGGACCCGGCGCAGCGCATTCGGCTGAGGCAGGGTCTGGAGCGTCGCGTGCGCGACCGTGTGCCCGCGGCCTACATCGTCGGCGAGGCATGGCTCGGCGGGCTGCGTTTCCAGATTGATGAGCGCGTCATCATCCCGCGCAGCTACTTCGTCGAACACCTGCAATCGGGCCAACTCGATCTCCTCATCGGCGCGGCCTCCGCCGTGCGGCGCGTGGTCGACGTCTGCACCGGCTCTGGTTGTCTCGCCATCCTTCTGGCGAAGCGTTTCGCGCGGGCGCAGGTGGACGCCATCGACCTCTCGCCCGACGCACTCGCCGTTGCCGCCGTCAACGTGCGCACGCACGGGCTCACCCGGCGGGTACGCCTGCATCAAAGCGACGTCTTCGCCTCCGTCCCGGCTCCCGCCGGTGGCTACGACCTGATCCTCAGCAATCCGCCCTACGAGCCGAGCGCGGTCTGCGATCGGCTCCCCGAGGAGTTCCGGCGCGAACCCCGGCTCGCGCTGGACGGGGGTCGTGACGGGCTCGACATCATTCGCCGTCTCCTGCGTGAGGCCACGCCCCGGCTCGCTCCACGCGGCATCGTCGCGATCGAGGTCGGCGGGCTGCAGGCCGCAATGGAGCAGGAGTTCGGCCACCTGGACCTGCTGTGGCTGCCGTCAGAGGACGGCAGCGACTGCGTGTGCGTGGTGCGGGCGGACCGCCTTCGCGCGGCCGCGACCGCCACCGCGCCGCGCACGAGTCTCGCACGAGGCCGCCGCCGGAAGGCATAGCGGCCGCGGTCGTCCCCGGCGGTCGTGGCGCGGCGCGAGGGTGCTCACGCCGGCCGGGCCTCGCGCCGGGCAACCTCAGACGTAGGTGTCGACGAGGGAGCCGGTCTGCAAGCGGGCGAGCAGGGCCTTCGGCGTCAGCGGGCGCGCGAGTGAGACGCGCACCGTCTTGGCCTCGTCGGGGTAGAGCTCGAGGAAGTTGTCCGAAGCTTCGTGGCGCAGACCGGGGAGGTCGAAGTGGACCCGGTGCTGGAAGACGGATGACTGGAACGTCACGTCGAATTCGCGGCCGCTGCGGTCGATCGCCTTGGCGCGGGTCCGGATTCGGCCGCGCGGCAGGGCGAGGAAACGTGGCGGGGCAAGGAAGACCGTCTCCTCGCTGACCGTCTGCCCGGCGACGTCGAGGGCGATGCGGAGGTAGAGATGGTCGCGGCCGTGGGTGGCCATGGCGGCGGCGACGTTGACGGTCGCGTGGCGGACGCTCTCGCCGGGACGCAGCGCGACGTTGCGGCGGCCGCCCTCGAGTCGGCGTCCGTCGAGGTGGAAGAGGTCCCAGCGCAGGACGCCGCGGCTGGCCGAGGGGGCGTCGTACACGGTGTAGAGGTGTACGTCGCTCACGGTCGTGCCGCGGTAATTGCCGATCTTGGTGGTTTCGTCGCCCGGCACATGGGCGGAGACGAGGGCGGGGGCGTTGAAGCGGCGGGCGAGGTGATGCAGCGCCTTCCAGCGGCCGGTGAACTCGATCGAACTCCACGAGGCAACGGGCCAGCAGTCGTTGAGCTGCCAGTAGATCGCACCCATGCACCGCGGCATCAGGCGGCGGTAGTGCTCGACACCGGTCTGCATGCAGTAGGCCTGATTGAGTTGGGAAAGGATGATCAGGGAGTCCTGGTCTTTCGGCAGCCGATAGCGGCGGGAGACGTAATCGAGGATGATCTGGTTTCCGGCGCGGTTCTTCTGGTGGTTCTCCATCGTCGGGCCGAAGACGTTCCCGTCCTCCGGCGGGCAGAACGTCGCGTTGGTCTCCGGCGACGCGTAGCTCTGCATGCCGAATTCGGAAACGAAGCGGAAGGCCCACTTCTCGTAGTCCTTGACCGGATGCCGCGCATGCCAGACGTCCCAGAAGTGCGTGTCGCCGCAGCGCTCGCCGAGTGCGTGGCCGTTCTCGAAGGTGCCGCGCCATTCGCTGGACGGCCAGTAAGGGGTGATCCCGTCGTGGTCGCGGACGGCGTCGGCGAGCAACACGTGGAACAGCTTCTCGTAGCCGCGGCGCAGCGACTCCTTGGCCCGCAGCGCCGCGCCGTTGATCTGCGGCAGCTCGTTGTTGCCGCACCACAGCGCGAGGCAGGCGCGGTGCCGAATGCGGCCGATCTGGTACTCGGCCTCGGCGGCGACATTCGCGAGGAACGCGTCGTCACTCGGATAGAGCGTGCAGCCGAACATGAAGTCGTGCCACACCAGCAGGCCCCGCTCATCGCACTCGTCGTAGAAATCCTCGCTCTCGTAGATGCCACCACCCCAGAGGCGGACGCAGTTCATGTTCGCCGCGACGGCCGCCCGCAGGTCGCGGGCATAGTCGGCGCGGGTCAAACCGGCGACGAAGCTGTGCGCGGGGATCCAGTTGGCGCCCTTCAGGAAGATGGGGCGACCGTTGACCACGAAGCGGAAGGACTCACCCCAGGCATCGGGCGAGCGGTCGAGCACGATCGTGCGCAGGCCAATGCGCCGCTGCCAGCGCCCGATCTCCGCACCGTCGCGGTCGTGCGCCACCACCGTCACTTCATAAAGCGGCTGGGCACCCTGACCGGCCGGCCACCATAGCTGCGGCTCGCGCACCGGAAGTGACAGCGGCCCCACGGGGGCATTCGTCTGCACGGCGACCGGGCGCCCGTCCAGCGAGACGGTGACCGAGCAAGACACGCCAGCGGCCATCCGTCCGGCCGGGCGCGTCAGCTGCGGCTCGACCGTCAGGGTCACGCCCTCGGCACCGTGCTGCTGCGTGATCCGCACGGCGGCGAGCCGATTGCGGCTCCAGCCCTCCAGGCGCAGGTCGCGCCAGATGCCCGCGGTGACGAAGCGGGGACCCCAGTCCCAGCCGAACTGGCACTGCTGTTTGCGGATGCGCACGCAGTTGCCCACCGGATCGTTGAACTCGGCCGGCGGCGTGAACCCGCCCCGCTCGCGGATGTAGCGGAGCGCACTGTCGAAACGGACAACGAGGCGATTGCGGCCCGGGCGCAGCCATGGCTTCACGTTCCACCGGAAGCCGATGAACATGTTCTCGGTGCGGGCGACGCGGTGGCCGTTCAGGGTGACGGTCGCGACGGTGTCGAGGCCGTCGGCGACGAGTTCGATTACTTCCTCGTCCCGCAGGTCTGCCGGGGCGGTGAACCACGTCTCGTACTCCCAGTCCCGCTCCTCGATCCACTGGAGGTCGAGCTCGTTGGTCCCGTAGAAAGGATCCGGAATGCGTCCGGCACGGCGCAGGTCCGTGTGCACACAGCCCGGTACCAGGGCCGGCAGCCAGGTCTTGGCTGCGGCATCACGGAAGCGCCAGGAGGGGCCGGAAAGGGGGAGGGTCTTCATCGGGAATCAGGAGGGAGCAGGAAACGAGGAGGGACGGGTCGGGGCCGGATGGGAGGAAGAGGAGTGCAGGTCTCGCGCCACCGATTCATCCGCCGGAGCGACGGATGGCGGGGCGCGAGCCGAGAGCCTAGCAGGCGATCCCGATTCCGACGTTGCCTAAAATGACATATCTTTTGTCAAATCCGATCCCATGGCAAAAGCGCCGCCGCCGTTCCGGGTTCAGATCGTGACCGATTCGCGACTGGCCTACTTTCGGGAAGCGGTGATCGGGGCGCGGCGGTTTGGCTTCGAGACCGGTCGACTGGAGTTCGTCGACCGCTGGCTGGAGCCGGAGTTGCGCGGGGATCTTGGCCGTCTGGTGCGGCGGGATCGCGTCGCGGGGATCGTCGCCCCGCTGCACACGATCGCGGAGGAGCGGCGGTATGCGCGGTTGGGAATTCCGGTGGTGAACATTTCCAATGCTCTGCCGGCCTCGACGATTCCGGTCGTCACTCAGGATGACGTAGCGGTGGGGCGGCTGGCCGCGCAGCACCTGCGTCTCTGCGGGGCGCGGTCGTTCGGTTTCTGGGGTGACCTCAGGCAGGCGTACGTGCGGGAGCGGCATGCCGGTTTCCGCGACGAACTGGCCCGGCACGGCCAGGAGGGCGCGCTCTGGGTCGGATCGGGATCGGATCGCCGCATGGGCGCGTGGCTGGGCCGGCTGCGCCGCCCGGCCGGTGTATTCGCCGTGCTCGACGAGCAGGCGCTCGGATTGATGCGCGCGGCGCGGCAGGCGGGTTGGGGCGTGCCGGACGAGGTCGCGGTCCTCGGGGCGGGGGACGACGACTTCTGGGTCGAGTTCGAGAGTGTTCCTTTGTCGAGCATCCGCCTGCCCGCACGGCGGATCGGTTACGAGGCGGCGGCGCTGCTCGCCGACCAGCTGGAGACCGGGCGGAGGGTGCGGGGCCCGTTCCGGCTGCCCGTGGAGGGCGTCTCGGCCCGGCGGTCGACCGATGTGGTGTTCGCGGGCGATCCCGCCGTCGCGCGCGCCGTGCGCTTCATTCGGGAACACGCCCTGACCAACCCTTACGTGGAGGATGTGGCCCGGGCGGCCGGACTGTCCCGGACGGCACTGCAGGCGCGGTTCCGGGCGTTGGTGGGGCGCACGATCCTGAACGAGATTCAGCGGACCCAGCTCGTCCGCGCGCAGGACTTGCTCACCGCATCGGATCTGCCCATCGCGGTGATCGCGGAGCGCTGCGCCTTCCCGAATTCGCAGCGGTTTTCCGTCGTATTCCGCCATCGCCTCGGGGTCACGCCGAGTACGTACCGACGGCAGCACCAGGGCCGGGATTGAACCGGGCGGACCGGGAGGACGCGGTTGGGGTGCGAAGGAGGCGTCGCGATGCCCGCCGCGCTGCCGCCCATGGCTGGATCCCGGCTCATCCGTGCGCTTTACGAGTGCCGTCGCGCGGCCTAAGGTCCTCCCATGCTGCGTTACCTTGGTCTTGGGTATCGGCGCTTCGGCCTGCAGCCGACCACTTCGCCGCCGCGGATGAACTGGGAGTTCTACGCGGTGGTGAACGGACGTTGCGCTCCGGTGCCTCCCGGCGGTCCCAAGGGCGCCTTGCGGGCCAACACGCTCTGGGTGTCGGCCCCGGGGAGCGCGCATGGTTGGACCGGCGCGGGCAAGTGCCGCGCCTACATCACCGCGTTCCACTTCGGCCTCGTCCCGCCGCAGCTGGAGGCCGCAGTCCGGCGCACCGGGCAGCTGGCGGTCACGATCGAGGCCCCCGAGCGCCGTCGCCTGGTCGAACTCGCCAAGCAGGCGCGTGCCGAGTTCGACGCTCCCACCCATCTCTGCAGCCTGCTCTACCAGGGCATCCTCTGCGAACTCTCGCTGCTCGTCCTGCGCAAGCTTCCCGAGGCCGTGAAGCCGTTGCCCGCCAGCCGCGCGCGGCGGACCGCCGACGCCGCCGTGGCTTGGTTCGTGGCGCGTCTCGACGAAAGTCCATCCCTGTCCTCCATCGCCAAGGCCACCCACGTGTCCGTCAGCACGCTGCGTCGCGCGTTCCTCAGCACCCGCGGCGAGACCCCGCACCGCGCGTTCGCCCGCTTGCGCCTCGAAACCGCCATGCGCCTGATGATCGAAACCCCGCAGAAGCTCGAGGAGATCGCCGCGAAGTGCGGCTACGCCGGGGCGAGCGACTTCGGCCGCGCCTTCAAGGCCGCGACTCAGGTGAGTCCGGCCGTCTGGCGGCGCACGATCCTCGAGGGTCCGGGTTACATCCGACGCTGACGCTTGAACGAATCTGCATAGTTTTTGAGCGCGCGGTCGCTGGGCGTTTCCGACGCGAGTTGATACGCTCTCTCCCGCCGTCGCGGTCCTCCTCCGCCACGCATTCACCCCTGACCCCGTTTCTCCCGATGCTTCGCCGTGACTTTGTCTTCCTCGCCGCCGCGGGGTCCCTGTCCGCTTCTGCCCTTGCCCGGCGCCTCGGCGCTGCCCAGCCGTCCGGCACGCCGGCGCGTCCGACCGAGTACGAGATCCTCCGGCGCATCCCGGCAGAGCGGCTGCGCGCTCTGATCGGGGACCGGCCCGACGCCAATGGGCTCAGCGGCAGCAATCGCCTCGCGGGGCGCTGGCTCGAGGCGGGACCGCAGCGCGGCTGCTGCCGCGGCGTGATCGCCGGTGTCGTGCTCGACGATCTCGAACTGGCTGAGGACGCGTGGCGCGGGATCGAGGTCGCGTTCGCCCATCAGCGCGATGACGGGGGCTTCGTCGCCAATCTCCGGCCCAACGGCAAGAGTGCCCGCCCGTTCGGCGCCGCCGTCGAGACCGCCTTCTTCTTCCTCCAGGAAATGGGCCGCGCCGTGCTCGTCATCCGCCAGTCCCCGCACGAGCCGCATTTCCGCGAGCGGCTGGCCGCGCTCGAACCGAAGATCCGCCGCGCCGGGCGGTTCATCCTCTCCGGCTACGACACGATCATCGATAACAGCAGCAAGGCCGTGAACCGAATTTTCATCGCCGCCAAGGCGTTCGGCCTCTGCGGACTGGTGCTGCGCGACGAGGAAATGCTCGCCGCTGCCCGTCGCTTGGTCGCGCACGGCCTGACGCTGCGCGACGCTCAGGGTATCTTCATCGAGAACGGGGGTCGTGACTCCAGCTACAACGCGGTCTCAATCCTCTTCGGACAGGTCCTCGCCCTGCATCTGCCGATCCCGGAGTTTGAGGCGGCGCTGCCCGTCGCGATGGCGTGGCAGATCAGCCGGATCCGACCCGACGGTTCGATCGAGGTCGAGGGGAATTCCCGCACCGGCGTCGGCAAGGAGAAGTCCTACTTCGGTGACCCCAAGAACGTGAACCACGGCGAAATCATCCAGGCCCTCACGCTCTACGGGCTGGTCCACGGGGACCGCGCCGCGCTGGCCGCCGCCGACCGGGTGTTCGCTTTCTGGAAGGGCGCTCCCGCGCCCAAGGCCGCGAGCTGAGCGGTCACGGGGCGTTTATCCCCGGCCGCGCGGGTTTCTTCCTGCGACGCAGCTCCGCGTCACGGCTTGCGTTCCTCCGGGGCCGGCGGCTTCGTGGTGACCGCGATGATACCCGTAGTCGAAGCGGTCCGACGCTGGTTGCTCCCGGCGTTGCTGGCGCTTCTGCTCTGCGCGCCGTGGCTGCCGGGGCTCTGGCGCGGGGCGGAGCGGCACGCGTTGGAGATTGTCGTGGAGTCTTCCCTGCCGGGCGTCGCGGAACTCCGCTCCGACGTCGGCCACGGTTTCTCCGAGCAACGTTCAAGCCGCGGGGTCGTCCAAGGGACGTCGGGTCCCGAGACGCTGCGGCTGGCGATCCCCGATGGCCTGGTGCGGGCGCTGCGGTTGCGCCTGCTGGACCGCCCGGGCGGAGTGCGTCTCGTGGAGGCGCGGCTCATCCGGCCGGATGGCGTCGTGCTGCTCCCGGTGCCGCCCAGCGCGTGGCAGGCCGTGAGCGGCGTGGCGAGCCTGCGCGTCGACCGGAACGCCGTGCAGAGCGAACCCACGGACTTGGCGACGGAGGTGGCGCTGGGCGCCGCGTTCCGGACCCCGCTGACTCTCAGCACCGGGTGGCTGGCGAGGGTGGGGCGGGTGCTTCTGCTCGTGCTTCCCGTCTGGCTGTTGTTGCTGGCGCTGGTCGCCTGGCTGGAACGCGCTGACCTGCGCACGAAGGTCTGCGGATCGGTCGCCGCGTGGTCGGCGCGCCATCCCCGACTCGCGCTGGCCGGCGTCGCCCTGATCGCGACGATTGTGAGCGCGTATCCGGTCGTCTTCCTCGGGGGAAGTTTCGTGTCCGCCGGTTCCGGCGCGAAGCTGCTCTACGACCGCTTTCCCACGGTCCCGCAATCGACGGCGGCGTTGGGGGCGGAGGTGCGGGGGGCGGACTCCGGGGCGCTGCTGTGGCAGCACCTCCCTGGGACCGAGGTGCAGCGGGCGGCCTTGGCCGAGGGCGAACTGCCCTTCTGGAATCGCTACAACGCGGCGGGCGTCGATCTGCTGGCCCAGGGCCAGTCGATGTTCGGCGACCCGCTGCACCTGCTCGTGCTCGCGGCCGGGGGAGAGCCGTGGGCGTGGGACCTGCGCTTTCTCGCGGCGCGCTTTCTGTTCATCTGGGGCATGGGCTTGCTGGCGTGGCGTGCCTCGCGATCGCTCGGGGCAGCGGCGTGGGTGGGCGCGGCGAGTGGCTTCGTCGGCTTCTACGTGTACCGCGTGATCCACCCGGCCACGTTCACGGTCGGTTACGCTCCGTGGGTGCTGCTGGGCTGGTGGTGGGCGGTGGATGCGGTGGAACGTCGCGGGCGCGATCGGGTCGCCGCCGCCGCCGTGCTCGTCGCCGCCAGCCTGTGTCTCGTGCTCAGCGGCACGGTGAAGGAAGCGGTCGTCCTGAGCATCGTCCTGCACGCAGCCGGGTTGGCCGTGTTCGTGGCGGAGTGTCCTCCGGGCCGGCGACGTACGCTGACCTGGCCGCTGCTCGCCGTCCTCTCCGCCGCGTTGCTGGCCGCGCCGTGGTGGCTGCCGTTCCTTGACGCGCTGCGGCGGTCGGCGACGGCGTACGACGTGCCGACGGTCTTCCAGATCCCGCCCGGGTTGCTGCTGGGATTCTTCGATGAAATTTTCTACCGACCGCTCCAACCCGGCGCGCAGGTGACGAATCCCTCCGCCAACGCCGTGGTGCTCGTGGGCCTGCTCGGTCTCGTGGCGACGTGGCGGGCGCTGCGGCCGGGACGCGGCGCGGTCGTGCTGGCGTGGTCGTTGGTGCCCGTGGCGGCGTTCACTTTCGGGTGGGTGCCGCCGGGCTGGATCGCCCGGGTGCCGTTCCTTGGGGGCGTCTCGCACTGGGACAACTGTGGGTCGCTCGCGCTGCTCGTCCTCACCGGCCCGCTCGCGGCGTGCGGTTGGGCGGGCCTCGGCGCGCGTCTCCGGGGCGCTGCCGGGTCGGCGGATCTGCGCGGGGTCGCGCTTGGGTGGGCGGCGTTGTGGGCCGTCTGGCTGGGCACGCTGCAAGCCGTGCCGAAGGTCCTGCCCGGCGTGCCGTCCGGGGCGCGCCCCTTGCTCGCTGACCCCGCCGTTCCTGCGTGGGTGTGGGTGAGCGCGGTGCTCCTGCCGGCGGCGGCGCTCGGTGGGCTGGCACTGTGGCGAGCCGCCGTGCGAGGCCGGGTGGCGACGACCACGGCGGTCCTCGGCCTGGGCGCGTGCGCCGCAGTGCTGCTGTGGCGGCACGGCGTGCATGCCCCGGGTGTCGCGCTGCCGGAGTACGTCGTCACCGCCGCACCGCGCGAACCGCTCGCGCAGCCCTCGGCGGCGCTGGTGGCGCTGCGGCGCGACGCCGCCGGCGAGCCGAGTCGCGTCGTCGGCGTGCAGGGCGTGCTCACCCCCGGCTGGAATGGCCGGCTCGGACTCGAGGGGCTGAGCGGTCCCGATGCCCTGATGAACCGGCGGTATCGGGAATTGACCGAGGCGCTTGGCCTGCCGCGCTTCCTCGACTGGCGGATCATCACGGATGCGGAAACCTTCCCGCGGCTGCGTCCCGCGTGGGGGGTGTTGGGGGTGCGCTACCTGCTCGACGACGGCAGCGGACGCGCCGCGCTGGCCCCGCTGCTGCCGATGGTCGCGCGGGCGGATCTCGACGTGTACCGCGACGCTACGGCCTGGCCGCGCGCCTTCTTCGTCGACTCCGTGGTGCCGCACGACGGCGTGAAGGCCCTTGCCGCGCGCGTGCTGGCGAGCGTCGGCGGCCCCTTCGCCGGGGTCGACGAGGCGGAACTGCGCCGCCCGGAGTGGCGTGACCTCGCGCTGCCCCGCACCCAGGCCCCGGCCCCGGCGCGGCCGGCGCGCCGCGTCGTGCTTTCATCCAACGCCACGCGGGTCCAGATCGAAGCGCCAGCGGCCGGACTCGCGGTGCTGCACGAGGCGTGGTTGGACGGAGATCTTGAGGTCACCCGCAACGGTGCGCCTGCGACCGTGCTCCGCGTCAACCACGCCTTCGCTGGCGTCGTCTTGCCCGCCGCCGGTCTATGGGAACTGGAATTCCGGCATCGGCCGCGAGCGTGGACGCTTTCCCTTCGCCTTGCCGCCGCGGGGATCGTGTTGCTGAGCGGCACCCTGCTCTGGATCGGCCGACGCCAGCCCAGGAGCGCGGCGAAAGCCGCCGACTAGGCCCAGCCCTTCGAACTCGAACCGCGTCACAAAGCCGGGAGGTGGATCCGGTTCCCGCTTTGCGTCGCGCGATCTATGACGGGTGCAAGAATTCTTCTACGCACCTAATACGCAGGGCTTGAAGGGTGGAGCAGCGCAACATCGGCCGGAGTGGTCGAGTGGCTCCCGCGGGTCTAGGTCGCAGCGATGGGCGAAACCGGGAGTTGCGTCGATTGAAAGGTCGAGCGCTTCGGATCGCCGCGAGGCTGTGGACGCGGTGAGATGGCTTTTCGCGATCGGAATGTATCCGATGGCCTACTCCGGCGCGTCGCCGATCGCGCCGAAGCCGCGGACCGAACCGTCCTCCTGCACCACGAAGGCGCCGATGCCGGGGTTCTCGGCGCAGAAGCGCGTGATCGCGGCGTCGTCGAAGATGAAGAACGCCGTGGAAAGCGCGTCGGAGTGCGCGGCATCGTCCGCGAGCGCCCAGACGCGGGAGCGGCGCGGCGCCGGGCGACCGTGGCGGACATCGATCAGGTGCTCGCCTTTCACCGCGATGCCCGAGCCACTGAGGGCCCGATGCTGCAAGGCAAGGCGCCGCGCGGCGGGATCGTCGCCGAGCCCGACCGGCCAGCCGAGCGTGTCGTCCGGCGCGGCCAGCGCGAGCACGCTGCTTCCGCCGCTCTGCAGGCAGGCCTGACCGATCGACCAGTCGCGCAGCACCCCCGCCATCGTGTCGAGCGCGTAGCCCTTGCCGATCGCGCCGAGGTCAAGGTGCAGCCGCGGCGTGAGGGAAATGATCTCGTGCCGGTCCGGATCCAACGCGAACAATGCCCGGTCCGCGAACGCCTCGTCCGCTTCGACGGATGCGTAGGCGGGATCAAAGGCGCGTCCGGTCGCGGCGGACACCTCCGCGGCGATCGTGAGGCAACGCAACGCATCCTCGCCGATCACGAGGCTCTCTCCCTCCGCCAGACGATTGGCCCGGCCGATGTCGCTCGTCTCGATGTAACGACTCAATTCCGCCTCCAGGCGATCCAGCTCCCGAAACGCCGCCGCCGCCGCCTGCCGAGCGTATTCCCCGGAGGTACCGGCGATCCAAATCGCGAAGTCAGTCGCCATGGCTTCGTGATTAAACCGATGTGATTGAGGTACTAGCGACTCCATTGCATTCTAGATGCGAAAATGATTGCCCACGCCGTCAATTAATGTAATATGACTGCATTATGGGCGATGGCGACGTGGTTTGTCTGGACCGGAGGAGGGGAGGGGGAGGCGTGTCGTTGGGGTGGGGAAGGCGGCTGGGGGCGCGGGCGTGGCTGGGGATGGCGGTGGGCAGTGTGGGCGGTTTTCTGGCGTGCGGCCATGCTCAAGTGAAGGTTCCGCAGGTGCCCTTGACGCATCTGTGGGTGGAGGCGGAGGGGCACCGGGATGCGGGCCGGTGGGTGGAGGCGGCGGGTTTGGCGGAGCGGGTGCTGCAGCGGGTGGACCAAGGGGAGCGCCTGCCGTCGGGCATGGTGATCGATCAGGTGCGGGTGCTGGCGGCGGGTTGGGCGTTGCGGGCGGGAGTGCCGGCGGTGGCGGAGGCACAGGCGCGACGGGTCGTGGAATCCCCGACGGCGGCGGCGTGGCGCGGTGAGGCGCGGGTGATTTTGGGTTTGGCGCTGCTCGGTCTGGAGCGGGCCGCGGAGGCGGAGCGGGTGTTGGAGCCGTCGGCGGAGGAGGCGCGTTTCCGCGACCGGGTGGGTCTGTTGCGGGCCTGGGCCGCGCGGGCCGCTGGGCGGTTAGAGCGGGCGGCGGCGCTGCTGGCGGAGCGCGTGCGGCTGGCCGGGGGCGATGAGGAAAAGGGGGAGGCGGCTTGGGCGTGGGCGGAGGTCGAATTGGAACGCGGCGAACCAGAGGCGGCGTGGACTGCGGTGAGGCACTTGCTCGACCGGTCCGGCGCCGGAGCGAATCCGGCGGCCGCGGGGCTGCTGGGGTTGCGCGTGATGGATCAGGCGGCGCGGTCCCAGAGGTGGGAGCTGGTCCTGGCGGTCGGGGCGGCCCTGCCGGCGCGCGCGCAGTTGCTCGGGGCGCATGCGACCGCGGAGGCCGAGCTTCGGCGGCGTCGCGATCTCGCGGGCGTGGCGGAAGGCGCCGGGGCCGAGAGTGTGGCCCGCTGGCGGCGCGAGCAGCAGCACGCCCGGCTGGCGGCGGCGCGTGCTGCGCTCGAGGCGCGGGTGCACTTCGAGGCTGAACTCCTCGTGCGGCGCGCGCGGGCCTACCATGCGCGCGGGCAGGTCTGGGAATCCGCCCTAGTGTCCGGGCGCGTGCTCCTGCGTCGGCCCGAGTCCCCGGAGGCGGAGGAGGCGGCGGCGTGGCGCGTGCGCGCGCTGGCGGAGTCACGACGTCCGGCGGCGGCGATCGCCGAAGCGGAGTCCTTCGCCGCGCGGCACGCCCGCAGTTCCCTGCTCGCCCCGACCCTCGGGATCGCGGCGGGAGCGGCGGCCGCGTTGGGAGACGGTCCGCGTCAGGTGCGGCTCCTCGCCGCGGCGCTGGCGGCGGATCCGGTGGCCGACCTCCGCGACGCGCTGCGCCTGCGGCAGGCGCAGGCGTGGATCGGCGTGGGGGCGTTCGACGAGGCTTGGAAGGCGGCGGGTGGCCTGCGGGCGGATTCGCCGGACGGCCCGTGGCGCGAGGAAGCGCGTTACCTCGAGGCGATGGCCAGCCTGGCCGGAGGGGAGGCGCGGCGCGCGCTGGTGGAGCTGGCGGCGTATGCCGACGAGTATCCGGAGGGCCGCTTCCGCGCCGACGCCGCGTACCGTGGAGCTGCGGCGCGTTTCGGCGTGGGCGACCTTGCCGAGGCGGAGCGGGCGACGGCGGCGTGGCTGGAACGCTACCCGGCGGACCACCTCCAGCGCGGCGAGGTGATGTCGCTTCGCGGCGACATCCTCACCGCCGCCGGCCAGCACGACGCGGCGGTGGAGGCGTATCGCGGGGCCCTGGAGCAACGCTTGGAAGCGGAGGGCCGCGCGCACGCGCTCGACGAACTCACGCGCCTTGAAGTCGCGCTCGGCGAAGGGGCGCGGGCGGTGAGCCGCTGGCGCGGGCTCGCGGCCGCGAATCCCGATCATCCACTGACGCTCAGCGCGGCCTACTGGATCGGCCGGATCCTCTCGCAGGAGGGCGACGCCACGGCGGCGGCCGAGGCCATGGCTGAGCTTGTGCGCCCGCACCTTGCCGACCCCGCGCGGGAGCACGTGGAACGCGTGCTGGCGGAAATCGCGCGGACCCTCGGCCGTGCCAACCGCGAGCCCGTGGCCCCGGCGGAGACGTGGCTGCTCGAACCTGCGCAGCGGACGCAGCCGACCGCCCGGGCGCGGGCCCGCTTCGTGGACGCTGACGTGCTGGCGCGGCGCGGGGACGTCGAAGCCGCAGAAGCGCTGCTGGATCAGCTTGAGACCGAGTGTCCCCTCGACGCCCTGCCTCCGGCTCTTCTGGCGCGGCAGGGCGAACGCCGACGGCTGCGCGGCGAGCGCGACGGTGCCCGCCGCTGTTACGAGGCCCTGCTCGCGCGCGTGCCCGCCTCGCGGCTGCAGGACGTGGCATGCGTCGGCTTGGGGGAACTCGCCCTGACGAACGCTGACGGCACTGCGGCGCTGGCGTGGTTCGAGCGTGCCCTGCGAGCGGGGGCGCCGACCCGGCTGGCCGAGGCGTCGCTCGGAAGGGCGGCGGCGTGGCGGATGCTGGGGCGCCGCGACGAAGCCCGGGCCGCTCTGGAGGAAGGCGTGGCGGATCGTGCGTGGAGCGGTGAGACGAAGGCGCGCGCGTGGGTCCTGTTGGGTGAACTCCATGCCGAAGGCACGGATGCGGCATCGTTGGCGCGGGCGCGGGCGTGCTTTGACCGCGTGAGAGTGGCTCACCGACGGGCGACCGGCTGGCACCTGCAGGCCGTCCTCGGCGGCGGACAAGTCCTCGAGCGGCTGGGCGAACGGACGGCGGCGGCCGACATGTACCGGGAGTCTCTGGCGGACCCGCGCCTAGCCGCGTTGCCGGAGTCCGCGCTGCTGCGCACAAGGCTGGCGCGGCTGGTGGACCGCGCCGGAGGTGGACGATGAACGCCGTCGCGGAGTCCCTCAGCAGGCGGCCTCGGTGCACGCGGATTCCCGGTCGCGCGGCGCAGGCGGTGCGGGCAGCGAAGACGGCGAAAGTTGTCCCCGCGGTGCGGGCGTCGAAGGCGGAGCAGCTGCCGGCGACGATGGCGCTGGCGAGGATGGTGCTGGCGATGAGCGTGTGGGCGACGATGGCGTGGGTGTTGATCGGGGGGCGGCCGGTGGTGACGATGGCGCGCCTGCTGACGGTCGCGCGGCCGGTACCGCTCGGTCGCGCGGTGACTCTCGCCCGGGTGCTGGCGCTGGTCCTGGTGGCGTCCGCCGATGGATGGGGTGAGCCGACGAGGGCGGCGGACGTGCGCTCCCCAAAGGAGGAACGGCCCCTCGCGGATGCGGCTTGGTCCTCGGATGCCCTCCCGGATTGGGAAGGGGCTCGGATTCGCCTGACCGACGGGCGGGTGATCCCGTGGGACGCGGCGGTGATTCGTGGCGGACGGTTGGTGGTGTCGCTGCCCGGTGCGGCGGCGGCGGAGTGGTCGGTCCCGCTGGAGCTGATCGCGGCGCTGGAAGGGCCGGAACCGCCCGCGTTGGCGGAGGCGCGGGACGCGCTTGCGCGTGGTCAAGCGCTGGCGGCGCTTACGGCGGCGGGAACGGTGGTGCGGCAGTTCGCGGCGTGGCGCACGCGGCCCGGTGCGTGGTGGCTGGCGGGCCGTACGATGGAGGTGCGGGCGCGCGCGCGCCTCGGACAGTGGGCTGACGTGGCGCGGGATGCGGCTGAGCTGGAATTCCTGCCGCCGGGGAGCGAGCCGCGGCAGTGGGGAGCGATCGCGCGGGTGCGGCTCGCGCTCGCGGCGTCCGCGAGCGGAGACCGCGGCGCGGGACCCGCAGAGGAGTTCCCCCGTGAACCCGAAGGTGTGCGCGGCGTTGGGGAGTCCGCGGCCGGATTGATAGACGATGAGGCAGAGGTATTTCATATCATGGATACCGCCGCGACCCCGGAGGTGGAAGCCGAGGCGGCGCTGGCCGCCGGGGAGCGCGCGTTGCAGCGCCGTGACTGGACTGCGGCGCTGGACGCGCTGCTGCGGATCCCCGTCTTCCATCCGGAACGGACCGACTGCCACGCCGCGGTACTGCTGCGCTGTGCGCGCGCGTATGCCGGGCTGGAGGACCGCGGGCGGGAGGAGCGGGCGCTCCTTGCGCTGGCGGATGGTTACCCCGACGCACCCGAGACGGCGACCGCGCGCCGGGAATTCGCGGACCGCTTTCCATGAAGACGACGTGGTGCAAGATGACCCTGGGCCGCGATCGCGGCTTGGGCTTACCGCGAGTGCGGCTGGGTTCCCGCGGGCTCGCGATGGTTTTTCCCGGCCCCGCATTCGCCGCGACGACCGGCGCGCCCGAGCCGGCGGCGGTCGGCCGTACCCTGTTGCAGGAACTGAATCTCCCGGCGATCTGGTTCCTCGTCGCCTGTTCCGTCCTGATCGTGTGGCTGGTGGTGGACCTGTACCTGCGCAGTGCGCGGCGGGAACTCCTGCCCGGCGCGGTGGTCGCGGCGGTGCGGGCGGCTTTCCGGCGCGGTGACTTTCAAGCGGGCTACGATGCCTGCGCGCAGCGGACCGGCCTCTTCGCGACCGCCGTGGCCGCGGCCCTGCGGCATGCCTCGGAGGGAAGGACGGCCAGCGAGGACGCCGCTGTGGTGGCCCTTGAGGCCGGACAGGCGAGGTTGCAGTCGCGGATCGCCTACCTGTCGGTGATCGGCGTGATTGCCCCGATGGTCGGGCTGACCGGCACGGTGCTCGGGATGATTGATGCCTTTGCGGCGATGGGGCAGCCCGGGGCGGCGGATCCGGCCCGCCTCTCCGGGGCGATCGGGCATGTGCTCCACGCGACGGCGGGCGGGCTGATCGTCGCGATCCCCGCCTTCGTGCTGCACTACGTGCTCCGCAGCCGCGTCGCGCTGGCCGTGCGCGCGGTTGCTGAGGAGGTGCATGAACTCTTCCGCGGATTTCCTTACGCAAGCCGGGAGGGTGTGGACTTCCGCGGCGCGGAGCGGTGCGTCCCGGTGGGCGGTGATGGTCGCGCGGCGGGGCTGCAAGAACCGAACCCCTGAGGACGCACGATGGCTGGCGCAGTCGGCGAGGGGGACGACCCCGGATTCCAGATCGCACCGATGATCGACGTCCTGCTGGTGCTCCTGATCTTTTTCATGAGCATCGCTTCGACGGCGCTGACCCGCTATGATCCCGCGATCCAGTTGCCCGTCGCGCCGGCAGCGGCGCCGCGCGAGGAGGAACGTGCGCGTTGGGTGGTGAACGTGGCGTGGGACCCGGCGCGGGCGCGTGCGAGTGTCCGCTTCGAGGAACAGGAGATCGCGCTGCCGCAGCTCACGGCGGTGCTCGCGGAGCGGCGGCGCCGCGGTGTGGATGCGCGTCTGCTCCTGCGGGGCGACGGTGCGGTGCCGGTGCGCCACATCCAGGCGGTCGTGGCCGCGGCCGCCGCGGCGGGCATTGCGGAAATCACGTTTGCGGCCCTCCGTTCATGATGCGGCGCCGACGCCATCGACGGGCGCGGTCCGGCGCCCCCGGCGACGGAGATCCGGGATTCCAGATCGCGCCCATGATCGACGTGGTCTTCGTCGTGCTGGTGTTCTTCATGGCGCTGGCGGCGCAGATCCGGGTGGAGCGGGACCTGTCCCTCCGGTTGCCAGGACTCGCGCAGCCGGGCGGGAAGGCACTGCCGGACGAGGAACACGTCGTGAGTGTCGGCTCGGCGGGCGAGATCCGCTTCAACGACGAACCGTGCGATGGCTCGGAGTCCCTGGACCTACCCGGCCTCCGGGCGTTGCTGGCGAGACTGCGCGGCGTGCTGGCTCCGCTCGATCCCGCGCCCGGTCCCGACGGCGGCGCGGGGCTGGCGGTGGTGATCGCGAGTGATCCGGAGTCGCGCTATGAACGCACGATTGCCGTGCTGGATGCGCTGGCGGCGGCGGGAATCCAGCGCGTCTCCCTGGCGGGGGAGGAGGGTCCGGAATGAACCCCGCGTCGACGGCATCCCTGCGCCGGCGGGTCCGTTGGCGGGTCGGCCTTCCCGTGCTCGTCAGCGTGGCGGTGCATGCGCTGGTGCTGGGGCTGGCGGGCGTGTACGTGGTCCGCGAAGTCACCGCGGCCCGCCGTCCGGCGTTTGCGGCGGCGGCGGCGCTCCCGCCCCGACCGGCGGAGCACCGCGTGCAGATCGCGCGGCGCG